>Ga0105104_10003409_pt1 | contig 11328 bp, 10 predicted proteins | sample PPLLaktember2015_3_FD_87034 | JGI IMG/M metagenome (GOLD analysis project Ga0105104, IMG submission 87034) | Freshwater sediment microbial communities from Prairie Pothole Lake near Jamestown, North Dakota, USA - PPLs Lake P7 Core (6) Depth... | ecosystem: Environmental > Aquatic > Freshwater >... | reverse complement strand
CAAAATAATTATTGTAAATGCGCACCGCCTAACCATGCGCTCAAGCTGACAGCCGGAGGCCTGTGAATGTTATTGCGCGAAGCGCAATACAAATTAAAAGCACGTTAAGTCCCGCTAAAAAACAGCGGGATGCATAAAACGCACATGGCGAATGGTGGGTTTAAGTTTTTATTATTAACTTTTCAGTACCTCGTTGGTTGGGGATTAATTAATTTGGCTATCAGCATGAACTATAGAAATAGAAACACGATACGCGTGTTATAGTTATGGGGCTACGCCTGTTTTGTGTATATTGAAAATTATCAGCGGCGCAGCTTATGCGCAGTTCGTTATACCGTTCGCGCATATATAAGGATTATGCCTCATGCAGAAAAACAGGCAATATATAAAGTTAAACGAAAAATGTTTGAGTTTGCAAAATAATAAAAACATCAAAAAATAAAATAACAAAAGGCAGTTAACATGAAAAGATATTTCAATTTATTGATAGTCTCGTTTTTAATGACATTAAGTTGTTTTTCGCAGGAATATTTTAAAAAAGAGAAGCTAATTGAAACCGGTGTGTATTATTACCCTGAAGCATGGGATAGCAGCCAGTGGGACAGGGATTTTCAAAACATAGCTAAAATGGGGTTTGAATTTACCCATTTTGCTGAATTTGCCTGGGCAATGCTTGAGCCTGCCGAAGGTCAATATGATTTTAAGTGGTTGGATAAATCCGTTGAGTTGGCTGCCAAACACGGGCTTAAAGTAATCATGTGCACGCCAACCGCTACGCCTCCTGTATGGCTTACAAAGAAATATCCCGATGTATTGGTTGTGAAAGAAAATGGCCAAAGCGCAATGCACGGTACCCGCGAGCATTATTCTTGGTCGAGTAAAAAATACAGAGAACTGACAGAAAAAATTGTAACCGAAATGGCCAAACGGTATGGTAATGATAAACGTATATGGGGCTGGCAGATTGATAATGAACCCTCCCACTATGGAACTGTAGATTATGGACCGGAAGTCTTATTAAACTTCAGAGAATGGCTGCAAAAAAAATATGGAAGCATACAAGCGCTCAATATTGCATGGGGTACTGCCTTCTGGAGTGGAGTCTATTCAGATTTTGGCCAAATTGGAATACCCAATCAGTCATTGCAGATATGTGGAACTGCAAGTCCGCACTCAATTCTGGATTTTAAAAGGTTTTCGGCCGATGAATGTGCTTCATATATCAGCTTTCAATACAAAATACTAAAAAGCATTATACAGAAAAGCCAATTTGTTAACACCAACTTTATGAGTAGTCATGAAGCTGTTGATCCATGGCGCAATGCTGATCTTGATTTTGTAAGTTATACTATGTATCCGGTTGCCGGTTATGCAAAAGGAGTAGGCAATCAGGGTTTCCGTTTGGGCAACCCAGGACAAATTTCTTTTGCTAACGATATGTTCCGCTCTATCAAAGGGAAAACAGGTGTAATGGAATTACAGCCAGGCCAGGTTAATTGGGGTAAATATAATCCACAACCCTATCCTGGAGCCATAAGGGCATGGCTTTGGAATTCTTATGCCGGTGACTTGAGCTTTATTTGTTCTTATCGTTATAGACAACCTCTTTTTGGCGGTGAGCAATACCATTATGGAATGGTTGGCACCGATGGCGTTACACCATCTCCAGGCGGCTTGGAATATAGCCGGTTTATATCAGAAATAAAAGTTTTGCGTAAACATTACAATTCTTCGGCAATTGCACCTGCTGAGTATGCTGTTCGAAAAACTGCCATTCTGTATAATAAGGATAATCAATGGAACACAGATGGTCAGAAACAAACCTATCAATGGAGTTATGACGATCACCTTTCAAAATACTACAATGTTTTAATTTCCCAAACTATTCCAATCGATTTTATTTCTGAAGAAAGGGATTTTTCGAAATATAAAGTTCTTCTTTTGCCGGCATATCAACTTGTTGATGATCCGTTGATTTTAAAAATAACGAAATATGTGAATGATGGCGGCAATCTGATTTTAACCGTAAGGACAGGTCAAAAGGATAGAAACGGCAAACTGTTTGAGAATAAATGGGCGGAAAAGATTTGGCCGCTTATCGGGGCAAAAATTAAAATGTACGATGTATTACCCGACGATATTTATGCAGAAATAATGATGAACGATTTAAAATATAGTTGGAATAATTGGGCAGATATTCTCGAAGGCGACTCAAATACTGAAGTATGGGCTAGTTATAACGACCAGTTTTATAAAGGAGCTGCAGCAGTTACACACCGAAAATTAGGGAAAGGTTCTGTAACTTATATTGGGGCAGATTCAGACGATGGTGACCTTGAAAAAGATGTGCTTACCAGACTTTACAATTCAATAGGTATTACTACAAAACCTTTACCAGAAGGAGTAGTTAAAGTTTGGCGCAGTGGTTTCTGGATTGCAATTAATTATAGCAGCCAAGCAGTAAAGATTGAAATTCCTGCAGATGCGATTATTATTATTGGTGAAAACTCAACGCTTCAACCAGCAGAAGTGTTAGTTTGGAAAGATTAATAATCGTATTTTAAAAATGCAGGCGGTATAGCCGCTTTAAAAAGAACCCGCCATAAAAACGGCGGTAAAATAATATTGGAAAAGTGAATTTGAATTCTGAAATGAAGATAATTATTTGGCAGCAATTCGGTGCTGCTATCGACATGCTTGAGAATGCTATACTTGCCTGTCCTGACGATGTCTGGGGAAATCAGATAGAACAAAATGAATTCTGGTACATTGCCTTTCATTCGCTCTTCTATTTAGATCTTTACCTGTCAGAGTCAGACAAAGGATTCACTCCACCTGCACCGTTTACACTCGAAGAATTGGATGAACGAGGTGTGCTTCCGGATCGTGTGTATACCAGGAATGAATTATTGAAATATGTCGATCATGGTCGACAGAAGTGTCGATCGATCGTCGCTTCAATGACCGAAGAACAAGCCAACAAACGATGCGGCTTCGAATGGCTTGATATTTCTGTTTCAGAAATTCTCTTATACAATATGCGCCATGTTCAACATCACGCGGCGCAATTGAATTTTATTCTTGGCAAGAAGATTGGTTCCGCCCCTCGCTGGGTGCGGAAAACCAAACATTCTATAAACTTGGTAAAATGAAACTGCCGCCGCCTAACCGGGCGCTCCCTGCAAAATTCATGCTTGCTTGCCGGTAGGCAGGGCTTGTGGTAGTTTTAAGTTTTTGTTATTAACTTTTCAGTACCTCGTTGGTTGGGGATTAATTAATTTGGCTATCAGTAAAAACTATAAAAGTAGAAAAATGCTGCGCGTTTTACAGTTACAGGGCTCCGCCTGTTAGGCAGCGAAATTTATTTTCCCAAATGGAGAATTTATGGAAATAGATAACTGGCTTAAACGAATATGGATGTTGATTGGGGTTTTTATCCTCCTTTTTCTTATAGTTATCGGAGTGATTCTGCTTGTTCAGTTCTTTTCTTCGCATGGTCATAATACTGGTGTGCTAGTAGGCCAAGCTGCCAAACCAAAAGGGCCGGATAGCTTGGTAACACAAGATTTATCATTCGATCGACCGCAGCAAGTTGGTAGAACCGATTTGCTTTGCATCGGAGTTAGAGTCAAAGAATTAGAATCTTCAATCCCAGCTAGTTCAATGCGAATTATGAAGTATTCCGAATATTCTTATAGTTTACATGATCTTGTCAATGTTATATTTACAAAGCCAGATGGTTCAGGATCATATCTTCTATTAAATCGGAAAGGATTCATAAAGACTGCGGACATTCCTACTATTAAAGACTCTGTCCAATTATACAACCTTTACGAAATAGCATTTTTCGATTCTGATAATGACGGCCGAATTAATGGAAGTGATAGTTCGCAACTTTATATTTCTGATTTAGATGGAAAACATCTTTCACAGGTGACAACATCCGGCGACATTGTAAGTTGGTATGATAAGACCGATAATGGCAAACAAATATATATACTTATCAAACAGAATCCATCGAACACGGATATTCCGTCCCATGATTGGCCAGAAAGGCTTTTTGTTTACGACATTACTTCTCGATCGCTGTCTCATTTCCCAATGAACGATAATGTTTTTTCAGAAATTCGAAAAATGGTATGGGAAAAATGAATATTTATTTCGCCGCCGCTTATTTATCCGGCGTCTTGCTGGGCGGAGCGTTCATCCATTAAGGCGGACATAACAAATTCACATATATTATCAACGGAAAACTTATGAAAAAACTTACATCACTTATTCTCCCGCTTCTCTGTTGGGGATGCTGTTTTATCTCTGCATGCCAGTACGCTCAATACGCTGCTGTTACCACCACCAAGCTTGAAGGCAACATGTGGATGCTGGAAGCATCTGACAAAACCACCATGTATCTGGTGGAAGGAACACAAAAAGCCCTTCTGATAGATACCGGAACCAAAATAAAAAATCTCGATACCATTGTCAGTCATATCACCTCAAAACCTCTTATGGTCGTGATCACCCATGCTCATGGCGATCATGCCGGAAATATCAATTATTTCCCTGAGATATGGATGCACCCCGCCGACACGGTCTTGCTGCGAAATGAGTACACCGGCATAATTCATTTTGTCAAAGACGGAGATATTTTTGATTTGGGCGGGACACAGATCGAAGTGAGCCATACGCCCGGTCATACTCCAGGTTCTATTGTACTCCTCGACCGAAAAGCCGGGATCTGTTATTCGGGCGATGCGTTCGGTTCGAATCATGTCTGGCTGCAGTTGAAACCGCTTTCTCCGATGCAGACCTATTTCAATTCATGCCTCAAAATGGAAAAACTGATGGACAACGGAATTACAAAAAATTATTGCGGCCATTATTATTTCGTGAAAAAGCCATTTGATAAATCTTACATCACAGCAATGCGTCAGTTGAGTGAGTCCTTAATTAACGGTACTGCCCCCGAAGCTCAACCATACTCTTCCAAAGTAGGCTGCGCCAATCCTATGTCAGTGACAAGCGGTCCTGCCACCATCGTATTCGATCCGGATAATCTGAACCAAAAGAAAGAATAAAAATTATATTAGAATTAAGTTTCAAAACAAAGTTATTGAGTGCCGGTATAATTCAAGAGTTGAAAAAATGGGAAAATATATTTTTCAACGGGATTGACGAGGATGCCGGTCGTTAGGCGGCGTGTAATTATATAAGAACCGGATATAAATATTTTAAAAAATAAATCATAAACAGCGGGAATAGCGTGGAACACATTCTTTGGTATGATGCGCACAAATTAATTCTAAAAGATATTATTAAGGCAGAGAATTGTTATCTCTATGATTCTCAAGGGCAAAGGTATGTTGACTTTGAATCCGGAATGTGGAGCACGTCTATAGGCCATTGCCATCCGCGAATCGTTCAAGCCATGAAAGAGCAAGCCGGGAAAATCAGCCATACCGGATATTGTTATTCAAGTCCAATCGTTGAAGAATCGGCAGAAGAAGTATTAGAAATAGCCGGACTTGCACATGGCAAATGCGTTTTTCTTAGCTCTGGAAGCGAGGCAGTCGAATTTGCATTAAAAATTATAAAAATCATTTCGGGTAAGCCTTTGCTGTTTGCTCTCTCCGACTCTTACTTCGGGGCTTATGGATCTGCCGGTGAAAAAAGGAAAGACGAGTGGTTTTGTATCGACTGGAAAGAATGCTCAACTTGTTCTGACTCAAATGAGTGTGATCTTACTTGTTCTCATTTATCTCAAATTCCTTTTGATAAAATATGTGGATTTGCATTCGAGCCTGGAAGCTCATCGGGGTTAGTGCGATTTCCACCCAAACAATTAGTTCAGAACCTCGCAAATGAAGTAAAACACAGAAATGGTTTTCTCATAGCCAATGAAGTGACAACCGGAATAGGAAGAACCGGAGAATGGTATGGATTCCAACATTATGGCCTTCAACCTGATATCATAGTTATGGGGAAAGCGATAGGTAATGGTTACCCGGTAAGTGCTGTGGCAATGTCACAAGATGTAGTACAGAGGCTGACCCATAATTCTTTTCATTATGCCCAATCTCATCAAAATGATCCTTTGGGAGCTGCAGTAGCTTTGGAAGTGATCCGGGTGATACAAGAAGAACAATTAATTGAGAGAGGCAAAAAGTTAGGGACTCATTTCATAGAAGAACTAATTCAAATTGCACGCAGGAATGACACAATTAAAGAGGTGCGCGGCAGAGGATTAATGATCGCAGTTGAATTCCGGGAAACTAAGGATGATTTGCTTGCGTCCCATATCTTTAACGAGTTATTGAAAAGAAAATTCATTGTTGCAAAACGCCCGCACTTAAATGTTCTGCGAATCGATCCAAGTTTGACTGTTCAAGAAGAGGATATTCATAATTTTCTGATCAATTTTGAACAAATAATTGCCGGCCGGGTACATTAAACCCCGCTAATGCCAAAGGCATGCCTTCGGCAAAAGCAGCGGGATGTCTAGCTGTTAATGGATACCGCTCGATAAGCGGGACTCCGGAAAACGGAACAAACAGCGCGCATACCTGCCCGCCGTATAGAGTACAGCACGCAGGCGGGCGAATGGCGGGTTATCGTTTTTATTATTAACTTTTCAGTACCTCGTTGGCCGGGGAATAATTAATATGGTTATCAGTAAAAAATATGAAGAAAAAATCCCGCTTATGCGGGATCGAAATTATGGGGTTCCGCCTTCCGGATTTACAGTGACAGGGGTCCGCCTGCGTGATTATAATTACATAGTTCCGCCTGTTAGGCGGTAATTAATAAATACACATAAGGAGAAACAACATGAATTATTACATCAAATGTCTTCAGAATTATGCGGTATTTACAGGGCGTGCTAGACGAAGCGAATATTGGTATTTCGTTCTATTCTATATGATTTTTGCATTCGTCGCGATATTTATAGATAACATAATTGGAGCTGATATTATATATAATATTTATATTTTGGCTTCAATAATCCCTATGATCGCGGTTGGAGTAAGGAGAATGCATGATGTTGCCAAAAGTGGATGGTTTTTACTCATTCCAATATACAATTTAGTTCTTGCCCTTACGGAAGGAACCCGTGGTGAGAATGAATATGGCCCAGACCCTAAAGGAAGTCTATAAAAACCAGTTCTCCAAATTATGCGTAACTAATGCCTAACCTGTGGCCTTGCCGGGTTTTGGTATGCAGGTTGTGTAAAAAGTTTTTATTGTCACTCTGAGTAGCCGGAAGCCCATTACAGACACATGCGAAAGCGTGTGTCTGTATTTTATGCATTGCGCACTTATCCAGCTAATAGACAGCGGGATGCCCGCCAGAAACCATGTCGGGTAAACAAAAAACACGCAAGAGTGATCTGGGGGTGATTGGGGGTATGGACCATCAATTCATTTTTTATATAAACCCGCGAAATCGATAGATGTTTATATAGCCAAGGCGAGGGAATGAATATTATATCCGGTTGAAATTCTGATTTTACTCTTTAAGTTGTCATTCCCAGCCGGAGGCGTATAATTGAATCACGCAAAGCGTGATACATCATCAGGCTTCCAGCTATCGGCCTGCCCGCCGCACAAAGAATGCTTTGGCAGGCGGGGAATCCAGAAATGAGGAATCCTTGACCTGGATTCCGGCCACAAGCTTGCCGGAATGACGGTTGGCTTGTAGTGTGTTATCTGTACGGGCGGGCCCCGAAAAAAAACGGGGTAGACTGTAGGCCTTTTACATTTTTGCGAAGCGGAAAACAAAATTTAGTAGTAAAGTAAATATTAATTTCTTATGCATCCCCGCATTTTGCGTGATTGGCGGGGAACATACCTGCTATACTTTGCCCTGGAAATATGGAATATAGTTCCTGTCGACTTGGAGAATATGATTTTGGAGCCAATCGCTTAGAAATACTAACAATTTAATATCGACAATATTTTGACCGCGTTCATATTCCAGTACAAACTTGTTCAACTTTTTGGCGCCATCTTGATGTTCCAGTTTGTGATTGTCTATATCCGGATAGTGATACAATTCCATCCAGGACTCTTCGGATTGGAAATGAAATATCACGTATTGCTGCAGCTCTTTCAGCACTTGTCCGACCACCACTTCACCCTTGCCTTGCATGATAGCATCGTATAAAATATTGAGAATCGAAAAAAACTTCTTGTGCTGATCATCGATCTTTTGTATCCCGACCGAAAATGTGGCATTCCATTCTACGAGAGGCATGTGTAATTCCTTCCGATAATTGTTTAAATCTATCTTGATCTATATTCAAATAAATATCCGAAGAAACAAGTGCAACTTTATTTTATAGTGTTTTCGCGTGTAAAAATAGTATAGAATGAAATATTTGCATTTGGTTGATTTCTCAAGTCCTTTATTTACACTTGGTTTACTCCCAAAGCTGCTGCTGATATAATGAACTCTTTTTACGCGGTTTTCGGTAAATATTTTTAACTTCTACAGAAATACATAATAAGCTGATATGCGGAGATGCCTGTTAATGCCAAAGACAAGCGTTCGGTATTAGCAGTGGAATAGGCACACGGCGCACAATTAAGGAAGTATTAGTCAGAAGGTAATCAGTCAGTCATGTTTATCTTCAGCATGGTGTTTCACAACCCGTGCTTGAGTGTGGAATATAACATCCTCAGCGATGTTTGTTGTAATATCTGCAACACGCTCCAAATTGCGGCTGATGCGGATAAGTTCCAATCCGCATTCTATGGATCGTTTATCCGACCTTAACAGTTCAATAACTTCTGTCGTCATAGACCTGTTTAGATTATCAATCTGGTCGTCGCTTTCAAGCACCAATTGGGCTAATTTGGGATCCAGCAGAATAAAGCTGTCGAGCGCCTGGCGCAGCATAAGTTTTGTAGTCACTGCCATTTTTGGAAGTTCTAACAGAGTGTCCAACGGTTTGATCTTGAGAAGATTCAAATCGGATTCTGCAATATTGACTGCATGATCGCCGATTCGCTCAAGGTCGTTATTAATCTTTTGTGCTGCAATAATAAAGCGCAAGTCGCTAGCAACCGGCTGTTGGAGCGCAAGCAGATCGATTATAACGTTGTCAATTTCCAATTCCAGTGTATTAATGCGCACCTCATTATCTAAAACCTTTTGTGCCAGGGATGCATTTTGTTCCAGCAGCGCTTGAAGAGCGCCGGTAAGGTTCTCCTCGACAATGCTTCCCATTTTAATGAGTATGGTCTTTAAACTTTCAAGTTCGTGCTGAAAATGCCTGTCCATTTCTTCTCCGTGATGTTTATCCGAATCTTCCTGTGATATAATCTTCTGTTTGCTTGACTGCGGGCATAGTAAATATTTTTTTTGTCCCGTCGAATTCAATAAGCTCTCCCATATAAAAGAAAGCCGTATAGTCGCTTACACGGGCTGCCTGCTGCATGTTGTGTGTGACAATGACGATGGTATATTTTTTCTTCAGTTCGAATATCAGCTCTTCGATTTTTAAAGTTGCAATCGGATCGAGTGCGCTTGCCGGCTCGTCCATTAGAATTACCTCCGGATTGACGGCGAGCGCCCGTGCGATGCAAAGGCGCTGCTGCTGTCCGCCGGAAAGGCTCATACCGCTCTTGGAGAGAGAATCTTTTACTTCATTCCATAATGCGGCTTGTTTCAGGCTGTGCTCTACAATTTCCGGAATGTCTTTCTTTCCGCCTATACCGTTGAGCCTGAGACCGGCAGCGACATTGTCGAATATCGACATCGTAGGGAATGGATTTGGCTTCTGAAACACCATTCCAATTCGTCTGCGTAAATTGACCGGATCGTATTCCTGAATGTTTTCATCGTCAAGCAGAATTGTTCCCGTCGTGGTTCCCCCTGCAACCTCATGCATCCGGTTGAGACAGCGGAGAAATGTAGATTTACCGCATCCGGAGGGGCCGATAATTGCCGTTACATTTTTTTGCGGTATCATAATTGAAATGTTTTTAAGTGCAGGTGTTTTCCCGAAGTATGCATAAAGACTATTCACTTCGATTTTACTTTTCATCCTGTTTGTATCCTGAATAAGAGAAGGATATGTAGTACTGTCTGCCGTCGAAGGTTTCTCAATTAATTTTGTCTGCATATTTTCCTCTCGTGACAATCCGAAAAACAATGTTCACAATGAAAATCAAAAGAATTAACACGAAAGCGGCGCCCCATGCCTGTGTGTTCCAGTCATCAAAAGGCGCTTTGGCATAATCGAAAATGAAAACCGTCAAAGATGCGATGGGATGTCCGATATCCGTCGACCAGAACCTGTTGCCGAGGGCGGTAAAGAGAAGCGGTGCGGTCTCTCCGGCTGCACGTGCAATAGCAAGAAGAATTCCCGTCGTAATGCCTTTCAAAGCGGCCGGGAGTATAATTTTTAAAGTTGTTTTCCACTGCGGCAAACCGAGCGCAAGCGCCGCTTCACGGTACGAATTGGGTATAAGTTTGATCATTTCTTCCGTTGTTCGAGTTGCCGTAGGAATCATAATGATGGCAAGAGCGACTCCCCCGGCAAGAGCAGAGAACTGTTTCATCGGTATAACGACAAGCATATAAGCGACAACGCCGACAACGATCGAAGGTACTCCGCTGAGCACATCCGCGAGGAATCTCACTGCTTTTCCAAATGTATTATTTCCATATTCGGCAAGATAGATGCCTGTAAAAATACTGATAGGTAAACCGAAAGCGCATCCCAATCCGAGCAGAATAGCGGTCCCGGCGATGGCATTTGCCATTCCGCCGCCGGTTTCTCCGACAGGTTTCGGCATGTGGATGAAAAAATCGATATTGATCGCGCTTAATCCCTGCGCTAATGTATAAAAGAAAATGAGGAATAATGGAATAATCGACAGCAATACACTTAGCACGGAAAGTGAAGTTATAAGTGTGCTTTTTATTTTTCTCCAAAAATATATTTTTGGATTAACGTGTTTCATACGGTCTTGAATTTCGTAGTAACGCTCCATACTATAAACCGTGCAAGAGCATTCAATAAAATTGTTATTACAAATAACAGGAGTGCGATCTCGATCAGAGCGCTTGTGTAGAGCGGCGAAGTTGCCTCCGCGAATTCATTCGCGATTACACTGGCCATCGAGTAACCCGGATCCAGCAGTGAGAAAGACACTTCAGGACGGTTCCCGATTACCATGGTGACGGCAATCGTTTCACCTACTGCGCGGCCGAGTCCAAGTAACGTTGCGCCAAGAAGGCCGGATTTTCCATCGGCAAGTATGATTTTTGTCGCTTCCCATTTTGTAGCTCCAAGCGCCAGTGCGGCTTCACGCTGCAGGTTT
>Ga0105104_10003408_pt1 | contig 11329 bp, 8 predicted proteins | sample PPLLaktember2015_3_FD_87034 | JGI IMG/M metagenome (GOLD analysis project Ga0105104, IMG submission 87034) | Freshwater sediment microbial communities from Prairie Pothole Lake near Jamestown, North Dakota, USA - PPLs Lake P7 Core (6) Depth... | ecosystem: Environmental > Aquatic > Freshwater >... | reverse complement strand
TTTGAACGTGTTTTCGAGGTCGGGCCGGTCTTCCGCGCCGACCCCTCGTTCACGTCCCGCCATATGACCGAGTTCACCGGACTGGATATGGAAATGTCCTGGATCGAGACGCACGAAGACGTGATGGCTTTCACCGAGCGCTGGCTGCAGTTTGCCTATGAGCGCGTGAAAGAGCAGATGGGCGATGAGATCAAGGAAGTATTGGGCGTGGATATCGTGGTGCCGGAAGTGCCCTTCCCGCGCATGACCATGTCGGAAGTGTATGTCATCCTGAAAGAAGCCGGCTATCAGCTGCCGCCCGAACGCAAGGGCGACCTGGACCCGGGCGGTGAACGCGCGATTGCCGACCACGTCAAGCAGAAGACCGGCAGCGACTTCCTCTTTATCATTGACTGGCCGATCTCGGTGCGCCCTTTCTACCACATGCGCCATCCCGACAAACCGGAACTGACGCGCAGTTTTGACCTGATCGCCGGCGGGCTGGAAATTGCCACCGGCGCACAGCGCGAACACCATTACGAAATTCTCAAGAATCAGGCGCTGGAAAAAGGGCTGGGGCTGGAGAACATCAAGTTCTATTTGGATTTCTTCCGCTACGGCTGCCCGCCGCATGGCGGCTTTGGTATGGGTCTTTCACGCCTGGCGATGGTGCTTTTGGATATCAAGAACATCCGAGAGAGTGTATACCTATTCCGCGGACCCAACCGGCTGAACCCCTAAGGAAACGTCATGATCTTTGGCAAACGCGTGAGACTGCGGGCGATCGAGAAAGAAGACCTGCCAAGGTTTGTTGCCTGGTTGAATGACCCGGAGGTGCGCCGCAACTTGATCCTCTATCAACCCCTTTCGATGGGACAGGAAGAGCTATGGTACGCGAATATCCTGAAGGAACCAGTAGACGAGCAGCCGCTGTGCATCGAAATCAAGAACGGAGATAAATGGGAGCACGCGGGCAACATCGGTTTCATGCAGCTTAACTCACACGACCGGAACGCGGAGATTGGCATCTTCATCGGCCGCAAAGATTTCTGGAACAAAGGCTTCGGCTGTGAAGCCATGCGCTTGATGGTGGGGCATGGTTTTAACGATCTCAACTTGAACCGCATTTATCTGCGTGTCTACGAAACCAATCCCAACGGGGTGCGCTGTTATGAAAAAGCCGGGTTTAAGCATGAGGGGCGGCTGCGCGAAGCCCGCTACCATGAAGGAAAATACATCGATATGCTGATGATGAGTATACTTAAAAGCGAATGGATTGAATCAGAAAAAACCGGAGGTTGTGCATGAGCATTGGCGGCCACACCCATTCAGGGCCTTTGATGTACGGAAATGTACGTTTATATGCAGGGTCTTCTTCACCCCAACTGTCGCAGGATATCTCGGATTACCTTGATGTACCGCTGTGCGACCGGGATATCGTCACCTATCCCAACGACAACATCTTTGTAAAACTCCATAAGAGCGTGCGCGGGCAGGACTGCTATGTCATCCAAACCACATCCATACCGGTTCAGCACAACTTGATGGAGCTGCTGATCATGATCCAGACGCTCCGCCTGGATTCCGCTGCGCGAATCACCGCAGTGGTGCCCTACCTATGCTACACCCGCTCGGATAAAAAGGACCAGCCCCGCGTACCCATCACCGCCCGCCTGGTGGCTGATATGATCGAAGTGGCTGGCGCAGACCGCTATATGACCTTTGATCTTCATGCTGACCAGATTCAGGGCTTCTTCTCCATTCCCGGCGACGTGCTGTATGCTTCGCATGTTTTGATACCGTACATGCTTGAGCTGAAAAAATCTATGAAAAAACCGGTGATGGTCTCACCGGACTTGGGTTTTGCCAAAAAAGCGCGCAACTACGCGACTAAATTGGACCTGCCTCTGGCGTTCATTGAAAAACGCCGTCTTTCCAATGCTCCAACAGCCAAGGCGCTGACGTTGATCGGAGAGGTGAAGGATCGTGACTGCATCCTGCTGGATGAAGAGGTCTCAACAGGTACCACGCTAATAACAGCAGCCAACCTCATCAAAGAAAAAGGCGCGAATGATATCTACTTGTTCTTCATTCACCCCGTTCTCGCAGAAGGAGCGGTAGAGCGACTTTTAGCCTTGCCTGTGAAGCAGTTCATAACCACCGATACCATTCCCATTCCCCCCGAGAAAAAAGTGCTCTTCGGCGACCGGCTGAAGATTATCAGCGTGGCACAGCTACTGGGCGAAGTCATCAGCCGAGCAAACTCTGGTCGCAGTGTGGGCGAGATGTTCAACGAATAACGATCCATAAGATCAGAATGGCGGTTAAACCCGCCATTTTTTTGTTAAAATTCCAGCACAATGCCCGAACTCCCCGAAGTTGAAACGATCGCGCGCGTACTGCGCGACGGAAGCGGCGATTACCAGACCTCCATCATCGGCTGCCAGGTTAACCAGGCAGTATTGCTGTGGGCGCGCACACTTGCCACGCCAGCACCCGGAATATTCGAGAAGCTTATTATCGGGCAGACCATCCAGTCGCTATCGCGGCGAGGAAAATTCCTGGTCTTTTTATTGAGCGACCTCACGCTGCTCATTCATCTGCGCATGAGCGGCGACATGAGAGTGGAAAATGGGCACGATGAAGCAGGCAACCCCAAACCTTTTGAAAAACACGACCGCCTCGCGCTGGAATTCAACAACGGACAACGCCTGGTTTTTAATGACACGCGCAAATTTGGGCGGGCATGGCTGGTTAAAGATCCGGCAGAAGTGTTGGGCTGGCTTGGCCCGGAACCTTTTGATGAATTGCTTACGACCGATGCGTTTTTTGAAATGCTGCACCGACGCAGCCGCCAGTTAAAGCCACTGCTGATGGACCAGCATTTTATCGCCGGGCTGGGCAATATTTATACCGATGAAGCTCTGCACCTGGCAAAGCTGCACCCACTGGCGCTAACCGACCAGATCACAAAGGAAGCATCAACCCGGCTGCTCAGTGCAATCCGGGAAGTACTGGGCGAAGGTATCCGACGCAACGGTGCGAGTATCGACTGGGTGTACCGCGGCGGCGACTTCCAGAACCATTTCAGCGTTTACGGTCGCGCGGGCAGCCCCTGCCCTATCTGCGGTACCCCCATCGAACGCCTGGTGGTGGGTCAGCGAGGCACGCATATCTGACCGATCTGCCAGCAAAAAGGCTGATAGTCTTATAGAATGCTGGGGTATCATATATAATCCAGCCCAGTTTAAGGCTGTAATATCATGTGGGATAAAAACTTTCTCTCGCGCCTTTTCAGGCTTGGATTACCGATCATGCTCCAGAACCTGTTCGTGGTCCTGGGAAATTCTGTTACCACCCTGATGACCGGCAAGCTGGGCGATGCCCCCATCGCCGCTGCAGGGCTTTCGAGCCAGCTTTTCTTTATCCTCAGTGTGGTGCAGTTCGGTGTCAGTTCCGGCGCTTCCATTTTTACCTCGCAGTTCTGGGGAAACCGCGACCGTGAGAGTGTATTGAAAGCTTTGGGAGTCTCACTGACGCTTGGTGCGGGCGTCGGTGCGCTGTTCATGGTTATCGCGCTATTCTTCCCGTATGTATTTATCAACATCTTTACCAAAGACCCGGAGGTCATCCCCATTGCCGCCAGCCTGTTGAAGATCGCTGGGTTTAGTTTTATGTTCACACCGGTGGTCAATACCTACTCGTTTGTTCTGCGCTCCACCGGCAACGTGCGTCTGCCCATGCTGGTCAGTTCGGTGGGTGTGGGGTTGAACGTGCTGCTGGGCTATGGGCTTATTTTCGGCAAACTGGGGCTGCCGAACATGGGCGTGACCGGCGCGCCGACTGCCAATCTGATCGCACGCGGCACGGAATGTGTGGTGCTAGTCTGGCTGATCTACCGGCTGAAGACGCCATTAGCTGCACCGCTGCGCCAGCTTTTTGACTTTGATCGGGCTTTCCTCCAGAAAGTGCTGCACCGCATTCTGCCGGTGATGACCAATGAACTGATCTGGTCCTTGGGCATCACAACCTATGCCGCAGTATACGCCCGGCTGGGCACCGAAGCATACGCCGCTGTTGCCATTAAGGATACGATCGAGAACCTGATCTTTGTGCCTTTTATCGGTATCACCAATGCCTGCGCTATCCTGGTCGGTAATACCATCGGCGCTGGCAAGAAAGAAGCCGCACAGGGGTTCGTTAAGCAGAGCGTCATCCTTACCTTAGGTCTGGGGGTTCTGCTCGGGCTGCTGCTGGGTTTGGGCAGGCGCTTAATAATCAGTTACTTTAACATTGAAGATGTAACGCGTGCTTTCGCAGAGAATATGCTGCTTGTCCTGGCGGCTGTGCTGTGGATCAGGGGTTCCAATATCATGTTCTTTATCGGCATGATGCGCAGCGGGGGCGATACACGCTTTGCCATCCGCATGGACGCAAGCTCGATGTGGCTGGTGGGTGTTCCCCTTGCATTTCTGGCAGCATTTGTCTTCCACCTTCCGGTCTATTATGTTTACTTGATCGTTATGGTCGAGGAAGCCTTCAAATTCACAATGTCCATCTGGCGCTACCGCTCCAGGCGCTGGATCCACGACCTGATCTCCGCCTGACCTTAATCAGTTAGAATATCTTTGATTCTCATGTATTCCATCATTATTGCGATTCTATTTTTCATTCTTGCGTTCTGGCTGCTGAAAGTGGAATGGTCAAAACACCCCTCAGCCCGCAACGCCTGGACCATCCTTGCTGCCATCCTGTCCTTCATGATGGGGGTGGCTGTTACTTTGGTGTGGTTGGTTGCAGTATTTTTGTAGTATTTTTATTGTAAATCCTTCGTTACCAAAGCCGCCCCGCTATCTGAGCCAGTTGAAGAGTGCGAGCGTATTCTAAATCCTACCCATTTGTCATTCCGAGTCCGAAGGACGAGGAATCTTACGGTGTGCGTTGAGGTGGAAAGATTCCTACCCTTCGAGTACGGTTCCCAGTCGGTCGCAGCATTCCTTCGGAAAGACAGTACAAGGGCTTGTCATTCCGAACCCGAAGGGTGAGGAATCTTTTGCTTTTAATTTATGAATCAAGATTCTTCGGTCGCCTTGCTCGTTCAGAATGACAAAGAAGGGCCGTCGTTTGCTCCCTCGGAATGACAATGCCTATATTATCATTCCGCTCGAAGAGTGCTCTGCAAGCGAGCAATAAGGCGAAAGATCTGATGATGTACGCTGAAGCAATTTGATTTCTTAGCTATTGCATAACTTGGATGCTTCTAAGAAGGAAACAAAATATCAAAGACCTCCGGCGCGAACTGTCGGATTGCCGCGGAACTGATGCCGTTCTCCTTGCAAATGGCGGCGTAAAGATCCGCGCTGCGGCGGCGTGTGCGTTTTTGGGTCACTGGGTTCAATTCCCACAGCCCAAAGCGCTGCGACCAGCCGCGCTCCCACTCAAAATTATCCACCTGCGACCAGTGAAAATATCCTTTCACCTGATAATTAAAATTGGCTGCGCGCCAGACCTTATGCAAATGCTGCGCGAGATAGGCAGGTCGCAGGGCATCGGTAGAATCCTCCACCCCATTCTCGGTGATGTAAATGGGTAGATTGAACTGTCGTGCCCACTTAAGCGCCTGTGTCATGCCTGCCGGGAAGGAGGACATAAAACCGGTTTCGCTCTGTGCCACACCTGGCGGGCAGCAGCGGGAGGTGAATAGTTCTCCAGGTTTGAATGGATTAAAGGAAACCATGTCCGAGGAATAGTATTGGATGCCTACATAATCCTGGGTTCCAACTGCTTCTCGAATGAAGTCCTTGTAAAGTGCAAACTTCACCTGCCCATCTTCGATCGCATTCGAGAAAACCTCATTGACGCTGCCTTTAAGCGATCTTGTAGCCAGAATGTCCAGCGGCGACCAACTGTTCTTAGGGAAGAAACCGCGGTAATAGAGTGCATAGGAAGCCATGGCTTTTGCCTGAAGGTCGTGGATCGCGTGCCAGGCTGCCGCATGCCCGCGGATGAGATTCTTGATTGCCTTGAATGCGGCTCTAAAATCCTTTTTTCCCGGCGGGAATTGGCCGCCAATATATGAATTGACCACCAACCCGTTAGGTTCGTTCAGAGTGACCCACAGTTTGACCTCATCCTTAAACGCATCTACCACTTTGCGGACGAACTTCTCAAAGTATTTCGGCGTTTCGTCATTTTCCCAGCCGCCCCTTTCGTAGATCCAAAGCGGGTCGGTAAAGTGGTGGAGCGTCACCACCGGGGTCAGCCCCAGGCGGCGCATGCCTTTGAGCAACATGCGGTATTTTTCAAGCGCGCTTTCATCCCATTGGTCTGATGCAGGCTGGATCCGGCTCCATTCCACAGAAAAGCGATGAGCGTTCTGCCCGTCACGCGCGGCGTTCTGCAGGTCCTCTTCCCAGCGACCGTTCCACCAGTCGCAGGCCAGCCCTGATCTGTCGCCATTGATGATTCGGCCGGGTTCTGCTTCCCAGGCAGACCAGTTGTTGTTGGTGTTCTGGCCTTCCACCTGATGCGCTGAAGTGGCGGTGCCCCATAAAAAACTTTCCGGAAACTGATAGATCGCTTCTATCATCCAATCAACTCCTCAAAAAAATATGTTCATATTCCCCGGAATTATAAGATGGACTTAAGGCGTGTTGCCTGAAATCAAGCCTGTTGCCAATAACCCAATCACATTTTATATTTAATGTTAAGAGAGGTTTTACACCCTTAAGGTAAAATTCAGCCGTTATCAAGGAACAATTCTATTTTTTATGGAGTGCAATTAATTATGAATTTAAATTTCCGCAAGGAATTTCCCAACCATTTCCATTTACCCGAGCGCATCAACCGCCTGAGTGAATTGGCTTACAACCTGTGGTGGACTTGGAACCCTTCAGCAATGCGCCTTTATTTGCAGCTCGATCGGCGGCTGTGGGAAAAGATCAATCACAATCCCATCGCCTTCCTCCATCAAGTGGAGATCGAAAAGCTTGAAAGTGCCGCAACTGACGCATCTTACCTGGAAGAGTATGACCGAATTTTGGCAGTTTTTGATGCTTACATGGCCAATAAAACCACCTGGTTTGCAAGCGAATACCCCCAACACAAAGACTGCCAAATGGCCTACTTTTCTTTTGAATTCGGGCTGCATGAATCCATGCCGTTCTACGCCGGCGGGCTTGGAATTCTTTCTGGTGATCACTTAAAAGAAGCCAGCGATCTGGGTATGCCTATCGTTGGGATGGGTTTTATCTATAAGCATGGCTATTTCATGCAGAAGATAACCGAGGACGGCTGGCAGGAAACCGGTACTTTTCACTTTGAATTTGAAGAGATGCCCATCATTTCGCTTATTGATGACAAGGGTGATGCGGTCACGGTTTCTGTTGATCTGCCCGAACGGACAGTTAAAGCGCGCGTATGGATGCTGCAGGTTGGGCGAGTACCGCTTTTCCTTCTGGATACCAGCAACAGCGGTAATGAAAAGACAGATAAGGCGCTCACTTCTCAACTTTACAGCGGCGATCCCGAGGTCCGCATTTCCCAGGAGATTCTGCTGGGCATCGGCGGCGTGCGCGCTCTGCGCACCCTGGGTTTTGAGCCTTCACTATGGCATATGAATGAAGGGCACTCGGCTTTTCTGACGCTCGAACGCGTGCGTGAGTTTGTGGTGTCCGGGCTTCCATTCGAAAAAGCAGTCGAAGAGGTCCGCAAAAACAATGTTTTCACCACACACACGCCTGTTCCAGCCGGGAACGACCAGTTCCCGCTCTGGATGATCGATAAATACTTTCCCGGCTACTGGGGGCAGCTCAACCTGACGCGCGAACAGTTCATTGACCTGGGAAAGCAGAATCAAACATGGGGCGAGACTTTCAGTATGCCGGTTTTGGCGCTACACCTTTCTGAACACGCCAATGCGGTATCAGAACTGCACGGCACGGTGGCGCGAAAAATGTGGAATTTCCTTTGGCCCAACCGCAAAGAAGATGAGGTGCCGATCCAGAGCATTACCAACGGCGTACATGTTGGTTTTTGGCTTGCGCGCCGCATGCGGCTGCTGTTCGACCGCTACCTTGGACAGAACTGGTTTGAACACTTGGATGAACCCGAGACCTGGTCGAGGGTGGACCAGATCCCTGACCTTGAACTTTGGGATGTCCGCCGGCACCTGAAGCGCAAATTGATCAATTACGCCATTGAAAAGGCTCGCGACCACTGGCAGAGCGGAAAACGCGCTCCATCGCAGGTCATTGTGGACGGCGTGATGCTTGACCAATATTCTCTTACCATCGGGTTTGCCAGGCGTTTTGCCACTTACAAGCGCGCCTACCTGCTTTTCTCGGATTACGAGCGATTGTTGCGCCTATTGACAAACAAAGATATGCCGCTGCAAATCATCATGGCTGGAAAGGCGCATCCTGCTGATGAGCCCGGCAAGCTGATGATCCAAAAAGTGTACCGCGCCGCAAAAGATTTCCAGACGAGCGGTCGCATCGTCTTTCTTGAAGATTATGATATGAATACCGCCCGGCTGCTGGTTCAGGGAGTAGATGTATGGATGAACACCCCGCGCCGCCCCAATGAAGCATCAGGAACCTCGGGCATGAAAGCCGCACTTAACGGCACGCTCAATTTCTCGGTTCTGGACGGCTGGTGGGGGGAAGGATTCAACGGCAACAATGGATGGGCGATCGGTGATGACATTGATTACGATGATCCCAATGTGCAGGACGACAAGGACGCGGAAAGCCTGTATAAAACGCTCGAAAACGAGGTCATCCCCATGTATTACCAGACGCGCTCGATGGGTGACGCTTCTTTCCCCTGGTTGTCCAAGATCAAAGAAGATATGCGCTCCCTACCGTGGCAGTTCAGCACCCGCCGGATGCTTAAAGAATATTTGCATAAAATGTACCTGCCCGCGCTGGAAGAATAAAAGGTATAGCGTAAAGGAAAAACGAAATGGCTGAATTTTTCGCGACCGCGAACCCCTGGCTTGTAGCCGGAGCTATATTCATCATTCGGGTATTGAATATGGCAGTGGATACCATCAGGATGCTCACAGTGGTACGCGGCATGCGCACCATAACGTGGGTTTTGGGAGTAGTTCAGACGGTCCTGTTCATTGTGGCGCTGGGTTCAGTGATCAACGACCTGGACAATCCCCTAAACATTCTTTCTTATTCAGTGGGTTTTGCCACTGGCAACGTCATCGGAATGATGATCGAAAAACGCCTGGCATTCGGTTTCATTAACATGACCATCATCAGCTCAGTGCGCGGCAAGGAATTGGCTGAACGACTGCACGTCAATGGCCACGCTGTTACCGAGATCCCCGCCCGCGGCAAGGATGGCACTGTAGAGATTCTTGAGACCAGCGTTCAGCGCAAATTCGCACCCGGCGTTCAAGACCTCGTGATGCAGATCGATCCCTCTGCGTTCATTACCTCGCGTGATATCCAGCCGCTGCACCGCGGGTATTGGCGGGAATAAACCTTTTTGTTAACAATAAAGAGGCTGGAATTTTTTCCAGCCTCTTTTCTTTACGTCGTTTATTTCTTTTTTTGATCTTTTGCTTCTTTTACCTCATTAACTTCTTTTTCTTCTTTTACTGTGGCTTTTTTCGGCTCACGGTTGACCAGCAGAATGACCGCACCAACCACCAGCAGAATCGGTCCCAGCGCCAGGAAAAGAAACAGCAAGATCCCGTGTCCGGCCATGCGCGGACTATCCATGTTATTACGCATCATCCGCATCATGTTGCGCCTGAATGGCTGTTTACCTGATTCCGACCCTCCAATTCCCTTTTGGTCTGGCTGACCGGGTTGATTGCGTTGACCAAACTGCCAAAATTGGCCAGGAGCCTGCTGTTTCAGGCAGTCGCCGTCCGGCTTTCCGTCCTGATCAGCATCTTCAGCAAGGCATATGTTCTTCGCGTTCGGCATATTGCCGGATAGATTCTGATTTTTTATATCTTCAACGGCTGTTTGCCGCACAGCAACCAGCTTTCTACCGACAACCAGCATTCCGGCATCGACAGTTGTGCCCAGCAGCCCCAGTGTGAGGCAGATCCAGGCGATTGTTTTGAGGGTCTTGTTCATTGTATTTTCCTTTCTTGAATCTTACTTTATTTGACTTTTGATTTACCGGTTTCTTAACAACCGGCCTAATCCCATTCTTAATTGGGCAGTGGTTTCCTCAAACTGTGCAACCGCAAGCTTATCCCCTTCCGCAATTTCTCCAGAAACTAATTCGGTAAAAGCATCCGAACGGGCACCTGTCTTGATCGGGACAGAAACGAATTCACCCAAGCCTGCAGCTTCCATCACATAGGCGCTGCCATCAATATCATACTGGATTGCGCTGTTGGGTACCAGCAGGGCATCGTCTACCTGATCTGTGATGATGCTGACAGTTGTCGAAAATCCGGGTTTGATGCTATCATCCGGATCGGTGAGCACGACTCGCACCATAAAGACGGCATCCTCATTGCTGGCTTCCGAGATCTCGATCACAGCACCTGAATAGACCGCGTTGGGTATCGCGTCAAACATTAGATTGGCTGTCTGGCCGATACTGATCTTGTTGACATCCATCTGCGAGATCTCAAGGTCAACGGTCAGACTGGAGAGATCGTCAAGTTGTACGGCAACATCTCCGCTGCTGACCAGGTTGCCCGGAATAGAGTTCATGGCAGTGACAGTCCCGGAAAAGGGCGCGATGATGTTTGCCTGGTCCACGGTATTCTGAAGCGCCTGCATATTTGCCTGGGCTGCGGAGATCTCATCACTTCGATCAATCAGGCGCTGATAGGCGGCGTGAGCTTCGGCAACAACTGCCACCTGCTGGTCATAGGCGATAAAAAATCCTTCGGTGCGCTGCCCGTAAGGGGTACCCATGACCTGGTTCAAAAGGCGCAACTGGCTGTCGCGCTTGAGGATACCCGCCTGAAGCGCGTCATACGCGGCTGTTCTCTTGGTGTCCTTCTCATCCAGATCCCTGACCTTTTCATAAGCAGTTTCAAGTTCCCATACTTCCGCCCGGGCTTTGTTGTAGCTTGCATATACCGTGTTGATACGCTCGTCGGGTACATTCGTTCCATAGAATTCATGGCGCATGCTATATTTATTGGTCAGATAACTTTCCTGGAGGGTGACTTCCTCTAATGCAGCCTGGAAATCGGTATCCGCGGAGGTTATTTTTTCAAACTCAATCTGGGCTTCCAGCAGAGAGGAGCGCGCCTGCAGGATCTCTGATGAAATGGAACTGTCATCCAGGGTAAAAAGGACTTCCCCTTTTTCGATCTGGTCACCCACTTTAAGCGTACTTGTACTCACGATCCCGCCGG
>Ga0105104_10003407_pt1 | contig 11330 bp, 14 predicted proteins | sample PPLLaktember2015_3_FD_87034 | JGI IMG/M metagenome (GOLD analysis project Ga0105104, IMG submission 87034) | Freshwater sediment microbial communities from Prairie Pothole Lake near Jamestown, North Dakota, USA - PPLs Lake P7 Core (6) Depth... | ecosystem: Environmental > Aquatic > Freshwater >... | reverse complement strand
GCATTGATGTGGGAGGATATTCGCGCAGTCCGAAAAAAATACGACGCACTTACAAAATAATAGTCCGGGGCACAATCCCAACTGTACCCGTCCTGACACAATTCTGCCACAGAATCGTGATATGCTTTGACGGATGACACAGCGCATTCTTGTCGTAGACGACGAACCAGCCGTGCGCGATCTGCTGGCTTACAACCTGCGGAAGGCCCATTTCGAAGTCCTGGTTGCTGCCGATGGACGGGAAGCACTGCGCCTGGCGGATGAGGGCTCCCCTGACCTGATCTTGCTCGACCTGATGATCCCCGAAGTGGACGGCCTGGATGTCTGCCGGGAACTACGGAAGAACAGCGATGTACCGATCATCATGATCACCGCCCGCGGCGAGGAGATCGACCGGGTAGTCGGTCTCGAACTGGGGGCGGACGATTACGTCACCAAGCCTTTTAGCGTGCGTGAGCTGATGGCGCGCATCAAGGCAGTATTGCGGCGGGTTCACGCTGAAGAACATGAGAACGCACCTGCTACATATCTGCACGGCCCCGGCGGCCTGCGCATGGAGATTGACGCTCGAACGGTGCTTGTCGGGGGAACAACACTCAACCTGACCCGCCTGGAATTCGACCTGTTGCACCATCTCCTGTCCAACGCTGGGCGTGCCCTGGCTCGTGAGAGATTGCTCGAGCAGGCCTGGGGGTACGATTTTGCCGGCGACACCCGCGCCGTGGATAGCGCCATCAAGCGCTTGCGCGCCAAGCTGCGGGCTGCCAGCCCTGAAGCCGATGGGATCGAAGCCGTGCGCGGGATTGGTTACCGCTTCAACAGGTAAAGCATGCACACCCCGATCCAACTGCGCCTGTCCCTGACCACCCTAACTGTGCTATTGCTCGGTATGGGATTAGCGGCTGCGCTGAGCTGGTTGGCCGTCGAACAGCTTTACCTTGATACCCAGCGCGAGAACCTGCTCACCCAGGCGGAGTTGACTGCTTCCGCATTATTAGGTTCCCCGCTCCCTATCACCTCGATCGAACCTTATTCGCAAACCTCCAACGTCCTGCCCGGCATCCATACCCGCTTGCTAGGCGAACAGGGTGGGGTCATCGTCAATTTGCCAGTGGCTGCGGATGATTCACCCGTCCAGGTTCCACTGGCAGAAAACAGCGCATCGATCTCGACCGTTGACCTGCTCGAGCGCCCCGAGATCCAATCTGCCTTAGGAGGGACTCCGGCCACTGCCGTGCGGAGAATTGCCTCTGCCGAAAATCGCCGCGTGCTGTACGCAGCTGCCCCCGTTTATTCAGATAACGGAAAGATTAATGGCCTCGTTTATCTTGCCACGCCCTTGCCGCAAGCCAGCATTCCCATGAACATTATTTTGCAGCTGATTGGCGCTCTTGTGATTGCTGTCATGCTTGCCGGGCTTGCCGGAGCGTTTCTATCCCGGCGGATTTCGCGCCCGCTGGAAAACCTTGTCGATGCAGCCGGCGCTGTGGCTGCTGGGGACTTGGAGCAACAAGTCCCTGCGGACAGTGATATTCGTGAACTCCACACGCTGGGTGAAGCCTTCAACCACATGACTGAGAGCCTGCGCCAGTCTGAAAAGGCAAAGAATGCCTTTGTTGCCGACGTCACTCACGAATTGCGGACACCGCTGACCGTGATCAACGGCACCATCGAAACGCTCGAAGACGGTGCTATCGACGATTTGGAAGGACGGGGTCCGTTGTTAAAATCCATGCAGGGCGAGACCCGGCGGTTGATCCGCCTTGTCAATGACTTGCTGGTGCTAACCCGCGCCGATGCTGGGGTCCTGAATTTAAAGCTCGAAGGAATAGATCTGGGAGAGCTAGCCCGAGCGCGCTGTGAGGGGCTATCTGCGTTGGCGATGCCCCGCAGGGTGGCGTTAAACGTCGAAGTAGAGGAGCAGGCTAAAGTCCGGGCTGATGCGGACCGCTTGACTCAGGTGCTGGATAATTTACTCGATAACGCCATCCGTCATGCTCCGGATGAGTCTAGCGTCTCTGTCAACATCCAGGGAGAAGGAAACGAAATCCGGTGCGCGGTCAGCGACCAGGGTGCTGGCATCCCTGCGCAACACCTGCCATTTATTTTCGAGCGTTTTTATCGTGTGGATTCTTCGCGTAACCGTCACACTGGTGGATCGGGACTCGGGCTGGCCATTGTTCATTCTTTATTGTCGGCACAAGGAGGGCGCATCACAGTGGACAGCTTGGAAGGTCAGGGTACTATCTTCACTTTTTGGCTACCTGCCGTTGAAAACTGACATTTAACTGCCTGGAACCTGACACGCTCCTGCCTGAGTGGGGGGATAAAATGATGCTGAAAGTTCAGCTCATACCAACAGGAGAATCTCATGAAACGAACATCGACAATCCTCAATGCTGTTTTTGCTTTTGCCCTGCTTTTGACGCTTGCCTTTTTCGGCCTGCCAAACCTCAACGTCAAGGCTGCGCCCACCGTTCAGACTACGCCCGGACCCGCTAACGATGAATTGATCTGTGAAACGGGCCGCACGATCCAGGTCAGTGGGACGGCAGTTGTGAATGTGACCCCTGACCGTGTACTCATTCAGCTGGGCATACAGTCGAATGGCACCACGCCGCAAAGAGTGGAGGCAACGAACAGCGCCACAATTAACAAAATCATCCGGTCATTGGAAGCCCAGGGGATCGAAGAAAAGGATATCGTTACGGATTGGTATGTGATCAACCCAATCTATGATGACGGCAATTCTTTAACCATCGAAGGTTACCGCATCGACAACATCGTGGCCGTCACGCTACGCGACATCTCCAAAGTCAACAGGGTGATCGTCGCTGCCTTGAATGCAGGTGCCAACCAGGTTGTCAACGTCGAGTTTTATCTCAGCGACCTGCGCAAATACCGTGACCAGGCGCGCGAGCTGGCAATGAAAGCTGCCCAGGAAAAGGCGCAAGACCTGGCCTCCGCGGCCGGGGCGCAGACGGGTTGCGTGATGAGCATTAACGAGAATTCCTGGTCTTATTACAACGGCGGTCGGTACGGTCAAAGCCGCGATATGTGGACACAAAATGTTATGCAAAATGCCGCCCCCGCAGGCGGTGAGAGTGGCGCGCTTACGGAAGAGGGACCTGTCACCCTCGGGCAAATTTCCGTCCGCGCTGAAGTGAGTGTCTCGTTCAGTTTGAAATAACGAGCATAAACGAGCATAGATGACAATCCCTGATTAAAGCCAAAACAACCTGGTAGAAAGTTCGCCAGGTTGTTTTATTAAATGGCTGTGTTGTATGCCAGCAGCTTGTCGGAGAGAAATAAATTGCTGGCCTAATCTACTTTCTCATCTTCCTGCTTGGCAAGCTCCATTGCTTCCGGCTCCAGCTCCTCCGCGCTGCGGTTCAACCAGATAAAAACACCCCAACCGGCCAGCAGCACCCCGGCCGCCACGCCTACGGCTGCTGCATAGGGCAATAGCTCGGGCGAGTGATGGCTTAACCTGAAGACCAACACCAACGCTTCAATCGACAACGACACGACCAGCACAACCAGGAAGCGAGATAAGAAGCGCCGTATCCGTGTTGGGGCAGCCATATGGGCCTCGCGTTGCACTTCTTCTTCAAGAATGGTTTGACCCAATTCCAGCGCGGCAACAGCGACAGTTAGCAAAGCTATGCTTTCCAGAACGGCATTCAAACGTTGATCCTGCGAGAGCGTCCCAGTGAAAGGCAAAAATTGCCACAATTGCACGGCGGCCAGGATAATCAGGGCCAGCGCGCACACAACGAACATTACACTGATGATCAAGTGGAAAAAAGAGAAAGACCTGTGGAAAATTTTCATCACTGGCTCCTGGCAGGTACGAGCTGGGTAGAAATGTTTGAAATGAAAACGGGTGATCGTTAATAGTAGTGCAGTCAACGCATATTAATCTACATACGTTGAGTGTACTGCGAGCTTCTTGCTTTTAAAAAGTGGGATTTTCCCCATCAGATGCTAGGGGGCATCCTCCATTGAGCCGCTCGGATAGCAATCCTATACTAAGAGAAGTTATGGCTGGTTTCGTGTGAACATCAGTGTTTCACCGTTCAAGGCATTGTCCAGGGAGCTGCGGCAGGAGCAGAGTGTGATGAATAGACTTTAGTAGAAAGACCATATCGAGAAATAAGATGATATCTGATCAACAAAATTTTAAGAATAATGCCACCTCCAAAGATGGGGCTTTAGCAGGGTTGATCGCCACACTCCCGATGTCGGTTGTAATGCTCGCTCTACATAAACTGTTTCCGCCCTCCGAGCGCTACCCTTTACCTCCTGAGCAGATCACTTCAGAGTTGGCGGATCGAGCGGGTGCCGAGAGCGCAGGTCAAGGCCCGATGCTTGATTTCCTGGCAGGGCTTGCCCACTTCGGTTTTGGCACGTCAGCCGGTTCATTATTCATTCCGATTGCTAAGGTCATACCTCTCCCGCCCTTGCTGACCGGATTGATCTATGGATTCCTCGTATGGTTTGTAAGCTACCAGGGCTGGATTCCACGAGCCAGGCTACTGCCTCCTGCTTCCCGGGAACCAACCCGCCGCAATCTATTGATGATCGTCGCTCACCTGGTATGGGGTGGGGTTCTGGTCTGGCTGCTCGAACGCTGGACGAGCGAGCGTTGATGCCTGGATGCTTCTTGAGTGACAGTATCGGAATAGAGAGTAATGAGCTGTGCAACAGCAATAGGTAGATACTTGTAACCCCACTCTATACGGAGTGGGGTTTGTGAAATCAGGGTTGAGAGTAATTCTAAATTCTATTCTAAACCAAGTCAGGCTAACTTTTCAGGTTGGCGTGCGATCCATATTAACGCCAACCCGGTGATACCTCCGGCGACCAGACCGCTAGTAGCGGCGATCACAGCAGTGCTGAGCGCAGGCTCGATTACGGGTTCCTGAAAGAACAGTGTTAATGTTGCCTGACTCGCCCACAGACCTGCTGCCCAGGCCAGCGTGTTGACGACCAACCAGGTCAGTGCGCTGGGAATCTCTCGCCGTAGCATCGGCCATTGCGCCAGCGCTACAATAGCGCCGAAGAGAAGATACGCAGCAATTCCCCCAAGAAATGTGCCGGATAAATTCTGTATCACCAACAATCCGAATGCATACCCGACCGCCCAGGCCGTTCCACCCGCCAGGATCCAGTCCACGCTGGTGGTGAGATAGCGTCTGAGCACGATCCACTGCGAAAAGCCGATAAGCATCCCGGCCAGGATCGGAACTAATACACGTGCAAAGCCAAGGTCAAGCAGATTTACAAGGGGAATGGCTAGTAAAAATCCAAACAGCATTCCCCCGGCTGTGGCTAGGGTCCACCCTAGCCACAAACCGAATTCATTTCGCTTGACCTTGGCTTCATCAAGATCTATGGTCATGGAAGATCAGGCGCGCCTGAACAGTCCCACGATAAAGAGCAGGACGATTGCTCCTCCAATAGCAACCAGCACGCTATACAAATTGAAACCGGAAACTCCGGGTCCACCCAGTGAATTCATAATAAGCCCACCAATTACGGCGCCCAGAATTCCTACGACAATGTTGGCGCCAGCACCCATTTGGGAGTCGCGCCCCATGATCATGCTGGCGATCCATCCAGCCAGCGCACCCAACAAAACCCAGACAATTATGTTTGTAAGCATCTTTTCTCCTTTTTTGGTTCCAAATTGGTTTTGGATATTACATCAATAAATATACGATTATTAGACAACTTAAACAATTAGGGATATTCGTATATGGTAAAGGGGATTTCCCTAATTATAAAAACCTATCTTTTTTTGTATATTTATCTAATGAAAGTGCGTGATTTAGCCAACCTGGCAATAGATACGGTCAAGGAATGGCAAGAAGACCAGGCTTCCCGTCTGGCCGCCGCGCTGGCATATTACACCACCTTTTCACTGGCACCTTTACTAGTTGTCGTGATCGCAGTTGCCGGCCTGATCGGCGGACACGATGCGGCGCAGAGTCTGGTGATGGCTCAGGTCGAAGATTTGTTAGGAGTAGAAGGCAGGGAATTCGTTCAAAGTATGATAGAAAACGCTTCTGTATCGTCCACAGGTGTGACGGCCTCCATCCTGGGAACAGTCACGTTACTCATTGGCGCACTGGGGGCATTTAATGAGTTGCAAAATGCCCTCAATCGCATCTGGGATGTAGAGCCAAAACCGATAAAAGGCTTGGGGAAGCAGATCATAAACTTCATCTTCAAACGATTGCTTTCGTTTTCTCTATTGCTTGGGATTGGCTTTCTATTGCTCGTTTCGCTCATCGTAAGCGCAGGCCTATCTGCGATCAATGAATACTTAAGTGCCATTCCGCAACTTTCCAAACTCGTGCTTCAGTCCATTAATTTGGTAATCTCCCTCGGACTGATCACTTTGTTATTTGCAATGATATTCAAGTTTGTTCCTGATGTTGAAATCTCCTGGAGAGATGTCTGGTTAGGCGCAGCGATCACGGCCATCTTCTTTACCATTGGGAAAATCTTGATTGGTGTATACCTTGGAAGAAGCGATGTAGGCAGCACTTTTGGAGCAGCCGGATCCATGGCGCTCATCTTGATCTGGGTTTATTACTCCTCACAAATATTGTTCCTGGGAGCTGAGTTTACTCAGGTGTTTGCTAAAAAGTCTGGTTTTCAGCCTCGTCCAGATGAATATGCTGTAGAGGCAAAACGAAAGAGTCAAACCTCTACCGAGGGACCAGCTAATCCGTAGTTGATCCCCGGAGAATAGGAGCACTATCATGTATTATAGAACGACTTCTCCGCGCAGACGTGGTGTTGGATGGGGACGATTGATCATGGCCGGCATAATCGCGCTTGTTTCATTGATCTCTTATTTTGGTTCAAGGCAGGATAATCCCGTAACCGGGGAAACACAGTACATCGGTATCACCGTTGAGCAGGAAATTGCACTTGGTTTGCAGGCTGCCCCGCAAATGGCGGCCGAATTTGGCGGTCTCGACCCGGATCAGCAGGCTCAGGCCATCGTAGACGAGATCGGCAACCAGATTATCCAAAGCTCCGCAGCGGGCAATACACCCTACGAATTCGAATTCCATTTGTTGGAGGATGATCAAACGATCAACGCCTTTGCCCTGCCAGGCGGTCAGATTTTCATTACCCGCGCCCTGTTCGACAAGCTGGAAACGGAGGGTGAACTGGCCGGAGTTTTAGGTCATGAAGTCGGGCATGTTGTAGCCCGTCATTCGGCTGAACATATTGCCAAGGCACAGCTCACCGAAGGGCTAACGGGCGCTGCAGTTCTCGCTACCTATGACCCGGATAACCCTGCCAGCGCAAGCACCGCCCAAGTGGCCGCGTTGATCGGCCAATTGATCAATTTGAAATTCGGACGCGATGACGAACTGGAATCAGATTTCCTGGGAGTTTGTTTCATCAATGATACTGGCTATGATCCTAATGAATTGATTAGAGTAATGGAAGTATTGGCTGCCTCCCGCCAGGGTGACAAACCGCCGGAATTCTTCAGCACCCATCCAAACCCTGAGAACCGAATCGCGCGGATTGAAGCAGCCATCCAGAATCTTCAGGCGTGTCCCTAATAAAAGCCTGAAATAAGCAAACATCACCATTAAACGGAAGCAATTCGAGGCTTCGAAAGATGCGTGTTTAGAATGTGGTTAAGACAGGAATTTCCTTACCCGTAGCGGAATAGATCAAAAAGTAGACAATATGGAAATTGACGAAGCTATGGAATTCCAAAGGCGTTCCTGGATCGTCCAAAGAATTGGATGGGTGTTCTTCGCTTTGGTGCTCCTGTTGGCTTGCCTGGGCCTATTTGGTAATGGCCCACTCAGCGATGCGAAAGCAGGTCAGGAGAATGGTACGCTATGGTTAGAGTATCCTAGGTTTGCAAGGTTTAAGGATGAGTTTCGCATCACAGCACATGTAAATAGCGGCACTGCTACAGAGGGTGAGACTATGATCCAGTTGGATCGGGATTATTTGGAAAGAGTTGAGGTGAGTAACATAATCCCGGAGCCTGATGCTGAAATAAACGCTCCTGGTCAAGTTACATACGTCTTCAAGACAAATAATGCAAACCCGCCGTTTACCGCTTACTTTTATTTGACCCCGCGAGAGGTTGGTATGCAAGCGGGAACATTTCAACTGCAGAACGAGCAGGTAGTTCGTTTCTCTCAATTTATTTATCCATAGGTAAACCTTGTTGGTTGGAGGCACATATGAATGTAGTGATTCGCGCCCTTGCGATTTATATATTTCTATTGATCGTTATACGCTTTGCGGGTAAACGATCTCTTGCGCAAATGACCACTTTTGATTTTATTCTACTGCTCATCTTGAGTGAGGCTACCCAGCAAGCCTTGATAGGAAGCGATTACTCGCTCACCAAGGCTTTTTTGGTTATTTTGACATTGGTTATGGCAGAAATTGTCCTCTCGTTGATCAAGCCCAAATTTCCAGTCTTGGAAAATTGGTTGGACGGCACCCCGACCATCATCGTTGAAAACGGAAAATTATTGCAGGACCGGATGAATTGGACAAGGATCGACAAAGAGGATATTTTGGCTGCCGCGCGCGAGTCTCAGGGCCTGGAGCGGCTGGAACAAATCAAATATGCAGTTCTTGAGATCGGTGGTGGTATTTCAATTATCCCCGAGCCGGATGCGAAAAAGTAGAAGACCGTTCAAGCTGCCAAACATGCGGTGGAAGGGTTTAAAACGAGTCCGCCTTCATTATAGCCGTTCACGCCGGGACCTCTAGTCTGCTTCCGTCTACTCTATGTTGCTTGGGTTTTATCTTTTTATAAAAGCCAGGTACGTTGCTGCTTCCTCTCTGTTGTTGACGTTCAACTTTTTAATGATGCTGTGCACGTGATTTTTTACGGTCCCGACCTCTACGACGAGTTGGGATGCAATTTCTTGATTGGTAAAACCCTGGCTAATAAAGCCCAATACCTCAAGTTCCCGTTGCGTTAACCGGTTGTCTTCCAAAATTAAATTATCGACCCTCGAAAAAACTTTGGTCATTTTCGAAAGACGTTCCAGGATCGCCGCGGCAACCTTGGTCGAAACTTGAGCTTCTCCCCTCTGCGCCAGGCGTACAGATTCAATCAGATCAGATACAGAACTATCCTGGAGGATATAACCGGCTGCACCTGCTTCAACATACTTTAATACATGATGTCGATTGTCCGTTAGACCCAGCACTAACACCTTAATAGAGGGAGCAATATCCACAATCATGCTGGTGAGCTCAAGTGCAGTTTCATTTGAGAGCTGGATACTAACCAGGGCAACGTCCACTTCCTGTTCACGGATAAATTTTAGAGCCTGTTCGATGTTTGAGGCACATCCTACCACCGTAATATCCGGCTCTTCTTCAAGGATTTCAGTAAATATATCACCCATGAATCGGGATTCAATCACAATGAGAACTTTACTAAGAGACATAGTAGATACCTTAAAGGTTACTTGACCTTATCTTCGATTTCGGGGACTCGAGACCGAATCCTAAAGAATTCTCCTACTCGCTTGCTAAAACTATAAAAGAAAACCATAGAAAATTCCACAGGGAGAATGCCTAAAATAAAGAGGGGATTATCCCCCATTGTATTTAGCAGATGGGCGAGAGATAATTGTAAACACAAAACGACGAAAACTGAATAGTATTATCTAAAACTTTAAATACATATCTACCGAGACACAATATGTCTCAGCATAGGAACTGGTTATTAAAAAAATTCCTGGTCAAATCCGTTTATTCGCTGTTAGCTCAACAACGAAAAATCGAATATGGCCAGTTAAATGCCTGGGCTGGTGATCGCTCACCAGCCCAGGTTAAATTTTCTCTTAACAAAAATGTTTGCTGACTTTAATTGTTTAATAACTCGGATTTTAGGATAAGGTGATATTATATATATGTACTATAGGAGATAGATAATGAACATATTACCGTTAATTTCTCTACTTGCTATAACGATTGCCTTAAGTGTCGTTGGTATACGAAAGCATCCCGCTTTTGTTCATTTATTATCAAAAGCAGACATCATATAAAAGGGATTTGATAATATGTGGAACATAATTCTTGGGATCTATTTTGTAGTTTCTGCTCTCTTTGCAGTACTATTTTGGTTCATACTGATTGTTTCAAAGCGAAACGATCATTGAAATAAGCTGCTCATTCTGTCTTTGTGGGGGCTATTCAAAGTAGAAAGGGTGTATCAACCCGAAAACGAACGGAAGTTAGCCAAGGTCTAATTCCCATTGTGGTAGAGGAGCAAATTTATTTAAGACGTGATTGTAGACTTCTTCCACGCGGTCTGCAACCGTATACTCGTCAAATTTGGTCTGCACAAGATATTTGCCTCTCTCTCCCAATTGTTCGGCCAGGTGGGGGTCGGTCATAACTTTGGCAATAGCGCTGGACATACCGAAAATATCGCCATATTCGACCAACAATCCTGTCTGGCCAGATCGAATCAAAGATCGTGTGCCAGGTACATCCGTAGCAACCACAGGTAATCCTAGAGCCATGGATTCCATTAGCGCCCGGGGGATGCCTTCATAATGAGAGGCCATTATACTTACATCGGACGCAGAAAGAATTTCCGGGACATCCTGTCGAAATCCAGTGAAGTACACCGCATCTTGCAAATCCAGGCGTTTAACTTCAGCCTCAACTTTTTCCTGATCAACCCCCATACCTACCAACAGAAGAACAATCTTCCGGTTAAATTGCGAGATCAAGTGTTTTAGAGTCTGTAAGAGAAATAAATGACCTTTTTGGGGCTCGAAACGGGCTACATTAACAATAACGAAAGCATCGTCGCTGATACCGAATTCTTTACGAATTCTTTCCCTGGCTCCTAATCCAACTTTTTTATTAATTGCAGAAAAATCGATCCCATTGCCCACCAGTGTAGCTTTGTGGATGGGTATAGCTGGGATCTTGCTCCAGCTTCTCAGGTCGTCCGGGTTTTGGAAAAGGATTGCATGCCCAAAATGCGCTGCAGCTATTTCCGTAGCATAAAATGCCCACTTAAAAGCGATACTTTTATACAAGTGGGGGGGCCATGAGTGAAAGGTGTGGACAACGCAGGGAACACCAGCGAGCCTTGCTGCAATCCTGCCTGCGATACCAGGCAGTAAGGTATGGGTATGCACTACGTCAAATTTTTGCTGTCGACAAACCAAGAAGGTGCGCAAAAGCGCAGAAGTAAAACTGGCTTTCGCATTATGCCAAAAGAATGGCACATGAATTACGGGTATATCTTTGTATTTAATAGGTTTAGTCCATTCGTCGTCAGGACACAG
>Ga0105104_10003406_pt1 | contig 11332 bp, 15 predicted proteins | sample PPLLaktember2015_3_FD_87034 | JGI IMG/M metagenome (GOLD analysis project Ga0105104, IMG submission 87034) | Freshwater sediment microbial communities from Prairie Pothole Lake near Jamestown, North Dakota, USA - PPLs Lake P7 Core (6) Depth... | ecosystem: Environmental > Aquatic > Freshwater >... | reverse complement strand
CCAATTGAATTACGGATCAAAGACAAGCAGGTCTGTGCCGCCTGCGAAGGCAAGCCCTGCTATAACGGCTCGACAAATGGTTATGGCTGCCCGTGGGATGTCTTCCCGGGTGGGTTGACGAAGAACTCCTATTGTGGTCTATGCATGGAATGTCTTCGTACCTGCCCGCACGACAACATTGCGGTCAACGCACGTCCCTTCTCCGCTGACCTTGCCAAGCCCTCGGCGCGTATGGATGAAGCCTTCAAAGCCTTTATCATGCTCGGGTCGGCCATGATCTACGCGAGCGTTTTGCTCGGTCGATGGGGAGTGCTGAAAGATGCCGCCTACAACGTGGGGACAAGCGCATGGCTGATCTATGCTGCGGTCTTTCTCGCGATCATTTTTGTCGTGATGCCCTCGCTTTTCGCACTGTGTGTTGCACGTTTTGAGAACTTCACCCTATTCAAAAAACGCTTTACCACTCTTTCTACCTCATTGATTCCACTTGGCTTGATGTTCTGGGTCGCCTTCAGTTTATCGTTCGTGCTGACCAATGCAAGCTATATCATCGCTTCGCTCTCGGATCCGCTTGGGCTGGGCTGGAACCTGTTCGGCACAGCCAACGCAGTATGGCAGCCGATGCTGACCTCGATCCTTGCGCCGGGGCAAACGCTGGCGCTCGTCGGCGGGTTGATCTGGTCGGCGCGGACCGCTCAAAAGGCTGCGAACGAAGCAAAGACCTCCTGCATGCCCGTCATCGCCTATTGCTTCATCGCCACAGTGGTCATGCTCTGGTTATTGATATGAAACGCACAGAACTTCTCGCACGTATTTTGATCGGAGCAGGGACCCTGCTTGCTGTTGGAGCCCCGCTGCTCTTTTGGACGCGTACACCGCTCATCCACGCGCGTATGGCGGAGAACGGCGGCTGGAGTCCCGATGTCATCCGGGCGGAAGCTGGTAAGCCGCTGCACTTAAAGATGACATCGGATGATGTCGTGCATGGCTTTGCCATCGGTCACATGGACATGGAAGCAGTAGACGTGGAACCTGGCAAAGTCACTGAGGTCACCTTGACGTTTGATAAACCCGGGACCTATACCTTTTACTGCACGCGCTGGTGCGGACTCAACCACTGGCGGATGCGCGGCACGATCGAAGTCAGCGGTTCAGCCTCCCAGCCCGAGCCTGTGACCACCGTTCCCCTTTACGTGCAGCTCAACATTGATATCGACGCGCCACACGAGTCGCCTGTGGTTCCGGAAGATCAGCCTTCAGCGGTTAGCGGCCAGCGATTGGCTGTTGATCTGGAAATCTCCAGGTTCAACAATCCCGATTACTACCGGGCGAACTCGCCTTATCAGTTGTTTGATGCGTTGGATTCAACGGGCCTGAGCGCTTCTGAAAAATGGGACGTCGTCAGCTACATCTGGCAATCGAATACCACGTCCGAAGCGCTCGCTAATGGCAGGGAACTCTACGCTCAAAACTGCGCCGCCTGTCACGGCGAGAACGGCGCCGGGGACGGCGTCTTCGCCGATGACCTTGCACAGGCAGGCGCAGCCTCCATGCAAACGATGGATGGCGCAACGGATATGTCGATGCAGACACCTGTCGATTTCACAGACTCGAAACGAATGCTGGGTGCCAGCCCTGCACTGTTACAAGGCAAAATCCTGCGCGGGGGAATGGGCACGGGCATGCCGATGTGGGGATCCATTTTCACGGAACAACAGATCTGGGATCTTACCGCCTTCCTCTATTCTTTCCAACTTGAATACCGCGTACCACAGGAACAACCTTAATCGTTTTAAGGGATACCACACTGTAGAAAGGAGTGAACTCCGTGAACAAGAAAAAGTACAGAAAACCAAAGAAAGCTTTTCCCTGGCAGTTTGTGGCGCTTGGCGGCGTTTTGCTGCTGATCGCGGCATTCTTTCTCACAAGCCAGGTCGGCGATGGCGGTGGGACACCTGCCATCCAGGTCGACCAGCAAAAAATCGATTATGGCGATGTGAAGTTTGGCGTGGAAAAAACATTTGCCATCCAGGTCACCAACACAGGCGATGGCAAGCTGCGCTTCAAAGAAACCCCTTCCATCGAAGTTGTGGAGGGCTGCTGACCGCCACAGCTGACCATCGGTTCGATGGTCCTCCAACCGGGCGAGAGCACAATCGTCCAATCGAGCGTCTTCATGATGCACGAGGGCATGGACGGCCCGCACAATTTTGCAGTTCATCTTAAGACGAATGACCCTGACAATCCCGATCTGATCGTGAATATACTCTCGAATTGGATCCCTTAAGTGAAGCATTGAATACAGGCAGTGAGGCGTCTTTGAAAGGCGTCACTGCCTGTATTTCGCGATCAAGAAGATCAGCTTTCCGTTGTGACCGGGTATTGAAATGTTATTTTCTCACTCTAGAGAGAGTGTCTGAAAACCTGGTCAAAACAGGAGGGGTCCGGCAAACTTGGCGGATGACCAGATCCCAGCAAATTCAGCCAACGGACCGGAAGGATACAAGGGTCGAAGCATAGCCCTCTATGCAATACCAGGTTGTTTTGGGCGCAATCGGGCGCGCTATAGGATGGATATAGGATGCCTATAGGATGGATGTAGGATGCCTATAGGATGGATATAGGATGACTGAAGGATGACCGACCCGGCAGCCGGGGCAGGGCGGCCGGTCGGGGTGGGAGTCGCCAGACAGTTTCGGAGGCTCGCCTTGCGCATAGTCACTACTGTTGTGGGCAATTGCCAGTCAATTGCAAAGAGGCGATTCTTGATCACCCACCATGTATGCCCTTAATCACCTCTGCAATATTGAAGTAATTCACCAGGATGTGCGCCGTCAACATGAGCCCGGCGATCACGACCAGGGCGATCACCATATTGATGACTTTCTTTTTCGAGCCGGCTTTCTTTTCCATTTTCATTTTCCTTTCTAGATGTAGACGAGGGTTTCCCGAATCGTCAACCGGGACGCGTTCCGGGCAGGGTATGCACTTGCAGCCACGGAACCGATCGCGATCATCGCCAGCCAGATGATCACAGCCGATGGTGAAAGAACCAGGGGCAGAGGGAAGCGAAAAGCGAGGTTGCCAACCAGCCTGCCGATCATGAGCGAGAGCGGCAGGGAGAGAATGACCGCAATGATCCAGCTCATCAAACCGATGAAGATCCCTTCGCTGATGACGTTCCACAATACCGTGCTTGATCTGGCACCGATGGAACGCATAATGCCGAATTCGCGGGTCCGTTCGAGGACGCTTGTGCCCATGCTGGAAACCAATCCCAGCGCACCGACAATCGCGATCAACACCGACATCAGGATCAACATCACAATGAGAATGTAAACATGTCCGCTGACGGCGGCATCCAGCATCGTTTCCAGGATCGAGACTTTTACGTTCATACCATTTTGTTCGAGCAGGCGTTCCACTTCTCCGGCGATGCTGCTGCGCGTATCTGCGTCGTGTCTGGCCATGACGATGCGTATCCCGTTTGCCTGGGAATTCATGCCCGTGACCTGTGCGAATTTCTGCGGGGTGATGTACGCCGCTGCAGGCGTGACCAGTTCACGGACAATCCCAACCACGCGCAAGTTAACCTCTTTTCCGTCCAGCATCAATTGGATTGGGTCGCCAGCTTTGATGCCTGGGAACAACGCGCGTGCCATGTGATTGAGCACCACGCCATCCCTGTCGCCGGGCTGGAGCCAGCGCCCATCCAGGACGATCAGGTTCACCAGATCCGTTTCGGGTGGGAGCGAGCGCAGTGTGAAACTTCCATGGCCGCCATCCGGATACGTCCGGACGATGTCCAACCCGTCCGGACGATATTTCGCGGCAGGCTCGTAGTTCCACATTTCCACTTTCTGTATGCCGGGGATCTCATCGATCGCTGCAAGGACCTGCTGCTCGGGTGCAAACGCATTCAAGCGGATTTCCAAATCATAGCGACGATCGGCAGCCGCCTCGGCAAGGTTTCTCTCCCATGCCGTTTTGACATTCAAGGCTGCCAGGAAGACGCCTCCGGCTACCGAGAGCAGGCTCAACGTGAGCAACAGACGACCTCTGCGCCGGAACGTGTTCCGCAGCGCCAGCATCAGGGTGCTGTCAAAGCCCTGGATTTTTCCGAGCCAGCTGTCGAGGCGGCGCGAACCGAACGTCTCTTTGCTGGTGCCAAAGTCGTTGATCGTCTCCCGGACGGTCACGCGCGTCGCCTTGAAAATTGGACCGAGCGCGAGCAGGAAAGGCACAAGCACGCCCGCCAGGAACTGCACAAGATAAACCCATGCGGGAATATTCACACTGTACAAAGTGAAATTCAGAAGTCCGGCGACCAGATCCGCGAGCCCGCGTCCCGCCGCGAGACTCGGCGGCAATCCGAGCAGGACCGCCGCGCTCCCAATGAACACGACCAGCACGAGATAAATCCCGGCGATCTGCAGCGAGCGCGCCCCGATTGCTTTCATCACACCGATCTGTCTCACTTGCTGGGCAAGCAAGCCGCCGACCATTGTTGCCGTCAGGACGGCGCTCAGGACCAGTGCCATCAGACTGAATATCAACATCATGACCAGGATCGCGACCATCTGCGTCTGGTGAGGGTGCTTCCCCGGTGGCGGGATACGGATCTCCTGCGCGGTGTAGCCTTTCCCTTTCAGCCAGATTGCCAGCTCGCTCACTTGCGCTTCGATCGCCTGCACGCTGGACTGATCTCGAGTGACAACCTTCAAAATGTGCAGATCGCCACTTCCATCGAGCGTCGCCAGAGTCGCGGGAGTGATATATCCATAAACGGTTTGTTCCTGCCAGGCGGGAGCCAGCCCCGGGTCATGGACAAGACCCGAAATGAGGACCGCGTTGGTTGAGCCGTTCGGCGTTTCCACGTTGATTGCCTCGCCCACCTGCGCGCTGATCAGCGTCAACGCCTCACGCTCGAGCAGGATATGACCCTGCGCCGGCGGCCATTCGCCTGATTCAGGTTTGAACGTGTTGATCTGCATCCTGTCGAAATCCCGGATGACGAACAGCAGCAAAGGCTTCCATTGATTTGGACTGACCTCCACCCGCGCCAGCACCGTTGAGCTGGCATCCACCGCTTCCATCCCCGGCTGTCGAGCGGCTTCCGCTAAAAGGGCCTCATCCACGCCCGGTTCCAATTCCAGCAAAGCGGAGGCTGGATTCGTGTCCAGATAGTTCCGACTGATCTCGCGCGTGAGGATCGTGTACGCGCTCATGATGGTCCCCACGCTGAACACGCCCACCGCGATGGCGAGCACCATCATCAGGATCCTGCCCTGTGCGATTTGCAGGTCACGCAGCAACTTTTTCCAACGCGGCCCGATCATGCTGCCACTCTCCCGTCGGTCAATGTAATTGTGCGCGTAAAGTAGCGACTGAAATCGCGCTCGTGGGTCACCATGACGACCGTCTTGCCCTCTGCGACCAGTGTCCCAAACAGGCGCATCACATCCTGCGAGGTTTGCGTATCGAGGTTGCCTGTCGGTTCATCCGCGGCCAGGAGCGGTGGATCGTTCGCCAGCGCACGCGCAATCGCGGCACGTTGCTGCTGTCCGCCGGAGAGCTGCGCCGGGAGCTTGTCGGCCTGTTCGGCAATGCCCACTTTTTCCAGCAGCCCAATCGCCCGCTCGCGCCGTTCGCGCACGGGATAGGTATTGCAGAAATCCATAGGCAGGATCACATTTTCGGCGACAGTCAGGGTGGGGAGGAGCTGAAAAAACTGAAACACTACGCCCACGTTCTTTCCGCGCCAAATGGACAATTGCTCCTGGTCCAGCGAGCTAATGGCAGTCGACGCGACCCGGACTTCGCCGGTTGACACATTATCGATGCCGGTGATCACGTTGAGCAACGTAGACTTGCCGCTGCCTGACTTGCCGACCACGGCTACGAACTCTCCGGCATTTACCTGCATATTTATATCCTTGAGCGCCAGAAATTGACCGGACGCCACTTCATAACTTTTCGTCACACTGCGCAATTCAATCAGGCGGCTGATCGAAGATCCCGCAGCAAGCGGGAGTGAATTGGGTGATGCCACTTCCTGGATCCGGGGATGGTTTGTCAATTGGGTAAACACTCTAAAATCTCCTTTTGTTGTACAATTAGTATATTTCTGAACACTATGTTCGATTTCTTTATACTGACCTGCTTTGGGAATGTCAACAACCAAAACATACGGAATCGTTCAGTATTGAACATCACGATTTATTTTGTTCAGAAACAAGGAGCCTCAAATTGAAAAAAGTAACCCCCGACCGTCGGATTCAACGCACGCGCCAACTCCTGCAGGATGCGCTGGTTGCCCTGATCCTCGAAAAGGGATACGAAGCGATCACCGTGCAGGATGTGATCGACCGCGCCAATGTGGGCCGCTCGACATTCTATGCTCATTTTCAAGACAAGGAGGATCTGTTTCTCAGCGGCTTCGAGAATTTGCGCAGCCAGTTTGAAGAACATCTGCTCGGACAATCCTCCACGGAAGCCAGTCCCTGGGAGCTAAGCCTGGTGATGTTCCAGCATGCACAGGATTATCAGCGCGTCTATAAAGCGCTTGTGGGGGAGCAAAGTGGACCTATAGTGATTTCGCACATTCAGAAATATTTGTCAGTTCTGATCGGCGCACATTTAAAATCACAGTTGACTGCCAGGAAGAACGATCAGATCCCTCTGGAAATTCTTACGCTTTATATCGTCAGTTCTTTGACGGCCTTACTAACCTGGTGGCTCGACCACGACATGCCTTATCCCGCTGAACAGATTAACGATATCTTTCGCCAGCTGACCCAGCCCAGCATTGAGATGATTATGCAGGGTGCAGGTTGAAAACAAGACAGTCCGAGCCATCAAAAAGCTCGGACTGTCTTGTTTTCTCTGCATTCGCAGTAATAACTGGAAAGCGGCTCCCCATATTTCTTTCGTAGCCGTTCCGGCTTGTTAAGCCTCTTTTTTGGTTTTTTTTGGTGCACGCACTACTTTTTTCAATTCATTGACGGGGACACCTGTTTTGCGGGACTCTTGTTTCATGCGACGCACGTGCTTGCGCATTCCCTGGGATGTTTTTTTGACTTTTCCCTGGTCTGTTTTTGTTACCATTTTATGCTAACTCCTATTTTGTCATTGATATTTTTACGCGAGAAAATTAATCTGACTGGCAATTCTGCCAGAGTCTGTTCCCCGTATTCATCATATCCGGGCAGCCTGCAATCGTATTTGCACACTTGCCCATCATTCAAGATGCAGCTTGATCGCCAGCGAGAATCGGCGTGGACACTGAAAGGAACACTGCGATGCTCAACCTTTGGACAAGCTGCGAAACCAGTCCTGGATTCTTTTAACAGGCGTTTTCTGATCTCTCAGCTGGGCTGTGATCGCCCAAAACGAGATCCTTTCACCACACTCGCAAATGACGAACTCCGACCCCATGGCATGATTTTCGCCTTTTGCCGCCGAGTCAACGACCGGGTTATTCGATATCGTTCTCTTGCAATTGGGGCATGTAATTTGATTTTCCATATTCTTTCCTTTCCTGGTCATTATGAAAATTGAAATCAGCGGTCAACAGGTTTTGCTGCTATGTCTTAAGCAGCCTGACTAATGTAAACTGTCTCACTGCGCGAACTATACCCGGCCCAGTATGTTGCTCCATCCACCTGATACTTGTCCATCATGATTGCCCGGCCAACATCATCGACTTGTTCCACGAACACGGTTTTTCGATCTGGTATTCGTCTGACCTTAATGTCACCCTGTCCAGCCTCACTCTTGCGGCTGTACTGCTCCACAATCTTTAATAACTGATCACTATTCATGGGATCTCCACTGACTCTTCCTGCACACAATGTGCTTCTGCTGGAAATTGGGTCCGGCAAACACTGCTCCGGAAATGCTGTCGATTCGTGATCCCGCCAAGTTCTGATTCGATCAACGACCTGGAGCGTTACTCAGACTGCGCTTCTTTCATGAATCGATAGCATTGCCCGAACAGCTTCAATGATACGTTCCTCAGCATTTGCCGGGATCACAGTGATCAATTTGTCCCGCTCTGGTTGTCTTGCCAATTCGTCTGCCAGACGTCCTGTGCGACTCAAAGCGATGACTGGACGACTGCTCTCCAAACTCAAATCGATATCTTTCCGGGAAACCTCTCCACCATTGATCAGGATCGTCACAGACTGGTGTCCTTTCGATAGCAGGGTTGCCGCATCGCCAATCCAGGAAGTCTCATCCCCAAACCGGCTGCCGGGCACAAGGATGAAATGCGAGCAGTGAGGTTCCAATTGCCAACGCTCTCTCCCCAACCATAAGAACTTTACGTTATGCGGACCGCCGGGCCAGGTGACCAATTCTTCAGGTGTTATGCCAATCAACGGGAATTTGTAACCTTTCCGCGACCTGATTTTGCCAATTTCAGCCATCACCCCCAGGTCTGTACCTCCGCAGATGACGACCGCGCTCATGTCCTCTGCGACCCTGGAAATAGCGTGCATAGCCTGCTGAGTCACGGCGGCCTGTTTTTCATTGATTTCACCGCCGATCAGTACGATAACCGGATAATGGTCCTTCAAGCCCAATTCTGAGATCGCCTGAGTCAGCTTCGAACGCTCGTCCGGGAAAACGCACAGTGTTTGCCGGTCTGGAAAATAGATATTTTGAGTACGCATGATTACCTTTCTTTCGCACGTTCATAACATCCAATTCATCGTCGGACTGGCGTGACTGGAACAGTAGCTAATAAATTTGCCAGTGGCATGCTTACTTTTGGGTTTGAAAACCGGCGTAGTTTGCCGTGCACAAATACGATCGGATAAGCCAGTAAGGTGAGCAAATACATAACGATAAAGAACAGATTCAGTCTCATCGTCTTTCCTTCTCCGAAAACTATCTTCCTTTTTGGCTTTTCTTATTCGAGCCATTGGAAGGATTGGTACCACCTCGGTTAAGAGGGGCATCTTTGGCATTCGCAAGTGATTGCACCGACGGGCTCTCACCCTGGCGTGCATTGGAAGAGCCTTTATTGTCATTGGAAAACGATTTTTTCGGCTTGCGTTTACTGACACCTTTGCGTCCCATTTTTTCTCCTTGTTTTTGGAATCGTTGAGTTACAGGTTGGTTTTTTGGATCCGGCTTTTCCGGGGCTTTGAAATCTTCGAACTGGCTTGTCGATCCAGCGAGTCGCGCATGATTTCACTGCTCGGTGGATTGGCTTCCAATTCTGTGACGCGCTGATTGATTTCATCCCTGGCGCGTTGGTGGGTGTAGCCATATTTCACTCGAAGCATCATGGCATATTTATCGCGCTTAACGGGTGCCTTTGCCACCTTATTAAGATCGTCCTCGCTGAACAGCCCCCACCACACCTGCGATTGGGCGCGGATTTGTTCCCACTTGTTTTCAAATACATCTTTATTTACATTCATAGCAAAATTCTCCTCATTTCATTCACTTGGCGGGAAACAATCCCGGTCTAATTTTCTGCTGATTGGTTTCGTGCTCTGCGATCCGTTTCTTGAATTCGCCCTCGTCTATGACCACGATATCAGGCAGGTTTTGAGCAGAGAGCTGTAAGGCGGCATCCTCCCTCAGTTTAATATCGTCAAAGACCTTCAAGAAAGCTCCCACCCCCTGGCGCACCAGTGTCTGATCATCGACCATTGCGACATCTACAGGCGGCGCTGGCATGGATGGCGGGTTATCGCTGTAAACAACCCTGACCAAAAGTTTGCCGTTTTCAACGAAGGGGAAGTCTACGTGCGTCGGTAATCTGCCGAGCTCGCCCCGCTCCAGGATGAAGGCATAGCGGAGACCATCGCTGTTGCAGGATACGACCTGCACTTGCAGTTCATTTGCAAGATCACGCAATACGCGCGGAGCGAAGTAATCACTAAAGGGGATTGATGTGTGCGCGGCAATATATCTGTTATTGAGTATGCCAAACAGGACTACCATTCCTGTGTCCGGATCCTGTGTCAATCGCCAGCGTTTAAATCGTGGCAGCAATCCCCATTTTGTGAGAACGGTCGATACCTGAGTTCTGATTCGCCGGGCTTTTTGAGCGAAAGATTGTGGATCAATCGTCTGGATTGTCATCTTTCTCCTTCTCATCACTGTCCAGCAATTTACCCTTGACTTCATCCAGCCACTGTTCCACCTGATCATCGGGGTTTGTGACCTGATAGCCATCATCGACAATATCACTATCCAAATACGGCAACGAACCATGATGGTGATGATGTGGTACTTCAGCTGGGAGTGCCGGCAACCTGTCAACGGGCCTTTCGAGAATACGCTGGTTGGCTTGTTGAATCTGTAGTCGGCGCCAGACTCCCCAAAGGATCAAACCAGCTAATAACACTATGAAAGCTGGAAGGCACCACATCCATAGGAATGTCATGGGTCCCTGTCGTTGCTCTGCGCGTTGGCGGGCATACTGTTGGGATGTCGCGGCAGCGACCTGGGCTTGCGTAGAGATGCTATAGGCAATTGCCGTCTGCGTGCCGGCGGCAATTGCAGCTTTGTATTGTTGATTCACAATGGCCTGTGCACCTGTTGTCGCAAGGTCCGCCATTTGGGTCTGTCGGATTACATCTGCGGTCAGCGCGGCACTCTGTGTGGATCCGGCTGAATTCAAGGTTGCCTGTGCATTGGCACGCACAATTTCGGCGGTACCCGCTATCTGCGCCGCAATGACATTGGCATCGCTTTGCTGCTGGGTTTGGACTGCACCCAGCGTTGCGTTGGCTGAATTCAAGGTTGCCTGTGCATTGGCACGCCCAATCTCGGCTGCGGCCGCTGCCTGGTAATCGGCATTATTCTTCTCCTGGGTCAGTGCGGCTGCCAGAGTCGCCTGGATACACGTCTCACAGGGTACACTTGTTTGCACTGGCGTAACCAATAATTGCGCCGCAGACGGAGTCTCTGGCAGGGTAAAACATGCTGACAGAATCAGCAGCACTGACAAAGTTCCGTAAACAGCGATAGGGCGCAAATTGGGGCGCATAGTATTCATGTTCATTTTTCAGTAATATGGATTGACTCTGGGATGGGCATGGTCCTATACTCATCGTACAGCAAATCATATCCGGCCGCATCCATCGGCTGGGGAGTGTTATTCTCCGCCAGTTGGGGGAGAAGTGTTCAGCCCGGAAAGATCGAAGCGTGATCGGGTTGGAAAACGCTTCTGGACTTTTGCGGCGATCTCCAGGTACGTCAAAATGCCTTCCTCTTCGAGGCTAACGATATTCCCCGCCAGCCCTTCATCCTCCAGGCGCTTCTGAAGTTCGAACTTAGCCACTTCCGGTCCAAAAATCTGGATCTCTGT
>Ga0105104_10003405_pt1 | contig 11333 bp, 13 predicted proteins | sample PPLLaktember2015_3_FD_87034 | JGI IMG/M metagenome (GOLD analysis project Ga0105104, IMG submission 87034) | Freshwater sediment microbial communities from Prairie Pothole Lake near Jamestown, North Dakota, USA - PPLs Lake P7 Core (6) Depth... | ecosystem: Environmental > Aquatic > Freshwater >... | reverse complement strand
TTTTTAAAATTTCAATCAAATCTTAAAGTTCTATAAAAATGACTTTTCAGTTTTTGAGTAATTTAGACTCATTATATCATAGTAAATTTTTTATTTCTTAAATTATACGATTTTTTGAATTGTATCATGAACACTTGTTTGGTACTAAATCTTATTATTGTTAAACCTGTAAAATATTTATGTTATTACTTGAGTAATAGCCAATTCTTACTTGCTTTTTTAATAAGATGAATAGTTTATAATTCGTTTTTGGTTTAAGCAAGAGAAAGATTGTCTTTGCAGCTACTTTATTTTCAATTTTGGTACTTATAGTTATAAGAGGTGTAATTATTCTTCCAGCTGAACCAGAAAATAAAATTTTTTATGTAAATTGGGTTCTGAAAAAAATTCATCATCATCAGGACGATATCATTTAGTATATCATGAAAAGACATTCCGTTCAGAAAAACCATTCTTCTATGATTGCTATTATGGTTTGCTGCAAATGTTATATGGTCCTAATATGAACTAGTTTTAGATGTAGTTTCACCTATCCTATATCCAGATGATATCTTTTAATTGTAGCGTATGGCTTTTTAATATATATTGATAATAGTGTATAAAAAATTAAAAGAAAAGGTAAAAAATTTTTTAATCTTAGGAACTATTACCATTGTATTTTTAATATCTATGTTCAGTATAAGGTTGGATCAATCTAACCTTTCAACGTTAAGAGGTAAATCTTTTTCAATATTACGTTCCTTTATACACTCTTGAATTCGGTATTGGCCTTTTAGGGTGTGTTATTTCTAATAGGAAGAAGATATGAAAAAATTAATGTAAATGGTTTGTTTAATCTGATTAAATAACGTAAGAGATGCACACAATTAAAGCCATTGATAGAGTGAAACAACAGTATTATACCCTAAGTAAATCAAAAAACTGTCCAAAATAATTAATAATGACTATATCTATTTATTTATCTATTATTTGATAAAAGAATATGACTAACGGAACCACGTTTCTGGTCTTTTATAGATTTAGGCCTTTAGATTCTGAAGAAAAAAACATAGCTAAACAAGAATGGGAAGACATTAAAAGTAGTTTACCAGACAAAATAGAACTTATTGGAGAATACAATCATGCATGGGGAACAGAATATAACGGTTTTTTAATGTTTCAATCTGAAACAAGTGATGTATTTTTTGAATGGTGGACTGGATTCAAAGATAAAATCAGGTGGTATGTCGAAAAAACTCATACAATAGTAGCAAGGAGAAGGTAAAATAAAATCTACACTATTTTATTTAATGCAGCTTTGACCAATTATCTAGATATTATTTGTAGATTTGATAATTGTTATTTGTGGACTTCCAGGAACTGGAAAGACATTTTTAGCTAATAAACTATCTACATATGTAAATGCTACCGTATTATCTACAGATAAAATTAGAAAAGAATTATTTGAAAAACCTTCTTATACTCCATGGGAAAAAACGCTAATCTATGATGTATTATTTTTATTAGCCAAGTATTTGCATTCGTCGGCAATTAGTTGTATACTGGATGGAACATTTAATCTGGAAAAATCACGGAGTGAAGTAAAGGAAATACTAAATTTGAGAGATGATCAATTTCATATAATCGAATGTATATGTCCAGAAGATATTATACTTACTAGATTATTATTGAGAAAGGATGATTATTCTGATGCAAATGTATCCATATATTTAAAGATGAAGAAGATTTATGAACCAGTCAGGCAAAATCACTTAACAATAAATACTGCAAAGCCAATCGATAAGATTATCGAGAGAATTTTTAAATATATTCATAGATCAACTGCTGGGAATGTAAATAAAAGTTAAAATTTAGAATAATATTTATTTTTTTGACTACATGTTAAATTTCTACCAATGAGAGTCAGGACTAAATCTAAATTCTGACCCAAAATTATATTCTGACTAACTCAAGTTTTGAGTGAAGAACTGTAAGAGTCTCTTTAGTTTAAGGGGATATTCCTAATAACCGAGGTGGGTAATTATTGAATATATTAATTAATATATAAACGACAAAAATGATCGAGAAACCCGAAAAAGCGTATGAAAAACCTTTTTTTAATAAAAAAGCATTACTTTTAACTTTTCCAGGTAGTGAAAGTGAGGCCACGAAACAATAAATGACGATTATATATTTCTGTTTTTAGAAACATTACTAGGTTATATTTTTTTAATAATTTTTATGTAAAAATAAGCTAGAAATTAATTATATATTATACTTCTCATTTCTATTTTATACCAAATTAAATGAGATTCCAGATTTTTAAATATTATTATAATTGGAAATAAATTGTTACATACTATTCATGATATGTCTCTATCTGAATTGTATTGTGAGTAATATTATATTTTTTTTCCAATACGGAGTTAATTTCTTTTAAAATAATTTGGGATTTTGAAATATCAGAAATAACTACGTGAGCTGTCATAGCATCAAATCCAGATGTAATGGTCCATAAATGTAGATCAAATATTCCTGTTACACCTTTAACTTCTAAAATTGACTTCTTAACTTGTTCATACGAAATATTGGAGGGAACTCCTTCCATTAATATATTTACAACTCTCTTCATTAGTGACCAAGTTCTAGGTAATATAAAGAGTGATAGACCAATACTTATTATTGGATCAACAATATATAAATTTGTAGATATGATTATGAGCGCTGCAACAATTACAGCACATGAACCATACATATCTTTTAAAACCTCGAGATATGCTCCTTCTACATTAATATTTTCCTTTGCATGTTTATGAAGTAGTTTGATTCCTATAAGATTGACAATCAAACCAATAGTTCCAATAATAAACACATATAATCCTTCAATCTCCTTTTGTTCAAATAAACGCCAGTAGGCTTCGTAAATAATATAAAATGAGAAAATTAGTATTATTGTACTATTTAGTAAGGCAGCTAGAATCTCTATTCGATAAAATCCATAAGTTTTATGTGCTGTAGCGGATCTTTTAGTAGAGAAATTTATTGCGAATAGTGCTAGCCCAATACCAGCAACATCTGTAAACATATGAATTGCATTTGCAATCAATGCTAGGCTATTAGTTAACAAACCAGTGATAACTTCTATAACTAGAAATGAAATTGTAATAACAAGTATTAATTTCAATTTCTTGGCGTGATCGTGAGGCTTATGTGTTTTATTATTAACATTTGAATGCAAAAGTTTTTGTGTAACTTAAGAAGTATGATATATAAGTTTTTTCTATCCTATATTGAATCGAGTATGAAATGTGAATAAGAAATAGTATTACAGTCAATAATATAAGATAATCAAGTAGAGCAACTCTAACGAGTAACATCCTCTTTTCTACGTTTAATTTTTTTGCTTAGTTTTAATGTAATGTTGTTTCCTATAATAATTATATAGAATAAACAATTGTGGCAGTTATAAAATTTAATACATGTACGTAGTTTTCAATTATATTCCTCATAATTAATTACTAGAAATCTTTTATCATTAAAAAATTTTGCCATTACCTAAATTCATATAAAAAAATATGGAAGAATGCACAGCAATCAACTATTCAGAGTTCTTAATACTAGTATTTGAATTAATGTAATCCACTTATTTTTTCCTTCTACTTTAATCCCCGCTACTTCCGCAGGTATCAATCCATCTAAAGCCAAACGGTTTTTCTTGTTCAGAGCAAGAACAATCCCACGCTTTTTAGGGGATTTATGTAATTGATTATATTCACCAAGTTATTTAAAAATTTTATTGATTCAGGCTATTACATATATTCACTTAGACCTTCATCAGAACATTTTTCACCGCAATAATCACATACCAATTCATTAGTATTATTCTCTGTTTCTCTAAATTTGCCTTTCTTACACGTTGGACATAATTCTAATTCGGACATATCATATTAAATTATTAGCTAGAATAAAAAGTTCTATCAACCGAATTTAGAAACTTTAGTTACAAACAGCAATCAACCGTAGAGTTTACAAAACCCCATCAAAGTAATATTTATATAATTATTATTATTCGTTAATTTTACCTTATATAAATCTGCAATATGAATAAAAAGCAAAGTTCATTTGTTATAACAACTAATTTAGGTCTATATTTTATTAATTTTCGAAAACTATTACTAAAATTATGCCAATTATTGAATTGTAAAATTTCATTGGAGTGTAATATGTTCTAATGCCCTATCTAGTATTTGGTATTTTTTAGCACCTATTATGATATTGTACAGTTATATTGTAAAGTTAAAATCTTTAGTCAGTAAATATTACAAATCTAGTAGTTGATTATATATAAGTATCATGTCGTTTTTCCATAACCTCTATTACAATAACATCAAAATAAAATCACACTACGATTTACCAAAAAAACACTCTCTTATCATCTACGTTTTTTAGAATTGTTATTTCTTATCGTCTTCACTTTTACTATTTGAAAATCCAAGATTGAGTTTATCGATTATATGTTAATATAAATTTAGGTAAGAACTTGTTATTTCGTTATCTAATAATCTCACCATGGCTGAGACCAAATTATCATTCTACTTATTAGGACGGTAAAGTGAATTAGAGGTTAGACTAAGTTAAGATGGATGAGATGGCATTCAACGACAATATAAAATGAACTGGTATGAAATAATTTTTTATTTACCTATAAAGATAAATTATATTCAAGAATTTTAATTTTCTCTCCTGTGAATTACTTAATGTTCTTTATTATTATGAGATGAGTCTTATTGCTAAAGTTAATAAATAACACAACTCCTAAAATATTGTTGTTATATTAACTAATATTGAAAAAGATTACTTAACAAATATTTTGGAGTGAAAAAGCATTATATTCTACGTTCCAATAATAATAAAGCTAATGTCTACATATAATGAAAGTACGGAAGGAAAACCAAAATCTAGCAATGAGGTATTTATCGGAAAAAAACCACTCATGACCTATGTCACAGCCACACTGGTTCAGCTGGCCAACGAACCTACTGTTTTTATAAAAGCAAGAGGAAAAAGTATACCAATGGCAGTAGATGTATCACAGATCATCGTTAAGAGAATGAATACATTGGGTTACAAGGTCTCATCAGTAAAAATTGGTTCTGAAGTTGTTAAATCTCAAGATGGAAATAATCGCAACGTCTCAACAATAGAGGTAGCTGTGTCTAGAAATAGCTCTTAACTGGCACTGTGAAGTTATACAGTAATGGAAATATCTGTTTATGCTCATACCCTATGGGTATTAGATTTGATAGAAACAGAACATCCATTATAATTTTAATATATTCTTTCTAATGGTATTTTTTTGGTCTACGTGTGCTTAATAAATCAAAGGTCCTAGTAACATTTAGGTTTAAGAAGGGAAGTAGTTGCATTCATAATAGATGAAACAGTTGTGCCAGATCGAAAACCATTCTACAATCTCTGTCCTACCTTCCTACTACGAATTTAAATTTTCCAAAGACAAATTTTGAAAAAATGGTTTACTAACCTTTATGGTTACTCTCTTTTTACTAATACATAATGAGGAATATTTGCAAGCGTTGCTGGATATGATGTTTTGTATTCCCATCCTTCCCTAAGTAATTTTCGTGCGGCATCGATGTCATCAACAGCAAATATATCTATAATTTTTTTTCCTCTTATTTTTTGATCTACTTCAGTTTTATTTTCATTTGGTGACCTATGCTTATGAACATGTTCTAAACCATTGCATTCCATTAACTTCCAGTAAACTTTCTCACCATATCCATTTTCAATTTTTTTAAACCATATCATTTGTTCTGGAAAACCAGAAGATTTACATCGATTACATTCGTGCATCTTTTTTTGCGGTTGGGATGCTTCCGCATTATTATATGTAGACATAAGAAAACTCTTTAAAATCATGCTTATTAATAATTGAGAACTTGAAGGGGAGGGGGAGAGGATTGAAAGGTATTTTGAGTATCATTGTATAATTTATTTTGTAGTAAGAAATTAACTATAACTGTCACAATTCTATTTTAGAGTATTTCTATTTGAATATGTATATAAATAATATTTCTATGAATTATATTAAACTTCTCTACTGATAATTATAATTTTATAAAATTGAGAAATAGTATATCGTTACCTTGTTTATCATTTAATAATATAGTATCAGCAAATATCATCTTTAATTTATACTAGTCGAAAAAGGTTAATTATATCATTATAGTTCCACCATCAACAATAATGGTATTCCCAGTAGAATAAGAAAAATCGTCACTTGCCAAATGAGACGCAATTTTCGCTACCTCTTCAGGCTTTCCCCATCTTTTGAGAGAAGTCTCCTCTTCAGCAATAGATCTATGTTTTTCGTCCATTGAGTAATATGTTGCCTCTGTGGATATATTTCCTAATGCCAAAGTATACGCTCTAATATTATAAATTCCATATTCTCTTGCGATATGTTTCGTTAGACCTATGACCCCAGATTTTGCTATTGTGTAAGGAGATCCTTCAATATGACCACTAAGAGCAGGCGTTGATGATATATTAATAATTACTCCACCGCTTTTATTATTAATTACACTATCTTTTTTTACCATTTGTGAAATTACTGCCTTGGCTAGCCTAATTGATCCCAATAGATCTACATTAAGTATATCCATAAATTGAGCAATTTCTATTTCATGCAAATTTTTATACCATAATTCTTTATCAAATCTATACCCTGCATTGTTAATTAAAATATCAATTTTACCAAATTTTTTTATTAAATCACTTATGCAATAATCTATGTTACTAGTATTGGTTACATCTAATTCTATGGGATAAGTTTTACCATTAATAATTTCAGAGACTTTTTTGGCATTTTCCATATGTCTAGAACAAACAATTACAATAGAACCACACGTTTCTGCAAAATATTTAGCCATCCAATATCCTATTCCTCTCGAGGATCCACTAATTAAAATAATTTTATCTTCTAATGACACGCCACTGATAAGATATGTTCCCATTTATGTAAGTTTGTGGAAATTAAGCAAACATGTTTATTTAAATGGATAATTGAACAATATTAATGAGTTGCATCATCTAGTAAATACTAATGATAAATCAATTCTCGTGTTAAGAGGATAAATGAACTCATTGAAAATTGAAGACTCTTAAATCTTTCAAAATTTACCATATTAAACGAAATATCTTCTCTTTTAAAATTTATTTGATATTGTATATTGTTTTTAAGGATAAGACGGTAACCGAAGTATTCTAATAATCACTTTTCTCTACAACTTTATTTTTTAATGAAACATTTCTTTTTATTTCCCTATTCACAGGTAATATATTACTTCATGACAAAATAAAATTAATCATTTAGTTAATTATTACTATTCACGATCGTTTGCTCATAGGAAGAACAAATACAATTATTATTTGTTAGAGCATATAATTAAAACTTGAAGAACTTTATAAGGTTAAAAAATATATTTCAAACCCGTTATCATTATTAATAATGGGAAGTGCGAATGTAGAAATATTTTTGGTATTGATGTAGTTGATTAAGTATTAATTACTGAATTTATATTAGTTAAAAAGATTAATTATTATTCCACTTAATAATACGATTGGGTTGAAATGAAGCTAATACTTTAAGACTGATAATAATCAGTCAAATCATGATTAAATCCATTTTTATTTACCTTCCAGGTGAGATCTATAATTATATTTTTTTTATAATAATAAATATATAGAACATTTGATGTTTAGATATGGTAACAAATCCTTTTAAATGCTGTTGTATGATCAAGATGATTGTAGGGATTTGATTGATTAGAAGATTCAGTTTATGAATGGCCTACCCTATTGAATCCAGATGTATTTCAGATTGGATTGGAATGGATTGAATCAAAGATAGAGAACGTACAATTATCGGCTTATTTATCAATTTTTGACTCTCATCGTCTGCTAGGAAGCCACTCATTTATAATTATATTAATAATAATATTGAATTTCATAATTAATTAATTCACCAGAATATATTAGTAAGAATACTCTTATCATATACAAGGAATATATCCCCAACTGTTATAAATTGGGAAATCTATCAATTTGTGATGAAAATAATTTTAACATCTACTGCCTTAATCTCTCTTTTAGCTATGGGAATCATAGGCACAAGTAATACTAATACTTTAGCAAATGCATTTGCTCAAATAAAGCCAGAAAATCCACCAGTTATGGAAGAAGATAAAAATATTGAAATAATGACATTATCGAATCAGTCTGAGCCTATGTTAAATTGGACTGGAACAATTGAAGTAGGGACTACCATAGGTGAAGCATTCAAATCAAAAATCAATGTTAACATGATAGATGCAATAAAGGCAGCCCTAGTAAATATTGGATTGAATTCAACTGTGAAAGAAGCGAAATTGACTGAAACGTTTGGTTATTTAGTTTACAAGATGAAGATTATAGGTGAAGATATGAAAAAATATAAGGTAATAGTAGACCCAGGAAATGGAGAAGTGTTATTGAAAAAAGAAATTTCAGGTTATGATGAACAGAATATGAAATACAGCGCTGAAAAGAATGTTAAATATGGTCACGAGTATAAAATGACGACGGAAGATAAAAAATACTGAATACATATTTAAAATTTAGTAATTGAATATTAGATTTTCTTTTTTTATTATCTCAACACACATGGCTCTTTTCCTACTTTGATACAACCTTGCAAATAGATTTCATCATATCTATCCGATGTAATATGATAGAAGAATCTTCTACTTGTAGAACACTGTCAAAAGATCAGTAATAAAATACTCATACTCTTATAAGAAATGTTAGCTAATTTTTAACTACATTGAATTTTCCAACAGATCGAAAAGAAAATCCCGAGGAGAAAGAAAATGTAGATTTCGCTGCAATACTTACTGGAAGAGAAGAAGTTCCAGTAGTAGATACGTTAGATACAGCTCTAGCAACCTTTCAATCTACAGAGGACAAAGAGAATCTAAAATACTCTGTGAAAGTTACAGACACTGATAAAATAAAAGAAGTTCGTATTGATATAGGAAAACCAGTTGAGAAAACAGCAGAGGTTGTTGCTGAATTGTTTAAATCTGACACTCCATCATCTGAAGTTTTGGGCAACTTGTGTGAAGGAAATATAAATAATAAAGAACTCAAAGGTCCTCTAAAGGGAAGAAATACACAAGAATTATTATCAAAAATAGAGAAAGGAGAAGCCTATGTAGATATAATTACAGAGGATAAACCTAATGGCAAAGTAAGAGGAAAAATTAAAAGGTTAGCATCTTCTTGATGGTTAAACTTGTTATTAATATGATTTTTCTTTCAGAAATATTTGTTCAGTAATATTATGGCATTAAAATAATTCGAATAATTTAATATAAAATTGAATCTACTTCGTTAGGTTCTCTATTTCTTTGCCAATGTTTGCAACGATGTTCTTTGCGTTTTCAGTGATGTTGCCTCCAAGATCAGTTGCATTCTTTTGAATTGGAATGACTTGACCAGTCTCATCGGAAGATGGACTTATCATCGTCTGATTTGTTTCTTTTAATATCTTCTGCTCCGTTTGATTTGTACCATCATATAGTGCAAATATCGAAACAGTAAATGATGTTAAAATAAGTATTGATGAAAAAAATCCTGTTGCCAATCCTATAAATAATTTATTGTATATCACTTTGTAATTCTTTTAATTTTATTTTATATAAGAATATTTGTTAATATGGTAATCACTAACTCTAGAAAAATATTTATTAAAATATTATAAACCATAAGAATGAATTAATTAAAAATATTTTAAGAGCACAAATTCATTCATAATATTACTCTTTTTTTGGTTCATCTGCAACTAATTCTTCTATGAGCTTTCCAGCATCTTTGGATTGGTTTTGGACTTGTTCTAATTTTTCTCCCACAAGTGCATCTTCCGTTGTAACATTCGTATTATTTTCTAATTCGTCACCTGCAAAATTATTTATTTGAGAAAGGGTTGTTTGTAATGGAAGTATTAAAAGTATTGAAATTATAATAGATTTGTTAATCATTGTAATTACGAGAATTATCCTTTTACTTTAACATTTCTAATTTCTTCCGAAAAATTTATTTTTATCTTTAGAAGAATGACATGCATATTCAGGATGTATAAAATTTCCATAGATATCCACATTTTCCTTTTTTTATCTTTCTCAATTTATACTCTATTATACGGACATAAATTTTATCTTATACTTTGAAAAAAATCATTTTATTTCTAGATTGCTCTTTTTAAACATCTTTTATTGTGTGTTTGTAAAAATGAATTTAAATTGATCTAAAATGAGTAAAAATAAGTGATTTTATATATTTATTAAGTTACTCTTACTACAAATTGAATTAATTTTTATGTTTTATCTCTTCTATTGCTTTATAATCAATTATTATGTAGCTACAGAATTGTTAAACTGGATACGAATAACTTACCAAGTAGGTATAAACATATAGTTATTCTTCTAACTTTATTTTTACATTCTTAAGTGTTTTTTTTACCTATTAGATTATAAATAATATGATATTTGAGATAGCGTCTCATTTAAGACTCAAGCAATTCACTTTATACTGTAGTTCAATATATTTAAATCTCTATCAATTTTTTAAAAGAATTCAAATGTATCTAACGGTAAGTCTTCAATCTTCTTTCTGGTGTCTACAAAACAAGAGATAGCAAGGTCATATCTTTTTGTTATAAATGGCGTAGATATTCCATTACTGTAATGAATTCATTATTCCCTAAAGTTTTCCACAATTTCGCTAGAAAATTCGAAAATCCCCCTTCACTTATAGACATGCCTTCTTTGTCGAAAACTCTAAATATTTTGAAAGTGCTTTAGTTCACATGAAATCTATCACATTCATGAGTACAACTTAAATAAAAATTCGTTGAATTGGATCGTCAAGATATTACTTTTCTATCAAAATTCCAATGAATTTGGCATTTATTGAATGTTTTCTCATAATATAGCATCATTTAATTTTTCCTAGATTATAGCGGATAAATGCCATAGTAAGGCAAATATTCATTATCAGGATTAGATAAAGTTACTATGTAACTGAAAATATTTCAACTTGCATTTTTAAGTTCAGCTAAAATAGAGCTTTTTCCATTTAGTGCTTTCTTATTAGAAGGATCTATAGTTAATGCCTTGTCATAGTACTGTATAGCTTCATCATATCTTTGTAAATGATCTAAAGCAACGGCTTTGTTATTGAGTGCATTAACAGATGAAGGATCTATAGTTAATGCCTTGTCATAGTACTGTATA
>Ga0105104_10003402_pt1 | contig 11338 bp, 6 predicted proteins | sample PPLLaktember2015_3_FD_87034 | JGI IMG/M metagenome (GOLD analysis project Ga0105104, IMG submission 87034) | Freshwater sediment microbial communities from Prairie Pothole Lake near Jamestown, North Dakota, USA - PPLs Lake P7 Core (6) Depth... | ecosystem: Environmental > Aquatic > Freshwater >... | reverse complement strand
ACTTCGAAACTACCGAGCTCCAGGGGTTCACTGGGTGGCCCGCTTACTGCGCTCCGGGCTGAAGCCCGTTCGCTCCGTGCGCGGCTCTCTGCATCCGGCGGCGGTCCCGAGATATGTATAAAGATCAGGGCAGAGGAGGTAGAGGGCTGATCTTGCTTCGTATCTCTGAAAAAACCCGTGAGCTTTGGCACCATTTCTTTCGGAGTGCGGTGGCCCTGACCTGATCTTTATACGTATCTCGGGACCGTCGCCAGTTTTACAGAGCCGCGCACGGCGCTCCGGGCTTAGGCCCGTTCGCTCCGTGCGCGGCTCTGTAAAACTCGGGTGCCGGTATCCCTATTGGCTTTCGTAGATCTTCACGTTACCAGTGGAAGCACCAACACAGGCGATGTCGGGGCGGCCGTCTCCATTCAGGTCCTCGATCTTGCAGTCGGCCGCGGCGATGGTGCCGGCATCCAGGATCTGCCGCCGCCATCGGAGCCCGCTCGTATCCTCGGCCGTGAAGACATAAAGCTGGAATCCCTTGCCTCGAAACCCGGCCACGATCTCGTCATTCCCATCACGGTTCAGGTCACCCACGGCCAGGGCATGACCGTTAACCATGCCCTCCTCCAGGACGGTCCGGTTCCAGTCCGCTCCCTTCTCGACGTAGACCACGACCTGGTTCCCGTGCCACGGCTCGATGGCGGCGATAAAACGGGTAGCCGCCAAGCGTCCGATTTTCACCTCACTCGTGCCGCACTGGGGGCAGGGGCGGGGGTCTCCCTTGGCAATCTCTTTCCCTTTCCAGCTCCCGCCCGCGTCCGGAATGTAGAGCCGAATTCCCGAAAAACTCGCCGTCAGCAGCTCCTCGGCCGGTCCATTAAGGACAACGGGGTTTATGCTGTGAAGGATTCCCTTCGGCTCGCTGGTCAGTAACGTCCGCTTCCACTCGGGTGGTGAGTACAGGTAAACGGGGACGGAATCCGCATAGTCGGGCGCCCGCGCGGCAGCGCCCACCAGGGGTGCGACGATCAGGGCCTTTCGCCCCTCCGGCAGCGTTTTGATCCACCGCAGCCGGTGCGCGGTCGGCACCCGGTCGATTTCCCGACGGGTCCATGGCTCGCGCACGTCCGGACCGCTCTTTAACAGCAGGACGTTGCCGACACTTTTTTCCGGATTGGTCTCGAAGTTGTGCGCGAGCGCAATCTCCGGTACTCCATCGTTGTCGATATCCGCGGTGTCAAGATTGATGGGGCGGGGGACGTTATCGACGAGAAGATGCGGTTCCCAGCGGGGGTTCTCAAACCAGGAAAGCTCAGTCGACCGCTCGTCTAGGGCGATGATGTCCTTCTTGCCATCGGCGTTAAGGTCAGCGACAACGAGCTGATATCCCATTTTCAGGCCGCCGGTGACGGTGACTTCCTTAAAACGGGGCAGATCAGCGGCCAGGCAGGCGGTTGAGAGAACGCAAAGTCCGAGCAGACAGGTTCTCATAGCGCCCGAATTTACTCCGAGCCGGTTAAAAACGGAAGGGGTTTCGGCGCGGTGGTTCCCGCGCCGCCACGTCAGTACGAGCTTGTCAGGTAACCGCTGAGACCAAATATGAGCATTCCGACCGAGGCGAGAATGGACAGTGCGATTCCCACCAGGGTAAGGATACCCACGTATTTCCAGTAGGATTTCTGGGCGAGAAGCGCGCGTTCCAAGTCTTCCGCCCGCCGGGATGCCTGAACCCCACGGATCGCCTTGGCAAAGCGGTTAAGATAGAGTCCCACCGGAAGGATAAAGGCCGCGGCCAACAAGTAGGCCAGCAATGCGGCCGCTCCTATTCCCACCCCTGTGAGGCCGCCTCCGCCGGTCATTATTCCCATGGCCAATCCGGCGAGACCGAACAGGACCATCAACACGCAACCAATAAGCGCCATGATTCCGAGAAAGCGCACCCACGGACGGGTTTTCCCAAGGGCGACCACGGTTCCTTCAGAAACGTCCGCAAACATTGGGGCCGCCGGCGCAGAGGGTGACAAGGGCCGCATCGCGGAAAGCGGCTGAGCCGGGACGGCGGCATACTGCGGCGGGAACGCTGGAGGAGGCGGGACAGCAGCAGCCGCAGAACTAAAAGGTGGCGGAGCCGGGGCGGCGGCCGGAACCGGGAGAACACGGGCTGATGCCAGGTTCGGGATTTGTTCGGCCGCGAGCCAGTCTGGAAGCCCGTCGTGCCATACGAGGTCATCCCAGCGCAAACGGCCGCTTTGAAGCATTTCACGCACGACCGACTCGTCCACAGGACCCGCCTGACTGCCATTCTGATAGTAGTACCAGTCCTCGCTCATCCTCTGCCTCCCTTGCGGTCGCGATATACCACAGGTAACGCGGACGGCGCCAGTGGTCCGCGTTACCCGTCGCTATTTGCGGGCCGCTTTTTCCTCCGGCTGGCTCGTTACCCGCAACTCGAACACCGACCCCGGAGCGAACTGGATGTCCTCTCCCTTGGTGCTGAACGCAATCGTGAGCCCGATCGCGGCGCCGATTGCCGCCCCTTTGGCAGCGCCCGAACCGCCGCCTGCGAGGCCGCCGATCAGGGCGCCTAGTCCCGTGGCGACAGCCGTGGTGGCCACGTCCCGCTTCTTGGAGGACTTCCCGATAACATGACCTTCCTCGTCGACATTCTGGACGCCCTTTGAATTGCTGACACCGGCCAGGTCTGCTTCAATCGGGATCTGCCGGTCCGGGAGCACCAGGGACCGGAATTTGAAGGCCAGTTCGGATTTGCCTTTGACCTTGCCGGATGCCTTGGCCTTGAGGACTTCGCCCTCGATCATACTGCCCTTGTATTCCGCCGGCTCCAGGACCTCAAGGGTGAAAACGTCACCTTTCTGGTTCGTGGACGCGCTCAGGGGCGAAAGCGTCTTCACGAGAAATTTCTGGTCCTTGATCTCCTGGGCCTCCAGCACACCAGAGAGCAGAACCGTGCCGGCGATGGAAACAAGCAGAAGCGTTAACCTGGCCCTATTTCCTGATGCCCCGAATTGCAGCATGGAGACCTCCAAATTCGTGAATCAATGTCAGGAAGCGGTTGGGAACCGGAGCAATCATGACCGTCCCAGTCCCCGTGAAAGTATTGACCAACCCCTCGCCGGAGCTGAAGGAGCCCAAAAACTTCTTGACGGCCCTTTCGACGCGGAACTCCAGGGAGGCGGTGCGGGCAACCGCGAAGGACCCGTCGACAACGAGCGTTTCGCCGCGCAAGTTGATGGCCTCAACCGGCCCGCGCGAGAAATAAATCACTTTCCCGTAACCGCAAACGCTCGTTTGGAAGAAGCCCTCGCCACCGAACAAGCCGGTCAGCGACTTGTTCGTGTACATGTCGATTTGAATCCCGCTGTCTGACGCCAGGAAAGCGCCTTTGTCGAGTATCCACTGGTCGCCGGCCAACTCGAGGATGTTGCAGTGACCGAACGTGGGCTCCAGAAAGATCGTCCCTGTGCCCCGGTAGCGCGGACGCACAGCCTTCTCCTTGGTCAGAGCACTCTTCAGGAATCCGCCCACTGAAGGCAGTTGCGAATCGATCGTGATGCGGCCCAGCATGTAGTGCAGAGCGCCTGATTCCAGGACCACTTCCGCGTTCGTGATCGTGATCTTCGGCATCTGGTACATGTCCGATTTGATGATCTCGAACTCGGTCGATCCGCCCGACGCGGCTGGCTGCGGCGCAGGCTGGATGGCGCCAGCGACAGGAGCCGCAGCCGGAGCGGGAGCCGCGAGAAAGCCCGGGAGGGCTTGAGTTAGCGGTTGCCAGGCAGCCAGGCCCTCATACCAGCAAAAGGCTGCAGGCGAGATGCGTCCCTGTTGCACCATTTCCCTCACCTGCTGCTCCGACAGAGGACCGTTTTGCTGCCCGTTTTCATTAATGTAGATCTGATCCGGCATCATCAACCTCCGCGTTTAATGCAAAACCTCCCACTCCACGGGAACCGAGAATCGCCCTTTCTTATTGAATCGCAGTGAAATGCGCCGGTATCCGTTGCGGGGACCCGGCCCCTCGGTCACGGCAACATTGGCAGCGGCCAGCCGCACCATGCAGGCTACCCCGGGCAGTGAGCCTTGAACCTGACCGCTGCTGGCTGAGGCGCCTTCAATCACGATGGTCATTCCCTTGTCAGCCTCGCCCGTCCAGATGACGACCCCCTTCTTCGGGCCTTCGTAAGCAGGGGTCTCTCGCACGGGGGCCGGCCGCTCCGCGGACGCCTGGCTGGTTTCCGCCTCCTCGGGTGAAGGAGCGGGACTGCGGTCAGAGGCTTCGGCAGCCGTTTCCACAGGGGTGGGCTCAGCCGGGGAAGTTGCCTGGCCCTGGTCGGCGGCGCTCACAGGCGGCGAAGAAACAGGTTCGGGAACCTGAGAAAGGGGGGCGTCCACCCGTGACTGCTTCGTCTTGACGGGGGAGGGCCGTTCCGACGATCGGCCAAGATTGTCAGCGCGAACCTGCCCGACCGAAGTCGTCTCGCCGGCATTGGCGGCCGGCATTTCGGCAGTGGTTTCTGATCCGCGGTCAGTAGTTGGCGAGCTCGAAGCCGATTCCGATTCCCAGGCTGAGGCGGCCGGCGTTGAAGAATCGGAGCTGGTGCCCGTAGCTGCAGGAGCGCTCGCCGGAGAGGTTTCCGCAGGCTGGCCGTTGGTGGTCCGCTCGACGTCCCCGCCACGCAGTCTTGGATAGATAAAAAAGTATCCGCCAAGCGCGGCAATCAGGAGGATGACCACGCTTCCACCGACAACCAGAAGAGGTATGAGCGCCGATCTCCTGCCAGGGCCCGGGGACGAAGGGCGAAGCGGGACGGTTCCCGCCATTGGCTGCGGCGTGGGTGACTGAGTCAATTTCGGTGGCGGCGGTGTCGGCGGCCGGGGCGGCTGGGAGGGCAGGCATCCTGCCTGCACCGGGGCCGCAGGCATCTTGCCTGCTTTAGCTTCCGGCACAATCGACTCCCCCGGAGGCGCGGGCAGGCTGGAAACTTGCGGCTCCGTTGCAGGCAGGATGCCTGCGCTCCCAGCTGCCGCGCTCCTGGGAACCGGAGGAGGCGGCGGCGGCGATTGTCTCACGACAGGCGCCGGTGGCTGAGACGCCGGTGGCGTTGGTAGCGCAGGCATGTTGCCTGCTTGAGGCTCCGGCACAACCGACTCCCTTAGAGGCGCGGGCAGGCTGGAAGCCTGCGCCAGTGCAGGCAGGATGCCTGCGCTCCCAGCCGTCGCGCTCCCGCCTACCGGCGCCGGCGGAGGCGATTTTCTTGCCACTGGCGGAGGTGGCGGTGGCCTCTTCGGGACAGGCGGCAGTGGCGGTCCCGGGCTCGTCGACTGAGAGGCCCGTTCCGGTTCGGCCGGCGGACAAGCTGCCCCACAGATTCCGCAGCGCTGTGCGGATTCGTCCAGCGAATGGCCGCAATTTTCACAGTACGGCATGTCAGTTCCTTCCCCCCGGCAGGATCATCGGCGAGAGCCTATCATGGCAAGCGACAAGAAGCGACAAGTCTTCTGTTGCGCTCAAACGACTTCACCTCGGTCCCGACTACTGCCTCTTCACGAACACGAAACTGCCATTCCAGGCGCCATAGTCACGGCTCGTGACCCCATTGCGCATACTCCCGCGGTAGGAGCTGGCGCCCGGCCGCAGCTCGATGGTCACCAGTCCGCCCCCGGCCGACGTGATCAGGCCCGCGTGCACGGCGGCCGTGCAGATGGAGGAGTCGTCTGTGTAAGTGTCGGTTCCCCATAACCGCTGCTGCGAGATCGTCCCTCCGGCCGGGCAGGAGAGCGTGAACTGTGAGCCATTCTGACCGCGCCACCGATCCGCTTGAGTGTTCCAGTCAGCTGCCTGGCCCGACGTCTGGCCGCCGCTCCCAGAACCCGCCACGAACCGAAAGCTGCCGTGCCACGTACCATAGCTGTTACTGCTGACCCCGTTTCGTGTGCTGCCCTCATAGGCTGTGGCTCCCGGGAGGATCTCGATGTTTACGGTTCCTCCCTGGCGGGAAGTAACGAGGCCGGCATGCACGGCTGCTGTGCAAATGGAGGAATCGTCCGTGTACGTGTCCGTTCCCCACAGGCGGGTGGACAGTACCCCTCCGGCGGGGCACGCGAGGAGTAAACGCGCGCCGTTGCGGCCGCGCCATTTATCAGCCTGCGCATTCCAGTCTATGGCAGTCGCGTCCCCGCTACCGCCACCAGACCCCGTTCCTGATCTGGACACGAAAACGAAGCTGCCGTGCCAGGCGCCATAGTCGCGACTCGTGACACCATTTTGGCTGCTTCCCGTGTAAGCGCTGGCAGCAGCTCGAATCTCGATCGTCACGGTTCCTCCTCGCTGAGGGGTAATCAGCCCCGCGTGCATAGCAGCGGTGCAGATCGAAGAGTCGTCCGTGTAAACACTGGTTCCCCAAAGACGTCCCGATGGCGTGCCTCCGCCCGGGCAGACAAACGTGCAACGCTGGCCGTTCTTCCCCCGCAACGAAACCGCCTCGGTGTTCCAATCGGCCTGCTGCTGGCCAAAGGCCCCAGGCAGCCCTATCAGCAACACAAGGGCAGTTCCGGCCGACGCGACCAGCCAGGATTGTCTCTTCTTCATCGTCCATGCCTCCCTACCCCTGCAGAATCTTCGACCGAGCCGGCCAAGGCAAGCGACAAGAAGCGACAAGTCTTCATGACGCGTTTCTTAAGGGCCGCGGATGGTGGTAGCCTCTGCGGTGTCGCTTCAGAAAGGAATCGCTATGCGTTTTCGAACTGGGTGTCTGATTCTGGCCGCGTGGCTGTCGACCGGTCTGTCGATAGCCCAGAATGCATCTGCCTACCAGCGCGGGGTTCAGCTTTACAATCAAGCCCAATACTCGGAAGCCCTCGATGCCTTTACCCAGGCGATTGTGGCGAATCCGAAGGACAGCAACGCGTACCGCCAACGGGCCCGCTGCCGTCAGCGTCTGGAAGATCTCAAAGGCGCGCTGGCCGATTTCGACGAGGCCATCGAGATCGACCCTCGAAACGCCCGTGCACTGAGCGACCGTTCGACGCTCAAGCGACGACTCAAAGACCTGGCCGGGGCGCTTGACGATATCAACCGTGCCATCGAGGCAGATCCAAAATACGCCGGCGCGTACAACAATCGGGGTCTGCTGCGCTGGGACGCGAAAGACTACAAAGGTGCCCTTGCCGATTATGATTACTCAGTTTCGCTCGACCCGAAGCAGAGCCCGGTCTTCAATAACCGGGGGCTGGTTAAGGAGAAGCTGAACGATTTCGCGGGCGCCCTCGCCGACTACACGAAAGCGATCGAGAACAACCCGAAGAACGCCGATGCTTACTCCAATCGGGCCTTTTGCCGAAAGCAGATGGGGGATACGGAAGCGGCCCGGCTGGATTACCAGTCGGCGCTGACAATCGAGCCGGCACACAAGTTCGCCACCACGCAGTTGAAAAAGCTGGAGGCGGAAAGCCCCGGACTGCCAACCGCCAAAACGCGCCCGCTCGACCAGGCGCAGAAGATGCCGGTCCCTCCCTCAAATTCCACCCCGCCCCTCGCGCCACCCAAGACCACCGGACCGACGAGTGCGATGAGGTTTGGCGATTTCGCCCTGCAGGCCCCGGCGGGATGGGAGCGAGCGCCGTCCGATATCGAGAAACGTGATAAGACTTGGCAGATTGCGGATGTGAAAGGTTCGAAGAATCCCGAGGATCCGCTGATTGTCGCCTTCCCCTTTGAGAACGTCCCTTTCAACGACGAGAAGAAGCGTCTCGAGTACCTGTCCGTTTACAAGAATAACGTTCGCAAGTCGCATGCGCAGACTCTTTCATCGGAGAAGGTCACCCTCGCGGGTGTCGAGTTCGAACGGTTGCGCTTCAAGGACAAGGACGGACGGACCACTTTTTATCTGACGCCCTATAACGGCGCCAAGGTCTATCACATCTACGTGTTCCGGCCGGACGGACTGGATGCCTTTCCGGACCGAGCCCTCGAGTTGCTCTCCTCGCTGAAGCTGGCGGGACCGGAGTACAGGCAGCCGACCGAAACGACCCGGGCTTCGTCGACCACGCAGCCCGTCGCGTCGCCGACGGATGGGGGAGGTTCTGCGGCCGTGCCGGTAGTTCAATTCAAAGCCAGCGATCCCTGCGAGGCTGCCAAGACGACCGCCGGTTTGCCCTGGCAGGCACCGAAGAGCGAGGCCCCTGCCACGCCTCCTCCCGGGATTCCAGCCGCCACGCTCGCTCCGTTCCTGGACTTCAACAAGTTGTCCGCTGTTCAGTACAACGGAGCGGTTTCGGTGGCCATGGAAGGAATGCGGCTGCTCTACGGGGAGATGTCGGCCGAAGACGAGCGGAAGTTCCAGGCAGCCTGGGCACCTCTTTTCGACTACCCTACGCCGGCCATGGTGGACTACCTGAACAAGCTTAATCCCTTGCTCGGGCCATTCCTGGCTGGGCGCGAGGCCTTTACACGAGCCGCCGCTGCAGTCCATGCGGCAATGTACGACGCGGCCCTGGCCGTTGCAGCCGACACCCGCGACGCTTACGTGGATGCGCTAGCCAGAGCAGATCGGCAGGGGCAGGTGCTCCGCTCCCTGGAGGCCGGGCTGGCCCAGGTCGCCGCGCAGATCCAGGCGCTGGGAAACCCGCCCAATCCACTGGCCGCCAAATGTGAAGCTCAGCGCCATCACCATCGGAGAGTCCAGAAGCCGGCAGCTGCGCCCGAGCCTGGTTCCGCAACCATTTGGAGCGGGACCTTCGAATGTACGTCATGCGCACCGTGTAACGCGGCCGGCATCATGCAGAATTACGCCAAGCTGGAAGAGCGCATCGGGGGAAATGTCGGTGCCGTTAAGGCCGCGCTCCTGTGCGGTCCTCAGCCCTTCTTCCTGGTTCGGCGCGAGCATCCCGGTCGTCAGTATGACTTCCAGAGAGATCAGTTCATCCTGTACGCGGAAAGGGGTAGATACTTCGGCGTTCGCGACGACAATTGGTCCATGCTGAACATCAAGGCGGGGGCCAGCGAGTTGACAGCCGATTTTTCCTTCCCGGGCGGCTACAACGATTCGGACGCGAGTGGTCGGGTCACCCTCACTCGAGGGACCGAAAGTGTACCCATGTGCTGGAGCCGTTCCGCGGCAGCCACTCTCCGAAGCGCAGCGTCGGCCATCGAGGCGTACCAGAAGCGAGGTCCTAACGAACACACCTGGCTGCGCCTTTCAAATTTCGACATGGACATAGATCTGTTCCAGAAAACGGCGGCGATGATCGACCGTTTCAACGAGGAGCGCAGCCGTTTCATTCAGGCGAGCCAGGCATTTCTCCAGTTGCCTGCGAGCAAAGTGAACCCCCAGGGCAACAACTTCCCCGCTTTCAAGGCGTTGTTCGACGGCGCCACTCCAGCCGACACCGCACCCTCTCAGCCTGTGCCGACGGCGCCTGCCGAAGACAAGGCGGCAGTCGAGGAGACGATTGCGTTCCATCAATCCATGATCGAACTGCTCAACCGCAACCTTCAGAAAGAGCAGGCGGACCTGAACCAGGAAGTAGACCCGGAGCGCCTCAAGCAGCTGGCTTTCCGAGCCATTCAGCTCCAATCCGACATCCAGGCCGAGCAGGACCTGGTTGCCTCGTATCAAACCGGACAGATTGTCCACACCCGCTCGGCATTCGACGAGTTCGCCTCCGACCAGTTCATCTATAACATTCGCCAGGAGGCCGCGCGGATGGACACGACGCGGAGGATCGCAGCCGTCGTCGAAGAGCAGATCGAACAGGCGCCGGAGGAGGAAAGAGCCGCCCTGCGCCAGAAGGCGCGCAGCATCCTTGACGCGAAGACGATCGGCAGCGGCGACGTGGAAAGAGCCGCTAAACTAGCCGAATCGCTCGGCACCATGATCCAGGGCTATCGCGAGAAACAGGCGGCAACCGAGGAAGAAAAGGCCATCGACAAGGCTGAAATGCATTTCTACTTCAACAGCGCCGTCATGGTGGCCGGCGTCGGAGTTATCGGTCTTGGCAGTGCCGCTCTCGCCGCAACGTACGGTGAAACAGCCGCGGTAACAATCTGGGGGCCTCATATTATCGGCGGTATCTATGGCGGGGCTCATGGCCTGATGGCCGGCGGCCCGGTGGAGGGAGCCAAGCAGGCTATCGCCTGGTCATCGCCTGTGGGTTTTTTGGCTACCTCGTTCGCGGACGGCTTTGTCCAGGCCGGCGAAAACCCCAAAGCCGGCTGGGAAGACGCCCTGTGGGCCGGCGCCAAACAGGCCGGGACCGGCTATCTGATAGGGAAGGCCATGCAGTTCGGGGCGGGCCTTACTGCGAAAGGCACCTTATCGCTGGTCGGTGAAGACAGTCTACTCTTCAAACCGCTCGTCGCTCCCCGTCCGAATGTCACCCAGGCTTTCGCCGCCGCCAAGATGCAACAGGATGTGGGGGACGCTCTTTCACTGATCAACAACTTCAAGGGGAAACAGGCCGCGCTGGCCAAGATGCGGGCGCAATTGCCGGCCGGCTCGCCCGAACTAGCGGCCGCAGAGAAGGAGCTCAAACAGCTGGCTGCTTCCCTCAACTCTTCTTACCACTGCAAGCTGCTCCTCAAATACCACGCCCACCCTTCGGTCCGCCGTTACTTCAGCTCGCTGGTGGACAAATCCTACGAAGAGGCCACGCCCGAGATGCTCCGGATTTTGAAGTCGCAGGGCTACGACGTGAGCAATCTCCGGTTCAAGTCGTTCCGGAACTCGTCAAGCGCCGGCAGCTCGAGCATGGATCTGGACCTGGCTCTCCAGGAGACGCCCAACATGGTTATTCTCAAGAACGGCAAACGCGTCGAGGTGGGTCAGTTCCAGGAGGACGCACAGAAAGCTCTCAATGAAGCCTACCACAAGGTCACCGGGTTCAGCGCCACCCGGTCGGAAGTCAACCTCACAACGAGCGCGCACCTCGAGTCGTACAAGACCACCGCGCTTCTGAGGCAGAAGGTGAACTTCAGCAAGCTGACGCCGGATGAGATCGCGAGCATCGGGAAGGTGCTGGGCGTGAAGCTGGACAAGATTCAGGGCGACCCCGTGCTGAGCCAGATCGCCAAGATGCAGGCGCAGTGTCGGGAATCCGCCAAAGAGATCGAGAACATGCTCCTGAAGGACCTGAAGCAGAAGCTGGCCAAGGCTCCGGCCGGTAGCCCGGAGGCTCAGCAAACCCAGGCGGACATCAACTACTGGACCGACATGCTGAAGAACTTCAGACAGGTCAGCATGCAGGAGACGAACCCGTACCGCATACTGGAGCTCGATCGGGCAATCCGCGCCCTCACCGGCGGCAAGGGCTCACAGGAAGTCTCCCGGGACTT
>Ga0105104_10003401_pt1 | contig 11340 bp, 1 predicted proteins | sample PPLLaktember2015_3_FD_87034 | JGI IMG/M metagenome (GOLD analysis project Ga0105104, IMG submission 87034) | Freshwater sediment microbial communities from Prairie Pothole Lake near Jamestown, North Dakota, USA - PPLs Lake P7 Core (6) Depth... | ecosystem: Environmental > Aquatic > Freshwater >... | reverse complement strand
TGCTAATGAGAGTGCGGTTTTCCCTTCTATGTTCTGGGCGTTGATGTTGGCGCCAGCTTTGAAAAGCATATCAGCAATGTCGAAATGTCCATGTAAAACAGCCAGCATGAAAGGCGTGACGAAGGTGTTATTTTGTGCATCGATGGTCACTTTTGCTTCGGTGAGCGCTGTGACGAGATCGGCGCGACCAGTTCGTGAGGCTTCGTGCAAAAGACTATTTTCACAATCGGGGACTAAGGGAGTAATGGTAAGATTGAGCGTCCGGAAAATTTTATTCACAAGAGCCGCTTTTTCTGCGACGAGAATAGCTTGAATTGTTCCAAAGCGTTCCAAAAATTTTGGCATTATTGCCATATCCTGAGTCAGTCTTTGGAAGTCCGACATGGGGAGAGTGATGAGAGATTGAATTTTGGAGATGAGCTGTAATTGTGAGTCGAGATGCTGAATATTATTGTCCACTTGTCGAAGGTTTTGCATGACAGGAACAACGCTATCGAAATTCTGCTCGAAGTCGGCAAGATCTTGCAGAGTTAATTCTGTTTGAAGCTTAAATTGTTGTTGGAGGTCGTCTGGATTATCGAGGAGAGGTCGGAATGCTGGAATAAAAGAAGGAATTATCATGGAACGCCATATTAATTTTTAGGAAATTATACCATTCCCGAGGATAAAAGCGCACTTTTTAAAATTATTTTTACTAACCCCGAAGAATCCCCATTTTTACAAGTTCTCCGATCACCACATCATGGCGAATATTTACCAGTTGCTCATCGTAGACAACTTCAGAAAGGAAAGCGCTCTCGCGATCTTCTTTTGCAAGTTCTGGATGGAATGTTGCCGGGATTTGAGTTTTCATATAATCGATGAAGCGTTTTTTATGTTCGCCGTCGCCGAGGAAGTGCAGCATCACCCATTCCACAAGAGTCGAAGCATTGTAGCGGCGCCAGAAGGTGTTCATGACATCGAGATGGAAGTCTTGGTTTGCACACCCGTGATAGACGTCGTCAAAGCTGCCGAGTTCTGCAGCCTCAGGCAATCCCAATTCTGGATAGGTTTTAATAAGACCAATGTAGTCATGGCGAGTTTGGGCACTTTGGATCGTTGAGGAAATAATTCCCTTCACAAGAGAGCGGCGGAAATTTTCGAGCGAAAGGAGCAGCGCATTCTCACATGTGAGCGGAATACTGCGGCAGGTTTTGTAAAAGAGCTCGAGAATTTCAGAATAGAGTGCTGGACCGCAGACAGCAAACAGGCGGAAGAGTTCGGTGAAGATCTCTATTTGCGAGCCTTTATTCGCCAACATGAAAGAAGCCACTCTGCCGAGAGCCACTTCCATCTGCTCATATGTGGCAGAGCCTGTTTCAGGGTTGAGTCCCATTAACTGTTTGTTGGTGATTTTTTTGATAAATTGTGTCAACTCTTGAGCTTTTACTGGCACCTCGTCTTTGCTCGAGATGTTGAAGGTTGCCCAATGGGAAGCGTCGAGAGTCAAAAAGAGCGCCGGAATTGCATCGATGAGTACTGTGCGTGCGAGTTTTTGCAGTTCGGTATGGAGCGCGCTGCCAGATGCTGAAAAGAGAGCACTCAATTTTTCTGATATGGATTTTCGATCAAGGCCCGGGACTGTGAGCGCTTGAGCAATGTGCGCGAGCGCAATCGCAATTTCTCCATACTTCGGACTTTCTTGTTCTAAGCCAGCCAGATTTTTTGTTTTCACTTTTTCCAAGAATGCCTCGAGCGCTTTTTGATCTCCGGAGAAATTGTCTTTGATATTGTCCGCCGTCACGCCATCAGGCAGTTTTTGGACGCCGAGCTGGCCATAGAGTTCGAGGAAGCCCACATAAAGAGGCGATCCTTTTTTATCGAGCAGGTCGAAGAGTTTTCGGAAGATAGCTGTTTTATCAATGCCATTTTTTTCAATTCGTCGGGCAAGATGACAGCAGGCTGCTGCAATTTGTTGATGTTGGAGATCTTTTGAATCGAGACGACGGAAAAATTCAGCAAGTTTTTTGGATCCTTCTTCTTTCGACTTACATCCAAGCTCATCGTGCGGGATGGCAGCTTTTTCGAAGAGTGCAATCAACGCTTCGGGTTGTATGTCTTGCGGTGCAGGAGGAATGGCTGGCAGTTTATCGATATGTTTGAGCTCGATTGTATGGAGTGTGTTCATTCGAAATTGCTCGACAGGCGAGGTGAAAGCGAGTGCATACGGCGAAATATATTTTTTGGAAAGCTCTTCTACTTCTCTATTGAGGTCCTCTTTTGTATAGTCACCTTTGACCAACATAGTTCGGATGATATTGGGATTGCCAAGTAAGAAAGCTATTTCGAATGGGGAGCGATCGTGGCCGACAGTAGGAGTCGGATCTGCTTCTAATGCTGCAAGAAATTGCTGGAAATCTGTCCCGGCCTTGAGATCAATGGGTTTGAAGAGGATCTCCACGTAATAGCGGGCATATTGATTGTGTGGCAGATAGTCAATGAATGTTTTTCCCTCTTTATTTCGAGCGTAAATATCGATGTTCAGCGATTTTTGGTTGAGAAGGCACTCAAGAAATTCGGGCCCAAATTTTTGAATGGCAAGATGGAGAAGTGTGTTGCCATCTTTATCGATGCTATTGAGGACGGCTCCACCTTCGATTGCTTTTGTGAAGGCTGGAAACCATCCCTGGAGCAGAAAATAGCCAAGAGGTGCTTTTTTGTTCTTCGGCAAGAGAGCAGTATTGGCGCCCTTATCGTGAAGAAGAACGGCTATTTCTTCGTTTTCATTTTCGCAAGCGATGATAAACGCCGTCCGGCCACTATTATCTTGCGCATCGATATCCGCTTTTTTCGCCAGTAGCTGCTCGACGATCGCTTTTTGTGGAGGAGGGTTTGCTTCTGCAAGCATCATGAGTGCTGTTTTGCCAAGGAGAGTCCTTTTGGATGGATCGACACCCCATTCGAGATAGAAGGTGATGTCATTATATTTTTTTGCCTCACATGCAAGATGAAGAGGCGTTCTGCCATTTTTGTCGCAAAGGTTTTTGTCGCACACTTTCATCAATTGAGATAGAACAGCACGCCAATCATCTGCATCGTCGCCAGCACGATAGAGCAATATCTGCGCAACAAGGAGCGGCGGTAACAACTCATCTCCAACGATGAAATTAAGATCGGGATCGAAATTGAGCAACTTAAGAATACTATTTGGATTTTGCCCGAGGAATGCATGATGTAGGGCACTTTCTTTCTTTTGGTTTTTTTGGCAAATAAATTCCTTCGTCGCGCTAGGAAGGGATAAGACGTTTGTTACAAAATTGTTGTGACCACTTTTTGCCGCCCAGTGGAGGAGCGTCGAATTTTGGCCATCGATATTGTTGAGCGAGATTTTCTGTTTTTCGCAAGCGGCAATAAAAAAGGTGATAAACCTATCCCTCCGATTTGCTGCAACATCTAGCAGAGTCTTTCCCTTTTTTGTCACAACATCAACTCGAGCGCCGTTATCGATCAATGCGTCGAGGAGCTCTTCTTTTCTGTCTTCCCGCACGGCAACGAAGAGAGCTGTTTCTCCATCTTCGTTGGTAAGATTGAAATCAGCTCCTTTTTCTCGGAAGAGGCGGAGCAATTCTTGATCAATGGATTCATTTTCGGTCACGAGCATGTGGAGAATTGTTTCTGCGCTCGTGCCTATTTTTATATTTGGATTTGCTCCTTTTTCGAGCAGTTTTTTCACAAGAGACCAATTTTTTTTCCGTGTTGCATACGCGAGCGGTGTGTTATTCGTGGCATCTTTTTGGTCGATATTCTTGATATCGGAATCGAGGAGACGCAGTGCGACTGGCGCCCATTCAGGCAGCCGGCTGCATGCAAAGCAAAGTGCAGTCCTCCCACTGCTGAGAGTAAAATTTAGATCGAGACCAGGTGCCGCAAGAATAGCCAGCGCGGCTTTTGGCATATCGTGTTCAAAAGCCAGTTCGAGAGAATTTTTGCCTTCTTTGGTTTTCAATGCAGGATCAGCACCTGCGGCAAGTAGCAATTCGATTCCTTCCGAAGTTTTTTGTTCTGTGGCAAGGGCAAGCGCTGTTTTCCCAGCTTCGTTCGGTGTATTAATGAGTGCTTTTGAGGGTTTTGTTCTTTGTAATACCGCTTTGATAAAAGGTGCATGCCCCGTTGCAGCGACGAGATGCAAGAATGACGAGTTTTTTCCATCGAGATTTGAAAAATTCGAGCCTTTGATTTTCAGCACATCGATCAAGATGTTGATATATTCTTCATATTTTTGCGAGGCCGCCTTTTCCAGGGCAGTCGTGCGAGTGGTTGCGTCCACAGAGAGAACGTTTGTGCCTTTTTCAAGTAATTTCTTTACAATAGCGTCGTTCCTTCTTGCGATGGCCAGATGGAGGAGAGGCGTGCCTGCGAATAGATTTGGATTGGCCCCGTTGTCCAGGAGAAAGAGCGCGATTTGTGATGCATCAAGTTCGATGGCACTGGCAAGGGGCGTGTATTGGCTCGAGGTGAAGGCGTTTATATCGGCTCCCTTTTGGAGTAACTTTTTTACAAGTGTTTGGTTTGACAAGTGAACAGCAAGATGAAGAGGGGTTTCTTCTCGCTTATTTGCAATTTTAGGATCAGCGCCTGCGTCGAGGATGAGGTGCGCAAGAGGAGCTTCTTCGTTTTCCAGCGCGACGTGAAGAGGCGTATTCCCATCATCGTCTTGTGCATTTAGATTGACTTTCAATTCGATGAGTTTTTTTACGACGACAAAAGACGAACACTCTATGGCAAGCCCGAGCGCAGTTTTTTTGTCCGCATCTTCAAAATTTGGATTGGCTCCAGATTTGAGAAGCCAGAGCGCCATCTTTTCGTTTATCGGATCCTGTAGAGAATGATATAACGCCGTATAGCCTTCATTATCAGTCGCATTCAGATCCACTCCTTTTTCAAGAAAAAGATCGAGGAGCGATTCATCGATAACGTGTGTTCGCTGCTTTGCAATGGAAACAAGAGGAGGGGTCGTTCTTTTTTCATTTGGACGGGCTCCGGCTTTGAGTAATTTTTTTGCAAGGTCCCAATCAGCAGTCTTGCAAGCAAGAGCCAGGGAGTCATCGCCGTCGCTGTTTTTTGCATGGATGTCAGCGTTGAGCTCAAGAAGACGGTCGACAACTTTTCCCCACTCGGGATTCTGCGATTTTTTGTAGATGGTAACAAGGAGAGGCGGAGAATCATTGACCTGAGCTTGGTTGACTTGTACTCCCGGGTTTTCGAGCATTTTCAAAATCGTAGAAGGGGGAACTTTTTTATTCAGTGCTTTTGAAAGGGCGCATGGATCTGTGAAGGTGACACCTGCATCGACAAGAGACGTGACTTGTTCACGATCTTCGGCATCAAGTGCGATATCAAGAGCGGTTTTCCCTTCTTTATTTTTTCTATTCAGAAACTCTTCTGTCAGGAGCTCTTTGTGGCTCATGACCATAACAGTGGAAGCGAGAGAAACATCCGCTGCAGCATGCAGAATCGTATTGCCTTTTTCGTCGATAGGTTCTGTAGCTTTGCCGTGTGTTTTGAGATGTGAGATACACATCTCAATAAATAGGGGATATTCTACTTCGGCGAGTTCGAAAAGCGAGAGTTTCGGATGCTTTCTGCAATCAAGTCGGACTCCTTTTGCAAGCAGGGCTTCAATCAGTACCCCATCTTTTGATCGGATGGCATATGAAAGAGGTGTCTCGTGATCTTTATTTTCACAATTTGGATCGGCGCCGGCAGCAAGAAGCTCTATCGCCAGGGAGCGAGTATCGCGAGAATTATACGAAAGAGCTTCAAGGAGAGGGCTTGTGCCGTTCACCTCACATATATTGAGGTTGGCTCCCTTTTCTCGGAATTTTTCAATAAGCCCTGGTTTGTAAGGATTTGCATAAGGGTTTGCAATAGAATGTGATTGGCAGAGGAGAAGAAGTGCAGAGCGCGATTTTCCCCCGAGGTCTCTCTCCGGTTTTGCTCCACGCTCAAGCAAGCGCCAGATGAGCGCTTGATTGTTTCTTTGGCAAGCGACTTCAAGCGGAGTCTCTGCCTCATCATTTTTGACTTTTCGATCTACATCAAGCTCAAGGAGTCGATCAAGAACGACTTGCCACTCCTTGTCCGTGTCAGATTTTTGAATTACTTTATTGAGAAAAGCGCACGTTCCAAGAGGTCCAGGGGCTTCTTTTTTGAGCATTTCCAGTACCATTTCTGGATGATAGACACATGTTGCTGTTTTATTGAGTATAGAAGGAGAATCCCAGCTGGCGCCGGCTGTGAGAAGCGCGCGCGCGCAAGTGAGGCTGTCTTTGTCCAGCGCGACTTCGAGAGCAGTTTTTCCTGCTTCATTTTTTCTCTCTAAAAGTTCTTGTTTATTTTTTGTTTTGGAAAGGGCCGATACGACGATTTCAGGCCAATCATACTGGGCAGCATAATGGAGAAGAGAGGTGTTTCGAGGGAGTGTTATGTCAGGAGATGCTCCGAGAAGGAGACAAGCTCCAACGACCTGCTGCAGATGAAGTACAGTCTCTACTTCTCGCGGCTCGATTGGTGGTTTTGCAAACAGTGCAGCAAGGGGGTCGAGTCCCGTCTTATCTGGAAGAGTAGGATCTGCTTTATGAATGAGCAAAAATCCTGCCCATCGAAGCCTTGCGTTTTTTGCTGCGACAAGGAGAGCTGTCTCTCCTTGATTATTTTGCTTATTGAGAAGTTCTGGAGGCAGCGTGCGCAATTTCAAACTTTCAGCGATTTCTCGGCAATCTGTATCACTATAGCACATTGAGGAGAGCCGATGGAGAAGAGAATTTCCATTCGAGTCGAAGACAGCAAGATCTGCGCCTTTTTCGATCAGGTTGCTAATAAATGTTGGGTGTGAGCTGATAAACGCATCGCGTCTTTGTAAGAGCGTAGTGATGGCGCTCTGCCCATTTTTTCCCTGGAAATTTGGATCAGCTCCGGCATCGAGCAGAGCAAGAGCGTCATATTCTTTTCCTTCGTAGATTGCTTGCATCAGGAGTGTTCGGCCATTTGGCAGGAGTGTATTGAGATTTGTTCCTTTTGCTACAAATTGTTTTAGAACATCTGGTGATAGGTTAGTGGTATCTCGTAAGAAAAGAGAAAGTGGTGTGTAGCCTTGATCATCGACAATGTTGGGATCACATGATGCTTCAAGCAGAGGGCCGATCAGTTTTTGGTAGTATGTGCAGGCCAAGTGCAGTGCGGTTTGATGGTGCGCATTCGTGGCATTGAGCGATTTTCGGAAGAAACACAGCTTGAGAGCAAGCGCTTCGTGCCCTTTGCGTACGGCTTCCATAAGAGGCGAGTTTTGATCGGGGCCGATGGTGAAATTGCAATCGGTTTCATCATTGAGAAGCTGAGAGGCCAGATGCAAATTACCTTTTTCGCAAACTATTTGAATATCTTGTTCGCAAGCTATTTGAAACGCAGTTTTTCCTTCTCTATCTTGGATAGAACTCGAAGCTCCTGCAGTAAAAAGAGCTTCGGCAGCAGGATAACACTTATTTACGGCATAATGGAGAGCTGTTTTTCCATTTTTGTCCTTCCGGTCTAAGAATTCCTTTGTGATACCAGGCAGGCTCAGTAGTTGCATCAAGGGTATGTGATCATACTCGGAAGAAAGTTTGTGAAGGAGAGTCTGTCCATCGTCGCCGACAAAAGAAAAAAGCTCTTTTGGATTGTCTTTCATCATGGCAAAGAGAAGAGAAGCCTCTCCATGTTTTTTCGCGATAGAAAGAGGAGTTTGTCCTTCATTATCCTCTATTGTGCAGTCTGCTCCATGAGCAATAAGCTCGATTGCTACAGAGGTTCGATATCCTTCTATGGCCAAATGAAGTGCAGTCTTACCGTTTTGGTCCTTTCGATTAATGAATTCTTTTGTGGCAAAGGGGAGGTCAAGACAGGAACAATCACCACGTTCTGCCAGAAGGTGAAGAATGGTATGACCTTTGTCATCGGAGAAGGCTGCGAGCGCATCCGCATCATCTTTGAGGAGGGCATAGAGAACTTCTCCCGCGCCCTTTTCCTTCGCGAGCTCAAGCGCTGTTTGTCCAAGAGAGTCTTTGATGTTGCCATCAGCGCCAGCCTCGACAAGGGCACAAGAGCCAGAAAATTTATCCGATTCTAGTGCGATGTGGAGTGCCGTTTTGCCCTCATCATCTTGTCGGTTGAGGAACTCTTTTGTCCGGCATGCGGGATTTTCAAAAATGCTATCCGATTGCACAGAACTTGGCTGTTTTGCAAAAAGGTGTAAGATGGTTTGTTTGTGGCTTGTGACAAAAGACGAAATATCGGTGTTGGTGGCCTTGAAAAGTTCATAGATAAGACCTGTATCATTGCGCTCGATCGCTTTTTGCAAGGCAGTCTGTCCTCTCTTGTCTTGTATTGAGAAATCTACTTTTCCAGTTTTTATAAGGACCATAGCAAAAGAAGAGCCATTTTCTACCGCCACATGAAGTGCTGTTTTGCCTTGATCATCCGGGCGATTGATAAATTCTTTTGTGGCAAAAGGAGCTTCTGGCAAAGTAGTAGGCCCATAATAGGATGGATACCTGTTTTCTTTGCTTATAAGGTGCAAAATGGTTTGTTTATTGGGCGTCAGGATTTTTGCAAGTTCCTTGGGTTTGTCTTTCAGCAGGAGATAAATTACCTCTCCTTCTTCCTTTGAGATTGCTTTTTGAAGTGGTGTCGTTCCGGCTTTATCTGGGATAGAGCTGTCCGCTCCTTTTGCTAGCAGCTGTTTCGCGAGATAGGCCTCGTTTTCTTCAATGGCGCAAAAAAGAGCCGTTTTTCCCTCATCATCTCGGTTGTCGAGAAATTCTTTTGTGATGCCAGGAAGGGCGAGAAGTGTTTCGTAAATACCACCAGCATCTTTTTCAACGGCAAGATGGAGCAATGTTTTTGCATGAGCGTCTCGATACCCGAAAAGAGCCTTTTCATCGTTCTTGAGCATCAGGAAGAGAACTCGTACAAGATTTTTCTCCTGAGTTTTTTTGAAGGCAGACATACCATGCTTGTCTTCGATTTTGCTGTCAGCGCCGTCTTCAGCGAGAGCTTTCGCAAACTCCTCGTTGTCATGTTCGAGAGCCACTAAAAGCGCTGTCTTGCCTTCGTCGTCCTGGCGATTGAGATATTCTTTTGGCAGGTCTTTTACACGGCTTTCTAGGAGGTTTTTATCTTTAGCGGCCATGTGCAGGAGTGTTTCTTTGTGAGAGTTGGCACAATCGAGCAGTGCTTTTTCATCGCTTCCAAGCAGTTCCAAGAGAATTTCAACATCGCACGCTTCTTGAGCTTTTTGAAGAGCACTTATTCCATGGGTGTCTGTCAGGCGGCCATCGGCTCCTGCTAGAATTAGCGTGCGTGCTACCGTGGTGTTGTTCTTCTCGACAGCGTAAAAAAGAGCCGTTTTTCCTTCGCTATCTTGGGTGTTGATAAATTCTTTCGAGATTTGTGGTATGGCAAGAAGCTCATCGAGTGTGTCTGTGTCTCCATCTTCGACTGCCAAATGCAGAAGCGTTTTTCCGCTTTTGTCGAGAGGAAGAAGTAACTTTTGAGGTTCTGCTTTCATCATTTCGAAGAGAATGTCCGCCCGTTTTTTGAGACGAGCTTTTTCGAAAGCAGACATGCCACTCGAATCGCAAATGCTCGAGTCTGCGCCTGCTTGAATGAGAGCTTTGGCTTCATCGCCATTGTCCTCTTCTACCGCAATGTGTAGTGCCGTTTTTCCAGCTTCATCTTTGCGGTTTATAAATTCTTTTGGAGAATTGGCCAGAATGTGGATGAGATCGGATCCCCAATCATCTCCATCGGCTGCTGCAATGTGGAGCAGCGTTCTTGTATGTTTGTCGACAAATGTGGTCAGCTTTTGAGGATCTCCTTTCAGGTAATTGTAGAGAAGTTCTGAGGCATGTATTTCGCAGGCAACATCAAGGGCAGTCACTCCCTTCGAGTCTGCAATGTCGAGGCTTGCGCCAGCTTTGATCAGAGTGGTCGCAGAGTCAGTATTGTTATTTTCCAAAGCGCGGAGAAGAGCTGTTTTCCCATCTTGATCCCGGAGATCTATAAACTCTTTTGAAGGAGTTTTGAGTTCTAAGAAAGTTTTTATAAAAGCTTCTCCGTCCTCGTCGTCCTCTTCGACTGCGGCAAGGTGCAAAAAGGATTGACCACGAGGAGTGAGCACATCATGACGAGCGCCTCTTTTTTCGAGTAGTTCGACAATGGAAGAAGCTTTTGCCTCAATTGCATCATAGAGAGGAGGTTTCCCATCTTTTGCTGATTTGGTGGGTTCTGCGCCATGATCGAGAAGTTGTTGTGCAAGAGCAATATTGTCACGTGCCGATGCATAATGAAGGGCGTGCCCGCCATACACATTGACAGCATTGATGTCGACCTTGAGCTCAAGCAATCGATTGATAACTTTTTGCCAATCGGGGTATTTTTTAATCGATTGAGCTGCCTCTATAAGAGGCGTATTTTCGTCGTCACCAATCGTGAAATTGAGATCAATATTGGGTTGATTGAGCATACGGACAAGCTCATCGATGGAGAGATCTTGGCCCAGAGCTCGTACAAAAGCTGTTTTCAGGGGATTGGTGCTGATGATGGCACCTCGGGAGACAAGAAAGGCCGCCATTTCTTTTTCATCCACTCTTAAAGCATGTGCCAGAGCTGTTTCTTTGTGCTGATCTTCTAAGTTTATTTGTGCGCCGGCATCAAGCAAAATTTTTGCAGTTTCTATACGTCCAAGCCTGGCGGCTTCCATAAGAGCGGTTTTGCCTTCATCATTTCTCTCGTCGACAGCAATGCCTGCTTCGAGAAGTTTTTTGATGGTTTCTGCGTCATCCCTCCAGGCGGCTGCGTGTAAAAGCGAGTCTCCACTGGAGAATGTCACACAGGGGATTGTTTGATTGCCTCGAACGCTTTTGGTCCGAATCGTTTCGAATATCTGGGCGGTGAGCGAATCTTGTTCTTCGCGGACCTGTTTTTTGATGCCTTGTATTTTTTTCCGAAGTGCCTCAGTTGCGGGTTTGCAATCGGAAATAAATTCGGCAAGTGATGAGATGAGCCGTACCTCATCATTGAGTTTTTTGACTTCTGACGTCTGCGTCCTGAAATCAGTTATTTTTTTTAAATCTTCTGGGAAGCGCGCCGCAAATGCCTCAAGCTCAGTGGAGGAAGGTTCTGTTTTAAACTTAATTCTATTATTTTCATTTGATGAAGTAATAGATTGTAATGACTGTAGAAGTAATTCCATGCAAGGAACAGTTTGTGCAATTGCTGGTTGTCCGAATAAGCCAACAAATCAATGTCCTAAATGTTCAACTT
>Ga0105104_10003400_pt1 | contig 11341 bp, 20 predicted proteins | sample PPLLaktember2015_3_FD_87034 | JGI IMG/M metagenome (GOLD analysis project Ga0105104, IMG submission 87034) | Freshwater sediment microbial communities from Prairie Pothole Lake near Jamestown, North Dakota, USA - PPLs Lake P7 Core (6) Depth... | ecosystem: Environmental > Aquatic > Freshwater >... | reverse complement strand
TGTATATCAGCGCTCGCAACCTCATAAGCGGCGTTAATCGTATTTAAAAAGACGGTAGTTTTTTGCTGTCCTTTCGGGGCCGAGTAAGTCTGCAATACCTTTGCTACATCAAAAACAAAATAATAGGTAGTACCAATGTTATAGGCAGGAGCCTTCTGCATATTTGTAACCCCTAAGCCATCGACAACAATCGAGGCTATAGCCAAAACGAGCGGATCCGAAGAGGTCATAGACATAACAAAAACATTCGGTCGATATTGCGAGTTTAGCGTAAAGAGCGGAGCTGTAACGAGTGCCATATTTATTTATTTAATAGGTCGTTTGCCTCTGCGTCCGTAGCTACATTAGCATTAAAATTATTTATAAAACCCTCGTCTGTTTGGGCGCCTGCGCTTTGTGTTTTGATAGAAACCCTAACAACCGAAAACTGTCCGCTCGTATTTGCCGCCTCGTATTTTGTTTTATAGACGATAGGGTAAAGGATAACATTGTAAAGCTTCTCAGCCGCATTACTCCAAAAAGTATAAACCGAATATGTTAAATTTGTATTTCCAGCCGCTATTAGTTGAGCATTCAAATTATTTTTTAATTCTGTAGCCTGTTCAAATGTCATATGTCAAGGTATTTTATTTTTAGAGAATCTGATCCTTTCTTTTTTACGTCAACAAAAGCGCCGACGAATATTACTTGTATTAGTTTCGATAGTGCGTCGTTAATCAGCTCCTGCACTTCATCTCTCGACTCCTCGATGCCGTTTTGTATCCATCCTGTTTTTCCGTCGAGTGGCATCCCGAATTTTTTATGTTTCCGAGCGATGGCAAAAGCTATAGATAGGGCCGTCTTGTCGTTAACATTAAAACGTAGTCTTGCATATGCTTTAAGTCCGTCAATATATTTTGATCCTTTGGCCCCTGAGCCTTGTGAGTAGGGTATCCGATTAGCAGGCACCCCATAGTTAAGAATCATACCGTAATCAAGGAGCGTAAATTCTATAAATGCCGAGTTTACTGTAGCGTTTACGCTGTAGTCTATGCTGTTTAATAGTCGACCCGTTAGCGGCTTCCTTTGTTGCCTCAGCGCTTCCTTTACTGCAGCCTTAACAACTTCCCCGATCTGCTCCCCGAGCCGTTGGTATATGTTTTCCTCTGCGCTCATACTATGCTTATAGAATTACTTATTTGGCTTATTGAGCCTACCATATTTGTAGCTGTTACCTCGCAGGTTATTGTTTGCCCTAAGTCAGCTAAAACCGTATTATAGGTAGAGTTAGTTTCGCCTATTATATCAAATCCGCTACGTTTCCATTGATAAGTAAATGTTATTGGTAGTGTGCCCGTCCACGTTCCGTCATCAATAACTTTAAGCAAAGCACCTACTAAATTTTTTCCCGATATTACAGGAGGCGATGTGTTAACTGGGGCGCTCGGTTGCTCTTTTTCGAGATCCGTATCTATTGGAGGAAGCGTATTGAATGGAGCTGACAGTCCTGCAATATCTGCCGTAATCGTAGGGCAATCCCACACGTACCAAATACGGAATTTTATATCGAGCAATACTAAATTTTCGTTATGCGCATCAGATAAATAGTCGATCGTTATAGGATTTTGGATCCCCGTTTGCATTGTGCGAGCTATGCGATTGTATTCTGAAAGTATATTTATCGCCAGCGCTTCGAGCTTTGCCTGCGTCTCGATTATCGACTCGTCTTTGTATTGTGCGTTGTTCTCGTAGTACTGCGGAGCCGATACAACCATCCTGCAGTCGATTGAACCTTTTACGCTCTTCTCTTTTATATCTATCGTTGCCGTCGGATACATGAGCTGAACAGCAGGATACAGGCGCCCGAGATCGTTGTTACCAGTCCAATTATTGGAGACGTTAGCGTTTATGTCGGAATACCAGCCGTAATGATAGAATCCGATTGTGTTAGGGGCCGCAACATTTATCCCGAGACAAATCTGATTAAAGAGATTAGAAATATTTACTATGTTCATAATTTTGAATGTATTATCGCAGCGATGTAACCAGTAGCAAACAACAAGACCGCAGAGATAGCTCTAACGATATCAGTTCCTGCAATTATAGCAACTGTAAAACCTAATACTGCAAATGTAGCGAATATTATTGTAACGGCTTTTAAAAATATAGTCGGATTTATTCTCATTTCTAAACGATTGTTTATATATTTGTAATCAGTTCGGGTGCTGTCGGCCTGCGAAACTTAATTCCATTCGAACGTAAAAGCCTTGCATAATGTTAGAGGTGAAGTCCTAATAAAGTGTGAGGCCAATCAATTCTTTCTTTTGTGGTAATTTGTGGTTATCTTACCTAACCGATTCAGCAATGGATCGGTTTTTTTATTGCTCATTCTTTACCAACTCTAAAAATTCCTGCCAGCTTTTGCCTCTCATCTTTTTAGTCCAATCTTTACGGATCAGCGCATCTTTTACTTCATAGTAAACATATTCAAATCCGTTTATTTTTGCGCCTCCGTAATGCCTCGCTATCGATATATAGGGAGTATTGGTAACATTTAAATACACTATCATAGCCTTATTTTTTGACGTTTTGCAATCTTTTTTGATATTCAGACTCCGCTTTGCAGGCCGACAAATACGTAAACGCCTCGTAAAGATCCGCCGATTCGGCCGACTGCAGAGGCGTCATATCTGGCCGATTAAATATTCCGCTCTCCGCTATAGTCTTTAATGTTAGGTACCAACCGAAAGCGGCTGTTAATTGTTGGACTCCTGCTTTAACCTCGTCAAATCCTGCGCCGCCGTATAGACTTTTAAATTTAGTAAAGATGTTTCGCTTCGTTTCAGCAAAAAAAAAGCAACCTGCAGGCATTTTTGTAGGCTCCATCCAAGAAACATCTGCTCCCTCTTTAGCAATTTGTCGGAATACAGCTCGCCCTCTTTGCGGACCAATACGCACATAATTTTAGGAAGAGCAAGCCAATTGCCCTCCTTTAGATTCTGCATATTTTCCTCAAACTGCGATGCCTCGGCGAACTCGATTAGCTTTGCTTTTTCCATATAGCGCTGCGGAAGGTACCACGTCTCGCCATCCTTATCGACAATTGCAGGAGAGTACACTGGCTCGGGCGGATTGTTTAGCATCTTTACAATATTGTGATATAGGTACGTCAAGTTACCGAGATTCATTCCATCGCCCTGCTTTTTTCCGCCGAGTATAACTTCCTCAGTCAGTCCATCGGCAAAGTGAGCCACCACTCGCGCATAAAAAGGGTAAATCTTTTTATACATTATTTTGTCGGTTATCGCTGCAGTTGCTGCGTCGAACTCATCCTGTGCCTTTGCTATTTCCTGCTCTCCTACCGCTTCGTTCATCTCCTGCGAAAGCCGCTCAATTTCCGCCAGCTCTTTAGGTTTAGTCGGCTCCGTTAGCTGTACATAGTCGATGTATGTCTGCAGAGTAATATCGTCGAGAGAATCGGGGAAAGTAAATTTTTCGCCCGTACTGGTCGAGTAATTATACATTTTTCTTCGTTTTTTTCTGCTTAAACTCTTTTAATTCGGATTCGGATCCAGTCTCGTCCAATGCTAAAATATTGCCATCCTGCTCCTCGTCTTCAAATTCCTGCTTTTGCTTTGCTGCTTCTCTAATCTTTGCAGCCTCCAGCAACGAAATCGGCTTTGGTTTTGGCTCTACTCTTTCCGTTAGGATCGATCCTCTCGCCCCAATCTGGAACTTAGATTCTTTTTTTGCGCCGTTATGCTTTGCTTTTAAATATGCGGCCGTTTGATTAAATAGCGATTTAGTGCCAAAGTCTGAGCTGTAAGCGTTCAATATCGCCAGCCATTTTGCACCGATTTCTTTTTCCTGCTCTGTCATAAAATTGATTTTGATTATTAAAAAATATTAGAACGGCAAATCGTCGCCAGAAACGTCCACCGCTTCATATTTTGGCGCCTCTTGCGTTTTTTGTTGCCCTGCTATAGTTTTATAAGCCTTTACATATTTCGCTCGTACCTGCGTTTTTTTGACGCCATCAGTACCAGTGTAATAAGCCAGCTCGCCCTCGACCATTACGAGATCGCCTTTTTTCGCATCGACCGACCAATTAGCGATAATGTAATGCCATTGCGTTACCTCTATCCACTTTTTGGAGGCGTCGTAATATCCTCCAGTCGTTGCAAGATTCAATAACGTGTAAGTAGATCCTTTTCCCTCTTTGATGTCGGAGTCTGAGCCAAGCCGACCAATTAAAATTACTTTATTCATGTATGTATTATTTACGATATAAATTGAATAACGAATGCGGCTCCTGCAGCGTATCCGAGTCCGTAGCACAACGCCAGCTTTATCCTCTGCTTATTACTTTTCGCCTCAATCTGATAAGCTAAAAAAGGCAGGCCGAGAAACGGACCAACGAAAGACCAGAACACCATCGACCAAAGATCTTTCTCAGAGACTGCTCCAATATAAAAAGTTGAAGCTATCTCGATAACAAAAGAGGCGACGAATAAAATAATATATTTCCTATCCATACGCTAAAATATTTGATTTGTGCCCTTTCTTTAACATCCCGAGCGCCCAATATCGGCAGGCATCCCAAGCGTGATTAAATGCGTCGACTGGTACCGCTAATTTTTTACCATCTCTCGCCTCTCTCCATTTGTAATTTTGCGCCTCTTTAATCCAATTTTGACTATTCCTCGTTAAATTGATATTGCCGTATTGCTTTATTAGGTTTATTGAGTATTGTATTGAGTCTGGTCCTTTGTCAGCTGGCATAATATTCCAGCCGTACATCTTTAGCTCGTAGATGCTTTTTGGATCCGCAGAGTCCGCAAAGATTTGATCGCTTTTCCTTATGCCGTTCTCAATAAATAAAGCGTTTATGTCTCGATTCGTTAAGCCTATCTGATAAATAACCTCTTTGCCGTAAATCTCCCCGTCAGATATGCCGCACTCTACCAAAGTTGTCGGATCGTTCGTAAATCCAAAATCGAGACCGAACGCTCTTTTATCTGTTTGCGCTGGCATCTGATCCACTATCCGATAATCAAAGACAGTACCCTCTATTTTTCCAGTCTGCCCTAATCCGTAAACCCGCCACAACATCGGATCCTTTTCTTTCAGCTTTAATATTCCCTCTACTATGCTATCACTTACGAAATTATTGTGCATAAAGTTAGAGATAAAGTAAGCGACATTGTCATTTCCGATTAGCTTTTCATGTACCCAGAACTCACTATTAGGATTATAGTCAATAAATACCCTCTTATCTGTCCTTAGATTCAGCTCGTTAAATATGTCGTAGTGTACCCCGTTCGCCTCGTTTACAAATAATACGTTTCGCTTTCCGTTCTTTGCATCCTGCGCCGTTTGATAACTCGTAAACTCTAATATCGAACCGTTCTTAAATTTGTAGCATTTAGATGTCCGATTAAATCCTCCATCTAAGCTGGCCAAAATGAAAGTCGTCTCAGATGCTATCTTTTCGCTGTCTCTTATGCTGCCCTTCGCAAGATTTGGATAGTCCTGCCCGACTACAGTAATAACCCAGCCAGCGTTCTCGATTGCGAGGCAGAACAGAACCTGCATAATAGCGTAAGTTTTGCCCGCAGCGGTGCCTCCTTGATTGATGCAAATAACTTTTTTCTTTGGATCTACCTTTGCATACTTTTCGGGCGTTCTATTCCACAAAAAAATGGCTGTTGTGTTCATTACTCTGGCTTATATGGTAAATTCTCCTTTCCCTGCACTACATTGATTGTAAAGTCTATCTTTTCGCCCTCTGCGCCCGTTATTTCAGTCCTTTGCGTTGCTTTGCCGTAGGTATAACCTAAAAGCATCTCTACAGCTTTTAAATCGCCTTTGAGGGCCTTATTAACCACAACCGACATAAGCCCGTCAATAAGCTGCGTTCCGTTCTTTTCTTGGCTTAGCAGGTCTTGGAGTACTACCTTAATGTCTTTTAGTGTTCCTTTCGGCCTGCCTTTAGGATTTCCGCTCTGTCCTTTTTTGTATTTAAACTTTTCAATATCGTCTTTTGCCATTGTGCTGTATTTATGCTGTTTTTTCGATCTGATCTACTTTCCTTATCGCCCAGTTTATTCCCTCTTCTCCTCCCCACGCATCATACATCAAGCCGCCGCATCCATCCTCATACGGAACGTTTTTATATTGCTGTTGTCTGATAAATGCCGCCATCCTTTTAACTGTCTCCAAAGATATTGACTCCCTTTTTGCTAACTGATTCGCTCGGGCCCATCCTACAGCGGTACCGCATCCGAGAGGGTTGCCAGTCTTATCTCTGTAGCTTAATGCTTTCTTAGCGTTTGCTGATGCTGCCATCGGGTAATCGTTAAACGTCTCCGCCATTGGATTCTCGAGTATTTTCTTATCGTATGTCATTGAACAGATTCCGTATCTCTGCTTTTGATCTGGATACTCATCGAGCATAATCTGATCGCTCATACATCGCTGCATAAATTCCTCGGGCGTCTCGTCTTTGTTTGGCGTAGGTATTGGCATAGTTATAGTATTTGTCCGTTACGTTTGATTGTTAAAGTAGGATCTAACTTCTTCATTCTGTCGATAATAACTTGGCAATATTTTGGATCGAGTTCCATTCCATAGCATTTGCGTTTAAGTTGGTGAGCTGCTACCATTGTTGTACCAGAACCCATAAACATATCTAATACAGATTTAGCAAAATCCATTTTTGATATAACCCATTCTGGAAATGCTATTGGGAAAGTAGCTTTATGTACTGATGCAAATTCATTTTGGCTTGCATTTACTGTTTCTATTACATTTGGATATTTACCTTGCCACGAACAAGGAAAGCCTCTTGTTTTATTATTATAACTAAAACAGAAAACATATTCCCATTTAGTATTAAATGCACCTTTAACTATATTAGGAGTGCCTTGTGATTTATTCCAAATAAGCACATCTTTTAATTGTTCTTTTAATCTGTATTGATAATCTATTAGTACCATTTTATTTTGTGCTAACATCTGTATATTTACAAATGAATAATCAGCATTTATTAATGTATTATTTGTAAAATCATAAAGAAATTCTAAATACTTATCATCATCCATTTCATCACTATTATCCTGATATTTATTGTCAAATCCTTTTACTCTACCATTTAAATGACTATTTTTTGCTGCATTATATGGAGGACTTGTAAATGCAATATCAGCCTTTTGTCCGTTCATCAACTTTGCAACTGCGTCGCTGTCGGTACTATCACCACAAAGTAACCGATGCTCTCCAATCTCAAATAAATCACCTATGACTATATCCGTTTCGATTCCTCCGTCGGGTACGTCGTAATCGTCCTCCTCTGCTTCGAGTACCTGCTCATCATTATCGAAACTTGGGATATCCATTCCCCACTCCTCCAGCTCCTCAGCCTCCCACTCATTCGCGAGCAAGTCCCAGTCGTGCTCCCCGAATCCGACATTATCCTTTATCGTTATCGCTCTCAGTTGCTCAGCTGTTGTATCTTTGTCAAGTACTTTGCATGGTACCTCAGTGAATCCTATATCTTTGCAGGCTTGAAAGCGCATATTGCCGCCTATAATGACAAACTTTGCGCCGAGCGGATAAACGAGGACCTCTCGCATTCCTAACATCTCTGGATTGTCCTCTATAGATTTTTTTAGCTTATCAAACTTTTCGCTCTTAATTAAGCGAGGATTTTTAGGCAATCCTTCTATCTGGCCCTTATTCGTTTCGAGCTTTGATAGTGCTATATTTTGCGATTTGAGTAGTTCTATTTTCATATTTATTACCAGAGATCTGCAGTCTCCAAAGATTCTATAACTTTTAGCGCAAGATCGCATTGAAATTTATCAGAAAATAACATTTTTGCATCGTCGATCTGGTCGAAAAAACCAAACTCGAATAATATTGATGGCATTTTTGTAGCCTCCAAAACGTAAAAGATCTGAGTTTTTGCTGCGTCCATCCATCCCTCTCGTAACGGCTGGGGACTAACGGAGCCGTTATCGATAAATAGCTGTTGGATTGGTTTAACGATCTTAGTAGCTATTCTTTTCCCTCTTTCGCTATATGGATGGTAAAAGACATTAAAGCCTCTGTTAACGCTTTTAAAAGCATTGGAATGAAATGATAAGTAGGTACCAGTCTTTCCAGCTATCTCATCAAAATATTTATTTGCTGTCTCTACTCTATTGCCGAGACTTGTATCCGCAATCGGATCGTAAACGGGAACACAATGGTAGCCGAGATCGGTCGCAAGCTGGATAAACTTATTAGCGAGAGACCTGTTGAACACTCCCTCGTAAAAAATGCCGCCTTTGTGGAATGTACCTGAATTTTTATGGTCGAAGAACTTCCCCTTTGTCGGTGGCGTTGTGTAATTTCCTGCAGCATCGACTCCGCCATGCCCTGCGTCTATGTATAATACTTTTTTACTCATTTTTATACGTTTTATAATACAAATGTAACGTTTTTTTTTAAATTTGTGCTACAATATTGTAAATCTTAAAAAGTATAATTATGTCAGCCTTAAAAACGTGCGTTTTAATTACTGCGGAATTGATCTCGGGAATAGGGAAAGTTCTCGAGGACAAAAAAGTAAATTTTTCAGAAATCGTAGGACTCGCTCCTCAGATTATTAAGATTCCTAAATTTGTAGCTAACATCCAACCAGCATTAGATGAGCTAAAGGCAGGGGTATCGCCTATCGTCCTGCAGGAGATTCAAGTCGCTGTTGCTGCAAAATTGGATCTTCAAAATGATAAATCTGAGCAGATTGTCGAGCTTTGTATAAATTGGATTGTATTAACGAGCAGTACAGCGTTTGAGATCATTAAAACGCTCAAATCGAAATAGTTTTATAGTGTTTTTAGTTATGGGGAACGGTCCAGCGGAGCAATCTGCTGGATTTTTTTTGCTTATTTTTAAAATAAATCTCAAAAATGTTTTTTTATTCGAATTATTGTTATAAATTTGTGTAACAATTATTCAAAACGGCATAACAATAACCACAAAAAACTATCATTATGAAAAAGTATAGCTTAGACAAAACATTATTTGATAAATTAACTTCAACAGCTTTAACGCTAAGAATTATATATTGCAATGAAATGAGTAAATCGACAAACAAAGAGACGATAGATCATTATCAACGAGAAATAAATGAAATTAATGAAGTTTTTGACCAGTTGAATCTTAAATATAAAACCGATTTTTAATATTTTATAACCACAAAAAACAAACACCATGAACGCATTAATTAAAAAACAGTATGCCCAAGTTAAACAACTTGCAGCCAGAATCGAATCAGAAATATCTTACTATAAGACTCTTTCCGATAATGAGGAAAATCACAAAAAGCAATCTCTCAAAACTCAGGTTAACCTAATGGAGCTTTTCGCTCTGCTTACTGGCAACGCTGATTTAGTAGGCGATGTTATTATAGGGAGCTTTCATATTTTTGGGGAAATTCAAGAGACGTTCAAAGCGTACGAGCAAATGCTACTCAATGAAAATCTTATCGAGTTCGGAGATACGCTCTCTGATGACGAAAAGCAAAGCTATTACCACCAGCAAAAGATCGAGCAGGAATATCATACGAATGTCAAATATTACGATTTATTTTAGCTTTTAGATAGGGAGCTGTATATCCTGCAGCTCCTTTTTTTTAACCACAAACCACAAATATTATGAATTATCGACAAAGCGACAACCTCGACCTAATCATTACAGCTCTTGCAGCATTTAATAAAGAATTCCACGCCATCGGATTAAAAAAAGATCGTCAGAACGACCACCTTAAAAACAAGTACGTAACGCTCGACAATATCCTAAACACCTGCAGACCGCTACTCTCTGCCAATGGACTCGTATTAGTGCAGGCGCTTGCAGGCGATTATCTGGTAACAAATCTCTATCACGTATCTGGGCAGTTTATCGCCTCAGATATGCCATTCTCTCCGATGAGCGGCAATCGAGGAACGAATAGCCTGCAGGAACTTGGCGGAGGCATTACTTACGCCCGTAGGTATGCAATCTCTGCCCTGCTCGGTCTATCTGTCGATACCGATACAGACGCAGCAGGATCGACAATAAAGAAAGAGGAACTACAGACAAAAAAAGCAAAGACCGCAGTAACTACAGACGATGCTCTGCAGCTGCTTGTCGGCTGGATCAATAAAAACCCGAGCCGATTGTCCGATATAGAAAACTATTACATTTTAACAGCTGAACAGCTGCAATTTATCAAAGACAACGTAATCGCATGAAGCAAATAATTATAAAAATGCGCAAAGAGTCAAGAGATACGATAAATGAGATTTTTTATATTATTCCTCCAAAGCGAAGAGGAATGAGTATAAATCTTTTTATTGAAGACTCGGTAAATATTAGACTGATGGCTATTGCTGAAAAGTTTACTGAACATTACGGAATAGTGGGGCCGCCTCGCAGGAGCAAATCAAAAGTAATCGAGGCTATCCTGCAGGCTTTTGCCGCATCGCATAAAGCAGGGAAGTTCGGAAGTAAGGATCTAGGCAAAGTTTACGAAATTGCAGCGACTATAATATCAGACTTAAAAAATGAGGGTATAGATCTCGGTCTTACTAAATCTGTTTTTGTCTCCGCTCTCGTCCAGTACCTTTGCAAAACACAAAAAATGAGCGACAAATTATTCCAAAACTTGTATAAAGACTAACAATATGAGAAATATAACAAATGCTTTTTTGATTTTTGTAGGTATATTTTTATTCCTGCAGTCTGGCCGATTGTTTCTCCAAAGAGAGAAAGAAAAAACGCCTATTTTAACGCCAGATATTAAAACTGTTACTGTACAGCCTCAGCAAATGTCTTTCGTGCCTACAACTGCCAAAAGATTGACGAATACAGAGCAGTATATTAAAAGATTCAAATCGGTTGCAATCGCAGAGATGGAAAGGTACGGAATACCTGCCAGCATCACGCTGGCGCAGGGGATCCTCGAGTCGGCATCTGGTAACAGTGAACTATCTCGGCTACATAATAACCACTTTGGAATAAAATGTAAGTCCAACTCTCAAAAGTGCGCTAACTATGCGGACGATAAGCCAACGGACCAGTTTAGAGTCTTTAAGTCAGCTTGGTACAGCTATCGAGAACATTCATTACTACTTTCATCCTCATCCAGATACGCCCCATTATTCAAGCTAAAAAAGACTGATTATAAGCGATGGGCGAGAGGACTGCAGCGAGCAGGATACGCAACGTCAAAAAAATACGCCAGCTCTCTGATAAAAATAATCGAAAGATATAATCTTCAAAAATTTGATAAATAGCAAAAAAAAGCTATATTTGTGTTTAGGATTTTGTTTTG
>Ga0105104_10003399_pt1 | contig 11344 bp, 9 predicted proteins | sample PPLLaktember2015_3_FD_87034 | JGI IMG/M metagenome (GOLD analysis project Ga0105104, IMG submission 87034) | Freshwater sediment microbial communities from Prairie Pothole Lake near Jamestown, North Dakota, USA - PPLs Lake P7 Core (6) Depth... | ecosystem: Environmental > Aquatic > Freshwater >... | reverse complement strand
TTCGTTCGTAGACGATCCCACGCGCATGCTGCGAGCGGTGCGGTTCGAACAGCGCTTTGGCTTTACCATCGAGATCCGCACCCTGCAGCTGATGGATGAAGCGGTGACCTTGCTCAAGCAGGTTTCCGGAGACCGCATCCGCCACGAGCTCGACCTCATTCTGGACGAATCTGCAGCGCCACAGATGCTCAAGCGGTCAGGGGAGTTGGGTTTGCTGGCAGCTATCCACCCCGATCTACCGCACCAGATCGGCAGTCATCCTATCCCGGCACCCGAGGAGGGGATCCAGGGGACGGTAGCCTCCCCACCTTCCTGGGACCTACCCATTCGTTATGCAGGTGCACCACTCAAACGGGTCCTTTCCAATATCATGTGGCTGGCGCCGCTGCCGGTCAACAAGGCCGTTGAGATTTCCGGCCGGTTAAAGGTCACCAGAGCGATCCGCCAGGTCATCCAATCGGCCAGCCAGCTGTGGAATGAGATCTCCGCATGGACGGGGAAATCGCCCGCACAGGTCGTTGCTTACCTGGACGGTTTCCCGCTGATTGCCTTGTATGCGGTTCGCCAGATCCATCCGGATCCCATAGTACGTGATCTGATTGACCGGTATGCGCTGGTGTGGCGGTCTATTGCTCCTACAGCCAATGGAGAGACACTAAAAGCCCTGGGTTTGCCGCCCGGACCGCAGTACCGCCAGATCCTACAACGGTTAAGAGATGCGTGGTTAAACGGAGAAGTGGGTTCGACCGAAGCAGAGCAGGAATTGTTAATGAAACTGGTGAAGGGAAGATCCAGATGAGGAAGGGGCATGTTTTTGAGCAAGATGCTGCCCAACCTTCTTATTGGCTGCATCAGGTCAAAATCAGGATCGTAGGTCAAGGAGACCTACCCGATTTGGAGTGGGATGGCGAATACCGCCATTATCGCAGGTTGTATGCGGAGGCTTTTGAGCGGTCGCGCCAGGGACGCTCCGTGCTCTGGATAGCCGAGCTGTCTGGGGCAGGCATCATCGGCCAGACCTTTGTACAGCTGATCTGCGACCGGCCTGAACTGGCGGATGGTTCTTGCCGGGGATATCTCTATGCGGTGAGAGTGAAACCGGCGTATAGGAACCACGGGGTTGGAACCCTGCTTCTCCTGACTGCCGAAAACGACCTCCGGCGCAGAGGTTATTCCCTGGCAACCCTTAATGTAGCCCGCGATAATCCACGCGCTCGCCAGCTGTACGAACGCCACGGCTACCGGGTGGTCGGTCCCGAGGCCGGGGTGTGGTCTTATCAGGATGACCAGGGGGTATGGCAGACGGTCGAAGAGCCTGCCTGGCGGATGGAGAAACGGTTGGAATGAGCGGTTCTCCGCCTCGGTAAACTGCCGCGGTTTACCGCCGGGGGTCTAACTTTGACAAGAACGGTTTGTTCCCTTACAATATACCCGACCAAAATCCGATCTTAGGCGAAGAAGGAACCATTGCATGAAAGAGTATACGACTGAGTCCATCCGAAACGTTGCGTTGGTTTCCCACAGCGGTGCTGGTAAAACCATTCTCACCGAAGCCTTCCTGCACTTTACGGGAGCCACGACCCGCATGGGTAAGGTTGAAGATGGGACAACAACCTCCGATTTTGAGGAGGAGGAAATTCGGCGCGGTATCTCCTTATCGACCTCGGTTATCCCGTTTGAATATAAAACCTACAAAATCAATATCCTCGACACACCCGGGTATACCGACTTTGTGGGTGAGGTGATCTCCGCATTACAGGTCGCAGACAGCGCGCTGGTCGTGCTGGATGCGGTTTCCGGGCGGGAAGTAGGAACGGAAGTGGCCTGGAATTATTGCGACCAATTCAAGCTGCCACGGTTCCTGGTCATTAATAAGCTCGAGCGGGAAAATGCCAACTTTCAGAAAGCCCTGGCGTCTATGCAGGAGTATTCCGAGGTTCGCCTGCTCCCCGTCCAGCTGCCCTGGGGAGAAAAGCAGGGATTCAAAGGTGTAATCGACCTGATGACGATGAAAGCATACACGGGGGATGGGAAAACCGTGCAGGATATCCCCGCCGATCTGCTGGATGCTGCCAACGAAGCCCGGGTGGCCATCGTGGAAGCGGCGGCAGAGGGTGAAGATGAACTGCTCGAAAAATACCTGGATTCGGGTGAGCTTTCCCCGGAAGAAATTGCGCGGGGCCTGAGATCTGCCGTGCGCGCCGGGACGTTCGTGCCCGTATTTGCCGCCAGCGGTCAAAATGAGGTTGGGATTGCCCCGCTCCTGGAAGGGATTACCAATCTGGTTCCCCCTCCCAGTCAGATCACGGTGACCGCGCAGGGTAAAGATGGTCCCGAGGAGCTGAAAGCCTCCGATTCCGGCCCCCTGGCGGCGTATGTCTGGAAGACGACCGCCGATCCGTTCGTTGGCCGGCAGACCTATTTCCGCACCTTCTCCGGCGTGCTTAACTCCGATACCCGCGTTTGGAACCAAACGAAAGGGGTTGAGGAACGGATTGGGACCCTGCACATCAGCCGCGGCAAGGAGACTCTTCCGATCAAGATCATCCATGCCGGCGATATTGGCACCGTGGCCAAATTGGGCGATACTGCCACCGGAAACACATTGTGCGACCGCGGCCATCCGCTCACCCTGCCGAAGCCGGAATTCCCGAATGCTTTATACCGGGTAGCCATCAGCCCGAAGACGCAGGCCGATTCTACCAAAATTAGCCCAACCCTCACACGGCTGTGTGAAGAGGACATGACACTTACCTGGCGCATGGAGCCGGCTACCAACCAGACCATCTTGCAAGGCATGGGCGACCAGCACATAGAAGCCGCGATCCGCCGGGCGGAATCGAAGTTCCAGGTTGGCCTGAACATCGAAGAGCCGAAAGTCCCCTACAGCGAGACGATCACCAAGAAGGCAGCATCGATGTACCGCCATAAAAAGCAGACCGGGGGTTCAGGGCAGTTTGGCGAAGTGCATCTGCGGGTTGAACCGCTGCTGGATGGCGATTTCGAGTTTGAAAACGACGTCTTCGGCGGTGCGATCTCATCCAGCTACATGCCCGCGATTGAAAAAGGCATCCGCAGTGTGATGAAAGAAGGCATCATTGCCGGGTATCCCGTCCAGGGGGTCAAGGTTTCCGTCTACGATGGCAAGGAACACCCGGTAGATTCAAAACCCATCGCGTTTGAAATTGCCGGGCGCGAAGCTTTCAAGCAAGCCTTTAAAGATGCCTCTCCGGTGCTCTACGAACCGATCATGAACGTCAAGGTGATTGTCCCCGAAGCAAACATGGGCGACGTGCTGGGTGATATGAACACCCGGCGGGCGCGAGTCCTTGGGATGGAGACCGAAAAGGGGCGTTCGGTCGTATCCGCGATGGTGCCTCTGGATGAGATGCTGCGTTATACCACGCAGCTGCGCTCCATTACAGGCGGTCGAGGCATCTTCTCGATGGAATTTGACCACTACGAAGTGGTCCCCTCGCAAATAACCCAGGAGATCGTCACCGCACGCCAGAAGGAACTGGCAGCCCGTAAGGAAGAGTAGAATTCTAAACCCCCAAAGGCGGACTCCGGTCCGCCTTTTTTTTGACCGCCGGATTTTATAATGGAGCCGCTCGAACAATTTTGGGATGACCTTTTATCCGGTGAACCTGTAAAGATTCACACGGCGTACTTGAGCCTGGATGCGGAAACCAAAAAAGAAGTTATCCAGCACCTGTGGAAAATGGCAACCGCGGAAGGTTGGCATCCGCTTCAGAAACGATCTGCCCAGACTGCCCTGGACGTAATTTCTCCAGGTATAATGGGGGAATTCTGAACGGCGAACCAACCATAGATTGTGGGGTAATTCCATGAATGTGACCATTTTCGGCGGTGCGCAGCCCAAACCCGGAGACCCTGCGTATCAAGAGGCCTTGCGCCTGGGTATGATCCTGGCCCAGGCCGGGCATACGGTTTTGACGGGGGGCTATGTCGGCACGATGGAAGCCGTGTCGCGCGGCGCCTGTGAAGCAGGCGGGCATGTGATCGGTGTCACCTGCCAGGAGATCGAAAATTTCCGTCCCACCAAAGCCAATGCGTGGGTGCGGGAAGAACGCCGGTTCACCAGTCTGATGGAAAGGCTCAAAGGCCTCATCGATGGGTGCGATGCGGCGATGGCGCTGCCAGGAGGCGCCGGGACCTTGACCGAAATTGCCCTGGTCTGGAACCTGCTCATCATTGGCGCTATTCCAACCCGGCCTTTGATCTTGATTGGACTGGGCTGGCAGGCAACCTTCGAGACCTTTTTCCGACATTTCGGGGGTTACGTTCCCGAGGTGGACCAGCACTTGTTGGTCTACGCAGCCGGTGTAGACGACGCCTTCCAGTATCTGGAAGAGTTCAAAACCCTCAACGAGACAGCAAATCCATGAGCGACGAAAAACTCCCTTCCCGCAGTGAGAACTATTCCGAATGGTACAACCAGGCGATCTTGCGCGCCGAGATGGCCGATTATGCCCCTGTACGCGGCTGCATGGTGGTCAGACCCTATGGCTGGGCGCTGTGGGAAAATATCCAGCAAGGCCTGGACCGCCGGTTCAAAGCCACCGGGCATGTCAATGCGGCATTCCCGCTGTTCATCCCCATGTCCTTCATGGAAAAAGAGAAGGAACACGTCGAGGGGTTTTCTCCTGAGCTGGCCGTCGTCACCATCGGCGGCGGCGAGGTGCTCGAAGAGCCGCTCGTCGTTCGGCCTACCTCGGAGACGATCATCGGCCACATGTATTCCAAGTGGATCAAGTCCTACCGGGACCTCCCCATCCTGATCAACCAGTGGGGGAATGTGGTGCGGTGGGAGCTGCGTACCCGCCTGTTCCTGCGTACGTTGGAGTTCTACTGGCAGGAGGGCCACACGGCCCATGCGACCGAGGAGGAAGCCGAAGCGGAAACCCTGCGCATGCTCAATGTTTACACACGGTTCGCCATCGAAGATGCTGCCGTTCCGGTCGTTCCAGGGCGCAAGAGTGAGAAAGAGAAGTTTGCCGGGGCCAGCAAATCTTACACCATTGAAGCCATGATGGGCGACACACGCGCCCTGCAGTCCGGCACCTCCCACAACCTGGGCCAGAACTTTGCGCGTGCCTTCGACATACGCTACCTGGACCAACAGAATGAGCTCCAGTACTGCTGGACGACTTCCTGGGGTTTTTCAACCCGTTTCGTGGGCGCCATCATCATGACCCACGGCGATGACCAGGGCCTGGTCCTTCCGCCCAAGTTAGCCCCCATCCAGGTAGTGATTGTGCCGATCTACCGCAGCGATGCGGATAAATCCAGGGTGATGCCGGTTGTCGAACAGATACGGAACGAGCTCGATCCGTTCCGCGTGAAGGTGGATGACCGCACGGAGGTTACCCCCGGGTTCAAATTCAACGATTGGGAGCTGCGAGGGGTGCCGCTGCGGATCGAGATCGGCCCCCGGGATGTGGAGCAGGGGACGGTCGCCATCTCCCGGCGTGATATCCCCGGAAAAGCCGGACGGACCTTTGTGCCGCAGACTCAGCTTGCCGGACAGGTTGCCGAAATGCTCTCCGAAATCCAATCCTCCCTTTACGACCGGGCGAAAAAATTCCGTGACGACCACACCTTCGATCCCAAAGATTACGAGGAACTGAAAGAGGCCGTCCAGAAAGGTTGGGCGTTTTCCTGGTGGTGTGGGAGCTCCGAATGCGAGGCAAAGAACAAAGACGATACCAAAGCGACCACCCGGTGTATCCCGCTCGACCAACCTGGCGGCAGCGGGCAGTGCATCTACTGCGGGGCGAGAGCCACAGAGAAAGTCATCTTCGGCCGCGCTTATTAAGCATTCCGATCACGACGCAATACCTGCCATGCCAGCCATCCAGCTCACCCGCCTGAAAATCCAGGCCGCTCAACTGGCAGACATTTCCTCCCAGCCCGCGCTGTTCTTGCGCGGGCTGCTTGAGCTGTTGGATTTCTACGCCGACCGGACCTACCGGGCCGGACAGGCTGGTGTGCGCACCTCCCAGATCCCCCGTTTGCATGTCCCAAAACCGGTAATGCGCCAGCTTGAGCAGGAGCTCAACCACATCTGCGCGAACCGCCCGCAGGAGGCGCTCAGCCTGGCCGATGAGCTGTGGAAAGCGGTTTTCCTGGAAACCAGGCTTCTGGCGATCCACATCCTCTGCCAGGTTGACCCCCACCCCCCCGAATCCATCCTTGTCCGCCTCCAAAGATGGGCGCAGCCTGGAGAAGAACCCATGCTGCTGGATACCCTGCTGGCCAGTGGCAAGACGCGCCTCCAAACAAGCCGCCCCGATCTCTGGTTGGATCAACTGCAGAGTTGGCTTAACGACGAGCGGCCAGCGTTCCAGGCGATGGGTTTGAGGGCTTCGATTTCGCTGGTTAGCGATCCCCGGTTTAAGAACCTGCCCTCTGTCTTCACCCTGATTACCCCGGTCATCGGCAGCCACCACCGGGATCTTCAGCCGGAGGTGATCAACTTGCTGGCTGCCCTGGCAGGGCGTTCACCGGTCGAAACGGCGTATTTCCTTAACCAGGCCTTGCAGAAAGGTCGAGAGGCTCCGGTTGTGCGGGTAGTCCGGCGGTGCCTGCCCTGCTTCCCACCCGAGCAGCAAACGTTCCTGCGGAAAGCACTGAGCCCCCACGACCCTCGTGAATAAACACCTACTAGAAAGAAAAAGCCATGGCAACTAGGAGTAAAATGGTCGGATGAATTCTTCTTCGGCTGGCTCTGAACCCGCGGGCGGTTTATCCGGTACTGGAACAAGCGGTCGATCCTGCGACGTTTTCCGGCTTGGACTGATTTCCTATGAAGCAGCCTGGAAGCTGCAGGACCGCCTGGCAGGCGAGATTGCCAGGGGTGAGCGCCCTCCGGCGCTGCTCCTGCTCGAACATCCCCACACCTATACATTCGGACGGCGAGGAAAGGCCGAGAACCTGCTTTGGGACCCCGAAGAGCTGGCCCGGCGGGGGATCTCAGTCCACTGGGTCGACCGGGGCGGCGATGTGACCTACCACGGGCCGGGTCAACTGGTGGGGTATCCGCTGCTCCCGCTGGCAGGACCCGGGTGGATAAACGACCGCATCCCTCAAACTGATTTTGTCGGCTACATCCGCCGGCTGGAGCAAATGCTGATCCAGGTCCTGGAAGATTTCGGGATTCACGCCGGTCAGCGGACCGGGCTGACCGGGGTGTGGGTACCTGGCCGGGAACCGGGACGGGTTCCAGGGGAAAATGAGGCGGCGGCTTCCTCCCGTCCGGGAAAAATCGCCTCCATTGGGGTGAAAGTGGACGTCCGGGGTGTATCCCGCCACGGGTTTGCCCTCAACGTGGCTCCGGATATGGCCTATTGGGAAGGGATCATCCCGTGCGGGCTGCAGGATGTGCCCATGGTAGGAATGGCCGATTTTCTCACCCCAGTTCCGTCGATGGGAGAGGTGATGGACCAAACCGCGCGGATATTCGGTCACACATTTGGCCTGCGAATGGAAGAAAAACCATGCGAGAAAAACAATCCAGCATGACCGCCATGGGCATTACCGTGGTCCGGCTCAAAACCTATCCGCGAATGGCGCTTTTTTTTTCGAATGTCGCGAAATATTGCGATATTGTTGTAGGGGCGATGCATTCGGAGGACAACCGGTCATGACCAGACCAAGAATTCTCCGAATGCATCGCCCCTGCGCGAATTGCCATGCTTGCCCATCCACTGCAGGTCCATCCGCCCGGTAGGGGCGCAGCAAGAGAAACCGTGGCAGACCGCCACGGTTCCTCTTGCTGCGCCCCTACAAAAGATCGTCCTGCCTCCCCACCGGCAGAAGGTCCATTCAATCCCTCACTTGCCGAGCTTGCCGGTACCCTTCTTGCTTAACGGTACCGTAACTTCGATCGTAGTACCCTGCCCCGGTTGGGATTCGACCTGCAAACTGCCCTGGATGGCCTCGGCGCGTTCCCGCATACCGACGAGACCCAGGTGGCCTTGCCGGGCCAGTGCGAGCCAATCGGTTTGGAGATCGAATCCATTCCCGTCATCCCGAATCGCCAGGCTCACATGCCAATCATCTTTCTCCAGGTGGATGTCCACCTGGGTGGCTTGTGCATGTTTCACGATATTGTTCAACGCCTCTTGATAGATGCGGTACAGCGCGACCCGGATGGCTTCAGGGATCAATTTTGCATCTTGCTGGCTCTCGAAATGAACGGTCAGCTCCGGGTGTTTTTCCTGGAAGCCGTCCAGGTGGGCAAGGATTGCCTTCTCCAGCCCGAACCGGGCTAAAGTCGGTGGGCGCAGTTCCTGTGTAAAAGCGCGGAGATCGGCGACCTGCTCGACGAGCGACTTTCGGATCGCTTGCAGTCCATCGATCACCTTTGGATCCACGCAGTCCGTCTCCATGGATTGAAGAGCATACACCGCAGCGGTAAGGTCTTGCACAGGCCCATCGTGCAGGTCGCGGGCGATCCGCAGGCGTTCCTGCTCGCGCTGTTCGATCAGCCGGTGGTGAACCTCGATGCGGGCAGCATTTTCACGGGCAAAATCCTCCATCTTCATCCGGTCGGTAATGTCAATAAATAATGCGGCGAATTGTCCGGGCTGAGGGCAGAATGCCATGACATCATAAACCTTGCCCAGACTGCGCGCTTCGTGCTGGAAATGGACGGGTTTGCCGGTAATGGCCACCCGGCCGTAGGTTTCGATCCAGTAGGGCTCTGTCTCTGGAAGAATATCCAGAATGGTCCGCCCAATCACGAGTTCCCTCGACAAGCCGGTGAACTGCTCGAAAGCGGGGTTTACGTCCAGGAAGCGGTAATCGACCGGTTTGCCGGACGGCTCGCAGAGGATCTCGTGCAGGGCAAAGCCTTCGGTCATCTGGGTGAACAGGCCGCGGTAGCGTGCTTCGCTCGCCCGCAGCGCCTCTTCCGCTTTTTTGATCTCCCCAATTTCCACGACGTGCCCGACGAATCCCCGAACCCGACCCATTGCGTCGCGGTCTGGCATCAATGTGGCACGGATCCAGCGTGTCCCACCTTCCCGGTATGGATTTTCTATCTCGTAGTTGACTACCTCTCCATCCAGTGCTCGTTCCAGGTAAGACCGGACGGCTTGAAAAGCTGTATCCCCCAGCACATCCCATACATACTTTCCCTGGACCTCTGTGGCAGTGAAGCCAAACCAGCGTTCATAGCCCTGGTTAATCCAGCGATATCGGTAATTGGCGTCCACATAGGAAATCAGTGCTGGCGTCGCGTCCATGATCAACCGCAGGTCATTCTCCTGCCGGTGCAGCCGCTGGTTGGCGGTGACCAGTTCATCGGCTTGCTGCCTCAACTCCTCCGCCTGGCCTTGAAGACTCTCGTTCGCTTCGTGCAGGGCTGTTTCTGCTCGCTTGCGCTCGGTGATGTCACGACCATAAAGGTTGGCGTACTGATCTTCCGGGAACGGGCTGATCGCAACCGAATACCATCGTTCTCCAACGTTGATATCCTGTTCCAAATTATTACGCTGCTTAATGGCACGCTTGACGAGCGGTAGAAGCGGTCCTTCCAGCGATTTACCAACACCGAAGGTCCAGCCGGACAGCCTCGAAGCCGCCGGATTGCAGAACAATACCTGCCCATCCGCGGAAACACGCATGACCGGGTTCGGATTTTCCTCTGGGAAACGGGACGACCAGAGAAGTTGTGAATTTGCTGTGCGCAGCGCTTCCTCCATTTGCTTGCGTTCTGTGATATCACGTGCCACGCCGATCAGCCCAATAACGCGGCCTTCGCTATCCCGTCGTGGAGCCTTGGTCGACAGGTAGGTGCGCCGTCCGTCCGGCGAGTCGACGGTTTCCTCCACAACCTCTGCCTGGCCCGTTTCCATAACGCGCCGGTCCGTTTCGATAATTTTCTCCCCGTCCTCTGGATTATCGTAGAACTGCGCGTCATTCTTGCCCATTACTTCCTGGGCAGGCTTCCCGATTACCTTCAGCGTAGCGGGATTCGCATACAGCAACCGGCTCTCACGGTCTTTGACGAAGATGGCCTCCGGAATACCCTGGCTGACTGCATCCAGGAGCGCCTGGTTTGTGCGCAGCGCATCCTCCATATGCCTGCGTTCGGTGATATCCCGGTTTACGCTCAAATAACCCGTAATCTCCCCCAGGTCATTGCGCAATACAACCGAGCTCACATCGACCGGGAAACGGGTCCCATCTTTCCGGATTTGGGTGGCCTCACCGCGGTAGTAGCCTTCTTCGGCGATGGCTTTCAGCATGGCTTTTTTATCTTGTTCGGGGAATTCCGTCTTCAGGAGTTCGATCCCCGGTTTTCCAAGCACCTCATCCGCCGTCCACCCGTAAATTATTTCAGCACCGTGGTTCCAGGCGGTCAATCGATATTCTGCATCCGATGCAACGACGGCATCCTGGATATTGTTCAGAAGGGCAGAATGATAAGCCTGTTACCTTTCAACCTTACGCGATTCCGTGACGTCATGGAACACCAATACGACACCCAGAACGTCACCGGCAATATTTTGAATGGGAGCGGCGCTGTCCTCGATGGGGATCAGGCGGCCATCGCGCCCTTTCAGGGCGGTGTGATTGGCAAGACCGACAACATGGCCCTCATGCAAGACGCGCTCCACCGGGTTCTCGGCCGGCTGCCCGGTCTGCTCGTTGACGATGGGAAAAACCTGCTCCAGGGTCTGTCCGATGGCTTCCAGTTCCGTCCAGCCGGTGAGGGCTTCGGCCACCGGGTTGAGGAAGGTGACCTTCCCCTGGGGGTCGGTGGTGATGACGGCATCGCCGATGCTAGCCAGGGTGGTGCGGAACCACTCCTTCTCGGCGGCGATACGCTGCTCGGCCTGCTTGATGCCGGTGATATCGCCGCCGGTGGTGATGAAGTGGTCCCTGAGGGGGACGCTCGTAAAGCGGAAATATTTGTCGAGATGGGGGAAGTAGTCCTCGAAGGAATGCGGCACCCCTTCGGTCATGATCTTCTGTACGACCGGCATGTAATGCTCGGTGGCGCCAGGACCAAAGATCTCATCGGTAGTCTGGCCCTGGATTTCGTCAACCGTGGCCCGGCCCCAGGTCTTGAGCGTGGGCGGGTTGGCGTCCACCAGCCGCCAGGTCTGGATGCGGCCGGTCTCATCGCGCACGAGCTGCCAGAAATGTACCTCCTCGGCCATGTTTTCGAAGAGCGTGCGGTACTTGGCTTCGCTCGTCCGCAGGGCCTCTTCGGCCTGTCTGCGCTCGGTGATGTCATATGCGATGACCATCGCCCCGCAAGGCATCCCTTTTTCGTCAGATTTGAATGTAACATTCAGCTCTGCAATGA
>Ga0105104_10003398_pt1 | contig 11348 bp, 8 predicted proteins | sample PPLLaktember2015_3_FD_87034 | JGI IMG/M metagenome (GOLD analysis project Ga0105104, IMG submission 87034) | Freshwater sediment microbial communities from Prairie Pothole Lake near Jamestown, North Dakota, USA - PPLs Lake P7 Core (6) Depth... | ecosystem: Environmental > Aquatic > Freshwater >... | reverse complement strand
GCTGAAGGCGGCGGTTTGCTAAACCGTTATACGGGCTAAAACCTGTATCCAGGGTTCGAATCCCTGCCTCACCGCCATCCGCCGTCGCTCGCGCATGATCGCACGCGAGCTATGGCGAGATGGCTCACCGACAGGATGAAGTCTCGCCGAAGCGGCACGGCGATTCTGGCCGCGAAGGCGGACGAATCCCTGCCTCACCGCCAGACTTCGCTCGCCTTCGGCGAGCTTCGTCTAGGCAAGCGAGTGACCCTCCACGCGAAGTCTGTCGCGTCGTCGCTCGCGCGTGATCGCGCGCGAGCCATGGCGGACAGCCAAGTCCATTGAAATCCCTCGTGGTTGACCCACTCTTCGCCGCCGCAGGGATCGGTCTCCTCGGGTCCGTGGCAGCGGGCCCGGCGGTGGCATACGGCCTCCAGTTACTCCCGAAAGCGTGGCAGAGAACGACGGAATGGCTGCTGATCGCGGGCGCCGTGCTCGTGGCCGTCGTAGCCGACTTGTTGACGGAAGGTCCCGGCGGAGGGGGCGTCATCGTGTACGTGCTCGCCGTCCTCCCGGGCCTGATTGCTTTCCTGGCCTGGCGCACGCTGCTCGCGAGCACGTTCGTGTCGCTCGCCCCGCTCTATTTCGTCATCGCGATACTGACCCAGGACCGGCCGACGTACGCGCCCGACATCGCGTTGGACCGGGCCTTGCCGCTGCAACCCGCTTGGATGCTGGTCTACGGCTCGCTCTACGTGTTCGTCGTGCTCCTGCCGGTCCTCGTCGTCCGACAGCGGGAGTTGTTCCGCCGCGCCCTGCAGGCGTACCTGATGGTCATGATCGTCGCGTATGCGGGCTTTCTGCTGTATCCGACCGCGGCCCCACGACCGGCCCTGGTGTCCGGAGACGGGTTTGCCGCCTGGAGCCTGCGGCTCGCGTACTCACTCGATCCGCCGTACAACTGCTTTCCTTCGCTTCACGTCGCCTACTCTTTCGTGTCGGCGCTGACGTGCTATCGCGTGCATCGCGGGGTCGGTGCCGCCGCAGCGCTTTGGGCCGGGCTCATCGGCGTTTCGACGCTGTTGACGAAGCAGCACTACGTCGCCGACGTGATCGTCGGCGCGCTGGCGGCGTACGCCGCCTATATGTTGTTCCTGCGAAGGTATCAGCGCGAGGCCGTGGCCGAGAGCGACCGGCGCCGGGCCCCTTTCCGCGCGCTGTGTGCCATCGGGATCTTCGGAATCATGGTCTTCGGCTTCTGGGCCGCGTACCAGATGGGAATGGTCGTCTCTTAGTCCCGGAGCTCGTTTGCGTTGACGATCGTTTCGCCGCGCGTCGACTCCTTCCGCGGCCGCGGCCTTTCGAGGGACCGGCGGCGATCGTCAACACAAGTGAGCATTGGTATGGGATGCACGACGGGGGCGGACGATCCCGACATGGTCCGGTAGAATAGGACGATTGGGGACAGTGAGGCGACGGGTGGTGTCCCCGCAACTGCTTGAACCGGGAGTCCTGAATCCTGCCCATGTCTTCCCCCCGAGTCCGCTTCGCTCCTTCTCCAACGGGGTACCTGCACGTCGGCGGCGCCCGCACCGCGCTGTTCAACTGGCTCTACGCTCGGCACAGCGGCGGCGTGTTCGTGCTGCGGATCGAGGACACCGACGTCGAGCGGTCGTCCTGGGAGATGGTGGCCGGCATCCTGGACGGCATGCACTGGCTCGGCCTCGACTGGGACGAGGGACCGGAAATCGGCGGGCCGAATGGGCCGTACTTCCAGTCGGAGCGGCTCGATCGGTACCGGGAAGCGGGCGAGCGCCTGGTGGCCTCCGGACACGCCTACTACTGCTACTGCAATCCCGAGGAGCTGAAGGCAAAACGCGACGCGGCGGAGCAGGCCGGGTCGTCGTGGCAGTACGACCGGGCGTGCGCGAGGCTCTCGCCGGAGGAAATCGCGCACCGCGAGGCGGCACGGCTGCCGCGCGCCATCCGCTTTCGGATGCCTGTCGGCCTCACCGCCTTCGAGGACGTGGTTCACGGGCGGATCGAGTTCGACAACGCGGTGATCGAGGATTTCGTGGTGCTTCGGTCGGACAACCACCCGACCTATCACCTGTCGGTGGTCGTGGACGACATCGACATGAAGATCACCGACGTCGTGCGCGGCGACGACCACATCTCGAACACGCCCAAGCAGGTGTTGCTGTACCAGGCACTCGGCGCGCCGATGCCTCGGTTTGCGCACGTGCCGCTCATCCTCGGCCCGGACAAGCGGCGGCTGAGCAAGCGCCACGGTGCGACCTCGGTCATGGAGTACGAACGGCAGGGGTTCCTGCCGGAGGCGATGTTCAACTTCCTGGCGCTGCTCGGGTGGTCCCCGGGGAACGATCGGGAGCTGTTCACGCGGGGCGACCTCATCGAGGCGTTCACCCTCGAGGGCATCAGCTCGAGCAACGCGGTCTTCAACCCCGAGAAGCTCGAGTGGTTCAACAGCCAGCACATCGCGCGGTTGTCGGGCGACGAGCTGACCGACCGTCTCGAGCCGATCCTGCGGGCCGCGGGCTTGTGGCTGGATGCGTACCGGTCGGAACGGCGCGCCTGGTTCCACCAGGTGATCGAGGTGCTGAAGCCGCGGGCGAAGAAGGTCGCCGACCTCGTCGAGCAGGGGCGCTACTTCTTCACTCTGCCGCTAGGTTACGACGAGGCCGCCGTGAAGAAGCACCTTGCCGGGGTGGGCACGGCCGGTCACCTGGAGGCGTGGCGCGCGGTGGTGGAAACCGTCGCGCCCTTCGACCCCGCCACGCTCGAGGCGGCGCTGCGGCGCTGCGCCGAGGAACGCGGGATCAAGGCCGCCTTGCTGATTCACGCGACGCGCATTGCCATCACCGGCCAAGGCGTGAGCCCCAGCCTGTTCGACGTGGCCGCGCTGGTCGGCCGCGAGGAAACCGCCGCCCGCCTCGGCGCGCTCACCCGGACGCTGCCGTAGGCGCTTGCGTCCGCCATCCGTCACAACCTGGAGCAGTTTCATGCGCTCCTTCGCGAGCGTGTCGGCCTGCGGAGCAGGAATTCGGTAGCCGCGCCGCCGCACTTCTGTTCCACACCTCGAGCCCATCCGCGCGCTTGGTGGCCGGCTTCCTGCCCCGGGGCGCCTTGCCAAGCTCGGCGCCGACTCCAGCTCGTCCAGGGTGTCGGCGAGGTGCGCCACTGCGGCCACGTTCTGACTCGTTTCCCCCTGACCTTTGAAACGACTGCCAACTTCTCTTCCCGCCATCCGTTTTTCACACCTTCGGCGTTTCCGGCGGCGACCGGCAGGCTGCGCCGATGAGATGAGGCGGCCAAGGAGCAGGCGCTCCAAGAGCCGTTCGAGCCGGATCGCGCCGGCGTAGCGTGTCGTTTCGCGCTAACTGTCGGGCTCTCTTCAACTTATCCATAGACATGCTCGTCCGCTGGCACATCGGTTGCAGCCTCGACCCATGGACGGACGAATGCGGGCTTCCGGGGAGGACCGCACTGCAAAGGGACCGAGTCAGGGAGGGTTTCAAGGTGGCAAAAGAGGATCGTGGATTTGCATCAATGGATCGCGCGAAGCAGCGCGAGATTGCAAGTAAGGGTGGAAAGGCCGCGCATCAGAAGGGTACCGCGCACGAGTGGACGAGCGAGGAGGCGCGGGAGGCAGGACGCAAGGGCGGGATGGCCAGTCACCGGCGGAAGCAGCAGGGTGGCGACCAGGGGAATTCCCCGGAGACGGGAGGCGGCACGTCAGCGGATGAGCAGACGCGGTAGGATCCCCGGTCCGCCCGTCGGTCAGTCGCACACGTCTGGCTCCCCGGTTGCCGTCATTTCGACCTTCTGATTACAACTCGTTCCGCGTCGGGGCGGTCGCGGCTCGCAGTCGTGGCCGTCCCCGTCGCTTGCACAGATGGGGACCATCCGGTAGAATTGGTGGGTTCTCTTGGCTCCTGCCACCTCTGCTGGGAGGTCGTTCAACGGTAGGACACGTGGCTCTGGACCACGTTATCGGGGTTCGAATCCCTGCCTCCCAGCCAAAACAAGCCCTTCCAAGACAAGCACTTACAGCGCCGACAATGGGCAAATTGGGCATCCGCCCCGACCCCACGTTATCTGGCGCGCCGCCAACTCCCTCAAGTTATTGATGCTCTTCGTCTTGGCGGTCGTCCCAGTGGACTCTCGGCGCCCTGGTGAGACACGAATGAGACACGCTGGCGCCGGACGGCCGAGGGTCTACGGAGTGCCGCCGGCGCCTCCACTTTGTCGTCGACCGCGGTCTACGCAGTCCTGGACGGGTCGGTGGTCTGTCGCACGACGATACCGATGGCGAGTAGGATCGGCGGAACCGGAGGCAGGACCTCTTGACTCGACGCATCGCCGATCCCGACCACAGGTCGCCAGACAACGACATCCGGGAAGTCGTCAGCACTGCTCAAACTGACGACGACGGGTTCCGAGCGTGGCACGGCTTCTTGAATGAACGGGTCGCGTTGCCGTGCGATGGCTTCGTGATCGGCGAGCCTATCTCGGTCGTGGAGTTCTGCTACGACGGCAATCCTCGCCGCGGCTTGACGGCGCGATGTCGCCGGTCGGACCAGACCACGCATGTCGTGGCGGCTTGTGATGTCGTCCTTCTACCCGACAGCGCGGGTGGAGACGGGCTCGCTGCCTATCGCCGCTGGCTGGGGCTCGAGCCCTTCCTTTCGGAGTCCCCCAAGGACGTCCGTGCCGCTCGCCAGCACAAGGCGACGGCGAGCGACGTCGAGCTCACGGGCCCCGCCGAACTCGTTCTCCTCTCGGTCAAGGACACGGCCGCGCGCTGTGTGCTGCTCGGCACGCGGCGCGCGTTCATGCTTCGCAGCGGCGGCCGCTGGGATGCCGTGCCCGGCGAGATCATCGTCGTGAAGCCGCGCAAGCAATGGAGTTACGCCGGACATCCGTATCTCTCGGGCGAGATCCAGTCATCGCGCCTGGACGTCTCCGCGCTCGACCTCGTGCCCCTGAAGTTGAACGACGAGGGCGTCTGGGATCCGCACGAACAGTACTGGGGCGAGCCCGATGATCCAATCGACGAATGGGCGAAACCGATCATCGCCCGCGGCGAGCGGCGCGAATTCGAGATGGAACAGGTGCTGCCAGGCGCCGACAGTGACGATCCAGAATCCGACCCGATCACAAAGTCGAACGATCTCAAGGACGCCGGCGACGTCCGCGGTGCGCGCAGACTGCTGATGGAGCTGTGCCAGGCCGACTTGCGGTGCCTCGACGCGCACGCGCACCTCGGCAACCTCGAATTCGACCATCACGCCGCAGATGCCCTTCGTCACTACGAAGTCGGGCTTCGCATCGGCGAGCTGTCGTTGCCCGAAGCCTTCGACGGCCTGCTGCCGTGGGGCTTCATCGACAACCGGCCCTTTCTTCGCTGCCTTCACGGATTCGGACTCTGCTGCTGGCGCCTGGGCCGATTCCACGAAGCCGAACGCGTCTTCGTTCGAATGCTCTGGCTCAACCCGTCGGACAACCAGGGTGTTCGGTTTCTGATTGACGCCGTGCGCGTGAAGGAGCCCTGGGTCCCAGAGAAGATGTGACGTCGGTCGCGGCGAGCCGCGCAAACGACGACTGGTCGAGGTGACGCGGCACTCATGATTCAGTGCTCGAGCCGACCGGAATCCTGAAGGAGCGGCACATGGATCGCGCAGTGTGGAACCGACTTCGAAAACGCCGTTCCGGCCGGTTGTCGACGGCTGACCTCGATCGCCTGGTCGAGGAAGCGATCGTTGATGCCTACGGCGAGTCCGAACAGACGGTCGGGTTCTTCACAATGCTGGAGGATCACCTCGCAGTTCCGTTCGCGACGAATGTGCTCGATACGGATGTCATCGTCGAACGTGTCGACTTGACGGATGACGAGCGCATCGTCGCCGTCTGCAGGCGTGGACGTTCACGCCAGCGGATCGGGATTCTCGACCTGCCGATTCCCAACCCGTCACCCGGCGGCGCGGAGTGGATCGAGGCCTACCGACGTTGGTCGGGCCATCGCGCCAGCAGAGAAGAGGACGAGTAGACGGCGATGAGCAACCAGACCTTCGTTCCGAACCTGGGGGGCCGCCCGGCCACGCTTCGCGAAGCGCTCGAGGAGTGCTACAACGCGGACCGGCTTCGTGAGTTCGCCCGTGCGCTGAACATCGCCGGCCCTACAAGAAAGGCGGATCTGGCGGCGGCCGTCGCCGAGATCATGCTCGGCGGCGAAGGCACGCGCGCCTTGGCGGATCTCCACGCGCGCCTGAGCGACCTCGAGCGAGCCGCGGTTGCCGAGACGTTGTACGATCCGGATCGCATCCTCGATCTCGCCTGCTTTCGCGCGAAGTACGGATCGCTGCCAGAGTGGCCCTCATTTGAGCGGGCCGGGGGCAAGGTGAAACTCCTCGGGCTCTTCGTGATGCCCGGGGCCGTCCGCGGCCACTGGCGCGCCCACTTCCTTCCGGAAGATCTGTCGATCCGCCTGCGCGCCTTCGTGCCTCCCCCTCGCGAGGAAACGCTCGCATCTATCCCTGAACCCGTGCCGGTTCGCGCCGAACTTTCTCTTGTCGTGGCGGAGACCGAAGACGCGGCCGTGCGCGAGATCTTCAGCGTGCTACAGCTGGTGGACCGTGGCGGTGTGCCGGTCAGTACCCAAACGCGCCGCCCGGCGCAGAAGGGCGTCGATGCCGTGCGCGAGATCCTGGTCGGCGGCGACTTCTATGTGGCTGCCGAGCGGACGAGGCGGTGGCACACCGACATCGGGCCGATCAGAGCTTATGCCTGGCCCCTCATCGTCCAGGCCGCCGGCCTTGCGTCGGCCGCCGGATCGAAACTCGCGCTCACGGCCGCCGGCCGCCGCGCTCTCTCGCAGGCTCCGGCGCAGATCCTCCAGCACGCCTGGAAGAAGTGGATCGCGAACTCGATCTTCGACGAGTTCTCCCGCATCGAGGCCATCAAGGGGCAGAGCGATCGCAAGCGCCTGACCGCTGTCGCCGGCCGACGCGAGGCCATTGTGGACGCGTTGAGCGAGTGTCCCGTTGGCGCCTGGATCACGATAGGCGAACTCTCCCGTCACATGCGGGCATCGGGCAACGGATTCGATGTCGTTCACAATCCCTGGGATCTGTACATCTCGGACAGGAACTACGGCAGCCTGGGATACGACGGAAACGGCGGGTGGAACGTGCTTCAGGAACGCTACATGATGGCGTTCCTGTTGGAGTACGCGGCCACCCTCGGCGTCGTGGACGTCGCGTACACGACTCCCAAGGATGCACGACCGGACTTCCGGTCGATGTGGGGCGCGGACGACCTCGCATTTCTGAGTCGCTACGACGGGCTCTCCTGCATTCGCCTCACGCGGCTTGGAGCGTTCGTGCTCGGCCTCGTGGACGACGTCGCCGCACCTCCAACGGCGTCGGCCGGCCGCCTGGAGATTCTCCCGAATCTTCACGTGGTTCCGGCCGATGGTGATTTCGACGCTCGAGACGAGGCCTTCCTCTCCACGTTCTGCAGACGCGGTGCCGGCGGTTTCGCGCTCGAGCCCGCCTTGGTCGCGGCAGCGGTCGAGAAGGGGCATCGTCTCGGGGATCTTACCGGCTTTTTGGAGGACGCCTGCGAGGGAGGTCTGCCCGCGGGCGCCCGCGCGTTCTTCGAGGACATGGCACACCGTGCCGCGATGCTGTCGATCACCAGCCATGCCCTGCTGATCGAGTGCGCCGACTCGGAGGTCGGTTACGAGTTGGCGCGCGACAGGCGGACGAAGCGCCTGTGCACGGTGACCGCAGACGGGTCCGTTATCGTGGTTCCCTCCGAATCCGAGGCCGCATTCAGGCGGGCCGTACGCGAGATGGGTTACCCGCTGCTCGTGGGAGGTGATCGCTGAGGCATTTAAGATTCCAGAACGTTGGAATGCCGGCTGGCAAGCCCGCGGCCCACCAGGCGCCGCAGAACTGCCTGCAGGACAGGACGCTTGGAAGGGACTCCGGCCGAACGGGCGCCGGACGGCGATCAATCAGAGCAATGGCCGGAGCGCGGCCAGGAACTCCGGCACCTTGTTTCGCGCGACGTCCCAGAGTTCCTCGGCGTCAATCACCCAGTAGCCGTGCGCCAGCAGGTTCCGCAACCCCACGATTTTGCGCCACGGCACCTCCGGCAGGCGCTGCTTCCAGTCATCCGGCAGGCGGGCCGCCGCCTCGCCAATGATGAAGAGCTGGCGCTCCACGGCGGCGCGCTTCTCGTCGTTGGCAGCGAAGACCTGGAACGTCACGTCGTCCGTGTAGCGAAGGATGGCGTCGCCCGCCGCGACGACATCCGCGATGTAGAGTCTGGCGTCACGCGACACGCACGAGGTCCTGTTCGATGAGCGGACGGAGGCGAGGCTTGATCCCCGTCGCCGTCAGGACGTCGACGCGGCAACCGAGGAGATCCTCGAGGAAGATGAGCAAGCCCATGTGGCGGTCGAACGTCGTCGGCCCGTCGAATTCGACGAGGACATCGACGTCGCTGTCAGGTCCGGCCTCGTCGCGAGCCACCGAGCCGAACAGGGATAGGGAGCGCACACCGAAGCGTTGGACGATCTCGTCCCGGCGGGCTGAAACCAAGGCAAGGACATCCGCGCGTCGCATGGACCGTATCATACCGCCTCGTGCAACCCCAACCGGAAGTCCCCACCGACCTTCACCGTCGTCGCCCTGAGACACAATGAGACATTCCGCACAAGAACAAACCAGAACGGACGAGAGCAGACCGAAGCGCGGGAGGTGAGAACCCGAGCAAAACGGAGCGGACCAGAGCAAACCGGAACACATTCACCGCTCTCTGGACCACGTTATCGGGGTTCGAATCCCTGCCTCCCAGCCAACTGCTCTCCCTGTAATCACTTACAGCCACTCTTAGCACTGGTGTACCGTCGGAACCCGGGAGATCGCCGGCGGATCTCCTTGGTCCGAAAGCCGACCATCTCCTTTATTTCAAGTAGTTTGTGCATCAATGCCGATGACGTGTCCCGAAACCACGTTATCGGGGTGGCCGACGCGTTCGCTCTCGAACCATCACCGCGCGCCAAGTGCCAGTTGAAGAACAGTTTGCGAGCAATGCTCTACGGGCATCCTTGGAGGCGTTGCCCCGGGACTTGATAAGAACTTGATATCTTGTCCGGCGATCGAGCGCACGCCGCGCTCTTCCGTCCAGAGGTGCCAGCAGCTTGGTTCCCTGGAGCGGTAGCCGTGATTGGCCCGACCTCTGCCGCGCAGGACGCCTGCGATAGACTGCCCGCGTGCTCGCCATAGACATACGCCGCACGGCAATCATCCGATGTTCTCCGACGACGTCCTGATGGAGCAGCTGATCCTGAAAGGGGGGAACGCGCGGGACGTCGTTCACGGTCTGACGGCGCGCGGTTCGGTCGCCCACAGACCGCGCATGCGACGAATCTAGGTCGTGTGTACGAGGAGTGCTCCTCGAATGCCGACTGTGCGCAGGGATGGGCGCGTTATTGGGGGACCTACTGGATCGACAACTCGAGTCATCACGAGCAGCGGGTTCGCTGGGAATTCCGCAACTGGAGCAGCACGAACTCGCGTCTAGCCAAGGTCGTTGCAGACTCGTACGTCTTCGGGAACATGACGAAGACTCCGAACCGCCATCCCCCTAGACTGCACCTTGCCACGCCGAGCAGATCCGTCTTGGCCGAACCAATCGTGGTACTGATGCGTTCACCTGGTAGGCGCCGCCAAATAGCGGCGGGAGGGGACAGATGAACGGCTTCTTCCAGGACGTGCGCCAGGGGCTTCGGGTGGTGCGGGCCAATCCGGTCCTCGCGGCTGTGGCCATCCTGTCGCTCGCGCTGGGGATCGGGCCGAATACCGCGATCTTCAGCGTCGTCGACGCCCTCGGGTTCCGGCCGCTTCCGGTCCGCGATCCCGGTGGGCTGCTGCGAGTGACGACGGCCGCCCAGGGCGATCAGCTCGTCAGCTTCGGCGAGGACTTCTCGTATCCCGAGTACGCCGACATTCGGAGCCGTATCCGTCTCCTCGATGGCGTGGCCGCCTCGACTCCCCAGATGCTGAGCCTGCGATCCCGCACGCATCCCGCCGAAGTGGGTGTCGCCTCAATGGTGTCGTCGAATTACTTCGGCACACTCGGCATCGCCCCCGCGCGCGGCCGGGCGTTCCGGGAGGACGAAGATCGGTCGCCCTCGAACGCGCTCGTCACGGTCATCAGCGACCGGCTCTGGCGTCGCCGGTTCGACGCGGACCCGAAGGTCGTCGGACAGACGGTCCGCCTCAACACGCAGGACTTCACGGTGATCGGCGTCATGCCGCCCGGGTTCGACGGTACTCAGCCCGTGCTCGCCACGGATCTGTGGCTGCCGTTCGCGGCCTGGTCGGTGCTGAATCCCTCGTCCCCGCTGGCAGCCAGCACGCAGCGCCGTGTCTCGGTCATTGCCCGGCTGGCGCCCGGCGCCAGCCTCGCCGAAGCTCGCGCCGAGATCGGCAGTCTCTCGCCGCGCGTGTCGGAGGGACCGACCGCCGGCGACGCGCCCCGCCGACTGACGGTCGAACGCGAGGAGACGCTGCGACGGCGGCCGGCCGCGCTCCTGGGCGGGTTGACGATCGGCATCGTGAGCCTCGTTTTGCTGATCGCCTGTGCCAACGTCGCGGGCCTGCTGTTGGGGAGCGCCGAGGCGCGACGGGCGGAAGTGGCGATCCGCGTCGCCATGGGGGCGAGCAGAGGCCGCCTGGTCCGACAGCTCCTCACAGAATCGGCCGTCGTGTCGATCCTGGCCGGGGCGGCAGGCGTCCTGCTCGCGTGGTGGCTGGTGCGCCTAATCCCGGCCCTCATCCCGGCGATGCCGATCTCGTTCACGTTCGACTTCCGCATCGATCGCCGGGTACTCGCCTACACCCTGGTCGTCGCAGTCGTCGCTGCGCCGCTATTCGGGCTCGTGCCCGCCCTCGTCGCCTCGCGGCCCGATCTCACCCCCTTGATGAAGGGCGGCCCGTCCGGCCGACTGGGCTTCCGGCGCGTCTCGCTCCGCCGTTTGCTGGTGGTGGGCGAGGTGGCCGTGGCATTCGTGCTGCTCATCGCGTCGGGTCTCTTCGTCCGGAGCTTCATCGCTGCCCGCGGCATCGACCCAGGCTTCACGCCCCGTCCGATGATCTTCAGCACGTTCGCCCCGCCCGTGATCGGGTACAGCGAGGCGCAATCGCGGGAGTTCTACGCGGCGCTGCTGACGCGCGTGGAAGGCGTTCCGGGCATCGAGCGCGCCTCGATGGTGCGCCACCTGCCGCTCAACATGCTCTCCGGCCGCGGCGCGACGTATGAGATACACGTCCCAG
>Ga0105104_10003397_pt1 | contig 11355 bp, 11 predicted proteins | sample PPLLaktember2015_3_FD_87034 | JGI IMG/M metagenome (GOLD analysis project Ga0105104, IMG submission 87034) | Freshwater sediment microbial communities from Prairie Pothole Lake near Jamestown, North Dakota, USA - PPLs Lake P7 Core (6) Depth... | ecosystem: Environmental > Aquatic > Freshwater >... | reverse complement strand
TCACGGCTTGGTGTGCGGCTGGTTCGTGGGCTTGCCTCACACCAGGGAAGAGGCCTTCACCACATGCGGCAGGCGATAGCCCAGCCCAATTCCCATGCACCCCTTCATATTCCTGGAGGACATGCGACTCAAGCAACCATAAGACACGGCAGAGAAAGCGTTCGAAAGGAGAGGTGATGAAGCAGCGGCGCTGGTTTGTGGTGTTTACCTTTGTAGTGTTGGCCTTGCCGCTTGCAGCCATATGTTCGGCTGGGGCGGCAACACCCAGACCTGAAGGAACGCTCACAGTAGCGGTGGCCACCTTCGGCAATGAGCGCTGGTTACCGCATCTCTATGTCGGGGCCGAGGACGTCGTCCTCAAGCCAATGTATGAAAATCTGCTGAGTCGTGACCCCAAGACCGGCGAATTGATCCCGCTGCTGGCCGAGCGGTGGGAAATGCTGGATGGTGGGCGTGCCTGGCGCTTCCATCTGCGCAAAGGCGTCTCCTTCCACGGGGGCCAGGGGGAGATGACAGCGGAGGACGTCAAGTTCACCTTCGCCACCCTTGCCAAAGAAGGGTCCGCCAATGGGCTGGCGCCGGAGTTTCGCCTGATCACGAGCATGGAAGTTGAAGACCCTTACACCCTCACCCTGCGGTTTGAAAAGCCGTTTGTCACCTTCGGCAACAAGGTCACCCAGGGGTTATTCGCATCCTCGGCCTTCATCCATCCCAAGAAGGTCATCGAGACGATGGGAGAGGAGGCCGAGCGGCACCCGGTGGCCACAGGTCCCTGGAAATTCGTCGAGCATATTCGCGGTGACCGCATCGTCTACGAGGCGGTCGAGAACCACTGGCGGGCCACCCCCCACTTTAAGCGGCTAGTGTTTCTCAAGGTGCCCGAACCCGCCACCCGCATGGCCATGCTGCGGGCGGGAAGCGTCGATGTCATCGAGATCGGCGGCGAATATGTCGAGGAGCTACAGAAAGTCAGGGTGCGGACGCTCACCATGCCGAACGTGTCTTGGGTCTATGTCATCCTAGGGGGACAATGGCCCACGAAGCCCACCTATGATGCCACTGTGCCATGGGCGTTGCCCGATGCCGAGCGGGCACGCAAGGTGCGCCTGGCGCTCAATATGGCGGTGAACAAACAGGCCATCCTGCAAAGCGTGTTAGGGGGTCTTGGAACGGTGCTAGGGTCGTGGCTGACCTACCCCACGGACGCCTGGGCGACGGAGGAGCTGTTGAAGCCGTATCCCTATGATCCAGTCAGGGCAAAGGCGCTGCTGGCCGAAGCCGGCTATCCCCATGGCTTCGAGGTCACGATGAATCTGACCGCCTGGCCGGGACGGGGCTTTCTCCCCGATGTAGGGGAAGCGGTGGCGACGTACTGGGAGAAGGTTGGTATCAAGGTGAAGCGGCGGCCGGTCGACCGGGCGATCTTTGCCGCCGATTTCCGCGCCCGGGCCTATTCGGGAGTGACGCTGGCCTATGCCGCCCCTCTGGTGGCGCCCGAGCCCTGGGAAGTCCTCATCCGGGCCGGTTATACCAAAGCGGCTTTGAGTCTGTTCATGGAGCATCCCGAGCTCGACGGGTTCATCGAGCGTCTCGCGACCCAGCCCAACCAGGCGGAACGCGTACGGATCATGCAGGAAGAGATGTTACCCTGGCTCCGTGAGTATATCCCCGGGGTGGCCATCGGCGCCACCCATGCCATTGCGGGAGTGGGGCCAAAAGTGGGGGAATGGCCCTTGATTCCGGGACACATGGGCTTTCATAACTGGGAGTATGTCACGCGTGCACGTTAGCCGGCGGATGGGGGCTTGCTAGGCGTCCCAATTCGACGCCGCGGCGAGTTCCTGGAAGGATAGACAAGCCATATGCGCAGCGCAGGGGGTGATCTATGCTTCGGCATCTGATCGTGTGGTTGATCATCGGCATGGCGCTCACGCTGGCCAGCGGGAATGCCATTGCCGCCAGCAAACCAGAGGGACAGCTGGTCATCGCCTTTGACACCTCGATTGCTCCAACATATCTTGATCCTGCCGAGACACCCGGAACCGCCACGCCGTTTACGTTTCTGTATGCGCTGCATGACGCGCTGATCAAACCCCTGCCTGGGAATGATATGGCCCCCAGCCTGGCGGAGTCATGGCGTGAGAGCGATGACGGATTGACATACGAATTCAAGCTGCGCGAGGGCCTAACCTTCCACAACGGCGATCCATTCACAGCGGACGATGTCAAATTCAGCTTCCTGCGCTATAAGGGGACCTCGGCCAAGTTGCTGCATGAAAGGGTGAAGGCCGTTGAGGTCGTCGATCCCCATCGGGTGCGCTTTGTCCTGCATGCACCGTGGCCGGACTTTATGGCATTTTACGGCACTATCGCCACGGGCGCCGCCTGGATTGTGCCCAAGAAATACATCGAGCAGGTTGGCGACGACGCCTTTAAGCAAAAACCGGTCGGGCTCGGGCCGTATCGTTTCGTCCGCATGGAACCGGGGGTGGAGCTTGTGCTCGAAGCCCAAGAGCATTATTGGCGCAAGATGCCCTCGATCAACCGCCTCATCTTCAAGGGGATCCCTGAGCGGACCACGCGCCTGGCCATGCTCAAGAACGGGGAAGCGGACATCGCGTACCTCATGATTGGCGATGAAGCCAGCGCCATCAAAGCGGACCCCAAATTACGCCTGGCGCAGGTCATCCCGGCCGCCACCTGGTGGCTTGAGTTCCCGGAGCAATGGGACGCTAAATCCCCGTGGCACGACCGCCGAGTCCGGCTGGCGGCGGCCTTGGCGCTCGACAAGCAGGCCATCAATGAGGTGGAGCGCCTGGGCTTTTCGCGGCTGACGGGATCGATGATCCCCAGCACCTTGGAGTTCACCCTACGGCTCGAGCCGTATCCCTACAATGCCGTCCAGGCCAAGCGTCTGATGGCCGACGCCGGCTTTCCCAACGGCTTTGACGCGGGTGATCTAACACCTCTGCCACCGTTTTTCACTATGGGCGAGGCCGTCGGCAACTATCTGGGCGCCGTGGGCATCCGCACCAGGATGCGCACCATGGAGCGTGCCGCGTTCTTCACCGCCGCGCGGGAGAAGAAGTTGCAAGGGCTCATTTTGAATGCCTCCGGCGCTTTAGGCAATGCCGCCACCCGCATCGAGACCTATGTACTCAGTACGGGGGCCTACACCTACGGCGGTTATGCGGACATCGATGAGCTCTTCCGCCAGCAGTCGGGGGAGCGTGACCGGAGCAAGCGCGAAGCATTGCTACATCAGATTCAGCGCCTCATGCATGAGCGGGTCATGCACGCGCCGATCTATGAGCCCGCGACGTTACATGGCGTGGGCCCACGCGTTGAAGAGCCGGGAGTGGGCTTGAACGCCCTGCTCTACTTTACCAGCCCCTATGAAGAGATGCGCCTCAAAAGGCCCTGAGCACGGTAGCTGCCCACGCCAGTTTGTCACATGATCACGAACAGCTTCGGGGGATCTTCATTCCCTTTTCGGACCGGGCCTTCGCCTGGCGCGTTCTCCCCAGAAGATCGAAAACTTCCGCCACCGTCCGTTGTGGACTCGTGGCGGGACTTATGGAGATATTGGAGGGCATAGCATGATACGTTACATCACTCGGTCGATCCTGGTCAGTCTCGTCATCCTGTCTGTTTTCAGCATTGTGTTCATCGGTGTTGTTGCGGCCCAGCAACCGAAGCCTGGCGGCACTCTGAAGATCGCCTTCGAATCCGATGTTCCCGGCCTGGACCCCCATACCTCGCTGGGCGTGCAGGTACAGGTGCTCATTCCGAGCCTCTTCAACACGCTGGTAACGATTGACGAGAACCTCGAGGTCGTCCCCGATCTGGCCAGCTCCTGGGAGGTGAAGGATAGTGGGAAGACATACATTTTTCACCTCCATAAAGGCGTCAAGTTCCACGATGGCACCGATTGCGATGCCGCCGCGGTGAAGTGGAACTTCGACCGCATGCTGAACCCCGAGGAAAAGGTACTCACCGCCCCATTCTTCACGATGATCGAAGCGGTCGAGCCCGTCGATTCCCAGACGCTCAAGATCACCCTACAGTATCCGACCGAGACGTTTCTGAGGGCCCTGGCCAACTATCGCAAGGGGTTCCCCATCATCTCCCCCACCGGCTACAAGACCTGGGGAAAGCAGGACTCACCAGCACACCCCATCGGCACTGGGCCGTTCAAGCTGGCCAAGTGGGAGCAGAACGCGCTCATCCTCCTGGAGCGCCATGGGCAGTATTTCAAACCCGGGCTGCCGTATGTGGATAAGGTCGAGTTTCGCATCATGAAGGACGGAGTGACCCGTGCGGCGGCGCTGCGGGCGGGCGAGGTGGACTTTGTGAATCTCGTCCCCATCGAACATGTCGAGCGTCTCAGCAAAGATCCCAAGATGCGCGTCCTACGCGGCCCGGAGACTGCCACCATCTTCCTGGTCGCCAACAACGGCCGCAAGCCGTTCGACGACGTCAGAGTACGTCAAGCGACGATCGGCTATGGCCTCGACCGACGGGTCATCGCGAAAACGGCTCTGCTCGGGTTGGCGTCACCCCTAGTGAGCTTCGTGCCCCAGGGCACGTTGGGCCACAAGGATTTTCTGGAACTGTACCCGCACAGCCCTGAGCGGGCGAGGGCATTGCTCAAGGAGGCGGGGTTTGACGAGCGTAACCCCCTGAAGTACACACTCATGACACACGCCGCCAACCCGTTCCTGCCCACGATCGCCACGATCATCAAGACGCAATTGGCGCAAAGTGGCGTCGAAGTCAACGTCGAGGTACTCGACCGCCCGGTGTTCCTGAAGCGGCTGCAGACCCATGACCACGACCAGTTGCTGACCATCGGTTCACACTTCGTGGATCCCTACGCGCGGGCGTACCTGATGGAAACCACAGGAGGCTCCCTGAACACTCCTAACCACAGCGACACGCATGTGGATGCCTTGATCGACAAACTGCGGCGGTCGACGGACCGCGAGGAGTTTCTCAAGGTGGGCTACGAATTGCAGGCCTATGATGCCGAGCGCTTGATCTATCCCAGTGTGGCTGGAGATCCCTTTGTGCAAGCTGCCCGAGACTACGTCAAGGGCTATGTCTTCATGCGTGGGCTCAAAGTGAGTTTCGAATCAGTATGGCTCGACAGATAAGCGCGGGAACAAAGCGCACGACCCCGGAGGCGCGCCAGCAACGCCTCTTCGATTATGGCAGTTGTGTCGCTGCCACATAGTTAGAGTGGAGGGCGTTAAGAGGCGGCTGATGCCCATATGCTGTGGTATTCCTTCGCCACACACTCGCTGAACGATGATTATGACCTCCGCATGATTCAGGAACTCTTTAGGCATCGGAATGCGAAGACGACGATGATCTCCCGCCACACCATAGACCGCGGCGGGAAAGGGATCTACAGTCCCATCGACCGTCTGTGGGCCTGGCTGGCTGCATCGCGGTGTTAGGATGTTAGACTGCACGATTTTGCTGCCTGACCGGCCGGGGAGATAGGTAACAAAAAAGTCCGGAGACATCGGTAACAGTCACCGGTGTCGTGTGAGTCGACCATAGGCATCCGCGATCCGCCTATAGCGTTCGAGGAGCCGACCGAGTTTGAGGGGTCCGAAGTAGACGTGCCACACGCCATCGGCGATGTCCTCGAGGCCGACATATGCCCCGGCACAGGTGATGGAGACGTTGACCCATTGACCGTTCCACCGGATGCCACCATTGGCGCTGACGGAGCGCACCTCGAAGCGGTCGGGAGACTCGAGCGGTGGCCGGGTGTGGGGCATCTGCCGTGGGGAGGGTTCATCGCAGGCGGCGGGTGTGGGCCTGTCAAGCGCCTCATGCGGACGCTCGTGGTTGAACGCTTCACGGAAGCGGTTGAACTGTTGCTGCTGTGCGCGAAGGTTTGCCCCGGGTGGTCGGGTGGTGTCGGCGTTCAGGGTGCGATGCATGCGCTCGTGGCGGCCGTTCTGTGGCGGTTTGCCGGGTGCGATGCACTCGGGTAAGAGGCCCAGACGCACCCACCACGCGGACCACTGGGACCGCCGGGCCAGGGTGTTGGTGGTGAACGGCACGCCGTTGTCGGTGCGGATACGCTGCGGCAGGCCGAATGCTTTGCACACGCGCGTGAAGACGGGTGTGGCCTCCTGCACGCGGGTGGAGGACAGGGCTTGGCACCCGAGCAGGAAGCGGCTGTAGCCATCGCTGATGGTCAGTGGAGAGCCGTAGCAGCCGTCACCGGTCTTGACGTGTCCTGTGAAGTCGGCGCTCCACACCTCGTGGGGCGCCCCCATGTGGCTGAGGGGTTTGCCAGGATGCCCAAGAGAGCGGCGCTTTCGCTTCTTGGGCACTCACCCGTTGCGGCGGAGGATGTCACAGACGGTCGAGCGTGCCGGCCAGGGCCAGCGGGGATGGCGGGTGCTGAGGATCGCCACCAGCTTCTTAGCTCCCCAGGACGGATGCCGTGGTCGTGCTTCAAGGATCGCCGCCACCACATAGTCAGGCGTGTGGCGGGGCGACGTGCTGGGCGTACGGGATCGCTCTTCGAGGCCCTGTGGGCCGTGGGTGAGATAGCGGTCGATCCATGTGTACCCGCTCTTGCGGCTGACGCCATAGAGCGCGCAGAGCTCGGTCACGGACAAGCGGTCACGCAGATCATCGGCGATGAACTGCGCTTTCTGGTCCATAGGCGATGTGTGACTCCAGGGCATGGGGCACCTCCTTCTTGGGTGCCCACGAGTCTCGGCAAACTGTCACCGATGTCTCTGGACCGTACCGCCTAACATCCTAACACCGGTCTTGAGCGGGATGCGCAAGGGGGCTAGAATGCACCCTATTCTAAGGGATGGGCAGCTGTTGGTGAAGGGTGATAGACTACGGCACACAGCGGGGTTTTGCGAAATCATTCGGCAGTCTAATTGGCGTTAGGTGTTCGCTCGTCAGTCACAAGAAACCACAGGAGGTGACGATTGACTACGGGAAGTGACGAGCTCGAGTCCCTCATTGGCCTCGATCACACGCTTCACGACTACGCGATTAGAGCGCGTGCGGCGCTTGTGGACGGTGATGCGCGCTTCGAAAAGATGAAGGCAGCTTACGGACAACGGTTCCCCGAAGCGTCCGCCGAGCGGGGTGTGGCCGATGCATTGGCATGGGCAGTTCTCGGCGACAGCTTGGCTCTGTTCTATCTGGGCCTCACATCCCCGGTGATCGTGGAACTCCACGCTACGCTGGAGCATTACGCGAGGCGAGACCTACCTCAACTGATCACTTCAACACGCGAAGGACGAAACGTTGCGGAACAGCTTGTCGAGAGACGCACACTGTCGGAGTTGTCGAAGATGCTCGTGAGCATTGGAGTTTGGAACGACGAGGACTGTGCATTTGTGGCGCGTCTCGCAAGGCTCCGAAACGGAATTGTACACAACAATGAAGTAGCCCTCGGGCGAGCGATGTCTGGGCAACACTTTCATCATATTAACGACGCACGCCTCGCTGTTGCGGACGTAGATGTTCTTCCGTTTCTTCTATCTGCAATAGCCGCCTTGGTGAAATTGGCGACCGGATCGACCCGACATCGTAAACGATCAACCGAAGAGAGTGCCGAAAGAGGCGAGACGAGCGAGTTCGTCTCGGAAGGTACGTAGTGACTGTCATGAGAAGCAGCTTTGTGCGTGCTGGAGCACCTAGCGAGGCGTTTGACCGGAGCTGTGCTCGCGATTTGGTTTGCGAGAGACCGTCGCTTCGTTGGAGGTTTTTGGTTTCTCCAAGGTTGCTGGCGTCGTCCGCACGGCCCGGTCAACGCCAGCGTTAGGCCAGCTGAGCGATCCGACTCGAGGACCTTGATCTCCAGCGCAGGCAGATCCGAATCATCGAAGGGACAGGCTGCCAATAAACGACACACGGTGGGTGCCGTCCGCACAGGGGGGTGTTGCGAGACCCTTTCATAGAATGCATCATTGGAGTGGATGCTCGTTGACGACAGTGAACACTGCTTAGCTCTTTTTCTATCAGCATCGGTAGTAGGAGCAAGGAGATACAATTATAAATGGGAACCGAACAAATACTTTTGTATTTGCTAACGCTCGGTGTCGGCAGTGTACTGGGCCTTATAGTCATAACGTCGTATTTTGACTCCAAGATTTCGAAGAGAAGAATGATTTTTGAGGCCCGGACAAAAGCATATGCAGGCATTACAGGGAGGTTATTCAATCTCCTCTTAGAACCCGATATTGTCGGTCTGAAAGAAGAGGCTTTGATTTGGGCAAAACTGAATGCTCTGCTATCTGATGTGTTTCTCTTGGGAAGCAATGAGCTGGTGGACTTGGTTCAGGAATACAAGACAAAGGTATTTGAGTTCCACAAGAGTCTGAGGGGGCAAAGCAATACCCCAGAAACTGAAATGTTACACAAGGAACTAGTAGCCTTAAGTGGGCTCATCTTTAATCAGATGAGACGGGACCTTTCCATATTCAACAAGTCCGTTTTACTCGACTTTGGCCATTTTCCCCGCAACCAGATAGCAGGAAAATGGCAGCCAGATGAGGGCTGCATGGCAGAGGCATGGGAGGCTAAACCATTTCGTGATGTCTACCTCCCCAGCAGACTTCGCCTAATTTCCGGACGGCGCCTGCCCGCTCTTGCCTGGTCTGCAAAGGGTCGATGCCTGCATGGCCAAAGTCGAGTTTTAGAAACTCCACCTACTAGACCAGTCACTAAACCGCCTCCCTCTTCAGAGGACGGTTCGGCCCCGCAGCGTCGGACGCTGAATGATGATGCCGCTTCCTTCGGATCACGAGACCTTAGCCAGCAGATGCGGGAATTTTTATTAGCAGAATCCAGTATGTTGAAGAAAGCCTGCCAAACTGGATTTAGTGGGAGAGCAAAAGAGATTAGCATAGTCCTCGCGTCATGCTGCAACAATGCAAGTGCCATTGCGACACTTGGGCAAGAGGAGCTGTACTTTTACAATGAAGCAATTGTTCTAGCCCGTGCGTTCGTCGAAAGGGTCATCAACTTCTGTTACCTTCTGGTTTGCGACGAGTCTGAATATCAAAATTTTCTGAAATACTCGCTACAGAAGGGGTATAGGAAACTTGATAGACACATCGCGGTCAGTAATAAAATAGTCGGCATAAAGTATACTGGCGGGATCGAGCCCGACATGGTCCCAGGACTTTCCGACGCCCTCAAAGATTTTACGAGCGGGCATGGCCGCGAGATAACTCATTGGACAAAGGCAAGTATTTCTGACCGGCTCTCTGTAATCTCCCAAAGAACAAGCATCAACGTGGAGGGCTTCATGGTTAACATGCTCTCGATATACGAAGACGCATCCGAAGCTCTCCATGGGACCCTGTATGGTGTTTCCTTTCACACGGGTGCACATCAGCCTGGCTTCGATCATTCTGACATCAAGGCAGCCGAGACAAACAACTATAGGAATTGGACATTGCTCCACTGGGGGCTTGGCTTGATGCTGGATGAGGTCCTTCAGTTTCTTGCAAGCTCCAGCGACATCGCGGAACTCGCCAGTAAGTCCGCATCCAACGCGAAAACCTTCTCAGAGATGATGAAACAGGCTTTAGACACTGGGGCTCAACCGCATGACGGACTAGAGGCCTAACATCAGGGGCTAGCCGACCGCTGAAGGGCGGGGCGGCTGACCCTTGAGGGGTTATGCGGCTTCTATCACCTCCTGAAACGACTCTCCTTTTGGTATGCTATGGGTGTGATGGAGCACACCTGAGATAGGAGAAAGGGGTAACCATGCATCAAGTCGATATTGAGGAGGCAAAGACGCATCTGCCCGATCTGGTTGAAGCTGCGATGAGTGGCATCGAAGTCGTCATTATGAAGGACAACCGGCCAGTCGTGAAACTGATGCCGCTCGGACCGAACAAGCCCCGCCCTCGATTTGGGAGCGCCGCAGGGCTGATCATGATGTCTGAGGACTTTGATGCGCCGATCGAAGACTTCAAAGAATACATGAAATGAATCTCTTATTGGACACGCATAGTTTTCTGTGGTTCATCATGGGGAGCTCAAGGCTGAGCGGGAATGCTCGGGCGCTGATTGAAGATGACGCTCACGACAAGCGGCTCAGCACCGCCAGTCTGTGGGAGATGGCTATTAAGCTCAGTCTTGGTAGGCTCACCTTAGTTGAGCCGTTTGGAGTGCTCATTCCACAGCAACTGCGCGTCAGCGGCATCGAAATCTTGAACATCGAAATAGACCATCTTGCCGCTCTGACCACTCTACCCTTGCATCATCGTGATCCCTTTGATCGGCTGATCATCGCACAGGCCATCGTGGAGCAGTGTCCCATTGTGAGCGTGGACCCTGCGTTTGAGGCCTATCCTGTCGAGCGGCTGTGGTAAGTCATACATATCCGCCTAACCATTTGCTGGAGCGAACGCGCTAACAGCCGCGCGCCGCACAGCTTGGGTAGTTCGGCGGCAGAAAGCAGTACATCGCCCATTGAGGAGTTCGTAAAAATGAGCCAACCAGAGGACGTGCAACATCCTCTGACAGACCTGCAAGGACAACACGTCGTGGTGACGGCTGGAGGCACGCGAGAACCCATCGATCCCATCCGGTTCATTGGGAATCGGTCCTCAGGCAAAATGGGTTTCGCCCTTGCCGACGCCGCCCATGAACGTGGCGCACGCGTCACTCTGATCACAACGGTGCCTCCTCCGCACCCCGAGGTCTACGACCTCGTGCAGTACGTAGAAACCGTGGCGGATATGCGGGAGGCCGTCCTGACGGCCTGCCAATCCGCCGATGTCCTCCTGATGGCCGCGGCGGTCTCGGACTTCCGGGTCGCCAGCCCTGCAGCACACAAGTTGAAAAAACAGGGCCAGAAGGTCATCTTGGAATTGGTCGAAAACGCGGACTTTCTGTTGGAACTCCCCGATAACTTCGTCAAGGTGGGTTTTGCCGCAGAGACCCAGGACTTGCTTGAGCACGCGCGGCAAAAACTCGTGCGGAAGCGCTTGGCCTTTATCTGCGCGAATGATGTGACTGCCCCAGATGCAGGGTTCGGGGTGGACACCAACCGCATTACCATCCTGCATCCCACCGGAGAGTCAGAGGAACTGCCGTTGATGAGTAAATACGCCGTGGCACATGAAATCCTCACCCGTGTTGTGCCATTGCTGGAGGGCACCACCGGATGTGGCGGCAAGAGACGTGTATGAGCCTCGGAGTCCCTGGCAACCGTCGAGCCAAGGCAAAAAGGGGGCGGGCTTGGAGCAGTTAACCTTCCGGCAGTAGGCGAGACATCCCAAGCCGAACCCCTATGAGGTCCCCATGTGTCAAGAGGCAAACGACCCCCAGGAGCGGCTT
>Ga0105104_10003395_pt1 | contig 11360 bp, 5 predicted proteins | sample PPLLaktember2015_3_FD_87034 | JGI IMG/M metagenome (GOLD analysis project Ga0105104, IMG submission 87034) | Freshwater sediment microbial communities from Prairie Pothole Lake near Jamestown, North Dakota, USA - PPLs Lake P7 Core (6) Depth... | ecosystem: Environmental > Aquatic > Freshwater >... | reverse complement strand
TCAGATCGCTGCAACCGGTGGAACCGGATAATCTTGATTTCAGACTTGAACATGTTCAGAGGAATGTCAGGGATCTCATTTCAGTCCATAAAAGGAGGAAAATGTTTTCAGTAATGAAGTACGCTGCGGGCCTTCTTTTGATTTTGGGGGCAGGCAGCATTTTGTATCTGCTGAATCATAATGTCAAACGATTCCCGGTTTTTGCTGCCGGTTCAGGATCCCTGCAAAAAGGCAGGATTATTCTTGCCGACGGATCATACCATGAATTTGAGACCAAACAAACAGTAATCCAGCAGACATCTTCCGGTACGGTGATGTTAAACAATGACACAATTGAAAGTGGGCCCGGCTCGCGGAAAAGCGCACCAGATCAGGTGAACCGGATCATTATCCCATATGGTAAACGATCTTCAATTACACTCGCCGATGGTTCACGTATATGGCTGAACTCCGGAAGCCAGTTATCGTATCCGTCAGAATTCAAAAACAATGCGCGGGAGGTATACCTTTCCGGTGAGGCCTTTTTCGATGTGGCTCCGGATGCCGGGAGACCATTTATTGTGATCACAAAGGAGGTCCGTATCAGGGTGCTGGGAACACGCTTTAACGTTACTTCGTACCCTGAAGATAATGTTTCCCAGACTGTTCTTTTAAAGGGGAAAGTCAGGGTATCCGAAAATGCGGTTTTTCCCAAATCCATGGAACTACAGCCTGGTGAAAGGTTTACATACGATAAAAGTATGAAATCCCTTGCCAGGGACAACGTGGATGCAGAGATGTATTCGTCCTGGGTAGACGGGTTCCTCATTTTTAACAATGAGCCGACGCCGGAAATCTTTAAAAAACTGGAGAGGTATTATAACCGCCAGATCATTGCGGATCCTGCACTCGGGGAGATCACATTTTCAGGAAAGCTTGATCTGAAGGATGATATCAGTGATGTGCTCAATAACATTGCATTTGCATCTTCCCTGCATATATCCCGGAACGGTGCCTATTTTATCATTAAACCCTGAAACCTATGTTGTAATTATTTTATTTACAGGGAGTAATTCATTAAAGAAACCGGAACTTGCGGCTAAACAGATCCCGGTTTCAGGTGAATTAACCAACCCTTTCAGGCTAATTAATTCTAAACAAAACATTCAAAATTATGAAAAAATTGCGAATTGGCGGGTTGTTCTTTATTTCGTCTTTCCGAAAAATCTTACTTCTCATGCGGATCACATTATTCCTGATTTTCCTCAGTACAACACTGGCTTTTGGTGAAAACAGCTATTCACAAGATGCCAGGATAACGCTATCCATAGAGAATAAGCCTATCGCTGAAGTTTTCAGGGCGATAGAGGATCAGACCGAATTTATTTTCTTTTACCAGGATCAGCAGGTAGAATTGAATACCCGGGTTTCCATTCAAGTAGAGAACCACACGATCAGGGATATCCTGGATGAACTGTTTAAGACTACAGGCAATACCTATATTATCAGGGACCGCCAGATCGTCATCGGGAAAAGTCACCTGAAACGCGAAGCGGGAACGCCGGCCCCCTCTGAACCCGTTATTAATCAGCAGAATTACCCTGTTACCGGCAGGGTGACCGATGGCTCCACCGGAGAGCCCCTGATCGGTGTCAATATTGTTGTATTGGGAACAACTTCCGGAACCACGACCGATACGGACGGAAAATATTCGTTAAATGCCGTTTCCCCCACATCTGTTCTCGTATATTCATACATTGGCTTTATAACGGAAACCGTTTCCGTGGAATCCAGAAATTTGATTGACCTTACGATGGCCCCTGATTTCGAAAAACTGCAGGAGGTGGTCGTAATCGGTTATGGCACCCAGAAAAAAGTTAATTTGTCCGGTGCTGTGGACGTGGTGACTTCAAAGGAACTCGACAGTCGCCCCGTAAGTAATGTTGTACAGGCACTTCAGGGCTTATCACCCAGCCTGAATATAACGGTCGGAAACGACGGGGGAGAGGTAGGCGGTAAAATGAACATGAATATCCGCGGATTCGGTTCCATAAACGGTACCGGGGGAAAACCATACATACTGGTCGACGGTATTGAGCAGGACATCTATAATATTAATCCTGAGGATATTGAAAACATTTCGGTCCTGAAGGATGCAGCTTCTTCCTCCATTTATGGAGCGCGTGCTGCGTTCGGGGTAATCCTGATCACTACTAAAAAAGGGAGAAATGACGGCATTTCCATTAATTATTCCAATAATTTTTCATTTGCCAAGCCAACCCTTGTCCCCCATTCAGTAAACTCACTCGATTTTGCGGAATATTTTAATGCTGCTACTGTAAATGATGGAAACCAGCCTCTTTTCCAGCCTATCATCATTGAAAATATAAAGAAATACCAGGCAGGAGAATTGGAGGACTGGACAATTCCCGTTCCCTGGTCGCCACTTTACTGGCTTAGTTATTCAGGAGCTTGGGCCAACACCGACTGGTACAAGGAGCATTATAAGGAATGGGTCCCGAACAGCACTCACAGCCTGAGTTTAAACGGTGGAAACGAAAGGACCCAATTCTACATTTCAGGTTCCACGCTGGATCAGGAGGGTCTGCTTAAAATCGGGGATGACAGCCACACACGCAATACCATCAATGCCAGGATAAACACCAGGGTGTATGACTGGCTGCGTTTCAACTTCTCAACCAAGTATTTCAGGAAGAATATTAATCGCCCCAGCTACAGCAAAGGGGAATACTATTATAACCTGGCACGGCAGTGGCCAACGAATGCGCCATATTATCCCGACGGAAGCCTGGCATATGAAAATGTGCAGATCTGGCTTGAACAGGGGGGCCGGTATGACGAAAATCAAAATGAATTTACAATCATTCCCGGCGTGGAAATCGAACCGGTAAAAGGCTGGGTGATATATGGCAACTATCGCTGGAAAATGAATACTTCGGGTATTACAAACCACGAAGCCAAAGTGATCGGAACGCTGGTGGATGGCTCAAAAACCTATCTGCGGCCCAATAACAATTTTACCAGTTATGATTACGAAAGTTATTATAATTCTCCCAATGTATATTCCACTTATAACAAGACCCTGGGAAACCACAATTTTACCATCATGGCAGGTTTTGAGCAGGAACTGCTGCAATACAGATCTACCTATGCAAAAAGGTGGGACCTGATCAGTGATAAGGTTCCGTCCCTGACAACGGCAACGGGTAAGCAGGAATCAACAGGAACTTTAGGGCACTCTGCAACCCGGAGCTTTTTCGGTAGGCTTAATTACGGACTCATGGAAAAATACCTGCTGGAATTTTCCGTCCGATACGACGGATCTTCCAGGTTCCAGAAAAACTACCGGTGGGGCGTATTCCCCTCTGCATCTGCAGCCTATATCATTTCAAAAGAATCATTCTGGAATCCCCTTTTGGATTATGTGAATTTATTTAAGGTGAGGGCTTCTTACGGATCGCTGGGGAACCAGGATGTGGATAATTATCTATACGTGGAGCGGCTGCCGGTGTTTACAAACCTCTCCTATGTTATGGGCAATGAACTTCCCAACTATGTGGGCATGGCTAACTTAATGAGCCCCGAACTGACCTGGGAAAAAGTGAGAACTTCCAATATCGGATTTGACGCTGGCTTTATAAAAAACAGACTCAATGTTTCATTTGATTATTTTGTGCGGAATACGTTTGATATGCTTGGTCCCGCGGAATCGCTGCCCTCTGTGCTTGGCACCTCTGTACCCAGATCAAATAATGCATCATTGAAATCAAAAGGCTTTGAATTTGTCCTGGGATGGAAGGATAATATTGCGGATTTTACCTATGATGCCAGGTTCCTGATCTCTGATGCTACAACAACGATTACTAAATATTACAATCCCCAGAAGCTCCTGAGCGGCGCTTATTATGAGGGTGCCCGGCTGGGAGAAATCTGGGGTTACACAACCACCGGGCTGTTCAAGTCGGATGAAGAAGCTCAGGCGGCTGATCAGTCCTACCTTTCCGGAGATATTTTTCGCGCAGGGGATGTTCAGTACACGGATATAAACCATGACGGAAAGATCGATAAGGGCAGGAATACCGTCGATGACCATGGCGATCTGTCCGTTATAGGTAATTCAACACCCAGGTATGCCTATAGTTTATATCTGAGCACTTCATGGAAAGGTTTTGATTTCAATATGTTATGGCAAGGTATCGGAAAGAGGGATCTGGCACTTGACGGAACTCTTTTTTGGGGAACGGCCGGCGGTCAGTGGTGGTCCATCGGACTTGAGGAACATATGGATTACTGGACCGAAGAAAATACTGATGCTTACTGGCCCAGGCCATATATGGAGAAATGTGGCAAGAACCACCAGATACAAACGCGATACCTCCAGAACGGGGCATATCTCCGCCTCAAATCCTTGCAGGTGGGCTATACCTTGCCAGTCAACCTTACCCAAAAGGTTTTAATAAAGAATCTGAGGATTTATTTTTCGGGTGAAAATCTGTTCACCCGTACCAAACTGATCACGGTTTTTGATCCGGAAGCCACAGGCGGACAATATGGCAGCGGCACCATGTATCCTTTGCAAAAGATCCTGTCCGTTGGCCTTAATCTTACATTTTAACGATATAATCTGAAATGCAATGAAAAAATATCCATCGTATTTACTCCTGATTGGCTTAATAATAAGTTGGGCATGCAGTGAGGATTTCCTTGAAAGATACCCATTGGATGAACTGTCCCCGCAGGAATATTTTACCACGGCCAATGACCTGAAATTATATGCAAACCGGTTTTATACGCTTTTACCCTCACACAGCGGGTATGGCGGCGGGACCTTCTGGACTGACATGAATAGTGACAACTTGGTACCGGGTACTTTTGACACCCGGCTGGCAGGAACCCGTACGGTACCTTCATCGGGCGGGGACTGGGATTGGGAAGATATCCGGCAGGCAAATTATTTTCTGGATCATTGTTTTAATGTACAGGACGATACGGCAAGCGCCAGGATTTATATTGCGGAAGTGAAATTTTTCAAGGCATTGCTTTATTTTAACAAAGTGAGGACTTTTGGGGATGTACCCTGGTTCAGCAGTGCATTCAGCACCAATTCGCCCGAATTATATGCTCCGCGTGACAGCCGCAAAGCAGTGACAGACTCGGTGATTGCATGCCTGGATTATGCGATATCACATTTAAAAGATAAAAGTAAAGCGGAGTCGTTCCGGATAAACAGGGAATCGGCCATTCTACTGAAAGCCAGGATATGTCTTTATGAAGGAACTTGGGAAAAATACCATCAGAATACACCTTTCGGTGTTCCCGACGGGGATGGGACCGATTTATTGCAACTGGCAGCCCTTACCGCTGACCGGTTGATCGGGTCGGCCTCATTCAGTCTCTATAAAGGACCTGCGGGCCAGGAATACCGGTCGCTATTCAATCAGCTTGACTATTCAGACAATCCGGAAGTGCTTTTATGGAAAAAGTACGATGTGGGCCTTGGTGTGTATCATAACATAAGTACAATACTCAGCAGCGGTGCAGGTGAGATGGGTATCAGCAAGGGAATGATCGACAGCTATTTATGTACGGATGGAAAACCGATGTCTGTGAGTTCACTTTTTGAAGGTTATGATTCCCTGGAGGGTGAGGTGATAAACAGGGATCCCCGTCTCGCTCAATCCATATTTCTGAAAGGGTATGATCAGACGGTTAACTCCCCGGGTGGCGGAGGAGACATGAAATTCAACAAGCCTGCGATTGATTTATCCGGACAATTTCGTGCAACTACAGGGTACTGCCTTTATAAAGGCGTAAATACTGAATTTTCACAGCACACTTCTGCCGGAGGATGGATGGGGTCAATTATTTTCAGGTATACAGAAGCATTGCTGATTTATGCCGAAGCGAAAGCGGAACTGGGTAACATTACCCAGACGGATATTGATAAAACAGTGAATGTGATCCGGGACAGGGTGGGGATGATCCATCTTGATTTAGCCACTATAACCACGGATCCCGCCTGGGATTTTCCGGCCATTTCACCACTAATCAATGAAATCAGGCGGGAAAGACGGGTGGAATTGGCTTTTGAAGGCCAGCGGTGGGATGATCTGGCACGCTGGAGAGGTCATCATCTTATCACCGGCAAACGTCCCAGGGGATGCAAATATATTGGTTCCAACCTTGAAAATACCTATACGGACTACCTTGGAAATCCTTCCATTATTGTGGGTCAGACCCTGTTCGTGGATGAGGGGGGGTTTATTGATCCATACCAGCAGGTTCTTTCCGGAGGCTATGGATTTGACCCTGAACGGGATTACCTTGCTCCCCTGCCTTCAGATGAACTTACACTCAACCCAAATCTAATACAGAATCCCGGATGGTAATCTTTCGAAAAGCTTTCATTTTCCTCCTTATTTGCGGATGTGCCTCACCTTTCAACAGCAAGGACCGCATCACTATGGGTAGCCTGCTGGAGGAAATGATTGATCTTAATCGGCTGACCTGCCTGCCTGACCATAATTATCACACCATTCAGTTCTCATCCTATGACCGGAACAGTGTCAGTCCTTCAAAACCAGGATGGTTTTCCAATTCTGACGGCTTTGGCAATGAAACCAGGCCGGGATTTGAAAAAGTGCTTCAGGAACCGGATTCAGAAGGTACGGGCAGGTACCTGATCTGTGATATTAAATGCCCGGGGGCGATTGTGAGGTTGTGGACCGCAGGAATAAACGGAAAAATAAAGCTGTTCCTGGATGGCAGCTCCAATCCAGTGTTTGACGGGGAGGCAAAGGAGTTCTTCTGGAACACCCTGAAAAGTATCTCCGATATGGGCACTGGCAATGTAAATACAAAACAATTCAGGCAATACGATGCGGTCTATTTTCCGATTCCCTTTTCCAGGAGTTGCCGCATAGAATGGACAGGCAACCTGAAAGAGATCCATTTCTATCATGTGACTGTCAGGGTGTATGAACCCGCACAGGATGTTGCAACCTTCAAGGCCGGAGATCTGGCTGCCTATAGCGGCCAGATAAATGAGATTTCAAAGCAATTCAGCAAGGATGACAAGCCAAGCACAACGTTTTCACAGAAAATTAATATCCCGGTGCCGCATGCCTCAAAAAGAACAGTTTATACGGCTGAAGGGACCCAAGCCATTGAAAAATTTGGACTGAAAATAAGATGCCTAAAGCAGGAAGAAGTACTACGGAAATGTATACTCAGCATTTATTTTGACAGTGCCTCGATTCCCCAGGTGCAGGCTCCTGCAGGCGATTTTTTCGGTGCAGCGCCCGGCCTGTATCCGTACAATTCCCTTCCCTTTGCCGTTCAACCGGATAGCCTTATGGTCTGCCGTTTCCATATGCCTTTTAAAGAAAATGCCAGGATTGAAATAGAGAATTTTTCGGATGAGGATATCCTTGTATCGGGCGGTGCGGATCTTTCAGGTTATGATTGGAAAGAAGGGGAATCAATGTACTTCCAGGCACGCTGGAAGATAAGCCAGGGATTGACTGCATCAGACAGGGAAATTACTGATATTCCATATTTCATGGCTTCCGGAAAAGGAAGGATAGTCGGAACGGCTGCATACATTTACAATCCAAGCCCTGCCGTTACATCATGGGGAAACTGGTGGGGCGAAGGTGATGAGAAGATCTACATTGACGGGGATGTTTTTCCCTCTTTCTTTGGTACCGGAACGGAAGACTATTTTAATTACTCTTGGTCATCCGAATCCCTTTTCGCTTTTCCTTATTGCGGACAACCCCGTAACGACGGTCCCGGAAACAGGGGATATGTTTCAAATTACAGGTGGCATATACTGGATGATATTCCCTTTTATGATCACATTTCATTTTTTATGGAACTTTTTCATCATGGCGAAGTCATGGATTTTACATATGGAAGGATTGTCTATTTTTATTCGCTGCCCGGCCTGGTTGATGACTATCAAAAAATTTCCGAACATGCTATAGCCGGAATTCCTTACCTGAACTGGGAACCCAGGTCATACCTCGGATCTTCGGGTTTTACTTTCATCGCAGCAGAAAATGCTTTTGAACGGCATGCAAGCCTGGGTTCAGAAAAAGGAAAACTGTGGGCGGGCGGCAGCATTCTGATGTGGAAGCCACAAAGCGAGGGCGAAAGAATAATCTGCCGGTTTCAACGAACAACAGATTCTGCAAAATCCAATATTGGCCTCACCCTCGCACATTTGCCTGACGGGGGCAAAATGGCGGCTTACCTCAACGGACAGTCACTGAAATTCGACGGATCGGAGGTCATTTTACTTGATATCCTGCATAATCCGGTGTTACGCAATCATTTTTCAGAAACAGTCCTTTTTAAGAAGGGCATGAATGAGCTTATCCTTGAAAATCGTGGATCCTGGAAGGGAAGGATAGGCCTTGATTTTATCTGGCTCAAAGAGGAATAAAAGATTTTACAGTATATTTCCAATGAAAATGGCTTACCATATCGGATATATTCTGCTCGCCGGTATTTTTTCGCTGATGCCTGCCTGTTCCGTTTCAGGGCAGGAAAGTTCAAACGGCAGCCACGAATTTAACGGGGTATATACCGGTAAATATCTGGAGCATATTGCTTTTCCCATCGGCGGCATAGGGGCCGGAATGTTTTGCCTGGAAGGCGGCGGTGCAATATCCCATATGTCAGTCCGCAATAAGCCGGATATGAATAATGAGCCAAGAATGTTTGCCGCAATATCCATAAAAGGGATCAGGAATGGCACAAAAGTTCTGGAAGGCCAGGTGCCTGACTGGAAGAAATTCGGCCCCGGCATCCGCGCACTGGGGTCCCCGGGCGCTCTTTATGGCCTGCCGCGGTTTGAAAATTCCACATTTCTTGCACGCTTTCCGTTTGCCTTTGTTGACCTGCATGATCCGGATCTTCCCATTGAGGTCAGGCTTACCGGCTGGAGTCCTTTTATTCCGGGCGATGCGGACAATTCAAGCCTTCCGGCAGGAAGTATTGAGTATACCTTTAAAAACGCAGGCACCTTTGAAATGGAAGCCGTTTTTTCCTTTAACTCATTTAATTTTATGGACCAGTCCACCGGACAGGCTTCCATAAAGTCAGTTAAAAACGGGTTTGTTTTATCAGATGAGGGAACACCGGAAGAACTTTTCAAGAAAGGATATTTTGCCATTTTTACTGATGACAGTGCTACAGTGGTTGACCACTGCTGGTTCCGGGGAGCCTATTTTGATGATATCAACATGGCCTGGAATGGTATTTCAAGATCTGAAACAAAAAGCAATCCCCCGATAGAACGGGGTGCACCGGCCGCGTCCCTTTATGTTCCTTTCAGGCTGAAGCCCGGAGAGACAAAAGTGATCCGCGTTCTCATGGCATGGTATGTTCCCCATTCGGTGCTTCGCGTCGGCGATGAGCCTGCACAAAATGAAAAGGATGAAGCAGGCGCTGCCGAACAGGGAGTTCCGAAATACCACATGCCCTGGTATTCCGAAAAGTTCAGCGGTATATTTGACGTTGCCGGTTACTGGCTCTCCCGTTATGAGGACCTGAGAAACAAATCAGTTCTCTTCCGGGATGCATTTTATAACACGACCCTGCCGACCGAAGTAGTTGAAGCTGTGGCGGCCAATCTCACCATTCTGAAGTCTCCCACTGTACTGAGACAATATGACGGCAGACTATGGGGCTGGGAAGGATGCCTTGACACCTGGGGAAATTGTCACGGCTCATGCACGCATGTCTGGAATTATGCACAGGCGGTATCCCAGTTGTTCCCCTCCCTTGAAAGGAGCCTGAGAAATGCAGAATTCAATGAAAGTCAAAATGCTGAAGGACACCAGGCATTCCGGACATCCATTCCGATAAGGCCTGTATCACATAATTTTCACGCAGCTGCGGACGGTCAGTTGGGCGGGATCATGAAAGTGTACAGGGATTGGAGGATATGCGGGAATGAGGAATGGCTGAAACAGATTTATCCCAAGGCTAAAGCAAGCCTGGATTATTGCATCCATACATGGGATCCCCGTCATAAGGGTATCCTGGAAGAGCCTCATCACAATACCTATGACATTGAATTCTGGGGCCCGGATGGCATGTGCACAGGCTTTTACCTGGGCGCATTGACTGCTTTGGTCAGAATGGGTGAATTCCTGAACGAAGATATCACCTTTTACAGGTCCCTTTTGGCAAAGGGCAGGGCATATCTTGACCATGAACTGTTCAACGGTGAGTACTATTTTCAGAAAATAATGTGGAAGGGGCTTAATTCCCCTGATCCTACCCTTGTTCCGGCCGGCGTATTGGGAGGGAGTTACTCGGATGAAGCCAGGGAGCTGCTTGAAGTGGAAGGCCCGAAGTATCAGTATGGAGAGGGCTGTCTCTCAGACGGAATAATAGGGTCATGGATGAGCCGTGTTTGCGGTTTGGGAGATATTGCAGATCCTGAAAAAGTTCGTTTGCATCTTACATCAGTATACCGTTATAATTTTAAGCCTGACCTTAAAAATCATGCCAATTTTCAGCGGTCAACCTATGCATTCGGCCACGAGGGGGGATTGGTCCTGTGCACCTGGCCGAAGGGAGGTGCACTTTCACTGCCCTTTATTTACTGCAACGAGGTTTGGACGGGAATTGAATACCAGGTAGCATCCCACCTGATGCTCATGGGTGAAACTGAAAAGGGACTGGAGATCGTACGCACCTGCCGGAGCCGCTACGATGGACGATTCCGAAATCCATTCGATGAATATGAATACGGACACTGGTACGCCCGGTCCCTGTCAAGTTACAGTCTCCTGCAGGGGCTTACAGGAATGCGTTATGATGCTGTTGATCATATCCTGTATATCGATTCGGGGATTGGTGATTTTACCGGTTTTATCAGTACTGAAACCGGTTTTGGAAATGTGGGGCTGCGGAATGGGAAGCCCTTTGTCAACATGGCTATTGGCACACTGGATATAAAGAAAATCATTGTTTCCGGTGTGGAAATGAAGCGTTAGGTTTAACAAATTTCAAATTGTAAAATGCTTCCAGGTTATCAGCAATGATGAATGTATCCCCGGCGATCCACTTTTGAGCATAGTTCCTGCCCCGGAGGTAATAATAACGTGTGTGCGCAGGATTGGCAAAAGTGACCTTTCGTGATTCAACGGACTGGACAAACAGCACTTTTTGCCTGTACAGAGCGTAATGTGGCGTCTCAATCTTATCAGAAAGATTGCTGACCGGAACGCAGGCGGTTAAAAATATCAGGACAGGAAAACGTATCAGCCACTGTCTTCTTTTCATCCTGAACAAATTGGAATTTTAATAATATCTCCCGATTAAAGGATTTTCCACTATTT
>Ga0105104_10003394_pt1 | contig 11362 bp, 21 predicted proteins | sample PPLLaktember2015_3_FD_87034 | JGI IMG/M metagenome (GOLD analysis project Ga0105104, IMG submission 87034) | Freshwater sediment microbial communities from Prairie Pothole Lake near Jamestown, North Dakota, USA - PPLs Lake P7 Core (6) Depth... | ecosystem: Environmental > Aquatic > Freshwater >... | reverse complement strand
TGCGGAAATTAGTCCGCTTGGCGAAACTGGCGGGTTTCGGACCCGACTGCATGGCGTTTCTGGCCTGATGAATGGCACGGCGTAGTTTCTCGTCTTTCGATTTGTGCTTCATAATGCCTCCGGCGTTTATTGTATCACATCACAGGTTGAGACGCATGGTCTCGTAATCGGCCATCGAGAGACAGACGGCCAGATCGATCTTGAGTTTCTCGGCCCGCTTCACCAGCCGGATCGAATGTTCCCCGGTCGGGTCTTTCTTGGCGTCAGCATTCTGGATATGTTCGGCCAGTTCAGGGTTGCCATCGTGGTGGATGCGTCGATCCCGGATGCGATTGCGAAGAGCGGAGTCGGCCACGGCCCGCTTCTCTGCCTGACCAAACGGCTTGAACCAAGCAATCCCTTTGCGCCGCAGCCGACCGGCCATGTCTTCCAGTTGGCTCGGGTCGTAGGCAATCTCGACCACGTTGTACTTTTTGCAGAGTTCTTCGATCACCATCTCGGGACCAGGATGTTCCTTGGTGCCCACAAAGTCAATTTTCCCACCGGGCGGCGGGACCCAGCGCTGGGCATAGCGAACGCAGGTTTCTTCCGTGATTGTCGGGTGGCGGGAGTCGAGTAGCAGGCCAAAGTTGTCGCTGCTCACACCAGCATCCAGGGCCATCACGACCGGCGTGCGCGGCAGGCCGCCCTTTGTGAACTCCAGGCCGGGCATGTTCGGATCTTTGCAAGCATTCCACCACTCGGCCGGGATAAAGGTCTCTTGCGGACTGGACCACTGGTTGCGGTGCAGCCGATTGAACTGCGCCTCGGTGAGGACGGCTCGTTCTGACTCGTAGTATGCCTGGGTTTGCCATGGCAGCCTGGGAAACGTGTTCCACAAGCAGAACATGCGTGCCCTGCGGTTGACATAAGCCTCCAATGGCTGGGGACCATCGAAGTTGGTCTCCATTGGCTCGGGCCACAGCAACTCGCCCTCCTTGACGCCCAACTGGTAAAGAGACCAGAGAAGTTCGGATTGTCCGGTATAACCAGCATAGCTTTCCACCCAACGCATCGAGCGCCCGAACTTGGTCGGGGAAAGGGTCATCTCGGCCCACATCTGCTGCTGGGCCTCTTCGTGGGCACCCCACAGTTCGGACGTGATAATCAGGTCGGCATTCGATCCAGCTTCGCCGGACGGATCGATTGGGATGGCTTCTGCAAACGAGTGATTGTTGAAGGTGGTCCGGTAGCCACGGTTCTTATACTTGTTCCTGTAATTCGGGTTCAGGGTCAGAGCACGGCGGAAGTATTCGGCTACGCGACTGTTGGCCTGTTTGAGATCATTTGCAACGATGTAGGACTCGACATAATCAAAATTGTCGCAGAACCAAGTGTCCACGGCGGCAGCGACGGACGACTTGGCGGATTTCTTGATGTCGGACCAGAGGACGATGGAATATTTGAAATCGCCCTTCTCGTCTCTTGAGAGGGCTTCGCGCAAGCACTTGACCTGATAGGCACCGAGAACGATGGGACCGCGGAGTTCAGGAATCCAGAAGTTGGCCTGGACCCACTCCGCCGGATCCGTCTGTTTCTCCATCCGAGTCGCTTCCGCCCCCATCTCCTCGGCTATCTTCTTTGCCAACTGTGCCTGTAAGTTCTCCGGTGAGAAGCGCGAATTCGTATCCGATAGCTGCATAGATTTCCTTCGGGGATTTTCCCTCGACGAGGTGCTTCTTGATGATCGCCAGAACCTGGCCGATCAGCTTCATGGCATCTTCGGCCTTTATCATTTGCTTCATGGCGATCAGGCGTTTCTGCTCAGACTCTCCAATCTTGCGTCGTTCCTCCATCAAGCCGAAGATCTGGTTCCAGGCCAAGTAATCGTGCTCGACGCCATCGAAGATCTTTTCGATCTGCATACTAACCTTCATCATCTCGCCGGTATTGTTGCCATGGGCAGCCTCGGTGAGTTCGCCCATCTTCTCGCGCAGCTTGGCCCACGCCTCCGGTCGCTCTTTCTTGTTCAGAGTGCGCTCAAGAAGCTGCTCGATGCGTGCCTCTATCAGAGCCAGATCGTCTCGATGGGCCAGGATCTCGGGATCGTGACGAGCCTCCTGGTACTTGGCGGCCAGGGTTTCGGTGAGGAATTTGGAGTGGCGACCGCTATCCATCAGTCTGAACCTCCTGCCGCGCGGTCGGCCAAGGAACGGAGAACCTGCACCATGCCAACGGCACACAGTAAAGCCAGGAAGAGCGCGACGAGGATGCGGAGAATTCCGCGCAACGCATACGACGCAGGGGTCGGTGTAGTCGGTGCGTTTTGGGAGGACGAGTTTGAATGTGCCTTCATTTTTTTTCATCCGAGTTTGTAGGCAAAATCGAAGAGAGTGTCGAAAACAGAGAAGCCGTACATTCTCCGGGATAGATCGATGTGGTCAAGAGTTTCCTGGCCCTCGCCGCTTTTCAAAAGCACGAATGGGAACTGGAGAGACAGGGCCATTTCCAGGTCCCGATTTGAATCTCCCACAACCACCGATTTCGTCGGGTCGATGTCGAATTCTTCCATGGCCGTCAGAAGCAGGCCGTTCTTCGGTTTGCGGCATGGACAGTTCTCTTCGGGCCGATGAGGACAGACGTAGAAGGCGTCGATGTGGCCGTTGCGCCTCCGAACAGCATCCGAAATCCATCCGTGGATCCGCTCGACTTCCTTGAGCGTGGTCAGGCCCTTGTTGATGCACGCCTGGTTGGTGATGACGACAGTGTGATCGTATTCCTTGGACAGCTTCACGACCGCTTCCAGGGCGCCGATCTCGAAGTGGACATCCGGCAGCCGGGTGATGTATTTGCCAGTCTCCTGGGCCAACAGGACGCCATCCCGATCCAGGATCAGCGCACTACTCACCGGCGAACTCCAGCATCTTGCGTTTCACTTCTCCGACCGCCAGATGGCACAGGACCATCATGAGGTCTTCTTTGCCGCGAATGTCCGGGTGCTCCAAAACTGCGCCGACCGTCTTGCGGTCCGCGAGACCAGAAATGAGAACGACCTGCATACCAATCGTTTCGGCCGTCTGGATGGCCGAGACGATGTTGGGAGACGTGCCGGATGTCGAGAGAGCGATGAACAGATCCCGGCCCTGCGCGTCCAGAACCAGCGACTGCCGGAAGATGGCTTCGTAGGATTCGTCGTTGGCGATGGCGGTCACGAAGGGAACGTTATCGGACAGGCAAAAAGCCGACAGGCCGCCAGGAACGAATTTGCGAAGATCGTTGACAAAATGAGCAGCAATCGCCGCCGATCCACCATTCCCGGCCACGAAGATGCGCTTGTTTTCTTGCCAGCAGCGCAAGATCGTCTCGGATAAATTCTTGACGCACTCGACGAATCCGGGGGAAAGTATTTCCGCCGAAAGAAGACCAACGTACTCCTCGACCGAGATCAACTTGGTTTCCATGATTGTATTCTATCACCTTTCGTAGTATACTTTTTTTGACGGTTCTCTGCCCTTCCTTGCCCTAGCAACCTGCCTGTCCCCCCCAGGCAGGTTGCGCGTCAGTGGGTTGAGAGAAAGATGGCGAGAGAATAGATCTCGTAAAGGATGGCGGCAATCGCCAGGGTCATAGTGACGCCGGCGATGACATTGCCAAGGCGTTCGCCCTTCTTGGCACGCCGCTTCGCCAGGGCGATCCGTTTCTCCATGTCGCCCGGTTCGTTGGGCTGAGTGTTTCCATCGGGTACTTGCAGTTGGTCAGGCATGACGTTTCTCCGATCTTGACTTGATTAGGTCGTCCACCCAAAAGGGGATGGGGTGGGAATCTCGCATAATTATCTTCCCCTCTATAGCCAAATTGTTCACGTAGGCCCATACCGTTCCGGTACTCTTGATGCTGAGTCCGGCCCTTTTTGCTATGTCGCGGATTGTGGGCGGATAACTATTCCTTTCCCAGAATTCGTCAATAGCAAGAAGAATGCGCGATTGAGCATTCCCGCGCGATACACCCATATCAGGCTTCTTTCACGTCGCCGTCCACAATGTCGCCCTCGACCACGAAATCGCCATCTTCGGGCGGAAGAAGCTGCTTGAAAACCGATGTGGCCGCCCACATCTCTGAAACGGTGTGGCCCTTCTTGTCCACCAGCATCCAGGGCATCAGGGGTGCGTAGCCGGGGGAAAGCTGCTGGAGAAACCACAGACCGTCGAAGGCGTCTCGCAGCATGAAGAGAGCGTGACGAAGGGCTTTCTCGCGACGCGCGGCTTCCGGCGCCATACGGCTGTCTTGGCGCGGGCGAACCGGCAGCGCAGCCACATCCAGGCGACCAGGAACCATCCGGCCGTCGGCGGCCTCGATGACGTAGTTGATCTCGAAACCCTCGCGCGGGAAATCGCCGGGGAAGGTTCCGCGCCTGAAACCCGTTACCATCCCGCCCAGGCGACCCACGGCAGCCATAATCTCGGCCTTGAGCGTTTCCATGGACTTCGTGGTGGTTTGACCCTTCCATCCATCGGCAGCGCTCACATCGTCGAAGAAAGGGACCTTGGCGGCTTCCTTGGGTTGTTCTGGCACAAATCCGTTCATTGTTCCTCCAATGTAGAAGTTGGCACTTCAAGTTTGCGGTCGGCAGGCGGCACGAAACTCTTTTCCTGCACCGACACGAATTTCTGATAACTTCCGCCCGGCATCTCCTTGAACTTCTTTTGGCACTTGGCGCAAACAGCGACGTGCTCTACGCGGGTAGCATGGAAAACACCGCCGCCGTGCTTTTTCTTCATGCCTTCGACGGTCCGGCCGCACAGAAGAATATCGTGGCCCAGGCGCTTGACGGCAATGTGGCCTTCGCCACAAATGCTGCGACCAGCCGTAATATCTACGTCGGGAAGGGCAAGCTGTTTGCTTTTCGTGGTAGGGTAGTAGAAGCGGGGGCGATCAGTGTAGGCCATATCAATCCCTCAAATTCCAATCGTCCATAGACGGAGTACCGCGAGAGCGCCCGGCCCAATAAGACGTATCTCGGTCTTCGGGCGCGTTGCCGGAGAACTCCATCGGCAAAGGCGCCCCACACCCGCTACAGCGAACGTTGACTTTTTTGTCCTGGCTTTTTACCAGCCTGACCTTGCGAAGTGCATTGGCAATGAGGTCCAGGCATCTTTCGCGTTCGCCGGGATCGATCCCGTCTTCGAGCATTCCACGTATTTCCTTGAGAACAGATTCGAGATAGCCGCACCGATGCTGGAGTTTCCCCACCATCTCTTCGAGCATCTGGCTCGCGATTTCGCTGTTGTCGTTTAGGATGCCGCAAAACGAGCACTTTATCATAACGCTCCTTTATAGAACAATTGTACTTATTCGCCGTCAGGCGTCAAGGTTTTTATGAGACCGGCTTCCTGGGCCGCATCCTGCAATTCTTGGGTCGCTTCTCTCAAATAGCGGAAATCAAATTGCTTTTTGTTGGCGATCAATTGCGACGGGTCCATGCCCAAGAACTCTCTGGATGCGTCAAGCTGCTTCTTGATGGCTTTCTCTATCCGGGTCATGGATTGGAATGTTCTCCTGTGAAATATTATAACACGATGTATAAAATTGACAAGACTACAGTTTCACCCGTGCGGCCTGGGCGCCGAGTCCACCATTGCCCGGATTTTCGGGATCTCCGCCGAGAATGCCATCCGCCAAGACGAAGGTGTCGCACCTGTTGACACCGCAGATCGGGCAGGCGCCATCCACATTCTTGTGCATGGCCTTGACTTGCTTGAGGCCATCCCTGGACCGGCTGTAGGAAAGCTGGAGATTGTCGATCTTCTGGTCTTTGGCGATCAGCTTCGCGGAGCAATTCCTGGCAGCGTTGTCCAACTTTTTTCCAATGATGCCGATCTGGTTCTGGAGATCCATCAGGGATCGGCCATGGTTACGATCTGACCGGCGCAGGTCGCGTAGCATGGCCTGGGTTGCGTCGTAATCTTTCTGGGCAGCCGCCACCAGCTTGAATAGTTCGGTGCCCACTCGGGCATCTGGGGACTTGCGAAGTTCTTGAAGTAACACGATGACGCTCATTGGGTCTCCTTCGGGTAATTCCGCATCCAGTCGTCGGTATAGGTGCCGTCGGCCATGCAATAGATGTCCTGGCGGCCGTCGAGAAGAAGTTTACCAGATTCGTTGATGTGCCAATAGATCGAGCCTGGGTAGTCTGTTTTAGAGATCAATACGTGCTCGATGAAGAAGTGGAGCGTGGCCGGGGAGATCTTTTCCAGGCCACAGTAGACAGAACGCCCATCGGCGGCGATGTCTTCTTCTTCGTCGCGCATCCTGGTCAAGATCTCGCGTTGGCGCTTGGTAAGTGTAATCATCGGCGCCCCTTGGCGAACTGGAGATCTTTCTTTCCGTACACCTCGGGCCAACCCTTGTCCTTGGGTCTTTTTCTCAGGCCGACGCGGAGCATCATTTCTTCGTCGCCGTTGATGTTTTCTACGTGTTCGGCGCCGCAATGCTTGCACACCCAGGTCACTTCCCATGTCCAGGCGCGATGTACCATAACAGAAAAGCGCCACTCATGCGATTGTGAAACGAAAAAGCGGAAGAAGAGAAAGCGGACCGGTTTCTTTTTGCGGGCAAGACAAGTAGTCATTATATCCATCCGATCATCGGCCGGCCAGTGTAGCCGCGTTCCCACACGAACCAGGCGAAAGCGATCATGCCGCCGTTGTCCATCTTCTGCCCGTTGCGGGTCAACTGGAGACGCTTGGAGAAAACCCACACCGTCTTCAATGGGGATGTGGCAAGCCAGGCGGCTCGTTCCTGACCTTCCAGAAAAATCAGCTTATTGAGCAGAGCCACCTTCTCGGCGCCCAGGTCGAGGGCATGTTGGGCGAACTGGCGGGATAGGCGGAAGGGAGGATTGGTGACAACGTTTGGACGAAGCAGGGCGTCGGTTGACAAGAAATCTATTGGTGGCAGAAACTTCCAAACTCCCCTTGGATCGATGTCGGAGCACATCACCGAATAGCCGCTTTCGGCCAAGACCCTGCTCATAGCTCCATCGCCACAGGCACACTCCCAGATCCCGCCAAAGAACTTCTCGACGTTCAGGAGAGCCCGGGTCGCTTCGGGCGGGGTGGGGTAGAAGTCATTGGCCGGCCGGCCGCCGTCGTTGTTCGTTCCGACGATGCTCTGGGCACGCTTGGTAGATGTTTTCACATTACTCCTTTGGCGGGAATCTTCCCGACCCCTTGTGAGTGTAGAGACGACCGGCCAGCAGGCCACGTCGGTTGGCGCGATTGTAGCATGGCTTGCAGAGACCGCGGGCGTACGGCTCTGTCTCGCATTTCGGACAGCCGATCCGATCAGCATCCTTTTTCCAGGCCGATCTCTTTCCAGTTCGGTATCTGGCCCACGCCACGGCAGAAAGCGGCACGTCCAATTCTTCGGCCAGGACCCGATCCACCACCCTGCCAAGTTTCGAATTGCGCTCGATCATTCGGTTTCCGTGCCTGACGCGGTTGGCACCCTTGTATCCATACTCGCGGGCGATCTGGCGTATTCGCTCATGGGAGAGTTTGTACATCCGCCCCACTTCGGCCATGGTGTAATCGGCCAAAAGCTCGACGATGTGAAGATTGCGCTCGGTCTGCTTGAGAGGGGAGTTAGTCATGATTTCTCCTCAGCAGCGATTTTCCGAAAAAGCATATACGAGTAGGTGGCGATCCACTCCCACCCTTCGCCGCGTTTCTCGACAACGAATGCTCTCCATTCTCCGTTTTTGTCGCCACCAGACGGATAGTCCAAGAGAAGCAGATAGGACTCCTTTTCGTCAGAGATGACGATCTCTCTGGCATGGCTGGCCTTGAACAGATCGTCGGTCAACCATTTTCCGACAAGATCCATGGCGGAAGCAGATTGACCCGAGAGATGAATTTCGACAGATTGATCGTTCATGGTCCGTCTCTCCAAGGGGCAAGGATGGCCTTCGTGACCATCTCGGACATGGCGCGCACGCACACAACGGCGTATCCGTGTACTCCATTTTTCATCGCCTGAGTCGCGTGCTCGTCGCACATATAGGTATATGCGTTTCCGCATCTCTCGAACCATACAAGCCAGCGCGCCGGACCACGGCACATTTTTCCGGGTTCGGGGATGCACGTCGCCACGAGATCGGTCATGATTTCTCCTTTGCAATACAGTCAGGACATACCCAGCCACTGTCCCGCTTCTGCCACCCAAAACGAGTGGGGGAATGATAGGTAACAAGTCTCCCGTTTGATGTCTGATCGACAGACGGAACAGGACTCGGTGGCGGCTGGGATAGATCGGGATTGTCGTCCACGCTGGTCATGCCACCATAGCACCGGGAGCATAGGTAGAGATCGTAGTAGGGAGCGGTGGGCATCAGGATTTCTCCATCTCGGTCACGCATTCGGGGCAGACCCACTTCCCATGCTCCGGGTGCTTTCTCCAGCCCAGCTTCTTGATCCAGGCAGATACGGTAGAGCCACGGCGAAACCCATGGTCAATACCCATTTCTCGACCACATTTGGAGCAGTCTACAGCATGATCGACATAACGCCGACCTTGGTCGTAGAAAACATCGGTGTAGAGATTGCCAGTAAGGGGGTCCATCAGGAGTTCTCCGCAGCAACAATTCGTCTGCCGATCCATTCCACAACCGGCACAGCCACGGCGTTCCCAAGCTGGCGGTAGCGGGCGGAGTCGCTCTGGCCTTCGGTCCAGCCATCTGGGAAGCCCTGTAGTCGCTCACATTCGGTTGGGGTCAGGCGCCGGACACCAACAAGCGGAACTTGGTTCCCGCCCGTTCCCATCCGCTGTTGGAGAGTGGGTGCGATGTCGCCGCTCTCCCTGACCGCTTCGCTGGCATGAGACATTTCCCAGATCAACTGATTGCTCTCGGCGGCTTGCTGGGTGGTCATGGCATGGCCGTGTTCTTTGGCGTGAGCCTGGAGCGGACCGGCCACAAACGTCTCGGATTCGAAGTCGGAACGGCCAGTCCCGCCATGAGCGTTGCAGGCAGTCGCCACGTCGATGGGGCCGCTCGTGTTATTGCCGCCATAAGCCACCCATTGCTTCCCAGAACTGAGCGGCATAGCTCCTTCTTTTTGTCCCAGGTATCCTTTTCCGCCGCCATCTTTCCCAAAGCGGAGAGTGAACGTTTCGGCGATCAGTCCTCCATCGAGGTCGAAGTCGGTTCCGAGTCCGCCACCGCCCTTAGTACGTGCGCTAATCGTGGGGGCAATTCCTTTCCCCGTTTCCCGGCTCGGCGCAGAATCCCTTGACACGCCCTCGGACTCAAATAATACTTCGGCAGCACGTCCGTCTCCAAGATGTGCGACAATGAACACACGCCGGCGTCGCTGGGCCACTCCGAAATACTGAGCGTCAAGGATCCTCCAGGCCACGCCATACCCGCGCCCCGCCAACCACGAAATGATTGTGGCAAAATCCCGTCCCTTGTTGCTGGATAGAAGGCCAGGGACATTCTCGGCAACAACCCAATCTGGCTCAAGTTCATCGACAACTCGTGCAAACTCGAACCACAGTCCACTCCGCTCTCCAGCAAGGCCCGCCCGTTTTCCGGCAATCGACAGGTCCTGACAGGGGAACCCTCCGCAAACAAGTCTAATTGTCTTTCGTCCATGGGTCGCAATGCCTACCTTTCTCACATCATCGATCTGCCGTATTCCAGGGAAATGACGGGCAGTAACGCTCAAGCACTTCTGGTCGATTTCGCAAATCGTATCCAGAACCATGCCAGAACGAGTAAGGGCAAGGGGAAAACCACCGATGCCGTCAAAAGTGGAGATGAAATTTATAGGGGAAGTCGAGTTCATATCTCTATCATATCACAATATACCTATTCGTCAAGGGGATTTTTACGCCCAGCGGTCGTGTTGATCGGAGCTATGCTTCTGGTGGCAATTAGGATAAATCGTGTGAAAATTGTCACTTGTTTGCATATTTGTAAGGTCTTTGCAATGATACTGCAATGTTATAACACGATATGTATGGTACTCGCCCCTACATGCACAATAAAGGCGCCTTGTCAATACCTTTTCCTTACAGTTCTGTAAGGTGAACCTTACAAATTTGTTTTTGCGCGAGTTCGCGTCCTGCGTATACTGTAGCTATTGAACGTGCCGGCCCCACAGAACACGACCGGACATCCCGAATAGGACAGAGCGTCAAGGCTGGGGGGAATCGCCTGCAATCATCCGACTTGTCGAAAAGGGACGCACGAAAACCAGTAGACTACATGGCGCGGCTACAACCTACGGGATGCGTACATGGACTACGGCGAATAACACAATCGAAACGGGTGCCCGTATGGGTGCCCGTCACCGCGGTATGGTAGACCACGGTCCGATGACGATAGACCACATTCGAAGGGATGCACAAATGAAAACAACTATCAGCAACGATGAACGTCGTTTTTTTCGCCGCGAAGCAATCAACAGTGTTATTCACTACTGCCATAAACACTCCATCCGTCTGACTCTTTCCCACGTCAAAAAAGTAGTGCGCGCGTGGGAACGCAAACAGAACACAGAACGCGGACAAGGTTTGCTCGAATTCGCTCTGATTCTTGTTCTGATTGCGTTTATCGCAATCGCCTGCTATGTCATCTTCGCCCCCCAAATACAAGCGGTCTGGGAACGTGCCGCGGCTCTGGGAACTCTGTAACACTCATTCCCGCATAGCTAACGGCTACAGCCCGTTCATGACGGGCGGCGGGAATTATGGGCACGCGTTCCGCAAGGATACCCGCCCCGCGGGATGCTTCAATAGCACGCGTGCCTAATAAAAAAATCGTTTCACGCGAAACATCTACAATAGCGCGGTCTACGTTCCGCGTGAAACATAATCCATAAAGACCGCGCGTGCCATTTTGGGAGAATATGCTATGAAAAACAACTATATTTTAGTATCCCGCGTCAATCCTTCCCGCTCTGTTACCTTCGTGCAATATGCGGACGGTAGCACGGATGTGGAATTCCGCCGCAAGGGGCAACGCGGATGGACAGAGCACCACGACATTACCCCGTCATCCCGCGCCCGCCTGTCCATCCTAATTGGTACATATGCCAGTTACGAGCATACCCTCATCTTCCCTATCATCCATGTTTATGCACAATTCGATACGGAGGCCTAACATGACAGTAAAATCAGCTTTCCCCTTACAACCCGTCGCGCACTACGATAACATTCGTATCAGCAAGGGAGACCTTGCAAAAGCGCAATATCCCGACATTACTTTTGATTGCGCACTTCCCCAGCCTTGGGTGGATGACGTAATCAGGAAGACGGGATGCGAATATCAGACCGTAGTAAGTCAGGTTGTTTGGTTATATCCCCCCAGCAGTATCATGGG
>Ga0105104_10003393_pt1 | contig 11363 bp, 10 predicted proteins | sample PPLLaktember2015_3_FD_87034 | JGI IMG/M metagenome (GOLD analysis project Ga0105104, IMG submission 87034) | Freshwater sediment microbial communities from Prairie Pothole Lake near Jamestown, North Dakota, USA - PPLs Lake P7 Core (6) Depth... | ecosystem: Environmental > Aquatic > Freshwater >... | reverse complement strand
TCAAGAAGGAAGACCACGAGCTGAAAAAGGTCGCCAACATGCTGCGCGCCAACCCCTTCGAGGTGGCCGACCGCATCGACAAGATGATGAAGCACCAGCGCGACCTCGAGCGCGAGATCGAGGGCCTCAAGGGCAAGCTCGCCGCGAAGGAGTCCGGTGACATCATCAAAAAGGCCAAGAAGGTGGGCGAGGTGAAACTGCTGGCCGAGCGAGTCGAGGTCTCCGACGTGAAGGCCCTGCGCGACTTCGGCGACAAGCTGCGCGACAAGCTGGGCTCCGGCGTCCTGTGCCTGGGAAGCCAGGTGGGCGAGAAGGCGATGCTTCTGTGCATGGTCACGAAGGACCTGGCGGGCAAGTTCAACGCCGGCGACATCGTCAAGGAGATCGCCCCCATCGTGGGCGGCAGCGGCGGCGGCAGGCCCGACATGGCCCAGGCCGGCGGCACCCAGCCCGAAAATATCGACAAGGCCCTGAAGAAAGTGAAGGATCTTTTAAAGGGTGAAAAAAAAGTAGCCAAGAAAGAAAAAAAATAGTAAATAAAACGCGGTTGTCATTGCGAGGGGCCCAAACCCCACGGCAATCTAACCTCCATCCTCTTATGAAATGAACCCTCTCCCTTGACGGGAGAGGGCAAGGGTGAGGGTGAAAACCCCTTCCCTCATAACGATTACCATTTCCCCAACTCCATCTCTCCCTTTCATCTTTACCTTCGGGGGGCCCGCCAGGGTCCCCCGGGGGAGAGACGGGAACACGCCCCTACCCTATAGTCTCCCTCGCCATTGACGGGAGAGGGCCGGGGTGAGGGGGAAAGTTCGGGGATTTTCTTTTGTCATTGCGAGAAGGCCGCAGGCCGACGAAGCAATCTCGCTTTATCCTCGGTCCTCGCGCCTCGATCCTCAAGCCTTTTTATGGAGGTTCTTACCCAATCAACTAGTCAACTAATTTACTTATCAACTTGCCCTATAGGGACCGAACCTTGAACGACTGACACGAAAAACCCCGCATCTCAAACGAGAGCGGGTTTTTTATTGGCCAGTTAAGGAAATGCTTAAATACAAGACCTGACCTGACCCCAATATTATCCTGATGTCATTATGAGGGAGATCGGGGTCACCTATGAAAAAGGCTGTCAAGCGTAGTTCTAGCTTTGAAGGCCGCCTCACAGGGTCCCCGCTTTAGGACCAAAATCGTAAATTCGGGGGGCAGGTCTCGTATTTCGACATTGTAAGCCATCTCAGATAATATAATACTGAATGTCAAGTTCTGCGTCTTTCATAACAAGCAAGTTCGTCTGAAATATTTCTTCTATTGCCGACAAAGGAGGACAAGACATGGACGCCTGGAAAATCAAGCAAGTAGGGCCGAACGAGATCTCCGTGAAGCTGCCGGAGGAACTGCTGGCCGACACGGGCGGTAAGGACATTCCCCCAGAGGTCCTGGCTCGAGCGATAGTGAAGTGGCTGAGAGAGAACCCGGGGGCCGGGCCCGGTACGCGGTGTGGAATCCGATGCGCGGACGGGACGGAATGGAAGTGCGGAATCCGAAACCCGGACGGCACCGAGTACAAGTGCGGCATCCGGGGAACCGGCGAGAGCGCATCAAAATGCATGTGGCGCGCCGCGGACGGTACGGAGTGGCCTGTCTGATTTGGGCACACCTGAGCTGAAACAATTGAAACTGCGCTATGATCTGGCGCGATTCGAAACACGGCGGTGGTCTTTCACCGTGGCGGTGAATCACGCCTGCAATCTGGCGTGTACCTACTGCTACGAGATCCGCGACCGGGCCTTCATGAGCCCGGAAATCGCCAACCGGTTTATCGTCTTCGCGGCGGCCAATGCGGGGCAATGCGGTTTTGCAGACGTTGTGTGGTATGGAGGCGAGCCCTTGCTGTCGGCAAGCCTGGTAGCCTCCACCTCGGCAAAGCTGAAGCAGACGCTGGCGGAACTCGGTTGCGGCTACGCATCCTCGCTCATCACCAACGCTACACTGCTGACAGACGATCTGGCTGAGGAGTTGCTGGCTTCAGGCATTTCTTCCGCTCAGATCACGCTGGATGGTTGCCGCGCCGACCACGACCGTCGTCGTATCACACCCCAGCGCGGGGGTACGTATGACCGCATCATGCGCTCATTGGAGGCCGTACCGTCGGGCATGCGCGTCTCTCTGCGCGTGAACATGGACAACGAGAACCTTGCCGGCTTGCCCGAGATGCTCCGGGACGTAGCCGGGCTGCGTTTGCGCTGTCCGCTGGTGATCAGCTTTTCGCCGCTCCTGCCCTACGGCGAGGGCTGCAAGACCCATGACGGTTCGTCGCTCTGGGCTTCCTGGAAGCCGCTCCACGAGGAGGGACTACGCGTCGCCGAGCTTCTCGAGACAGCCTGCTCGCTTGGGTTGGCCGTCCGGCTTCCGATCAAGACGGAGGCCGTCTGCGCTGCAGTTGCCCGCCAGGCCGTGATCGTGGAGCCGGACGGCGTGTTGAAGAAGTGTTGGACTGATGTCGGCGCCTCAACGGGTGTCGTCGGCCACATCGACCGTCCGCTCTCTCTGGAGAATCCAGATTTGGTTGATTGGCTGTCCTACGACCCGACCCTCGCCGCGGAGTGCCACGACTGCGACTTGCTGCCCATGTGTATGGCCGGTTGCCCTTGGGCCGTGCGCAACGGGGTCGGCCTTCCGTCACGCTGTCACCCGATGAAGGGCGTCATGTACCGGGTGCGAGAAATCGTCGACAAACTCGTTTCCGAGGGCTTGGCAGTCCTCGACCCGGAAACAGGCGTTGTACGGGGAAATCTGGCTCAGCACCAAATTCGTTAGGGAAGAATTAGGGCAGGTTGTAGATTTAGGGTTAGGTCTTGTATTTAAGCAATTTGAAATCTAGCAGAAAGGATTTGGGGGTCAGGAAGAATTGTGGTCAGGCCTTGTATTTAAGCATTTCATATGAATTGGCGGGACGCCCCTTACGACCCTAGCCGTCAATGCACAATGGGTCGCGACGCAGGGTACGGTAGATCCGCTTGATAGCGCCTTGAGGGAGCTTGTCGCGCATTCATTGCGCCGATGTTCCGGCGCACACGCAAGGCAGCCTCGGCAATTTGCGGCAGCTGGTCAACTTCATAGACGAAGCAGGAACGATGAGCGGCCCTTCCAGTATTAACGTAACTTCTTCATCCCCGGGACCTTCCTCAACCCGAAACCCCCATTCTCGAAACAGCTCGACTGCACGCTCAAATGACATCTCCACGAAATTTGACTCCAACTGAACCTCCTGTGACTATGCCAGTATGCATACATGAGGGGGTCATGCATACATGAGGGGGTCAGGTCTTGAATTATCATGTTTTGATCAGGCAAGATTGGGGTCAAATCATTATCCTCGACAGATCATCGTAGGCGAACAACCTGGCAGCACTGAAATTGTTTGCGTAAATTCCTCAGATTTGCTTCTCGCAAAGTTTGCTGGAGAGAGGATCAGTTTTGTTCTGTCGAATAATTAAAGGCAGGGCCATTTCTGTCCCTGCCTTTATTTCCCTTATAACCAAATTATCGGGATAGCGTGCTCAAATTGAGCCGCTGCAGCTTTAATCATGGCCCTTGCCATGCCCATGATTGTCTTTGTCCTTTTTCCCTCCCTTTTTCCCGTTATGTTTGTCGTCGTGCCCCTTCCCATGACGCGCCTGATACTGGGGCACATAAACGTCATTGTACCATCTATCGCGCACGAAATAGACGGGGCGGCCACAGGCATTATACTTGGCGCAGTGCTTGCTCCATTTTTTCTCATGACCGGGCGGTATGTGCAGGTAGACCGGTTGATAGACAACCCCGGCAGGAGCTGCATGAATCACGACGGGTTTTGCATAGATAACTTCCGGCTGCGGATAATTTCCGATGTCAATGCGGCCATAAAAGCCGGGCTGGCCGACACTGACAGACACCCCGACATCGGCGGCATAAGCTGAAGGGACAACAAGCATTATCATGATAATAAAAAGAAAATGTTTCATGGTAGGTTCCTCTGATTTTTGGTGTTTAATGAACAGGGTTGTGTTAGGGCCACTGTCAGTAAATTCTACCATAATAAACGAACAGGGGAAATATTGGTTTACAAGATATTGATCGGTATTTTACCTGACCACTTTAAATACGTTTCCCGGACTGATTGAGTTCCGGAGAAGATAGAAGGGCGGGTTTGTTTTTAGAGAGTATGGGGCGTATTCGGGAACGCCCCTCAGATTTGCAGTTTTCATTCATGCCGGGTGTCGAAGATTGGGGTCACCTATGAAAAAGTCTGTCAAGCGTAGTTGTAGCATTGAAGCCGCTTCAGAGGGTCCCCACTTTAGGACCAAAATCAGTCACCTATCCGTGCTCTAGGGCACACTGTATTGTTCGATGCCGGCCTTCCCATCAAATCTCAGGGCTTTTGATGTATCTGCCATGACCCCCGGGGAACAGCCGGCCTACTTGATCACAAAGGCCCGGTTATCACGCAGCATGACATACATGATCTTCAGCATCTCTCGTGCGACGGCCACCCGGGCTGTGTTTCTTCCGTGCGATCTGGCAATCCTCGCGTAAAGACATTTGAGCCGCGGGTAGCCTTTGATAAAGTGATGCGAAAGCTCCACGAGGATCCAGCGCAGCCACTTGGAGCCCTGCTTAGTGATCGAGCCATAGCGTGTCTTGCCGCCCGAGGAGTGAACCCGGGGGACCAGGCCCGCATGCGAGCAGAGCTTCCTGGGAAGATTGAGGGTCAGGTCTTGCTTTTTGCCTTTCTCTGAGATCTGCGGCAGGTTTGGGTGTCAAATATTTATCATTGACAGATTAGACTTCGAAGAGCCTGTTCGTGTCTTGTTTTTGCCTCCGGGGAGTTTAGGGGATGCCCTCGGATTGCAGTTTCACGCTGATTGCATTTTCACGCTCCAAGTGTTAGATTCACACCGAAATCCCGGATAACATAACAACGAAACATCGATTACGTCTTCATTAAGCATTTCTCAAAAGGGGGAGAAAATGAAGATTAAACGCGTTGTCCTGTCCCGGATCGGTCCGTTTCTTTTCCTGGCTGCACTTCTTCTTTATCCCTTCACATTCACCGCCGCGCTTGCGCAGGAGATGCCCGATGTCATCGGCGTGCGCATGACGGACGGGTCTGTCATCGAGGGCACGATCATCAAGGCCACTGCGGAGGTCGTCACGATCCGGACGAAGGACGGACATATCGTCACACGTAAATTCAGTGATGTCGACAATTTCATCAAGACGGGGGAAAGCACCAAGCCCTCCCCCAAGTCCTCCCCCAAGTCCCTCCTGCCTGTTCATTCATTTGATATTGGCCTGGAAGCCTTTTACAAGAAATACAAGGAACCCGATGTGATGAACGAAAAGGGAATGATGTACGGTGTCGGCCTCGCATACACGTACCATGACAAGGTCATGTTCAAGGCAAGCCTGCTTGTCGCGTACGGCGAAGTGGATTACGAAAACTCCGGCAAGCTGGACGGCATTCCCAACCAGCACTGGGAATTGCGAGGTCTTCTCGGATACGATTTCGTCATCGATCCCACGTTCTACATCACCCCGTATTTCGGCCTCGGTTACCGCGTTCTCCGGGATGACTCCTCCGGGATGATCACAACAACCGGCGCCCGAGGCTACAATCGGGAATCGAATTACTTTTACAGCCCTGTCGGAGTCAGCATCATCAAAGTCCTTCCGGAAGGCTGGACCCTCGCGGCGGAGGCTGAATTCGACTACCTGTGGTATGGCAAGCAATACAGCGATTTGAACGATGCCAACCCGCTTTATCCTGACGTCGACAATCAGCAGGATCAGGGTTACGGCATACGAGGCGCCATTCGGATCGAAAAGAAGTTTACCTACACGTCGATCCTCTTCGAACCGTTTATCCGCTATTGGCACATCAGCCAATCCGATGACACCATCTTTTCTGCAGGAGGAACGATCTACAGGGGATACGAACCCAAAAACAACACGACCGAAATCGGCGCGAAAGTGGGGATTAAGTTTTAGAGAGCAGTCCGGGCCTGTCAGGGGACACCCCTCCTCTTTGGGGAGAATTGGGGTCAGATATCGTGATGCGCACATCTTCACCCTGGGGCGCAATTATCATTTCTGGTAATCACGGCAGGGGAAGGCGGAGGCAAGTGAAGCAACGGATTACCATAAAGATCGGATTGCTCCTTGCCATCCTGTTCCTGCTGAATGGCTGCCTGCCCGGCATTTACATCTCGAGGAACGAGTCGACAGCGCAAGGTCACCCCGTCGAATTCCGGCTGGGCAACCCGGTGGAGGTCGACGAGTGGCTCTCCCTTCAAAAACAGGTATGCGGAGACCTCGACGAGGCGACGGAAGGGCTGCCGGAGGTTGCTAGAAGAGACATCTACAGGTATTCGTGCGTGGAACCCAACCGGCATGCTTTGGGGGAAAGCCTTTCCAAGTTGCAGCCCGGCCAGATCGATGAGATCTGCGCCAAACTATCGCAAAAGGACTATGTCGTGAAAAAGGACAGGATACCGATCCCGGCCGGCGAAGTGGGCACGGCATTTCTTCTTTTGATAGGGGCGATGGGCCTGGTGGCAGCCCTGGTGGGCGGCATGTAGACACAAGACGGCGGATCAGGGGTAATTGGGGGTCAGGTCTTGCTTTTTGCCTTTCTCTCAGATGAGGCATGGATTCGCAGCTGTTTTTTATGCTGAAATGCTCGCAATCATACGACGAATTCGGAAGGAGACATTCATGGGCAGAAACGTTGCGGCTGCTGTCACGGTTACTTTGTTATTCATTGCTCTTCACCTCTCGCCGTCATTCGCCCAGCAGGCTCCACTGAAATTCCCCCAGAAAACGGAACCCGCTAAAACCATGACGGCGCCCCAGCCGGCCGGCAAGGCGCAGTCCAGTCCCGCCAAGCCGGTCCGTATGGACTCGTCGGCCGTCAGCCTCGTCGGCACGGTCGATCTCAAGACGGACAACCCCATAAAACTGCCGACCAGCGTCAGCGCGGCCATCCTCGATAACGGATACGTCGTGCGAGCCTGGGAGAGCCTCGATCCGGGCGACAGGATGATCGGAACTGCGGCGCTCTTCACGGAGTCCCTGCAGCCCGCCTCGGCCGTCGTACCCTATACGGACCGGTGGAAAGACGACATCATCGCCTACAACACCGCCCTGCCCTTCACCAACGGGAACACCCTTCTCGCCTACATCGACAGGCGCGACCAGAAGGGTAAGTTTGTCCTGTACAATTCCCAGATGAAGATCATCAAGGGCCCCGTTGTGTTCAGCCCGAAGAATGCCCACCGCTTTTCTGCGGTCAGGCTGCCTGGCGGGATGTCGACCCTGATCGCCTTCTACGAGCCGGAACGGCCAGCCTCGGACGCGCTCTGGGACCACATGGCCGGGCATTGCCTGTTCGTCGTCGTCAACGCCGAGGGGGCGATCGTATCCACACCCTGGGCGTTCACGCGGAAGGGTCACGTGAAGCAACTGGCCGCAACCCTTCTGCCTGGGGGTCTCATCTTTGCGGCCTATGAGTTCAACGGAGCGGTCAGCTCCGTCATCGACCAGACGGGCAACATCCTGAGGCAGGAAAAGAAGTTCTACAGCGGCAACTTCTCCGCGCTGTCCGCCGTCACCCTGGCTGACGGCAACGTCATGGTCATCTTCCTCGACGACAGGGGGCTGCCGAGAGCGACCGTGATCGACTACGCCGGCAATATCGTCTCGACGCAGAACCTGCCCGTCGACTCCGTCATGAACCTGTATCCCGCCCGCCTCAGCAACGGGAACGTGATGGTCGTCATGGCGCCGAATAACGGGCTTACCGCCGTAATCCTGAATCCCGCAGGGAATATCGTGAAGGGGCCCACCACGTTCTTCGGGGAATACAATTTCGGCGAGTACAACCATTACCGGTCACGGATCAGCGTCACGGCATTTCGCAACGAGATGGCCCTCGTCCTTTACAGCGGAAATCAGCCGAAATCGGGCGGCAAAAGCAAAATCGGCTATTCGCTTCTGAAGTAGGTTCCATCGGGAATCCTGAGCGGGCCCGCGTCGTCTAATTTAGGGGACCCCCTTCAGATTTGTGGTTTCAGTACAAAATTCGCCGTTTTATGGCAGGTCTTGAATTACAGATAATGATTGACCCACATGCAGGCATGCTTACTAAAATGGCCAGTCCGCATATCTCCTCTTTGCTGCATGCAGACCAAATAGGACTTGCTATTTCAACCATTTGCGGATATCTAAAACATCTATTACATATTTAGAATGGCAGTAGGTTAATAACTTAACCAACCAACCCTTGCAGGGTGTTGCCATGAGGAAATGATCAAAACCCCCGCTTTCGGAAGAGGCGGGGTTTATTTTTATTTGGGGGACAGGATTGGGGTCGAATCATCATTACAACTTTACAAAAGGAGGTACCGTGTATGGCGACGAAAAAAACGACGACGACAAAGAAAGCGACCAAAAAGCCGGCTGAAAAATCAAGGTACTGCCTCGGAAAATGCCATTGTAATGAAAGCTGCTGCCTGAATAAAGGGCACTCCGGCGCTCACGCGTGCATCACACACGCAAAGGGCAAGAAATAGCAACCCGGGGGATGAAAGCAGACGTGGCAAGTGTCCAGGGGAATAATGGGGTCAGACGTAGGTATGGAGATAGCTAACCCAGTTGCCATGTTCTTTTGGAAAAAATTGGACCATCCCGGCCACGATAGCTGCCGTCTGCTCAAGCTGCCCAACGGGTGGCGCCTTTCCGGAGCGGCGGTCTTCTGGGACAATGACCAACCGTGTCATTTTCACTATGAGGTATCCGCGGACCCGGCATGGAGAACGCGAAACGCGAGGATCTCCGGGTATCTTGGCAAGAAGGCCATTGACCTGCGCATCAGATCATTTGGCACCGGGCACTGGCAAGTCAACGGCATTCACAAAAAGGGCGTGGTCGGCTGTGTTGACATAGACCTAGGATTCACTCCGGCTACGAATTTAATTGTTTTGCGCCGTCTGTCGCTCAAGGTTGGACAGCGGGCTGAAGCACCGGCGGCCTACCTGCAGTTTCCGGAGATGCGGCTTGTGCGCCTTCCGCAAAGCTACCAGCGCGTCAGTCGGATGGAATACAAGTATGAAGCCCCCTCCGTGGGTTACGTCGGAACGCTGCATGTATTGCCTTCTGGTGCCGTGATTCTGTACCCTGGATTGTTTGAGCAGGTGACCTCGGGTTAGTAAAAGAATGGGGTCGGAAAACGTTACCTGGCAATATTTCCTCATAATCAACCTGGATGAGAGGGGAATTATCATGATGCGGATGATGATTCTTTCCGTTTTCGTCGCAGGCGTTTTTGCCCTTTTTGCGATTGCGGATACGGCCGCAGCATGGAATATACAACCCGTTCCCTCGAGTACGGACAAGAAGATCGGGAAATTCGACCCGTGGTACAAGAAGTTAAAAAGAGGCTCTACGGCAGAAATTGCCGCGCACTATGCAAAGCCCCAACATGAGGACATCGCCCACCGGATCTTCGGGTGTGAAGAAGAGGATTGCCGCTTCCCCCAGCCCGGGATTCAGAAATCTGCACCATCAGCCGTGATCGCCGGTGTCCGCTGGAACGACACCCCGCCCTTCACATTGCTCAAGACCAGGACACCACTCTGTCCCGTAGACAAGGTCATCACGATTATCAACTACCCCGAATGCTGGGGGATCCTGTTCAAGGACGCAAAGAAACAGGGCCGAGGCGGGAAGAAAGTACGGCAACGACCCGTTGACCCTGGTGCTCTACCGCTCGCATTTCGGCGACATGCAGTTCCTTCACTCCATGGCTTCCAGCGAGCAGGAGCGTGCCGGGGAGACCAAGCAGAAGATCATGGCCTGGGCCGAGTTCATGTACCGAATCGCCCTGGGTGAAATCACCCGCGGCACCAGCATCAAGAAAACCGGCATCAAGGATATCGACAGCCTGTTTACCTGCCGGTACGACACCATTCAGACGCTCTTCGTGAGCGATGCCCCCAGAGAGTACAAGGTTGACGAAAATCTTCACCTTTTCGTCATGGGTGTGCTGCTTCACATGGTTTGTGACAGCTTCTCGGACTCTCACGTGGGAAGGGACGAGCAGCGCGGCCAGGAATGCAAACATGTCAGCGGCAAGCGTCATCCCGGATGGGTTCGACAGTTTCACGTCTACAATCTGCAGGACAGCGCAGCCCACAGCGAGGCCGAATCGGACCAGGAATTGGCTGAGAAGCTTTATTACCCCGAAACAAACATGGTGGATGTCGGCCAGACGATCATGGAGTACTACTCGAGGAAAGCCTCATGGGAAGAGCTGCAGGCGTACCTGGACTGCGTGTATGACCTTGCAGACCCGAATGCTCCGGCCGGTCCCGGTGATTTTAAAAAAATCGACAATCGAATGATCGATTCAACCATAATCCCGCCATCCTGATCTAGAAATAGGGATATCGGGTGTTCGCGCCCGGGAACCAACCCTTGACATCCTCTTTCCGATCCATTAGAGAATACGCGTTGTCCCGTCGGTCCCATCCAACAAACCAACCCTTACATAACGGGAGGACTCGAGCTGGTTATGAACCCTGCTTTCGGTTGAAGGCGGGGATTTATTTTGCTCAGAGGGAATGCGGTCAGGTCTTGTATTTGAAGCTCCCCGCCCACAGGGCATGGCTTCCCGGTAAGTAAAGAACCAAACATGATTGCGCACCCTAACCCCGTTTACAAGGCGGGGCTTGCGGGACGCGCCCCCGGTCAACATTTTTATTTGCGACACCCTTCTACTTAAATACAGGACACAGATAGGCATCTACGATAGAGACGAGAGGGAGGAGCAAGTTTATCCAAGACAATGAATAGATAAGGAGGGAGCCAGCATGCCAGTGGAGCTGTTCCGGAAAACGGCGATTCGGGATGTCCGCAAAAATGCAGAGCGGTGGCAATCGAAATGCTACGCGGCGCAGAAAGAACAGAACCGGAATTACAGCACGCTCTCGGGTCTCCCGGTCAAGCCGCTGTACACACCGGCCGATGTGGAACACCTGAACTACCTGCAGGACCTGGGCTTTCCGGGCGAAGAGCCCTTCATCCGGGGCGCCCACCCGACTATGTACCGTGGGCGCACCTGGACACAGCGGCAACTGGCAGGCTTCGGCCCTCCGGAAGAAACCAACAAGCGTTACAAGTTCCTTCTCGGCCATGGCTCAACGTGCATTAACGGCGTCTTCGACTACCCTCCCCTGCGGGTCTACGATTCTACCTACCCCTTTGCCCTTGCCGATGCCGGGAAGGGCGGTGTTTCCATCGACACGATCTAGGACATGCGG
>Ga0105104_10003392_pt1 | contig 11366 bp, 6 predicted proteins | sample PPLLaktember2015_3_FD_87034 | JGI IMG/M metagenome (GOLD analysis project Ga0105104, IMG submission 87034) | Freshwater sediment microbial communities from Prairie Pothole Lake near Jamestown, North Dakota, USA - PPLs Lake P7 Core (6) Depth... | ecosystem: Environmental > Aquatic > Freshwater >... | reverse complement strand
TCCTTTCCCCTTTGCCATAACAATAATACCCTTACCAATAATATACAAATCGAGTAATAAAAGCCTTAGGGGAGAATAATGAAGATACCGGTGCACGTATTCATATTCATATACTGGTTTGCCAAATTCAGGGGTCCCTTTCCGTACATGTCCATATCCCAATAAACCGCCACGAACAAGTGAACGGGGTATATTTCCCTGTGCCAGGTCGCGTTCATAGTGGTGGACAGCAATTGGACGCGGGCCCACAATAGACATATCCCCTTTAAGAACATTAAGAAATTGCGGGATTTCATCCAAATAAAATTTTTTCACAAATTTCCCAAGGTAAGTCCTCGAGGCAGGATCCCATTCATTCATAAAAGCATGCCAGTCGCCCTTTGCCTGCAATTCTTTATTGATGAAATTTTCCTTTATTAACCTGATCTTGTATTTTTTAAAAACTTTGCCCCGGCTGACAGCATTATAATAAAAAAACAAGGGGCCATGGTTTTCCCGTATGAAAATCCCTTCAATCCAATTAAACAACAATAGAAAGATAATAATGGGGATACAACAGGTTAAAATAATAAATGCCAACAGTTTATCGAAAATCAACTTGGGCAACGGGACTTTTATTGGATATTTCAACTCAAAAAGTTCCTTGTATTTTGTTTTGAGCTCTTCTGTCGGCGGTTTATAGGGAAATGCTTCTTTAGGTTCAGCGGAAGTTGATACCATATTTTTGCCAATAAAGTTATTTAATTCAATCAGGCCACATCATGCCATCCGGCATATTTAATAGCGCGTAGAATAGCGCCGTATCTGCCAAATATGCTGATTTTTTCTTTCATACATTCCAGATTGAAAGCATAATGATAATCTGCATCAATCTGATTCTTCCCAGGCCTCTTAAGCTTAATATATACAGGCAGATATACTAAGAATCTATAAAGAGATTGCAGCAGGGAGAGAAAATAAACCTGGGTTTTTAACCGGTCAAAGCCATTGCTTTTCAGTAATAAAGATCTATATATATTGGATATTACGGAGGCTCTTCCGAATGACCCACCAAGCCTTATAAGATAGGGTACCGTAATACGGCCTGCAGGCATATAATGTTTGAAAGTAAGGACGGGGTCATAATACAGAAAATAACCTGCCAGCCTTATTGCATAACACATCTCCATATCTCCGCCTGAAGTAATGTTATTGCCTGAACGGTCTGAAAGATAAAATCTAAAACCTTTTTCCACAATCTTATTCCATACTTCTTTGCGCAAAGTCAATCCGGCTCCATACAAAAAGCCGGTTTCACTTTGAATAACGCCTTCATTTTCTGCCTGCGGACCTATTGCATAACAATGCTGAAACTGCTTAAACCAATCCGGCTCCTCTTTTTCAAATACGGCCTCTCCCCTGCCTCCAAGCAGAGCCACTTCAGGATGCTGCTTCATGCGGTTATATACACTTTCAATCCAATGAGGGTTAACCCAATTATCATCATCAATGAAACATACCAGGTCATAATGGCTTTCACGAATACCCGACTGGCGGGCATTACTTAATCCCTTTTTAAGTTCCGGAATAATATATAAGGGAACCGTTGATAAATTCCAGGTCTGGCGGGCAACATCTGATGTATTGTCATCCGATGCATTATCAACCAGAACAACTTCCCACGGTATGGATTCACTAAACTCCTGTTTCAATAAACTCGCTAAGGTTTGGGAAATTTTACCGGCACTATTAAAACAACAAATTACAACAGAAACACCATCCTTCATATGAAATTGCAGTTAATCATGATCTTATTTTCTATCTGAATCGCCTTCAAATTTAAGAATTTGTTCATGTTTAATATTACATAATCAAAAAATATTCACTTTGAACACATTACAAAATTTATAAATCATTTATATTCAATGCGATATAATAAAATATCGATAATAACCAATACAACTATACTGATATAATATGATGGTATTCAATATATTATCATACATTAACCGCGTATAATCCAGGTTGTAATATGATCAAGGTACCGGAATCATGCCTGAAATTAATCACGAATAAATATGCATTCGTCAAAACAACGCCGAAAGTAAAATCATAAAAATATCGATTTAACCTATTGACATAAAATTAATTAAGGATGTTTACCTTCCCGGATATTGAAAATCTCATCTAAAATTATTTTACTTGCATTGTTCCATCTATTACATTTGTATATGTGATTTTGATAAGCAAACTTCACTAATCATCCAAAGTTGGATCCTGCTAAACCTGATCAGTATGTCCTTCTTTTTCAGCACATCTTCAAATATGTGGTTATTGCCCTTATTGGGTTTTTTAGCAGCAATAATCATTACCTATTATTCGATACCATCTTTAAATATTATCGCGAGGAAAAAAGGCCTGTACTCCATTCCAAATGGTCGTACTTCTCATACCGGTACAACTCCAAACCTTGGAGGTGTTGCCATATTTAACGGCTTCATTTTATCAACTGCAATCATTGCAGGTACTCTTTTCAAATTCGAACTGATTTATATCATTTCCGGACTAATCATTGCTTTCATTGCAGGATTGAAAGACGATATACTTGAACTTCATCCGCGAAGCAAAATTATGGCACAAATAATTGCTGCTATTCTGATTGCGGTGTTGGCAGATATCAGGATCAGCAATTTTTATGGATTATTCCATTTGGGAGAAATTCCTTACCTGCCAAGCGTTCTTGTTACAGTATTCGTATTTATTGTCATTGTCAACGGATTTAATCTGATCGATGGCATTGACGGGCTTGCTTCCGGTGTGTCCGTACTGACTTCTTCTTTCCTTGGAATTTGGTTTTGGATGACAGGTAATATTGCTTATACAGTTATGAGCTTTGCTCTTTCCGGATCGCTTATAGCCTTCTTCCGGTATAATGTTTTCAGCACAAAGAATAAGATTTTCATGGGTAATGCAGGTTCACTTACTGTTGGGCTTGCTATGGCCATTTTAACAATTCGTTTTCTCCAATTGAATTTACAGTTGGATGGTAATATGGCTATTCAGTCTGCACCTGCCGTTGCTATAGGTATACTTATTATACCCCTTTTCGATACACTGCGTGTTTTCACGATCCGGATCAGTCAGGGCAAGTCACCCTTTGTAGCCGACCGTCAGCATATCCACCACCGGTTGCTGCAGCTTGGCATGACGCATTTACAGGCTACGCTGACTCTCCTTGCTGTTAACATGTCATTTATTATCATGTGTTATTTCCTTCAGGGAATTGGAATCCTATGGCTTATGGTCGTTATTTTGGCAGCTGCTTTACTGTTGTCGCGCCTTCTGATGGTTTTTGTCAACAGAAGAACCAGCACCGTTATTGGTACCAAATATGTTACAGCAGAAAATCTCGAAGTAATTTATAAAGTGAGAAAACAGATGAGAGTGCAACCCAAAGTGTCCTCCTCAGAACTTACAAAGCACGAAAAAATAAGCACAGATCAAAAATAATACAACACTTCCAGATAGTTAAAACCGCACATATTTCTTCTAAAGCTAGTCCTTGAGGAAGGATTCCATTGCCATAGTCTATCGAAGATTGAACTGGGTAATGGAACTTTTATTGATCTTTTCAATTCAAAAAGCCCCCTATATTCTGTATCAAACTTCTCTGTTGGTGGTTTATAGGGAACCTCTTATGCCTCAGGAAAATTAATGCCATGCATTTCTTTTGTAAAAGTGTTATCCCCTGAGAAAAAAATCCAAATTAACCAAATTTATTAATAGTATATTCAAAAAAAATCAGGTACGCCGAGGATAATGGAATAGGCATTAATCCAGCATTCTTTCATTTGAAGGCTAATTTATTTGTTCGAAAAATATTTAAATTAGAACTAATAATCATTTGGGAAGTTTATATTTTGAGAAACTAATTCTAACCGGAAATGAAACCATTACCAGTATCTGAACTAAGAATACTTGCATTCAATAACTCATATCCCATAGAATTAGCCGAAAATAAATTCCTGGATTTTTTTGGTGTTAATCATGGGTATTGCTATCATAACAAGTTGTATTTATCTATTGGAGAAGGTATACAACATATAGTTAAAGGATATCTTCATTTCTTTATCCATGGTGACATTTATGATAATCTCAATAATATCCGGCTTTTTCAAACCGAATTTGATGAAAAGCTATGGATAAACTCAGAATTGAATTTAATTAATGGTTCCTTTGCAATTCTTGTGGTCAATGAACTAATGAATTCCTTTCATATAATTACGGATCGAATTAACTCAAAAAAAGTATATTTTTTTAAAGATGAGGATTTAATTTTTTTGTCAACCAATCCGGAATATTTCAGACATATTAATCAAACTGTAAGTTTTGCAGGTATTGCAAGCTATCTGGTGAATGGAGCCGAATTAAATAATCATACACTCTTCGAAAAAACTAAAATTTTAGAACGATCTTGCCTGCATACTTTTGCTGAAGGAAGCCATATTTTTAAGCCCTATTGGAAATACGAGTTCACAAATGAATATGCCCATATACCCGGAAATGAGCTAAAAAAGAAGTTTGCTGATCTTTTAATGCAAGGTGTTGGCAGAAGAATACACAATTTAAAACCTGAAACTTGTTTTCTATCTTTAAGCGGTGGCTGTGATTCCCGTTTTATTCTTGGGGCATTAATGAGCATTGGAGGTGGATTCAGATTAAAGGCTTTCAGTTATGGGATGCAAGAAAAGCGTCCACTTGGCGATGATGTGATAGCATCACGCTTAGCAGAAAAGTTCAATTTTGAATATCATTGCGAGCAAGCCTACTCAAGTTCACTTCTAGAGAAAATTTCACTTAATATTAAATATGGTCATGGGCTTTCAAACTTTTGTGATGAAATAGACGCATGGCTGAATCTAAGTAAAAAATTTGCAGATAATCCATCCTCTTTACTATTTGTCGGAGATATGTTTTATCCTTCGATCAGCCTTAAAAACATTGTTGATAGAAGATTAATTTTGCTTTATTCTAAGATCCTTCCCTGGCAGCATATTATGCCCTTGTTATCAATCCTTCCGGTTAATAATAAGGAAATTTTAATTGATTCATATGAAGCATTGTATGCTGATATTTTAAAAAGATTACCAGACACTATCGATTGTCAATCCTTAAAGGATTTTATATATCTGGATCAAAGGATCTCACATACACTAATGAATTGGAGAGAGTTTTTCCATTCTCCTTTTATAAAGGTTACAACTCCCCTGCTTGATAATGATATATTGGATTTTGTCAGAAAATTACCTGCACATTACAGATACAAGAAGATCCTTTTTAAAGAAACTATCAGCGATATGTTTCCAGAGTTATTTGCCATGCCTATTGCAAAAAATACATGGAAATTTCCTTCCTTGATACATGAAATTACCATAAACAGAGATGAAATCTTTAAGAATTTAGAATCTTCAAAAAGTATGTTGGACGACTTAATTCCAATTTATTCCATTAAGTTGCTAATTAATAAGGCGATAGACAGTGACAAACATTCGAACTCAAATACTGGATTTGAACTTCTTCAAAAAATAACCAAGAGATATGATACAGTGAATAATTTGTTTTGCACCACTATTTTAAATAATACTTACATTAAATACGAGCTACTTATTATTCGAATACTAGTCTTGAGAGAAGCGCTAAAATCATAGCACCAAGCAACCATCTAAAGCGCTCATAACATATAGGTAATTTAAATGAATTTCTCGCCTGTTTAATATAATCCCTATTACGTCCTTTAAAATCACCATTTGGTCAAATATTACAAAGATTGTAGGCTCCAATTGAACATTGTTATTGCTTTACCTGTTAATTTTGAACCTATAAATACAACCATAATACCAATGACAAAAGTTAAACGGCATAAAAAAGATAACAATCCATTGTTTGCCGTACTGGATCTCCTGATAACTGTTTTCTCCTACTTCCTTGCATATTTTCTGACCAACCTCATCAACACCGAATATTTCAATTTTACAAGGGAATATGTTGTCATGCTTTTGCTGATCATTCCCACATGGGCGATCCTGTTGTATACATCACATCTTACGCAAATCCCCAGAACCCGGTCTCATTTTTCAATCATTTTTAATTTTCTGAATTTTAGTTTTATCGGATTTGCCTTAATGTTTTTTTACAAACATATGTTTGGATTAGCCCTATTTAGTCACTATATGATTATCTCATTTTCATTGATCAATCTCATTTCATTGTATGTTTTCAGGATGATCACTTACCGGGTGTTCAAATATTTCAGGGCCAGCGGACATAACATCTGCAATGTGATCATTTATGCCGATGACAGGTCTGAAAAGCTGATTGATTCGATAATTGAACACCGGGAATGGGGATACAGGATATTGATGATCATCACCGATTCATTCCTTATCCGAAAAAAATTCGGCGCTTCTATCCGGATCTATGCTGACAAAATTAATGTCAGGAACATTTTGGATATCGATATTATAGATGAGGTAATATTCTGTAAGAACAATGTTGATGATGAAAAGATAAGGGTTCTGATCGAAACTTGCGAGGAGATCGGTGTCACCCTCAAGGTGCAATCACAATTATCACCCATGGCCGTTTCGAACGCACACCTGACTCACCTGGAACATATTCCATTCATCACCATTAAAAAAACCCCGCGAAATTTTATTGCGTTAGCCTGGAAGTCCTTCAGTGAATTCTGGATATCATTCTGGATCATCGTGATGCTTTCTCCTATCATGATGATTGTAGCCATATTAATCAGGATCAGTTCCAGGGGTCCTGCAATTTTCAAACAGGAAAGGGTAGGATTGCGGGGCAGGAAATTTTACATTTATAAATTCCGGACCATGGTTCGGAATGCCGAAGAACTTAAGGCAAAACTTGAGGACCTGAATGAAAGCGATGGACCTACTTTTAAAATTAAGAACGATCCCAGGATAACCCTGATCGGAAGAATTCTCCGCAAAACCGGACTGGATGAATTGCCCCAGTTGTTTAACGTTCTCAAGGGAGAGATGTCCCTGATAGGACCGCGTCCTCCACTCGCCTCAGAGGTAGAGAAATATGAGCGCTGGCATCTCAAAAGGCTGTCAGTAAAACCTGGCATTACCTGCACATGGCAGATCATTCCCAACCGCAACGAAGTGGTATTTGACAAATGGATGAAACTGGATATCCAGTACATTGACAGCTGGTCGATCAAGAAGGACCTGGATCTCTTCATGAAAACCATTAAAACCGTAATATACGGTACAGGCTACTAAACAGGAATCCTACCTGGTTCATACAAAATTACCATCATTTCTTTCATATAATACCTGCCTGTTTTTTCAACCCGATTTTTATTCTAATTTAGCAAGCAGTATTCCATCAAAAATATGATTTATGAAAAACCTTAAAAATTACCTGAACCCATACACCATTGGTTTTGGAATTATTCTCATGTTTCTTTCATCCTGCGCTCCTATAAACAATTTAAAATTCGTGGCCGATACAAGTCCCGGTTCTGTTAAAAACGATTATTTTAACGACCGGTCAGAAAAAACAATTCAACCTTATGATTATTTGTACATTAAGATATTCAGTCTGGATGAAAAAACGAATAATATTTTCAATGAAAGAAGTTATAATATTGAAAATGAACTGATGAGTTATTCGGTGGATGATAAGGGTGATATTATTTTGCCGTTTATCGGTGAAATTAATGTGAAAAATCTTACCATTAACCAGGCGCGGATAGAAGTAGAGAAATCCCTGGGAGTTTACCTGAATAACATTTCGGTAATTGTACGTTTTGTCAGCAATAAGGTAACTGTACTGGGAGAGGTGGCCAGACCAGGTCAGCATTCATTCTACGATGAAAAAGTTACCGTATTCCAGGCTGTTGGTTTTGCCGGTGGAACCAGTGCTTTCGGAGACCTATCCAATGTGACCCTTGTGAGGGAAAAGGATAATGTTATTAAATACTTTTATCTTGATATGACAAAGAAGAATATAGCATCATCGGAATACTACTACCTTCTTCCCAATGATGTCCTGATCATAAATCCGATAAAGGCTAAGTACCGCGCGCTAAGGGATTATTCGTTGAATCTCACTGCTACGGTGCTTACATCAATTACCGCGGTTCTTTCCATTATTCTTATTACCAGATCCTTTTAAAATATTTGTAAAAGCGTCATGCAAGAAGATCAGGACATATTTAACAGTAAGCTGAATTACACGAAGATAGTTTACCGACTTTTTAATTTTAGAAGATGGTATTTCATCCTTATCGGACTATTCCTTGTAATCGCATTTTTCATTAACCGGTTCACTACGGTTAAATACAAGAATTCTACGACCCTGTATTTGAGTGAGGAAGATAAATCCAGATCCATGAATGCCAACGACATGTTTCAGAGTTTTGGCCTTTTCAATACCAAGAAAAACATAGATAATGAACTGGAAATTCTCAAATCCTATACACTTCTGAAAAGAGTTATCGATGAGTCCGATCTCAAAGTATCATGTTTTTCATATAATAATTCTCCATTTTCTGAACTTCTTTTCAACACCCCGCTAATAAGGAAATACGAATTGTATAACCTGGCACCCATCCAGGTTGCCATTGATCCATCTGTTCCGCAGGCTACATATCTGAATTTCAGAATTACCTTCTTAAATGAGAACGAGTTCTTAATTGAAGCAGACGGTGAAGAAATACCCTTGTACAATTACATTGATGACATGGTCGTGGGAATAACACCTTCTATTCATTTCCGACAAAAGTACAAATTTGGTGATGAGACCAAAACAAAGTACTTTAATTTCAGGATCCTGAAATCATCATATTTTGATAAGGATTTTACAAAAAGGTCAAGCCTCTATTTCACTTTAAACAACATCAATGACCTGACTATGCAATATCAGGGTTCCATTACCACGGAAACAGCCACGGAAAGATCCACCCTTATGCGGATCTCGCTGACAGGCACAAACCGGCAACGCATCACCGACTTTCTGAATAACCTGACATCTGCCTACCTGGGCAAAAGCCTTGATAAAAAAAACAAGACAGCACTTAGTACAATCAGTTTCATAGATTCTCAAATATCGGATATAGCTGATTCCCTGAATTATGCCGAATCAGCATTGAAAAATTTCCGTTCTTCGCAAGGTGTAATGGACTTAAGCTTTCAGGGACAACAAATATTTGAACAGTTAAGCAAATTGGAAAATGAAAGAGCAGCACTTGATATACAAAGGAAGTATTATGAATACCTTAACAATTATCTGGCTACAAATAATGAAGTTTCTGATATTCTGGCTCCTTCCTCTATGAATGTGGTGGATCCGATTCTTACCACCCTGGTCACCCAATTAATAAGTCTGAACGCAGAGCGTGTCAGCCTTATACGCAATTCCGCCAATCAGCAAAATCTGTATTTGGCCGATATTAATATCCGATTGGAAAATATTAAAAAAACGATAAAGGAGACCGTTAAAAACACTTTGAATACGCTAAGTATCTCACTGAATGAAATCAATTACCGTATGTCTAAAGCATCCGGACAAATATCACAAATGCCAAAGACCGAGCTACAGCTTCGTGGTATTGAACGGAAATTCACGTTAAACGATGCCATAATTACTTTTCTTATGCAGAAAAGGTCGGAAGCTCAGATCTCCAGGGCATCAAGTTTACCGGATTATGAAATAGTTGATCCTGCGGTTATATTCATGTCCCGCACTGTTTCTCCGAAGAAAATGCTGAACTATATTATTGCCGTAGTTCTCGCTTTCTTTTTGCCTACCTCAATTATCCTAACGAAGGACCTTTTGAATAACAAGGTATCGGATCCTGAAGAATTGGAAAGCCTTTCTAAATTTCCCATACTGGGAAGGATTTTCCACAATTATCACAGGTCCAAACTGGTTGTGAAAGATCATCCGAACTCTTCAGTAACAGAATCTTTTCGGACAGTGCGTACGAACTTCCAGTTCTTTTCCGAAGGGGGCAAACGACAGGTATTGCTTATTACTTCTTCCAGCAGCGGTGAAGGTAAAACCTTCTGCTCAGTCAATCTTGCCTTGGCATTCGCGTTCACTGGTCATAAAACTGTTTTGCTGGAATTTGATCTCAGGAGACCAAATATACATCAGGAATTCGGTTCAACAAATATTATCGGGATCACCTCATTCTTAATCGACAAGGCCAATATTGAAGATATTATTGTTCCCACCCAAATTGAAAATCTTGACTTTATTTCAGCCGGTCCGGCAGCCCCAAATCCGGCCGAACTGATTGGATCCGAACGGACAAGTGAGCTTATTGATAAGCTAAAAGAGATGTACGACTATATTTTGATCGACTCAGCCCCAGCCGGAATTCTGGCAGAATCCCAGCTGCTGATGAGACTTTCCGACCTGAATATTTTTATTATCCGTTTGGAAAAAACTGTACGTGAGGCATTCAGGAACTCCATCCGGTCATTTGAGCAGAACAAAATGAGCAATGTTACCTTAATTATAAATGACCTGAATGTGAAACGTGATGCCTACAAGTACGGATACGATACCAAGTATTATACCGATGACAGGACCGGTTTCCTGTTCAGGCTCTTTCATAAAAGTAAAAAAGCATACTGACCACACTATTAGCCGCTTTGAAATATAACGATTCCGGCAGGTCTACAGATCACGTATTTTTTCCGGGTATAGTTTCTCTGATTGATCACTCTGAAAAACTTCCTTGCTGTCCAGATCCATGATTGTCAGCACACCTTCCGGCCAGCCAGCCCCGGTATCCATCAGGTAAACCTCACAGGCCTTGATTGGATTTGTTGTACCAAAGTTGATCGTCGGCGTATGGCCCAAATAAACCTCGTCATACGGGGTAAGCTGAACTTCATCCTCCTCATAATAATGTTTCAGGGCTGATTTTATAAGGGACCTGTCCCATAGCAAAACATCTTTTTCCTGCTTGCGGATATCCTTTTCAGGTTGATATCCGCCGTGCACAAACAGCTTATTATCAAGTTCATAAAACAAAACGGCACCTTTAAGAAGATTAATATGGCTTTCAGGCACTTTCCCCTTATAGGCGCCTACAGTCATGTTACCTCCCTGGCTCAGCCAAATGCCGGGCGTCACGCCCTTAATGAACCAATCCAGCATCCACTGGTCGTGGTTGCCCAGGATCAAAACAAGATTTTTAACCTGCAACAATGTATCGAATACTTTGTCCGTTTCCGGCCACCGGTCACCCAGATCACCTAAACAAATGAGCAGATCAGAATTCTTATCAAAACCGGCCCTGTCAAAGCACTGGATCAGTGCCTTATGTGCACCGTGGA
>Ga0105104_10003391_pt1 | contig 11366 bp, 7 predicted proteins | sample PPLLaktember2015_3_FD_87034 | JGI IMG/M metagenome (GOLD analysis project Ga0105104, IMG submission 87034) | Freshwater sediment microbial communities from Prairie Pothole Lake near Jamestown, North Dakota, USA - PPLs Lake P7 Core (6) Depth... | ecosystem: Environmental > Aquatic > Freshwater >... | reverse complement strand
GATTCTCAACGCCAGCAACTCCCGGCACTACAAGTTGAATCTCCAGAACCACAACTTATACGTTGTCGGGACAGATAGCGGGCTGCTCGACAAGCCCTACCCTGTGTCCTCGATGGTTCTCTCGCCGGGAGAGCGTCTCGACGTGCTCGTGAAGGCTACCCAGAAGTCGGGCAGCTTCAAGTTCCTTTCGCTTCCCTACAGCCGCCAGGGAAACATGGGAAGCGCGCAGATCACTCTGATGACTGTCACCTACCAGGGCACCAAGGTCACTGATGCCCTCCCCTTGACAGTCGATCCGGCGGCTGTCCGCGTGCCGGTGCCTGCCAATGCGGTCACGAGGACCATGAACCTGAGCATGGGGCAAGGCCGCGGGTACATCAACGGCATTTCTTTCAGCGAAACGAGCGCCTTTCAGATTCACTCGCCGCTCGGAGCATACGAAGTGTGGCAGATCACGAACGACAGCGGAATGGACCATCCGTTTCACCAGCATGTGAATCCTGCCCAGGTGCTCTCCATCACCGGCGGTGATTCCGGCTACGCGTCCTTCTACAGCCAGACGCCAGCCTGGAAGGATGTGGTCCTGGTTCCAAAGTGGGGGACCATCCGGCTTCTGGTTCCAGTGACGGACTATGACGGAATGGCCATGTTTCATTGCCACATCCTTGAGCACGAAGACATTGGAATGCTGGGGCTGTGGGATATCACCGGAGCAACCGGTTCGTAATCGGGATGTGCCCACGTGGCTGGCACACAATAGGGGCCAGATCCAGACCGACTAATTATCAATCACCTGTAAGAGGGGAGGAAAAATGTTCGACCGAAGACAGTTTCTCAAGCTGACCGGTGCCGGTACGCTCGCGCTGTTCGCGGGCTCACACGGCAAGTTCATTCATCAGGCGCTCGCTGCAATCCCTGGCGGAACGCTCGATCCGCTTGGCGTGGATAAATACATCTTGCCTTTGCTTATCCCTCCGGCGATGCCTCGAGCCGAGTTCGACCAGCAGGCCGCGCGGAACGTTGACTATTACGAGATCGTCACGAGGCAGTTCCAGCAGCAGATCCTGCCGCCTGGCTTGCCCCCGACCACGGTGTGGGGATATGGTCCCAACCCGGCGACCGTTCAAGGCGGCCCCGTGATCTTCAACGCCCCGTCGCTCACGATCGAAGCCAGGCAGGGCAGACCGGTGCGCATCAAGTGGATCAACGGGCTGGTTGACGCTAACGGCAACTACCTGCCTCACCTTCTCCCGGTCGATCAGACGCTGCATTGGGCCAACCCGCCCGGCGGCATGATGGGCCGCGACAAGCGTCCGACATTTACGCAGACACCTGGCGCCTACACCGGGCCAGTGCCGCTTGTTCCGCATCTCCACGGGGCCGTTGGCGTGGGTGATGAATCGGACGGCTATCCGGAAGCGTGGTACCTGCCGGCTGCCGACAATATCCCGAATGGCTATGCGACCGAGGGCACCTGGTACAATTACTTCGCTGGCAAGGCTGCGGCTCGCTACGGCGCGACCTGGGGGCCAGGATATGCCATATTCCAGTACCCGAACCTGAACCGCGCCTCGACCATCTGGTACCACGATCATACGCTCGGGATGACGCGGCTGAACGTCTACGCTGGACCGGCCGGCTTCTATCTCATTCGCGGCGGGCAGGATGACCCCGTGTTCGACGGGCGTCGCTTCGCGCTTCCGGATGTGCTCCCGGGCCCGGTGCCCGACCTTGACTATCCCGAGTGGGCCACCAGGGGAGGGCGTGCCAACTGGTCTCGGCGCGCCGTGCTACCCGGCCCGGCGCCCGCCTTGGGTGACCCGGCAGGGCTTGCCTACTATGAGATCCCGATCGCTATTCAGGATCGCTCGTTTAATCTGGATGGATCGCTTTTCTACCCGGACACGCGCGCTTTCTTCGACGACTACGAGGGCCCATACATTCCCGGCGCGGATGTCTCGCCCATCTGGAATCCGGAGTTCTTCGGGAACATGATCATGGTGAACGGGAATACCTGGCCCTACCAGACGGTCGAGAAACGCCGTTATCGTTTCCGCTTTCTTAACGGCTGCCAATCGCGTTTCCTCATCCTCGATTTTGCCAATATCCCTGGTGTGGAAGTGTGGCAGATCGGCAACGAGGGTGGCTTTCTTGCGGCGCCGGTGAACCTGACGCAGACTAACGGCAACCGGTTGCTGATGGCCTTGGCAGAGCGTGCGGACTTGATCGTGGATTTCACCAACGTTCCGGTTGGTAACTACATCCTTGGCAACGTGGGGCCGGACGAACCTTTTGGCGGCGGCGAACCGGGTGAAGATTTCGAGGTGGCCGATCCCAACACGACCGGCCAGATTATGCAATTTCGAGTCGTTCCGGCAGTCGGACCCGATAGGACCACACCGCCTCAGTATCTGAGACTCCCGCGAATCAGGCCGCTCCCGGTCGAGGTGACTACTCGGCAGTTGGCTCTGGTCGAAGTGATGTCGGAGGTCCACGACGGCCCGGCCGAGGCGGTTTTGGGCCATCTGGATGAGGACGGGGACACGGTGCCCCAGATGTGGATGGAACAGATCACGGAAACCCCTGCCGTCGGCGATACGGAGCTGTGGGAGTTCTACAACGCCACTGCCGACGCACACCCCATGCATGTCCACGAGGTGACGTTTGAGGTCGTGAACCGTCAGGCCCTGGAACTGAACGACGAGGGCGAAGCCGAGGTTCCAATTGAGCTGGAAGACGAGATCCGTCCGCCGGAACCTTGGGAAACCGGCTTCAAGGACACGGTCATCGCGTACCCGGGCGAAGTTACGCGCATCCGGCTGAAGTTCGACCACCCGGGAACCTTCGTGTGGCATTGCCATATTGTGGAGCACGAAGATAACGAAATGATGCGTCCCTACCGCATAGGCCCGGAGGACCATACCGCACCTGGTGGCGGACACGAGGGGATGTAAGTCCGATCTCGGCTCACGAAGAGACCGGTCATTCGGCCGGTCTCTTCGGCGACCTGCTCCCGTAGTCCGACTTCCAAGGTCGGACCTGCGGGCTATCCGAAGGAGACGTTGATCACCATTATCTCGGCGACGCCGGAGGTCCTGACCGGCGGCCCCCAGAGTTGCACTCCGCTCGTCACGAAGAAGTGTGTCTGGCGTTTTTTCAGATACCCCCAGCTCAGCTCATTCTGATACTGCGTAACGAAGTTAGCCGGCCACACCTGACCGTGATGCGTGTGCCCGGACAACTGGATTTCCACGCCCGCCCGGCTGACCTTGTCAAAATCGAGGGGCCGGTGGGCGATCAGGATGACTGGCAGCTCGGGGCCAACTGCCCGCAGCAGCTCTTCCACAGACTTCCTGTCCCCGGATCGCCGGTCCCGGCGCCCGGCCACGTAAAAGGCGTCGTCTATGCGTTCGACCCGATCGCTGAGGAGCCGGATCCCTGCCTTCTCGAAGAATCCGCCTTCTGCGGCTCGCCGATCGTGGTTTCCGGGTGCCCCGTAGACCCCGTACCTCGCCCGAATCCCACGGAACTCTGCTTCATAGCCGCTTTTTATTTCATCCGGCCGATCCCCCTCCAGGACATCCCCACCGACGAGGACGATGTCCGGACTTGTGCTGTTGATCCTGGAAACCAACCGTTTCAGCAGGTCATCGGCGGTGATTTCGTTCAGATGGATGTCCGAGACGAAGACGATCTTGAGTTGTTTGATTTTCGACGATTTCCGGGGGACCTCGATGGCGTACTCGCTGATTTGGAGGCGCTGATGATTCAAGAGCCCTACACCGACCACGGTAGCCGGAGCTATGAGCCATAGAGCCAGCCTGAATCGTCTGAATCCCGGGGTCTTGGTGGTGGCGCCCGACAGGACTTTCAACAGCCGGAGAGCCCCGACCACGCCGTCAGAGGCAAGCACGAACAGGACTAGATAAAGGAGGAAGGGTAGGGAGCAGTACCCGGCGATCATGACGGGTTTCGCCCAGCCGCCCGCGCTGCTGTGGGAGAGCGTTTCGGCCAGTGGGTAACCGAACGCAAGGATGACAGAAACGAAAGTCCAAACCCGTTTGTACGGACGGGTGGAGATTTGCTGCCTGACGCGCACACAGGCGTAAATCACCAGGGGCGACAAGAGCAAGAGCACATCGAGCAAAAACATAGAAAGCGTCAGGCCGTCATCACGCGTAGATCGCCGTGCGAATGATCTTCACCACCAGGTTGGCGGTCGGATCAGGACAGCGCACGTATTCGGTTGTAACACCGTTTGTGTCGATAACTTTCTCGTACGGGGTGCCTTCGTACTTCCAGGGAAGAGTCACGCCGGAACCGAGCAAACGAACAAACGGGTCCAGGCTGGCGCGCAGCCAGGGACAGACCTTGCCCCAGTCGGCAGGATAGGCGAGCCGGTCACCCTTCTTGTGGCACCAGGAATCCTCTCTCGCTTCGTAAATCTCGAGCTCGACCTTCCACCCCTTGGGTTTCGCCTGGGCTGGCTTGTCGGCTGGTTTGCTGACGTCCGGAGTTTGCTGCGCTTCCAGGGTGGCGTTTGATGCGAACAGTGCCGCGAGCCCGCATCCGCTGGTGGCGACGAATTCTCGACGTTTCATGGTTCTGCCTCCTCGCTTCTAGAAGGGCTTATATTGACACAGATGTCTTGCGTTGAACCCCGCGGTCCGAGTTTTTTTGCTTGGGGAGTCGCTGCCCTGTGTGCTTCGGTTCCGCCTTATTTGGGCTTCATCCGATCCAGTCGTTCCTGCGCCTGCCGCAGTCTTTCCATGGCCTCCCGGAGGTCGCGCCGTATCTGTTCCAAGTCGTCGGGAGCCACGGCGGCGGGCGGCGGAGGCGTCTCTCGAGTCGCTGGACCTGCGGGAGGCACTGTCGGTCCGGTCTCATCTGCCAGAGGGGCGACCGCGGGCGCGTCACCCACAACCGCAGCCATCGCCGCGTCGATATTCGGGTGCATCACGACGCGCTCGGCGTCGGCCAGGATGATGCGCCGAAGTTCAGGAAAGTTAAGGGTCTCGGGCTTCAGGAAGACCGGTTCCGCGTAGAGAATTGCGTCGCCGATCGGAATGACGAGCAGGATACCGCGCGAGACTTCCGACCCGACCTGGCCCCAAAGTGTGAACTGTTCCGAAATGACGGCGTCGTTGTCGATACGCGCCTCGACCTGGTTGGGACCATCCACGTGCCTGCCGGACGGGAACCGAAAGAGTGACAACTCGCCATAATGCGGAGTATCGCTGCGGGCCGTCACCCAGGCGACCAGGTTATGCCTGTTGTTTGGCGTGAGCGGCTGCAGCAGCAGGAACTCCTCCTTCGGTTCGCCCGGGAGCCGTGCCACGATGTAGTAGGGAGACATGACCTGTGTCTCCCCGAAGGACTTCTCCACCGGAAAAGCCCACTGGTCTTCCTTGTTGTAGAAAACGACCGGGTCCTCCATGTGGTACTGAAGCAGCATGTGCGTTTGGATCGCGAAGAAGTCGAGCGGATAACGCAGGTGCGGCCTGAGGAATGCCGGCATCTGGTCGAGCGGTTTGAACAGACCCGGGAAGATCGCCTGGTAGGTCCTGATGAGGGGATCATTGGGGTCAGCGACGTAGTAGTCAATCGAACCGTTGTAGGCGTCAACGACCGCCTTGACGCTGTTGCGGATGTAATTCTGACGCCCTTTCCAGGGGGTCGAATACGGATAGTGGTTGGTGACGGTATAGGCGTCCTGTATCCAAAACAGCCGGCCGTCAGCCACCACGAGGTAAGTATTCTCGTCCGGCACAAGGAACGGAGTGAGAGTAGAGAAGCGCTCCCGGACAGTTCTCCGGTATTGAATCCGGCTGTCCCTGTGGATTTCTCCCGAAATGAGCAAGTTCAGGTCTCTAAACTGCCAGGAGTACAACAGCCGCCGCACGAGCGAACCGAGGGAGACACCTCCTCTTCCCTGGTATCGGGTGTAGACAGGTCCGTCTGGTCCCGGGTAGTTGAATTCGTCCATGGCGCTCGGAGCAACCACGAACGGAAGACTTTTCAGGCCGTAGTAGATCTCGGGGCGAGAAAGCTCGAACTGACCTTTGGGGGGAACGTCCTTCAAAAAGAATGCCGGCCGCCCGCCTGGTGCGACCTCGGTGACCGGGGTCATGGCGGCCCCGTAGCCGTGCGTGAACTGGAGATGGCGGTTCACCCAGCGCTGCGCCTCGGCGGGCAGTTTCTCGGGCGACAGCTCCCGGCTTGCGAGCATGACTTGCCGCAGCTGTCCATTTACAACGTACCGGTCGGTCGTCACCGAGAGGAAGTCGTAGTAGAGACGGAAGAATTGAATCTGGTTGTAACTTTGCAGCAGCGGGGCTTCATCCCAGAGACGGATGTTCTGGATCGTTCCCTGGTTTTCAGCGACTGTCCGGGCATCAAAGGTCCCAAGTGCCGGATGACTTCGCGAAGTAACCCCATCAAGAGCGTATGCCTGCCTGGTCATCCGAATATGTTTAGCAAGGTAGTCACGCTCGACGGCGAGTTCATTTGGCTCCACTCTGAAACGCTGGACCAGTGCGGGGGCTACCGCCTGGCCGAGGATCGACGCTCCGATCCAGAGCACGACTGCCCAGGCAATCACCCGGAATCGATTGCGAAGAGCAGCGCCCACAATCAGCCCGGCAACAACCAACGCGAGGAAGGTCAGGGCCGTCTGGGCTGGAAGCAAGACGTTGTCTTCGGTGTACCCGATTCCGTGGACAGACCCGCGTGTCGAATAAAGCAGCTGGTACCGGCCGAGCCAGTGGCCAAACCCGATGAGAACGAACGCACCTGCCCCAAGGAATGCGAAGTGTCGTCGAATTCCGGGCGTCAGGATGAAGGGCTCACCTCGTAAAGCGCGGCTTGCGTAATAGAAAGCGGCAAGCAGGACCGCGAGCCCGACAATCAGAATCAGCACCCAGCTGCGGAGAAACTGCAGGAAGGGCAAGGTGAAGATATAAAACGAGAGATCGCGGTCGAAGACCGGATCCTTCTGTCCGAAAGGAACGCCATTCAGAAATCGCAGGACCAAGTCCCATTGAGCGGACAAGCCCATAGCGAGAAACAAGGCTCCCAGTATCGCCGCCACAATCACTGCCACCGTCAGAACCTTCGGGACCATGGCGGTCAGCTGAGGGTCGAGGATCGGCGAGCCGAAGCTGGGAATCGAGCGATCAAGTCTTCGGGCCAGGTAGATGTTCGGTCCGGCGACCAGAGCGGCGACAAGGAGTCCCAGCAGGAGGAGCCAGGCCTCGGCGGAAACGACCCGGAACAGGACGGATTGGTAGCCTAGGGCTCCGTACCACAGATAATCCGTGTAAAAAGAACGGGCCCACCCGAGGCTAAAGAAGACCAGGAGGATCAGAAGAATCCAGAGCGCGCATCCGAGTCTGCGGCGAAGGTACGGTATGTCAACCTGGGCCGGCTCAGGGCGTCGGGGACCGGATGAAGGAAATTCCCGGGAAAATTCGGACATTGTGACGACCCCGAAAATTGTTGGTTTGTAAGTACTTGACGCCCTTATTGTTTCATACCGTGAAGGGCCCTGCAAGCCGCCAAGACGTGTCCGAGCGCTAACAGATGACGCGTCCCGACAATTCTTTTACGCTAAAGAGATGCCGAAGCGGGATGTAGTCCAGGAAGCAGTCGAATCAGTCGCTGCCGCTGCCGACAATCCGGAGTCGCCTGCCTCGATAGAGCTGTTCCGAAAAACCCTCCGTGGGCGACACAATCTCCCCGCAGCGCGCGCCGCTCAGGCTGCCGGCCAGCATCGTCTCGTCGTACTTATACCCGAACTAACGAACGCGTTTTCCTATTTTTTGTCGGACCCGCAGAAGCGGGATCCGCTCTGCGCGGCGAAGGCAGCCATCGCTGAAGCGCTCGACCGCCTGGATTGCGGAGACGCCGATGTCTTCCTGCGAGGCCTCCGGCATGTCCAAATGGAAAAGGTTTGGGGAGGGACTACGGACACCGCCGCGCAGCTTCGGGCACGCTCGGCTGCCGCCCTGGTTCGCTTGGACCACCCGGATAGATACAGATTCCTGGCCGAGCTGCTGTTCGACTCCTGCCCGGAAGCACGACGGGGAGCCGTCCAGGCGGCTGCATTCGCCGGCGGGGACGTGGCGGAGATACTCCTGCGCGTCAAGGCCGAGATGGGCGACAAGGACCTCTCGATTATCGGCGACTGCCTGACGGCACTGTTGCAGCTGGCACCGGACGCTTCAGTCGAGTTTGTCGCAAGGCGCCTTCAGTCGCCCGCGCCCCAGTTACGCGAATTCGCGGCACTGGCGCTCGGAGAGGCCCGAGTGCCAGGTGGTTTCGAGTTCCTTCAAAGCGCGATCGTCGGCGTGACCAATCAGGCTGAGTTTCGAACGCTCGCGCTCGCCATGGCACTCTACCGGACGTCCGAAGCGTTTGAGTCGCTTGTGGCCTTCCTGAAGGAAAAGCCGCTGGCTCTTGCTTCAGCCGCGCTCGAAGCCCTGGAGCTCTACCGGCACGACCACGATCTGTGGCAGAAGGTCACCGAGACGAGCGCCAGGCGTGGGCTCCGCGAACCCGGCGGTCGGTGAAGGCGGCCCTGGCTTAAGGCGTAAGGACCTCAAGGACCACAATGACCCCAAGGACAGCAGGGATGGAAGCACAGCTGCGCCAGCAAAACGAATCCCTTTTCGTTGCGGTTGTTGCTGTCCCCGAGGTCGTTAAGGTCTTCGAACCCTATCGCCCTTTATCGTGCAGGGGTCACTTTCAGATTTGCGAAATCGCCCGACGACCCGTTGCCCACCCAAAAACCGATCCAACCCGTCTTTCGGTCGCTCAATTGCTGTACCTCGAGGCAGGGTGCTGCAGCATCGTCGACGAAGACGCTCACCTTGGGATGGGCGACCACGATCCGGACATGCACCCATCCGGTAGGATCGGGGGCCGGATCAACCGGGTTCTCGAACTCCTCCGGTCGTTCCGCCCTGAGCTTCTGCCACGTGTAGGCAGGGTGGGATATGTACTGCACCGCGTGGTTGCGTCGCGTAGGATCCGTCGCTCGGAAATTGAAAGGGCGGAAATAGATGGCGTCGTACGCTTTCTCATCGAGCCCGTGAAAAGCGACGCCGACAAAGCTCCGTTGGAGGACATCGCGGCCTTTCACGTCGAATTCGATCGTCCCGTTCGAAAACTGGGTGTCCGGCAGCCAGGCGAGCCCGTCGCCCATCCGTTCGTCGAATCGAAGGATAGTTTTGCCATCCGCCGCCGCCTCGCTGACGGCGCGGTTGTGAATCCGCCATGTTTTTCCCAATGCGGTGACCGTTTCGCCGGAACCCTGAGCAAGAAGCGCATTCCCGACGAGTCCGGCTGCAAAGAGCGCAAACAGCTGGAAGAGACTCCGATTTCTCATAGAGGTTTCCTCTGGTCTATGTACGCTTTTCGGCGGGCCGGGGTTCACAACGCCCGGCCGCAAGTGTAGATCGACCCAATCCAAGCGGCGGCGGAGGCTGGGCCCACTCGTGAAAGGGGTGGCCACGGCCCTCCTGTTCCGCGCCGATTTGAAGTATGGCTTGCTTAAGGCTAGCATTAAGCCATCCCTATTTACATGGAGGTCAATATGAACACTCGTTGGTTGGGGTCGGTCTTGGTGGTGTGCCTCGCCTTTGCGTTCTCCAACGGTCTGTTTGCGCAGGACGACGTCAAGTCGACAGTAACGACGATCGAGAAAAACCTGTGGGAGGCTTGGAAGAACAACGAAACGGGCCCGTTTCGTGAGCACCTGGCTGACAATTCCGTAAGCATCAACCCGCAGGGGGTCAGCGCCGGCAAAGAGGAGGCGATCAAGAGCATGACCGCCACACCGTGTGAGGTTCGCGGCTTCTCGTTCTCCGACTGGCAGGTTCACGAACTCAGCGGCGACACGGTCATCGTGACGTACAAAGCCAAGCAGGATGCCACCTGCGGCGGAACCAAGATACCCGCCGACGTGGTCGCCAGCTCCGTCTACGTGAAAAAAGACGGCAAGTGGCTTGCAGCCTCCCACCAGGAAACACCCCTGATGGAACCTGGAACGGCCAAGGCTGAGTAGAAGCGATGCCGAAACCGAGATCGCCACACAGCGAGGGTGTTGCATAAGGTCGGAGAAGTGCGTTCGGCCCACAGGTATTGACGGATGTGCTATGGGCTGATGTCGTGCGGAGTGCGAGATCGAATGGAGCCGCGCACGAAAGCGCACGGCCGTGCGCGAGAGTAAGCGGACCACCAATCATTCGCTGAGTCGAGACAATTAAACACGAAGCAGTGGAGCGAGTCAGGTGGTCCGCTCACTCTCGCTCACTGCCGTTCGCTTTCGTGCGCGGCTCCATTCGATCTCGCCCTCCGAGGAGGGAACTTGCCGATCTGTCCGCCCATCAATAGAAGAGTTAAGATTCTCAACACCCGCGCGGCGACCTGGGGTTATTGCGCAGCGCCGGCTTGTTCCTTGTGAAAGCGAACCACCTGTTGTTTCAGGCTCCCATTGGGTCCAGCGTCGCAGATCAGGTAGTGATGCACATTCCCGGTTGGGCCGTACCGGTCGTGAAGCCCTGCACCGCCCCCGCCCGCGATCCTATAGGGGATCCCGTTGTGCGAAGCCGTCGAGTACGCGTGAATGTGTCCCAGGAACACATGTTTGACCCGATGGCGGCTCATCAACTCCGCAAATCTGGTGGATGCCTCCGGTTCCCAGCTGTGGTACGCCCACTTCTCCACGTTTGACACGGGTTTATGAGCGGAGACGATGATCGAGGAACCCTTCGGAGTGCTTGAAAGCACGTTCTCCAGCCAGTCGAGAGTCTTCGATGCAGGCTGAACCGACGAGCTGTTGTCGACGAACACGAACCTCCATTTCCCATAGTCAAACGAGTAGTTGAGACTCTCGTTCCCGAACAAAGACTTGTACTCGAGGGCCAGCCCGTTGTCTCCATCGTCGTGGTTCCCAATGGCGACGAACAGGGGTATTTCCACCTTCTGCAGAGGCGGAAGGAAATACTCCAGGTACTCCTGCGTATATCCGCGAAGGACGATGTCCCCTGTATTGATGATGAAGGCCGGCTTGGGTTCGAGAGTCCCGATATGCTTGAGAATCGCGGCCCACATTGGGGCGTTCGATCGCGAGTCCCCCATCACAATGAAACGAAAAGAGGATCGTGCCTTCGGCAGCCTTGCTATCCCTTTCTGAAAATTGAATTTATCTGCATACGGACCTAGCCTGCTCGACGCCTCTGCGGTGATCTGTTCTGCAGATGGCGGGGTCAGATCCTTCAGCTCGATTTCGTTCATTGCCCCGGAAGCGAGGGAGGCCGCCGCCTGAATCTGCCCATCGGGCCGGGAGAAGAAGGCCATGCCGT
>Ga0105104_10003390_pt1 | contig 11370 bp, 7 predicted proteins | sample PPLLaktember2015_3_FD_87034 | JGI IMG/M metagenome (GOLD analysis project Ga0105104, IMG submission 87034) | Freshwater sediment microbial communities from Prairie Pothole Lake near Jamestown, North Dakota, USA - PPLs Lake P7 Core (6) Depth... | ecosystem: Environmental > Aquatic > Freshwater >... | reverse complement strand
ACCTTCGCCGGCATCTCCCTCCAAGAACTCGTAAGCTATCCCCGGACGAATCACCCGGTCAATCCAGCCCTTCAATACTGCCGGCGGCTGCCCCCACCAGTTGGGGTGAATGACGATAATACCGTCTGCGTGTCGGATTTCCTCACAATGGCATTTTACTGGTTCCGGCAGCACGGCGTCCTTCGGAATTTCCTTGCTAACGAGTAGCGGACCGAAGCTCTCGGCATACAGGTCGTGAAAAGATACGCTGTGCCCATTCTTTTCGAGCTGCTCTACAGCGGTCGACGCGATTGCATGATTGAGGCTCGCCTTATCAGGATGGGCAAGGATGACCGATATTCTCATGGTTATCTGTGTTTCTCCAATTCATCAAATAACGACGAAATCAGCCGGAGCGTTAGCGATCGGCTGTATTGCTTTTGCCAGCTAATTTATACTAAAAAGTATTCTCCTTTTATTCTCAAAATAGCACCACCGCCAAAGGCAACTTCTATATGATTTATTTCATCTCGTCTTGTTAGCAGTTTTATAGTGTTTGACTGATCGACCTTATCATTTTGCTCAAGAGAAATAACGTCACCATTCCATTTTTCATGTTTTAGCAAATAGTGCCCAAATGCTGCATTTCCCGAACCGGTTGCGGGGTCTTCAAGATAGCCAAAACGAGGAGCAAAGACCCTTGTGCGGAATCGATTTGATTTATCAGAGACCTCCGCGGAGAAAACTAATACTATATCAATAAAGTGATTTTCACAGAATAGCTTCAACTTCATGAAATCAGGATATATTGCTAATATCGTCTGTAATGTCCGGATTGGAACAATGAGCGTTTCTAAGCCGGCATTAACCACCTCGATAAGGTAATCTTCACTCACGTCTTGAACGCTTATGCCCAGAGCTTCTGCAATCTGAGCTTTTGGAATAGATTTATCAGGAAAATGAGGAACAGGCGCAGATATAAACACGGCATCTTCATCTGCAATTCTATTTTGGACAAGCAGCTTGCCTTTGCTAGTAACAATATTGATGGTTGATTTCTTTAGAAGCTCGGGATTATTCTTGAGAAGGTCATACATGATTGCAATTGTGGCATGCCCGCAAAATTCAACTTCCCTTTCAGACGAATAATACTTCAGATTAAAGGTGTCAGTATCAATCTTGCTTATATAACCTACCTCATTGACAAATCCTTTTAGCTCGGCGGCAATACGTTGCATATCTTTTGGATCAAGTTCGTTTTCTGAATTCAGATAGATTGCGCCTGCCGGATTCCCGGAAGATTTATCTGTTGCAAAGGCATCAATTTTTTTAAAAACTAACTTTTTCATAATACCTCTTTGTTCAGAAATTTATGGAAGGCTAACGAAAAAATCAGCCGGAGCGAAGCGATCGGCTGTGTTGACAGGTTAGCGATTTTCAATATCTAACCCATCCATTTGGCAACTGTGAGCCACGCGCTACAAACAATGTGATCTTTTCTCTTTTGCACAGTGCCTTGATATCTTCTAGTAGTGTTAGCTCTTCTTGTGAATATGCAGATGGATTTGTTATAACTATCCACACTCCATTCTCTTGAACTTTTTCATCCTGCTTCCGGACGTAGGTTAAAAACTCGTTCGTAGTTTGCAGAGTTTGTTTTTCTGCTTCAGGCTTTAAATATGCAGTATGAGAAACCGTAAATCCCCACTTCATCTTAGTATCCAAGGCAGCAACTCGTTTTGGAAGCATGTGCATAGAAATGCCTTTTGATCGTTCTGGCAATATCTCGTTCGCCAAAGAGATCGTAGTAAAAAACAGGACTAAAAAAACCACTAATATTGCTTTTTTCATTTCTTTTCCTTTCGCTAACATTTTGCTCACCGGACCCGCGTCGTGGGCGGGGTCCGTGTGCAGCAGTTTGTTGGCAGCATTTATTTTTCTTTTTTCTTATTTGCTTCCTCGAATGCATTTCCAAATTCAAAATCGGAATCAATTTGCTCCCAAGTTGTATTAGTTTCCTTCAGATGCTTATTTATAACTTTCAATTTGTCTAAAAGAACCGCACAAGTTATAGACAAAACAGCAATTGCCATAGATTCAATTACCACTATTGCGCATAACCATTCTGGTTCAAATTTAAGAAGAAGACCAACCAAGCCTGTGATGAAAGGAATCGTTACAAGCCCCCTGCAAGAAACCAAAGGGAGTTGATTTTTTGATCTGTTTTATGTCTTTCAAAATACAGGCGTATTCTTCGAATTTTGCTCATTTTTTTCTGACCATTATCTTTTATATTTTTATTGCCAACAGAGTAATAGACGGAAAACGTTCCGTCATATCAGAGTATATAGATGGAACGATTTTCCACTTATTGTGATATTAAAGCATAAAACATGGAAAAATAAACAAATATCCTATCCAAATCAACAACTTAAGCAATGTATTTAAAAATGAATTCTGTGGAAGAGATTATCACGTATAGATAATGATTATCAAATGAAATATTCGATAACATCCATTGTAACCATGTGATTGGTCTTGGGAAGCTTTACGATCGGCTTTGACATTTACTGTCAACGGACTTTAATTTTATGACATGTAAAACAATCTGTGCAAATGGAGTATTTTAATATTCATCAAACAGCGTCCATTGCTCAAAGGCGCGCTGTTCGTCTTTTGATGACAGGGGCGCTATTTCACTGATAAAACGGGACGGGCTGAGTGTCAACGTGCCCGCAGCTCGGGTATAATCCAGCACGGGTGAAGAAAGGTATAGCTGATCCTTGGCTCGCGTGACGGCCACATAAAAAAGCCTTCTTTCCTCTTCTTCTCCACCCGCTTCCTTGAGGGCACGCTGCAGGGGAATCATGCCGTCGGCACACCAGATCAGAAACACATAAGACCATTCCAGTCCCTTGGCCTGGTGGATCGTGCTTAAAATAACCTTATCGTCCTGCCGTTCTTCAATTTCTTCTTCCTTGGACATATTGGTAAGGAGCGCCAATTCGTTCAGGAAATCATCCATGCGCTCAAACCTGGCCGCAAAATTTCCCAGCTGGATTAAATCATCTTCGCGCGCAGACGCATCGCCGTAATTATCCTGCAAATAAGTCCGGTAGTCGCCTTTGTTCAACAGCAAATCGATGATTTTTTCCGGGGTTCTGTCGGGAACATCCAAAGAAAGCAAAATCAGCAAGGTATTCCGACACTGTCCGACACCGTTATGAGATGCTTTGGGCAGGGTTTTCATAAACGATTCCTCAAGCAAAGACTCCAGCGGGTTGTCCTGCCCGGCCAGCCGGCTCCAGATTTTTTCAAATGTGACCTTGCCTATTTTGGGATACATCATCAAAAGCCTTCGCCAGGCCAGTTCATCATGCGGGTTGACCAAAACCCGCATGTAGGATGTTACATCTTTGATGTGCGCCTGTTCGAAGAAACGGATGCCGGAACGGATTTCAAAAGGAATATCGCGCCTCACAAACTCCATCTGCACTTCCATCGAATGATAGTGGGCACGATAGAGCACGGCCATCTCGCTAAATGGCACACCGCTGCGGGAAAGTTCGGCAATCCTCTGCGCGACAAAATCCGCCTGCTTTAAAACATTTTGCGCGGAAACCATGACCGGCCGCATTCCTTTACTGCGGACGGCTTTCAACGCTTTGGGAAACTGGTTTTCATTATTGTTGATGCTCAGGTTTGCCAGATGAAGGATTTCCGGCGTACTGCGGTAGTTGGTTTCCAGTTTGAATATTTTGCAGTCGGGATAGCGCTCCGGAAAATGGATGATGTTTTCGAAATTGGCACCGCGAAAAGAATAAATGCTTTGTGAATCGTCACCCACGACCATCAGGTTGCGATGGCCGGTGGCCAGCAGATCAATGATATCCGCCTGAATGATGTTGGTATCCTGATACTCATCCACCAGAACGTGCAAAAACCTTTGGGAAAGTGTTTGCAGAATATCCGGGTGTTGCTGGAGCAGCAGGCGGCAGTTGATCAGCAAATCGTCAAAATCCATCACTGAGAGGTCTTTCTTTTTTTGCTCATAACGACAGGCGATCTGATTGATTTCCTGATAAAGATGCAGAAAAAAGGGATATCTGGATGCAATCACCTCTTCCAGTGTGTCCTCGGTATTCAGCGCCAGGCTGATCATTTCTGCGATAATATTGTTCTTGGGAAATTTGGTCAGTTTGGTGTCAATCTTTAGTTCGGCCATCACCTGCGCAATAATCTGGCGGGAATCCTCACTATCCACAATTGAAAAACTATTCTGATAACCCAGGCGGAATGCGTAGCTTCTCAGGAAGCGATGGGCAATGGAATGAAACGTGCCGCCCATTATTTTCCCCGTGTAGCAATGAACAAGGCTTTCCACCCGGTTCAACATGGATCGTGCGGCTTTATTCGTGAACGTCGCCAGCAGAATGCTTTCCGGCCGGACGCCGGATTCCAGAAGATGAGCCACCCGGTAAGTCAGTGTCCGCGTTTTACCGCTTCCCGCTCCAGCGAGAACAAGAAGCGGCCCGCCTTCTTCTGTGACAACCCGGTACTGTTCGGGATTCAGCTCTTTTTCATACTCAATCATTTAATTATTGAGGTTTCAGGATTTCAGGGCTTTTTTAATTTCTGCAACCGTATCTTTGGAACTGAGCGACAGGAACGTTTTCAGCAATCCCTCTTTTTCATAAAAACCAATGAGCGGGGCTGTTTTCTGGTTGTATGTTTCCATACGGTTGGTTATCGCTGCTTCCGTTTCGTCATCGCGCTGAATGGTCTGATGATTACATAAGGTACATGTTCCGTCTTCTTTCGGCGGATTGCTTTTGATGTTGTAAATGGCCTGGCAGGCAGGATTGCAGCAGGTTCTTCTTGTCGTCAATCGATCCAGGATGACGTCGCGCGGGACGTCCAGGTTGGCGACAAAATCCATTTTAATATTGAGTTTGGCAAGCAGTTTCTTGAGCTCTTCTGCCTGTGGAATCGTTCGGGGAAAACCGTCCAGAATGAATCCGTTTTGGCAATCCGGTTCCTGCAGCCTTGCTTCCATGATGTCCATGATTAAAGAATCAGGCACCAGGTCTCCCCGGTCCATGAATTCTTTCGCTTTTTTTCCCAGAGGAGTACCTTCTTTCACGGCTGAACGTAAAATGTCGCCTGTCGATATCTGCACGGATCCGTCAAATTCCGTCAACAATTTGGCTACCGTACCCTTACCTGCGCCCGGCGCGCCCAATAATATGATTCTCATTTTTTTCCCTCGATTCTTTATAGCTGATGTTTAGACTGCGGGGCTTATAATGCAAAAACAACAAACGGTCAAGTCAATTAGAAACCACGATAAAATGATAACATCAGCAACGTGGAGTTAATGAAGGCTGATCAATGTTTATTTGATTTCCATGCAGAACTTATCGATTTTTTCGGGAGGTGCGATGGGATAGTCACCGGTGTAGCAAGCCATACAGAAACATTCTTTGGGCATACCGGTAGCTTTGACCATCCCGTCAACGGTCAGGTAGTGCAACGAATCCAGACCGATGAATTCGGCAATGGCTTTTTCATTTTCTTTTTTTGTGGCAATCAACTCGCCTTTGGAGGAAAAGTCAATTCCGTAAGGACAGGGAAACATAGTCGGAGGACAACTGATGACCATGTGGAGTTCCTTAATGCCGATCCCCTGAAGGTGTTTTACGCGGTTGCGGCTTGTCGTGCCGCGGATGATGGAATCCTCAACAATCAAGACTTTCTTGCCTTCCAAAAGCGGCTTGACCGGATTGAGTTTCACGCGTACGGCGAAGTCCCGCATCGGCTGGGTCGGCTGAATGAAGGTGCGGCCTATGTAATGATTGCGGATCATCCCCATCTCAAAGGGGATGCCGCTTTCTTCAGCATAACCGATTGCGGCGTAGCTTCCGGAATCCGGAAACGGCATTACCAGGTCAACATCCGGACGGTATTCACGCGCCAGTTCACGGCCCAACCGTTTTCGGCATAGATAGACATTCTGGCCGAATATCTGGCTGTCCGGACGCGCAAAGTAAATCAATTCAAAAATACAGTGGCAATGCTTCATGAGGGGAAAAGGTTTCAAACTTTTATACCCTTGCGCATCGATGATAATAATTTCACCCGGCTCAACATCCCGTATGTACTCGGCCCCCACCAGATCAAACGCGCAGGTTTCAGACGCCACCACCCAGCCGCCATTGAGTTTGCCTAAAGCGAGAGGCCGGAAACCGCGCGGATCACGGGCCGCAATAATTTTGTCCCGTGTCAGCATGACCATACTGTAGGCACCTTCAACCTGTTGCAGCGCAATGGAAAGCGCCTTCTCCAGCCCCCTCTTCAGATGAGGCGCCATTAAATGGATAATGACTTCGCTGTCCATCGTGGACTGAAAAATTGACCCCCGGCTTTCCAGCTCGGATCGCAGGGACTGGGCGTTCACAATGTTGCCATTGTGCCCCAGGGCGTAATATTCCTCGCCGACATGCACAAGAAAGGGCTGAGCATTGGATATCGTTGAAGAACCGGTGGTGGAGTAACGGACATGGCCGATCGCGAGAGATCCGTTAAGCTTCTGTAAAATGGATTCCTTAAACACTCCGGAGGCAAGCCCCATACCCTTATGTTCGAAGACATTGCAGCCGTCGGACACGACAATACCCGCAGATTCCTGGCCGCGGTGCTGCAGGGCGAAAAGACCAAAGAAGGTCACGCGTGCCGCATCTTCATGTCCGTAAATGGCAAACACGCCGCATTCCTCACGGGGACGGCAAGATTCGCTCAATGATTCTTCAAATAATGTCATTTCTTATGGTACTCCTGTAAAGGGCAAACTCCCCAATCTTGCTTGCTCATCGCTTTCACTGCTTCGCCCAACGCCCGCGCTCCTGCCAGTGTGGTCGTATAAAGAATATTATACGTCAGCGCGCCGTGCCGGATATGATAGGCATCACGCGACGACTTGCGACCGACACTGGTATTGATAACCATCTGGATGTCACCGTTTTTGATATAATCGATAACATGCGGCCGCCCTTCACTAACTTTGTTGACAACCGTTGCATCAATGCCGTAACTGCTCAAATGCCTGGCTGTGCCGGCAGTGGCCAGAATCTTGAAGCCGAGTTTTTCAAATGTCCGCGCAACGTCCGTGATCCGGTCTTTATGGTCATTGTGAACGCTGATGAAGACGGAACCGGATGTTGACACCGTGAAACCGGCCGCCATCTGTGATTTGGCAAAGGCAAGTCCAAATGATTGGTCAATCCCCATCACCTCGCCGGTGGATTTCATTTCCGGTCCCAGGAGAATATCCACTTCCGGAAAACGATTAAAAGGAAAGACCGCTTCCTTGACGGATACATGTGCAGGTTTAATTGTTTTTGTGAAGCCAAGTTCCTGCAGGCTTTTGCCCAGCATCACTTTTGTAGCCAGTTTGGCCAAAGGCACACCGATGGCCTTGCTGACAAACGGCACGGTGCGCGATGCACGGGGATTGACTTCCAGCACATACAGCGTCCCGTCTTTAATGGCATACTGAATATTCATGAGGCCGATCACGTTAAGCTCGCGAGCCAGCATTTTGGTCTGTTCTTCAATCAGATCCAATATGGACTGGGAAAGAGTGAGCGGAGGCAGGATACAGGCGCTGTCGCCGGAATGAATGCCCGCTTCTTCAATATGCTCCATGATCCCCGCCACAACGGTTGTTTGGCCGTCACTGATCGCATCGACGTCCACTTCCACCGCGTCTTCCAGAAATTTATCGATCAAAACCGGGTGACCGGGAGAAACAAGAAGCGCCTTGGCCATGAACGTCTTCAACGTTTCCTGATCATAGACGATTTCCATCGAACGTCCGCCCAGCACGTAGGAGGGGCGCACGAGCACCGGATAGCCGATACGCTTGGCAGCAGCCAGCGCCTGTTCGACATCCATGGCCGTATCATTATCCGGCTGATTGAGATTTAATTTATGAACGATTTCCTGAAACAGGTCACGGTTTTCCGCCCGGTCAATGGCTGCAGGCGAGGTTCCGATAATAGGCACACCGGCGGCTTCCAGACCACGCGCCAGATTGAGCGGCGTCTGACCACCGAACTGGACAATCACACCGTCTGGTTTTTCTGTTTGTATAATATGCAAAACGTCTTCGAGGGTCACCGGCTCGAAAAATAATTTATCCGATGTATCGTAGTCTGTGCTGACCGTTTCAGGATTTGAGTTGATCATGATGCTCTCGACGCCTTCTTCACGCAAGGCAAACGAGGCATGAACACAGCAGTAATCAAATTCAATCCCCTGGCCGATCCGGTTGGGTCCGCCGCCGATAATGGCCACTTTCTTTTTGGATGAAGGCCTGGATTCGTTTTCCGTTTCGTAAGTGGAATAATAATAAGGCGTATATGCTTCAAATTCCGCCGCACACGTATCGACCAGTTTATAAACCGGCAGAATTTTTTCTTTCCCTCGCCAATCGCGAATCTCCTGTTCCGTTTTATTCCAGAGCGCACCCAGAGACCGGTCGGAAAACCCCATTTCTTTAGCTGCACGCAGTAGTTCCGTCGAAGGTTTCGAACGTTTCAGTTCCTCTTCCGCATCCAGAATATCTTTAATCTGATGTAAAAACCAGGGATCGACTTTGGTGATGTCATAAACATCATCCACTGTCATGCCGTCTTGCAGCGCTGCACCAATATACAATAGCCTGAGCGAATTGGGCTTGATAAGTTTACTTTTAAGGAGCGATTTTCTTTCCTGCGGGTCGGCAGGCATTTCCTGCCCAAACCCGAAACGTCCGATTTCCAGTGAACGGATCGCTTTTTGCAAAGACTCTTTAAACGTACGGCCAATCGCCATCGTTTCACCAACCGACTTCATGGAGGTGGTAAGGAAGTCCTCCGTTTCGGGAAATTTTTCAAACGTCCAACGCGGAATCTTCACCACGCAGTAATCGATTGTCGGTTCAAACGACGCCATCGTCTCGCGGGTGATGTCATTGGGAATCTCATCGAGTGTGTAACCCACGGCCAGTTTCGCGGCGATTTTTGCAATCGGGAAACCGGTGGCCTTGGAGGCCAGTGCCGATGAACGCGACACGCGTGGATTCATTTCCACGACAATCATTTCGCCGGTTTGGGGATGAATCGCAAACTGTACATTCGATCCGCCCGTCTCCACACCGATTTCACGCATGATGGCGATCGCGGCATCCCTCATGATTTGATATTCACGATCCGTGAGCGTTTGCGCAGGCGCAACAGTAATGGACTCACCCGTATGCACGCCCATCGCATCGAAATTTTCAATGGAACAGATGATGACGACGTTATCCGCCTTGTCCCGCATCACTTCCAGTTCATATTCTTTCCAGCCCAGTACTGATTCTTCAATCATCACCTCGGAAATCATACTGGCATCAAGACCGGATTTAGCAATTTCCAAAAGCTCTTCGCGATTGTATGCCACACCGCTGCCTGTACCGCCCAATGTGAAGGACGCCCGGATAATAATTGGGAAGCCGATGGCTTCGGCAATTTTCAGCACTTCCGAAATATTGCGGGCAAAACCGCTTTTCGGCATCCGCAAACCGATTTTTTCTATTGCATGTCTGAATTTTTCACGGTCTTCGGCTTTGTGAATCACCTCAAGAGATGCGCCGATCATTTCCACACCATATTTTTTAAGCACGCCTGACTCCGCCAGTGCCACAGCGGTGTTGAGGCCGGTCTGCCCGCCCAGCGTGGGGAGCAACGCATCGGGACGCTCGCGGGCAATGACTTTAGCTACAGCTTCAGGTGTAATCGGCTCTATATAGGTGCGGTCGGCCATTTCAGGATCGGTCATGATGGTGGCCGGATTGCTGTTGATCAGAACGACTTCATAACCTTCTTCCCGCAGTGCCTTGCAGGCTTGCGTTCCGGAATAGTCAAATTCACAGGCCTGACTGATAATGATCGGCCCGGAACCGATAAGCAGTATTTTTTTTATGTCTGTACGTTTAGGCACTTAATTTACTCATTCCCATTCAATCGTACTGGGCGGTTTGGAGCTGATATCATAGACGACCCGGTTGATCCCGCGCACTTCGTTAATGATGCGGGTGGAAATACGCGCCAGAAGGTCCTGAGGAAGTCTCGCCCAATCGGCAGTCATGGCATCTTCACTGGTCACAGCCCGGATCGCCACGATATTTTCATAGGTCCGCTGGTCGCCCATGATGCCGACACTTTTCAGCGGCAGCAGGACCGTGAATGACTGCCATAGCTTGTAATAAAGATTGGCGGCACGAATTTCTTCGATCAGGATCGTATCGGCCTTGCGCAGCACGGAAAGGCGTTGGAAGGTTACGTCTCCGATGATACGAACGGCAAGTCCAGGGCCGGGAAAAGGCTGTCGCCAGACAACGTCATCTGCCAGACCCAGTTCTTTTCCTAAAAGCCGCACTTCGTCTTTAAACAGGTGCTTGAGAGGCTCAATCAACCGCAATTTCATGGTCTTGGGCAAGCCGCCGACATTATGATGCGATTTAATCACCGCGCTGGGTCCGCCAAAGGCGGAACGGGATTCTATCAGATCGGGGTAAAGGGTCCCCTGCGCCAGAAATTTCACATTTTTGATTTTGTGCGCTTCCTGATCAAATACTTCTATAAACGTGCGACCGATAATTTTGCGTTTCCTCTCCGGATCGGTAACTCCTTTTAATTTTTTCAGAAACAGCTTCCCGGAACGGGAAAACCGCAAATTGATGTGCAGGTTTTTCTTAAACATCTCTATCACATGTTCGGCTTCGCCTGCTCTCAGCACACCGTTATCGACAAAAACGCAAGTAAGCTGACGGCCTATGGCTTTGTGCAGAAGAACTGCCGCAACCGACGAATCCACGCCTCCGGAAAGCCCCAGGATGACCTTGTCCGGTCCTACCTGCTGACGGATTTCTTCCACGGCATGGTTAATAAAGGATTTCATGGTCCATGATTTTTTGCATCGGCAAACAGCAAATAAGAAATTGGCCAGAATTTTTTTACCGGCCTGCGTATGAACAACTTCCGGATGGAATTGCAGACCGTAAAAATGACGTTTGATGTCTTCGGTTGCCGCAACCCGCGTATTCGATGTGGAAGCGGTAACGGTAAACCCCTCGGGCAATATCCCGATGGAATCGCCGTGGCTCATCCAGCACTGTGTTTTTTTATCCACGCCGGAGAAGATGCCTTTTTGTTTGTTAACGTTGAGTTCGGCAAATCCGTATTCACGCTTGGTCGAGCCGATGACTTTGCCGCCCAGGGAATCAATCATGTATTGCAGGCCGTAGCAGATGCCCAATATCGGAATGCCGAGCCCAAAAATGCCTTTGTCCACGCGCGGGGCACCCTT
>Ga0105104_10003389_pt1 | contig 11373 bp, 8 predicted proteins | sample PPLLaktember2015_3_FD_87034 | JGI IMG/M metagenome (GOLD analysis project Ga0105104, IMG submission 87034) | Freshwater sediment microbial communities from Prairie Pothole Lake near Jamestown, North Dakota, USA - PPLs Lake P7 Core (6) Depth... | ecosystem: Environmental > Aquatic > Freshwater >... | reverse complement strand
TTTAACTGCCGGGTCAATGTTGATCGTCTTGATGGAAATGGTATAGTCGCTGTTGAGGTAGATCTCAAAGGTGCGGAACTGCTGCGGGAAATCATGTAACGATGAGGTTTCCACCTGCCAGAAACCTTTTTCCGGCTTTGTTGGATCGGGGGAAACAAATGCTTTAACAGTATTGAGATGACGATGTCCGGCGATCCACATGAGAAGATTCGGCGTGTTTTGGAGAGTATCAACCAGTTCCTTCAGAGTTACCGCATTCTGAGTAGGAGCCGTAGAATCAATCCACCAGTTAGGCTTCGGACTAGCAGACCTGTCGCCAAGCCACCATTCAGTCTCGTCGCCAATCTTAGCGACGGCGATTGGGATATGCGCCGCAATGATTATGAGTTGGTTGGCTGCCTGACCAGCGGCAAGTTCTGCTTTAAGCCATGCCAACCGGTTAGCGTCAAGATACCCATGGCCGTGAATATCTTTTGAGCCGTCGGTTTCCGACTGGGTATCGTCGAGCACGATAACCTTGAGCGGTATATTCGACTTCGGCAGGAAACTGTAACAGGCAAAACCGCTTTGCTGGGTTGGGTCGACCAGGTTGAAACCGTGACCTACCGGATTTGAGGTTGTTTTAAAATATTCGCTGATCCATTCCGTTCTCGTAAGCGAGCGACGATCAGGATCGGCGGCAACTGTCGGAGGGCTGGTGAAGCCAAGGTCTCCGGCCTTACCGGCCTTTATAATTTTACCTAAAGGCGTTGAGCCATCGATTACGCCTTGATAATACTTTGGTGTCGCCTTCATGTTTTCCATATTGAATAAGACTGGGAAGGCAGCGAAATTGGGGGATAAAATATCTGCTACAGCCCAGACAGTGCCACTGGTATATGAATTCCGGATACCAAGAGACGGGTCGGCATCGACAGGGAACGAACCAATTATGAAATGATCATGGTTACCCAGTGCCTGATAGAAGGGAATTGTCTTATCAAGCCCGGCCGCCTTGAAAGGCTTCTGATAGTCGATGGTGTCGGCTCCCAGATGGGCGCCGGAACTGGGGGTGATGACTTTGCCGTCAATGACGTCGATATACCACCTCAGTTCGTTGTACTGAGTGCTGTTGCAGGTATCACCCAGGGAAATTCCGAAATCAAAGGCTTTTTCCCTGTGAAGGGCGTTTGCCGTCTGAATGGCGGCATCGAGGACATGAGTTGTATACATCATGATCGGCGAATAGATGGAAGTGTTTTGCCCGGCGTATGTTGGATTCAATTGCTGGAGGTAAATCAATTGGTTTGGCGCTTCCTTGTCGGTGATATGGATATCACTTATAGTAAAGAAATTCAAAAGTTTTGCTTTGGGTGGAAGTGCCGGTACGGCGTAACCAGCCGGCATGATACCCGACGGTGCTGAATCATTCCGTGACTCCACCGGGAGTGGCGCGCCGAACGTCCAGGCGCCATAGCCGAAGTTGTCATATTCTGAGACCAGGGAAAGTCTATCGACAGGAGGTCTAGGAGACAGAGTAAATGGAAATGCAATCATCCTTTCGGCCGTTGTTTGGACATTGGAATCAATCGGGTAGCTTGCAGGTTGATTTTGATTTTTGACGAAGCATGTTGAACATCCCCATAAAGAAAAAATCAGTGTGCCCATTAAAATAACTAAACAGAACTTTTTGAACTCATGCGATGGTTTCATAAAACGCCTCCTTTATAGACCTAAATATTTATTCACTCTGTTTTGTGCATTTGCGCGAAGATTGTAGTAGTAAAAAGGAATATCAAAGGCATGGTAAACTCCATCAGGGAAACCTTGAAGTTCGTCCAATATATCTATAACAGCTTGATCAGCGGTACTACAGATCAACACACCTTTTGCTATGTCGATCCGGGCATCAGCATATTGCGGCACGAACCCGAATGTAAATGACGGCGGAATTGGCATAAATGACCCCAAACCTTCGGACTTGTCTGCATAAGTTTCGTCTGTCCTCCAATTGATTGGATTGATGACAAGACCCACCATGCCGTATAAAACCGGATTTATTCCGGTGACGTCAGGAGCTTCAGTGTTGTAAGAAATTATCACTCCTGTATCATCGGGCCCCGTGGCGAATTTCAGATGCGGATTGTTATCAAGGTATTCCTGAGTCACCGGATTGCCGATAACGTAAGCGGCAATCATTCTGCTGTATACATCCGGATGGTCTTTCATGTATGCGGATAACAGGTTACTCAGTACAGTCGCTCCCTGCGAATGTCCGACTAGAATATAGGGTCGGTTATTGTTGAAGTGCTTGATATAGTAATCGAAGGCCGCAACGGCATCCAATGTCGGTATGCCTGCTATAGTTTCTAATCGATTGATTGACGAGCCGTTATCTTGCCGATAGAATGGTGCGTAAATATTACCTACGGTCTCAAAAGCGGTAGCTTGTCGTGCGAATGCTTCGGGTGCCTGCGTTAACATGGTAGGTTCGTCGATAGCACAAACATGCGGATTATCGGGATCGGTACTTGTCCAGGCAGTCGGATACAGATAAAAAACATCCACCGTTTTGACCACGGCAGGTATAGACAACCAATGCACGGCTCGTGAGTAATCAGTAGCCACCGGCGTAGTAGCTACCGGCGCAGTAGGCATTGGGACAGGATCTGCATTATCACCTCCGCATCCGGCAAGTAATGTCAGGGCAAGAATCAGGAACAGGAACCGTAAAACGGAAATTCTTTTCATATTCATAATACTCCTTGTTTGTGAACATCAATATGCGTTCACACAATCGATTAATCCCTGTTCGTCCATATGGCCTATGCCGCACCAGTAAACCGGCCAAGTCTTATCGGTGATAGGATAAAAGGTGTTCCCGATGGGAACGGAGTAAAGATGTCCGGAAAAATAGTGCTCTCGGTAAAACTGCTGTTTTGCATTTTCCGCGGCAAGCTTCGGATAAAGTAGCAACAGAGAATCGTTCAGAAAACCCTGCAGGAGATACGCCGTCGAAAAAGAGTAATAGTTGTTGAACTGCCCCGGCATGGTAGCGAGGTCATAGTTCATAATGCGATAATCAGTGGATTTAAACGTATCTTGAGAAAATGTAAAAATCTTAAATGCGGGGTTGTTGCCAAAATATGGAGCTATGCTTGGCGTTGTGTCAGCCAGAACACCAGGTGACACGATGCGATATTCATCCATGTGCGTATGCGCGGTGAGCATCTGGGCTATAAGGCCCGGATACTTTGAAAGTATTTGCAGAAAACTTGTTTGATAGTCCTGGTTCCACATCATTGTGGCAGTTGTAATGTGACCGTCGGCATCGACAGATTGGGCAGTTGAATATTTATCCGCTCCGGGAGGTATATGCATCAAGAGCCACACTTTTTTGCCGGCAACTTTCGCTTTCGCGAGTTGTGAATCAAACCAGGCGAGTTCAGCTTCTGCAGCGCTCTTCTCGCTATCGCCAAAATCATAGTTAAACATGACTGTATTGAGTCCTATCACCATCAAATTTGTTCCGGGCAAATCCGCGGAATAATATCCCCCAGTTGTGAAAGTATTAAGAAATGTCTGATGGTCCACGATGCCATTCAAAAAAATTGTGTAATAAAATTCCGCCGTATTGGAAAGAAACCCGGGCTCCGGTAGAAAGCCTATATATGAATCGCTATTGCCAACAGCGAACATGACGGGAATATCTCCGACAGTCGACCTTACCAGCCCCATAAAAAAGGCAACCGTCTTGTCGGCAAATGCCTTCATGGCTGCAACGGCTGCAACGTCAGCTAAAATGGCTGCATCATCTGGAACCGGAACGCCGAGGTTCCCATAATACAGTTCGAAAAACGTTTTCGGGAAATTATGCCCCAGAATATCGCCGGTATAAATAATAAGCGGACTCGTACCGAGGTTCTGCTTTATACTGGAGAGCGCAAGCGCAAGCAAAGGGTAGTTGGCATCACTCCCCCATGTCGGAGGTGCTGTGATCTTCGACGTCTTAAAAACACCCTCCCACTCGCCGGCATCAGCGGCGACAAGGGCCGGAAAGAGAGACGTGTCATAAAAAGGATTGAAATGAACATCCGAAAAAACAACCGCGGGGAAGCTGTTGTTGATAATGTTGGTGTTGGTGTTCCCGCCTTCGCATGCCGCAAGCAGCGTCAGGGCAAGAAACAGGACCAACGATCGTACAACGGAAATTCTTTTCATATTTATCATACTCCTCGTTTGTGAACATCAATAAGCGTTCACACAATCAAAAGCTCCTGCTGCCCCATTTTCCCAGTACCGCACCAGAAAATCGGGCAGTTATTATTGATAATGAAGTTTAAATAATTGTATCCGGAACAACAGCAACTTCTTTAGAGGGTCTGTTTTGCATTATTCGTGGCCAATGTCGAATGTCGGAAAAAATTGTATCAAAGAATCGTCCAAAAGACTATCTATAAAACACACTGACCCAAAAATATAATAGCTAATCAAACACCTCGCAGTAAGCAGTCGAGGTATGAAATGAACGTCATTATATCGCAGCAAGCTATGGAGAATTAACGCTCGTCCCGCACAGCGGGATTAAACTGTTCCAGCAGCTTTGGATGAAGCGAGTTGTAAATCAAACCAGGTTAGTTCAACGTATGCATTGCTCTTCGTGGTATCACCAAAATCATAATTAAACATAACAGTGCCGAGGAGCAGCAGGATAAGGCCGTTTCGTGTTCAAAAACAGGATCATGTGTGCTTGCTTTGCAGTCCTGATTTTTTCTCGAGGTGCTTCCCCATGGCCACAAAAAGGTCCGTGGACTGGGAAATGATTTCATCCAGAGGAGTTATAAAACCACCGAGAACCCACTCATGAGCGATCATGATGATCGAACCTGCCAGACCGGTCGGAATGATGCTCTTGTTGAGCATTTCTTTATGAATCCGCGGAAAAACCTTTAACAAGAAAAGTCTCACCAGGTCGGCCAGCAGACGCATGGCGTTCTGGTACTCCCTGTCTATTTTTTGGCTGACTCCCAGGATTTCAAAAAGCTGTACCTGCGCCCTGCGGGGATCCTGCTGAAACCGGTGATAAAACATCTTTAACACCCGCGAAGCGGTTTCCAGTGGGAAGCCTTTGCTGTCTTGCAGTGCTGCCATGGCCTCACGCTGCCCCTCATCGATCAGCTCACGGTACACGGCACACAACAGATCCTCTTTATGGTGGAACGACTCATAGAAATAACGTTCTGTCAGACCTGCAATCCCACAGATCATCTTGATATTGGTCTTTGCGTAGCCCCTGGTACCAAATGCTTCAAGCCCCGCTTCGATAAGCTTTTTCCGACGCTCTTCTTCCCTCAGGTTCGCTTCGACACCGCCGTAGACCCGGTTTTGGATTGTTTTCGTTTTCATGAAAATAATCTGACAATATCTCTTGTCAAAGTCAAGAAGATTTGATAGGAAACTGAAAACCTTTAATGTCAGATTGTTCGGCGCAAGGGAGATATCGCTCATGGGGATCAGGCAGGACATTCAATTCATTTCGGAAGGATCGAAATGTGCGGGCTGGTTTTTCAAAGCTCCCGGCATGGATAAGGCCCCCTGCGTCATTCTTGCCCACGGGTTTTGCGGGGTCAAGGAAATGCGCCTCGACGCATATGCTGAAGCCTTCGCGGGAGCCGGATACCATGCCCTGGTTTTTGACTACCGTCATTTTGGCGGCAGCGATGGCAATCCCCGGCTAATCCTCGACATCAGAAAACAGCACCAGGACTGGCGCGCCGCGATCCGGTTTGCCAAAAAGCTCCCGGAGGTGGATTCACATCGGATTGCCCTTTGGGGCACATCATTCAGCGGAGGCCATGTTCTGGAGATAGCAGCAACGGATCAGGATCCCGACATTGTTGCCGTTATATCACAGGCGCCGCACATGAACGGTTTTGCAACAGCGGCGGCAAGCGGTCCGGTCCAGTCCATTCGATTGGGGACAGCCGCCTGGCGGGATCTGGTGAACATGATGCTGCGCCGAAATCCTTACTATGTTCCCGCCATCGGTTTGCCTGGCGATCTTGCCGCTATGACAGCCCCCGGTGTTGTGGAGGGAGTGAAGAAACTTTATCCCCCGGAATTTGAACCGGATGAACGGGTCGCCGCGCGCATTTTCCTGTCTGTGGGGCTTTATTCTCCCGGACGGCTGGCAAAACGCCTTGGTGTCCCCTGGCTGGTGCAGGTTGCTGCCAATGATCTTACGACCCCCGTGAAACCGGCAGTCAAGGCAGCAGGGAAGGCACCGAAAGGCGAACTCATAATCTATCAATGCGGTCACTTCGACGTATACGTCCCCCCGTATTTTCAACAGACCGTAGGAGATCAGATCCGGTTTTTGAAAAAACATTTTAGCGCTGCACCTCATCCGGTGTTGTAACCAGATACGATCGGGGTAAAAACAGGAGGGTTTCATGTTAACCAGGTCAGAAGTTGCATCAATGCTGTCCCGTTTTCCAAAATTTGAGGATTCCTGTATCGGTCTTCCCTATGCCCCGCAAATGCCAAAGCACATGGTAAAGGAGACCCGGGAGGTCATAGCCATTGCTCGCAAGTTCAATGAGGAAGTGGCAAAGCCCCTTGCTCTCAAGATTGACCGCCGCACGCACGAAGATCCCGATTTCCTTCCCTGGGAACTGATTGAGGAGGCCAATCGGTGGGGCTTCTATACGATGTGGGTTCCGAAAATTTTCGGTGGGCAGGGATACAACATGCCTTCGAGTTCCTTTTTCCTGGAAGAGGTTGCCTCGGCCTGTGCCGGCATTGCAAACGTCATCGGCGTACATTACCTGGCGGTGGCCGGTCTTGTCGCATCGGGCAACGCGCGGATTTCCAAAAGAGTTCTTAGAGAGGTTATTGACGGCGAAAAGTCAGGCAAGCCCTGTTTGCTGGCGCTGGCCACCACGGAGCCCGGGGCGGGAACGGATGTCGAAGAAGTCGATCTCTTGGACAAGGGCCGAGTGACCTGCACCGCCAGACGCGTCGAAGGCGGCTACATTGTTAACGGAACCAAGGTATTCATTTCAATGGGGCACGTTTCCACCTGGACAGTTCTTTCTGCTTATGAAGATGTCCGGCGGCCTTCCGAGACAAACATCGGCTTTGCCGTCAAGACCGGAGCCAGCGGGTTTTCCTTTGGCGGGCATGAAAACAAGATGGGGCAAAGGGCCTGCCCGGCAAGTGTGCTCATTTTCGAGGACTGCTTCATTCCCGACGACCAGGTGATCATGAGCGCGGCTCTCGTGAAAAAATATTCCAGTCAGCCCAACAGAGATATTTCCCAGCACTACATCGATTATGTAGTTTCCGCTACACGTCCGGGTGTTTGTGCCTTCGGCACCGGCGTCGCGCGCGGCGCATTCGAGACGGCCCTGCAATACGCATCCAGCACCGAAGTAAACGGCCGCCTGTTGATCAATCAGGAGTGGGCGCAATGTCTGCTTGCCGAGATGCATAAAAACGTTCTTCTGGGAAGGCTGGCTTACACGGAGGCAAACAACGCCAACAGCCTGCGTGGCCTTTACCGCATCCTGCAGATCAAACCCGTCTATCAATACCTGCGTTTCATGCCGCACATCTGGTTTGACAAGGTAATCTCTCCCTTCCTTGATTTGGGAGTGACATCCAAAGTTATGGGAAAACTGTATTTCGATCACGCAAAGCCGGAAGACCAGCGCTGCTGTTCGGGCTGGGCCTCGGTGGCAAAGTTCGCGGGGACGGACCTGGGCGTTAAAAACTGCCAGATGGCTATCGAACTGATGGGCCAGAGAGGATTGAGACAGGATGCAGGCGCGGAAAAACTGCTGCGCGATATCAAACTTCTGCAGATCTATGAGGGAACCAACCAACTCAATCGCCTCAACGCATTTAAGTGTCTCATTGCACCCGCGGTGCCGCAGGCGAACGTGTTTGAAGAATAAGGAGACGCTATGTCCAATTTCAACTCAGACGATTTGAAACCCTTTGCAGATCTGGCGCGTTCTTTTGCCGCCAGGGAACTGGCCGGAAAAGTTGCCGAGCACGACCGCTATCCTTTCGGTGAATTTTATGAGGATGTCCTGAAGAAAATTTATGAGGTGGGATTCCTGAACGCTGCACTTCCCGTGGAACTGGGCGGAGCAGGTTTCGGCATTTCGGCACTTTGTGAAATCCTGATGAATCTCAGTGAAGCCGATGCATCGCCCGCGGGTATCATTTTTACACAGGCGCTCTCTCAGAAAATTCTGATGGCCGCGGAAGCGGGGAAGTTGATGGTGACTTTATCTGCCGGAGATACCGCCGTAAATACCGGCTTGATCGCCTTTCCCATCTATGCCAATCCCGCTTCAACTGATACACTTCCCGTAGCGCAAAATATCGGCGGTGACTACACCCTCACAGGACGGATTGAACTTCTGGCTTTGGGCAATCTTGCCCGTCAGGCCATCATTCCGGCGCGCACGGGTCAAGGCCCTGGCTTCAGCTTTTTTCTGGTGGATATTGACGGCAAGGGTGCGGAAAAAAGCGAGCCGGTCTTTACGCTGGGGTTTCATGCCTGTCCGGCAGTGGATGTCACTTTTCAAGGTGCCAGCGTGCAATTGGTTGGCGAAGAAAACGCGGGACCTGTTTATTTTAAACAAGTCCAGCCCCAGATGAATGCCGCGGCAGTGGCGATCAGTTCCGGAATTTTGCGCGGCACTTATTCCGAAGCGCTGGCCTATGCCCAAAGACGCGAACAGGGTGGAAGACCGATTGTCCAATGGAGCGAAGTCGCCATGATGCTGGCCGACCTGTCCATCAAGGCCGATGTCGCTGCCATGTGCGTTTGTCAGTCGTGCCTGGAGTTGGAACAAAAACAAAGCGGATACGAATCCCGCGTATGCGCAGCCGCTCTGCACGTCTCTGCGCTTGCCTGCGAGGCCACAGTCGACGGCGTTCAAATTCTCGGCGGATACGGCTACATGAAGGACTACGGCCAGGAGAAGCGCTACCGCGACGCGCGCATGGTGCAGGCGCTTCTCGGTTCGGTTCCCATTAAAAAACTTGCCATGATCCGGCGGATTTCGGAGATCGACACAAACAGCATCTGATGAGCCCGATAGGCTGCTTTTTTCAGGACTGTCAGGCGTGAATACAACCGGGGGGGGATGAAGAGGAATGAAGATTCTCAAAAACAAGACCGCGGCCGTTACCGGCGCGGCTTCGGGAATTGGCAGGATGCTTGCCATCAATCTGGCAAAAGAAGGGTGCCGTCTGGCGCTTGCGGACATCAATGACCCGGCTCTGCAGGAAACCGCAAAACTCATCGGCAACCAGGTGAAGGTGACAACCCATATTGTGAACGTCTCCCGGCGCGAACAGGTCTTCCAGTACGCCGATGAGGCGGCGGGCCGTCACGGCGGTGTGGATCTCATCATCAACAATGCCGGTGTATCTGTAGGCGATTTTCTCGAAACCATTCCCCTGGAAGACTTTGAATGGCTCATGGGCATCAATTTCTGGGGCGTCGTGTATGGAACCATGGCCTTTCTTCCCTATTTGAAGAAGCGCCCGGAAGGACACATCGTAAATATATCCAGCATCAACGGCATCATTCCAAACCCAAACAATGGCCCCTATTGCGCCGCCAAGTTTGCAGTCAAAGGATACACGGAAACCCTTGCCCAGGAGATGCACGGAACAAACATTCATGTCAGTTGTGTCCACCCAGGCGGCATCAAGACCAACATCGCGCGCAATGCCCGCGTAAACCGGGCCATGTTTGAACTGACCAAAGAAAAAGCCGCCAGTCTCTACGAAGAAAAACTCTTCAAGACAACAGCGGACGATGCGGCAAAGATTATCATTACCGGCATCAAGCGCAACAGGAGACGCATTCTGGTGGGGTCAGATGCAAAGATCCTGGATTGGTTAACCCGCTTTTTCCCCTTGACTGCCGTGACCCTGAGCACCCTGTTCAGCAGGCGGATTGCCAAGGCATATGCCAACAAATAATTAGTGAGTATATCATAAAAATTCAGAAAGCATTTACAAGAGAGGAGGTTCTATGAACAGAGGTGATTTTTTCAAAGGGGTTGTTCAATGGGAAATTATGACGCCGGACATGTCTCTTCAAGGGAAGCTGCCGGTTTTCTACTATGACAACACATCCATGACGGCAATCTACACCGCTGCCACCGACAAGGTGCGAAAGCTTCTTCCCCATTCTGATATGCACCCCGTGGAGGCCATGGTCGGCAGGGCCCTGGTTGCTTTTACCGCTTTCGAATACCGCAAAACCGATATCGATCCCTACAACGAATTCTCCATCTCCTTCCCCATCACCTTCCGGAAAAAGGCCATTCCGGGCATCACCGTTCTGGGAATGATGGCACGCAGATACTTCACGGCATACGTCTGGCAGCTTCCGGTCACGACAGAGCGGGCGCGCATAGGCGGTGTCGAAATGTACGGGTATCCCAAATTCCTCGCCGACATTACGTTTGCAAGAGAGAACGGCATGCTCGGCTGTACGCTCTCCGAGGGCGGGAAAAACATCCTCACCCTGAAGGGTCAACAACTCAAGACTGCCGTGGAAAAGGTAAACCGCTTCAAAACCTACTCCCTGAAGGACGGGGTGCCCCTGGCGGCAAATATTTACATGAATCCCGTCGAATTCGGCAAATCCATGAGCGGCAAGGCGGCCGAACTCACTTTGGGAGACCATGACATTGCCAGGCAACTCCGGGAAATCAAACTCAGCGAGAAGCCGCTGTTCTACCAGTATATGCCCGTCATGGAGGCTATCCTTTACGGAGCCAGGAACCTGATGGATGATTAGGAGGTAAAATGGAATATTACAGGGGCAAAAATATCCTCATCACCGGTGCTTTCGGTGGCTTCGGACTTTGTTTTATTTCTCAGCTGCTGGACCACGGGGCTTCTTTGATCCTGTGTGATGCACCGCAACGTGCGGCGCCAATACGCGACAGGGAAATAAGCCCGCCTGTTCCTATTCCCGGAAGGGAGAAACAAATCCTGTCCGTAATCTCCGCTGACATTTCAAATACCGAGGGGTGCAAAACGCTGTACGAAGAATACAGAAAGCTCGGCATAGGGGTGGACATGATCATCCATAATGCCGGTATCGCTTATGGAGGGGAATATGTCGATATCCCTCCTGAGCTCAATGAAAAAATCATCAACGTTAACCTTTTGTCCATCATGAGGCTGAACACTTTGTTTCTTCCCGATCTGATCAGACAGAGATCCGGTCACCTGATCTATATGTCGTCCGTTGCCGGATTCGTGGCCACGCCACTGGCCGTTTACTATTCGACATCAAAATTCGGTGTGCGCTCGTTTGCCATGGCACTGCACGGAGAAATCAGGAAGCAC
>Ga0105104_10003388_pt1 | contig 11374 bp, 9 predicted proteins | sample PPLLaktember2015_3_FD_87034 | JGI IMG/M metagenome (GOLD analysis project Ga0105104, IMG submission 87034) | Freshwater sediment microbial communities from Prairie Pothole Lake near Jamestown, North Dakota, USA - PPLs Lake P7 Core (6) Depth... | ecosystem: Environmental > Aquatic > Freshwater >... | reverse complement strand
TCTTTAACTCATCGTACAAACTTTTATCGGTAAGTAATCTTATACAATTCTCAACGAACGAATCGACATCATCAGATATCGACACTAGTCCCCCTTGTGATGTTCTGACCAGTTCTTGACATCCCCCTTCATTTGAAACAATGCATGGAAGTCCGGAGGCCATCGCTTCCAATATTACGTTTCCGAAAGTCTCCGTTGTAGAAGGGAACAAAAAAATGTCGGAGCTCGCATATGCACGATAAAGGTTCGAACCAGTGAGATATCCAGGGAATATTGCTTCGGGCATTTGTTCTTTCAATCGACGCTCTTCGGGTCCTGAACCGATTATTAGGAACTTAATATGCTTCCCATATTCTCTCATCATCCTTTTATATACAGATATCAGAACATCCAATCCTTTATAATGAACGAAACGGCCCGAGAATAGATAGACCAGTTCATTTCCGATTCCAAGCTTTTTTCTGAACTCGGATGATCTGTTCGATGGATTGTACCTATCATTGTGTATCCCGCGAGACCAGATCCCAGTTCTCTTGATTCCCTTCTCTTTCAACATATCTTCTATTTTTTCAGTAGGTGCCAATACAACATCACAAGCGTTGTAGAAATGCTTGAGATAGGTCCATAGCAAAGGTTTTAGAAAACCCACATGGTAATACCTCATGTAGGATGGGAAGTCAGTATGGAAAACACTTGAGACAGGTAATTTCCTCTTCTTACCGTATCGTAAGAACCCAAGTCCAGCTATATCGGGGGTCGAAATATGGATGATGTCCGGATCGAATTCATCGAGTTCTTTGGCATTCCTTGGCCTGAAAAAACCGAACCTGTACGCAGGATATGCGATTACCGGGAGCGAGGGTGTGACATTCACCATATGTTCCTTCGCCACATCCTCTGGGACATCCGAAGACCAAATGGCCATCTCATGTTCACCTTTTGAGATGGTCCTAACGAGCTCATGCAGGGTCTTTGCCACTCCATCTTTGTTTGGGACGAAGGTTGCAGCATATATTGCAATACGCACGTGGTAACCATCCTGAATAACATAACTCAAAGAACCTAATTAACTATTCCCGTTAGTAATTATAGACGATGTGAACATGCTTCATGTTGAGCGATAATGCCCGCTTTACTGAAGAACCTTCAGATCCAAGTCCCAGACTTCGGTAGACGAGGTAACTGAAAAAAGAATGGTGCGGATGCCGGGATTTGAACCCGAGCAAGTAGCTTGGGAAGCTACGGTCCTACCGGGCTAGACCACATCCGCTTGGATTAAAGGCCACAATATGGGGGTATCATATATCCTTTTCCGGTCTTTTATACTCCTTCATCTCCTTGTACCTTCTTCTTAAGCCTCTTCAATCTTTCCTTTGAGGTGAATCCCGTCGCCTCTTCCAGGAACATGTTCCTCTTCTTCATGGTGTCCAGGACCTGTTCTTCTGGTATCTTGACCGTAACGATCTCAATTGCTAGCTCTTTTTTCGAAACCATCTTTGCCTTAATAGGTTGCATTGCACCATATCGAGATATGCACCAACCGTCCACGATCTCGCAGTTACCGAAAATAGACATCATCAGCTTGTTGAGCCGATCTCCTTCGACCTTGGTCTGGTTCCCCCTTTTAATATCATAATTCTCCATATTGGTCCACCGTCACCTTCAAGGGAGGACCCGGTCTTAAGTCTTTTTCTTTGGGGATATTCAAAAAAACTCACGATCATCCTTAATTCAAAGACCAATGATAAATATATCGTGTTACTGTCGAGCTCACTCTCTTATCCCTTCTTCCATTATTGAAAAGACCGCCTCTCCTTCCGGAAGGTTTGGTGAATCGATGAGGCGCGCTATCCTTCTGTTTCCCTTGGATTTCCTAAGATATATCCTGAAGGTCGATGAATGACCGAGGACATGACCACCGATGGCCCTTGTAGGATCTCCGAAGAACGCATCGGGCTTTGCTGAGACCTGATTGGTCACTGCCACCACGGCCTTGTTGATATCAGCGAACTGCATGATCGAATGAAGGTGTTTGTTCAATTTCTGCTGTCTTTCTGCAAGAGATCCCCTGCCTATGTACTCGGCCCTGAAATGTGAAGTAAGGGAATCCATTATCAGGAGCTTTATGGGGAATTCCTTGGTTATCTCTTTGGCTTTGTCTATTAGAAGCATCTGATGATGTGAGTTGAAAGCTCTGGCAACATGTATAGTTTTCAGCACCTCGTTCGGGTCCATGTCCAATCCATTTGCCATCTGGATTATCCTCTCGGGTCGGAAGGTGTTCTCGGTATCGATAAAGACCGTATGTCCTGAAAGACCTCCCTCATCCTCGCTCCTCGTGATGTTAACACAAAGTTGGTGAATGATCTGTGTCTTACCTGAGCCGAACTCACCATAGAACTCTGTGATCGCGCATGTCTCCAGACCGCCGCCTAGAAGGGTATCCAAGGCCTTTGATCCAGTGGTCACCTTGCACGCGGCATTCCTCTGTTCCATTATCACATCCCCGGTAAGAAAACCCCCTACATCGGCCAGTTTCTTTGCAGCGGCAATGATCTTGTTCGCGGTGGCCTCACCGATCTCGGCCGCTTCCATTAGGGCTGATGGTGAGGAGACTGCTATGGACATCAGATCGTCGAAGCCCGCCTCTCTCAATTTCTCGGCCGTTGCCGGCCCTACGCCCGGAAGCTCCTCGACGGATTTTTCCTCGTTCATTCGATCACCTGATTTCGTAACGCCGACCAGCTGTGGAAAGATATAAACCTTGGGTGGGAGGGGGGAATTGCGAAAGTGACGGTCTAAGCTCAGGCCCGTGAAAGGAATTCATCAACAAGAGGGAGATAATCAAGGTGTTTGAATGTGATCGTATCCCTTGGTGAGAACAGGCGTATCATGGGCTCCCCCCTGACCCTGCAGAACTTGTTCATGGCGGTTGAATATCCATCGCGGCTCTCAGAGAACTGACGGAAATCCTGGAACAGGGACAGTGATATGGTCTCGTAGTTGCCATAGACCGAAAAGAAGCTTGGTAGATTGAGGTGCTGAATATCGGGGGCCGAACGGGTCGACCCTTTGAGCTTGTCATAATGTGCCTCGACAAGGCACAGGATATCGAACCCGATCTTCGTATAGTCTATGACCTTCAGCTTCTTGATGACATTAAGCTCAATAAGTTCTTTCTTGTGTCTGGCGACCGCCTGTCTGGTTGTGTCGAGCATGTTTGCGATCTTGTTATCTGGTAGGTCAGGGTACTGGAGTAGGCCTTTCATGATCACCTTCTCCTTCTTGGTCAGGTGGTACACCTTATCTTTGGTGACCTCGGGGTCTGCGGCCTTATGTGCTCTTCCCGTTTCTTTGCTATCAAGGTCGAACATACGTTCGAGCACGGTTGTGTAGTCGAAGTTCTTATTGACCTTGGAGAGGGTGAGCGGATAGAGGGTGGTATGGACCTGGTCCGTATCAAGGAGGTCCCCATCAGAAAGTGCTGTGATTATCCCATGGTCGACCTTCCTATATGATGTGTAATCCTTATTGAGCGAGATGTAGAATAGAGTATCACCGAAGACCTGGGATGAGTAGATGCTCGGCCATCGACCAAAGGTATTGGTCAGGCCATCCATCCCTTTTTTTGCCAACGATGCTACGTTTAGTGGTGTCCAGGTTATAGAAAGGAGCTCGTACCCCATCACTTCGATGTTGGGGACTATCCTGTCGGTAATGAGCCCCATCCGTTTCATCTTGTTCTTTATGGCGTTCAATGTGGACATACGTACCCTGACAAGCTCTGATAGCTGCCTGTCGTTCAACATCGGGTATTTGACAAGACCCCAAAGGATCATCTTCTCATTGCGCGAAAGCTTCATAGGAGGCACTGCCCCGGCAGGTCAACTGCAGGTCATATCCTTAGAGGTTATAAACCTTCCTTTTTTTATCTGATTATCTGTCAAGTATTGATATTTTGACCTTTGCAAGTGTGACAAATCACCGTTTGAATAGATATTTCATAATAAATTGTAACGTCAAGGTTGGCATCTCCCTGCCTATCTTGTCTGTTCTAGCAGGTCCCCTAAGCCCTTAAGTAGCTCTCTGATGTTCGCATCGTCTGCAACCTGGGTCTCGTTCTCAGGGACTATCCGTATCCCGACCTCCCCTTTCAAGGTACCTTCTATTATCGTATCGGATGTTGTTGTGATGGCACGTCCTGAAAGGCTTCCGGATATCCTGGCAGCATGATGGATGGTAATGTCCTGATAGGAACGGACGTTCCCATTGATCACAGTGTCCTCGCCCAGGTAGATACCTCCTTTGGCATTGATATCACCGAACACCTGGGTCTCCATCTCGATCTCCAGCTTGCCCCCGGATTCGATGTTTCCGACCATATGACAGCCGGGTCCGATACGGAGGTCTCCAGGGACCCAGATGCTTTCCTTAAGAATTCGGCTTCCCCTGGGGAAATAAATGAACTCCTTGGATATTAGAAGCTCCTCTTCTGCCCCAGATTCGAGCTCTTTAAGGAAGTCATCTACTCCATCGTCATCTCCCTTCCTAACTAGATCGAGCAGATAAAGGAAGATGTATATCAGCACCGATATCGGGTTTCTGATGTTGACGTGCCCCTTCGATTCTATGGCCTTAGGGTCTATCTCCACCCCTTCACCTATTTCCATATTGGCGCCGACGACCAGTTCTCCGGCGATAGTGCACCGTTCGCCGATATATACGTCATTGTCCCCCGTGATGTCGCCGTTCACCCTCGTTCCCTTGTCCACTCTGATATCGCCGATTGCGATCAAGTTCCCGTCTATCTCCGCATATTCCCCGATGAATACCCGTCCCTCTGTTATCACGTTCCTTGAGAACCTGCACCTATCGGAGATTATCAGGTCACCTTTGCCTCGGAGTGTCTTCTCCTCTACCAAGGTGCCCTTGGGTATATGGCAGATATTCCGATCGAACACCATGAAAGTATCCCATTCCCCGTAGTAATGATATCATGTATCAAGGAATAATTATAGCTTTTGTTCATTTTGTTGATCTCACCCCACTCCCTATTGTGCGGAAATAAGCATATGTGCTGTGAGGACGCATGTGAAATGATCAGATGTCCAGTAGCACCCTTGCCTCCCAAGAATCCCCCTTTTTCCCGAAGCATGTACCATGGCGGGTGACGGCCTTGACCTCCATCCCCCGCTTTTCCGGGACGATGGAGACCTTGAACTCCCTCCCTCTCATCGTCAATTGTTTTTCTCCAAGGGATGCTCCATCGATAAGAACGAATTCAGAACCTAATATGACCACGCTAGTCGTCTCGATAAGGAAAAGTGCCTCTGTAAGCAACATGACCAGCAGTTCCTCTTTGGTTGCGGATGAGAAACAGAGTTCCATTTTTCCGAGATCCTCTTCTATTACATAGGATTCCGAGATCGTCCCATAGAGTCCCTCGACCATTCTCGAGAGGACCAACGGAGCGGAACTGCCCTTGGCAGAGATCCATATATCGGCCGTATGTTCCCCGAACTCGAAGGCGCTCATATCGGGCGAGTAGATCGGAACCATGTTGTACAGGAGTACCCTGCAATGGATAAAAAATGTGCCATGGACATACCGAACTGGGATATCATCAAGTATAAAGAGCTGCATGCCAATCTTGGGCTCAAGGTCCCAATGCTTCGAAAAGAAGATATCTGGAGCGATTCTATTGAGACTGCTTGATAGGAATGACCAAGCAAAGCGGGTAAGGTTAAGGGTCGATGGAGTGGATGACCTATGGTTCCTTGAAAAGCTCCTCTTGCCCGGGACCGTTATAGGCTCAGAAACCCAGAGGCGACTGGACCCAAAGCCAGACAAATTAAGGCCTGATAGAACGGAGCGTATAACGGTATTCCTTCGTATAGAGGTCGAAAGGACCGAGTTCCAGGAGTTCAGGGATGTCCTTCGGGTGAAGGGAATGATACTGGAAGGTCCGCCCGGGGTGGAAGGCCACCATACGTTAGCCATCGGTCCGGGGTCGGTCCTCGAACTGACATTCCCCTCCCTGACAGGGGTGGATATGGGAATAATCGATGAAGCGGTCAGAAGGTCAACCACACCCAAGGCTTTGGCAGTTTACGTGGATGACAGGATCGAGCAGCTCTTCAGGCTCCATGATTACGGGATAGAGGACCTGGGGTCCTCTGAAGAGGTCACTACCGGAAAGATGTTCGAGGGGGGGACATTGAACGGCCCTGCAAGGTTTGCCGAGATCACGGATATGATCAGAGCGAACGTCCAGAGGGACACACCGGTAGTGATCGTTGGCCCAGGGTTCTTCAAGGAGCTCCTCGGGACTCACCTGCGGAACGAGCTTGGGATACCTCCATCACAGTTGATAATGGCCCCCTCTTCATCTACTGGGAGGGGCGCCATCATGGATGTCATGGCAAATTCCAAAGGTATCCCCGGTCTCCTCAGCACATTGAGGTTGTCGCAGGAGATGGAACTCCTTAATGAGCTGATGGAAAGGATAGGGACGGGCGGGCTGGCAACATACGGCAGGTCCGAGGTCCTGAGGTGTCTGGAGGCAGGAGCGGTCGAGCACCTCCTGCTCTCGGAGGCGCGGTTCGGCAAGGAAAGGGGCGGTCCGGTCATGGGACTCTGTCTCAGTACCGGTGCAAGGAGCACGATCATATCAGCAAGACATGAACCGGGAAGGATGTTCGCCCATATGGGTGGAATCGCGGCGTTTCTGAGATACCGAACGAACCCATTGTGAAAAGAGACTTATCCCTCCGAAAAAGCATACTTTTAATTAATCCCTGCCTCATCGACCGCTTGGTGCATACATATGAGGATACTGATCACCGATGGATTGGCCAAGGATGCAGTGATGATGCTGGAGTCAGCTGGACATGAGATCGTGATGGATGAGGTCACACCCGAACGGCTGCTAGAGGTCGCGGGGGATTACGACTGTATCATAGTCCGGTCCAGGTCCAAGGTGACAAGGGCGGTCATCGAAAAAGGTACCAAATTGAAGGTGCTTGCCAGGGCCGGGATAGGTGTTGACAACATAGACCTCAAGGCCGCAAGCGAAAAGGGGATCAAGGTCGTTAACGCTCCTTTGGGGAGCACGATCTCGGTGGCAGAGCTGGCATTCGGTCACATGCTTGACCTATCGCGTGGGATAACAAGAGGGACTGTAGCCCTAAAACAGGGCAAGTGGATGAAAAAGGAACTGAAAGGTTTCGAGCTGGAAGGTAAGACGGTAGGAATAATCGGATGCGGCCGTATAGGTCAGGCACTTTCAGCAAGGTGCAAGGCCTTCGGTATGAAAGTAAATGGGTTCGACCCATACCTTTCACCCGAATCTGCAAAGAAAGTCGGGATAGATATGATGAACCTTGAGGACCTGTTGAAGGTATCGGATTATATCTCCCTTCATGTTGCCCTCACCGATTCGACAAGGAAAATGCTGAGCGTTCCGCAGTTCGCCATTATGAAGAAGAGCGCTTATCTGATCAATTGCGCAAGGGGGGGTGTGGTCGATGAGGAGGCCCTATACGCGGCATTGAAAGAAGGAAGGTTAGGGGGGGCAGGTCTTGATGTGTTCGAGACGGAACCACCAGTGAACACGAAGCTTGCGGAACTTGACAATGTCACTTTCACGCCGCACATAGGTGCGAACACGAAAGAGGCCCAGGACAAAGCAGGGGTCCAGGTTGCAGAACAGGTTTTGCTCTGCTTCTCGGGCAAGGAACCCGAGTTCTGGGTGAACAGACCCAAATGAACACACTATGAGATGGACCTGTAAAGGTCCTCGAGCTCAGAAATATGCTCCTCTATTGTGTAGAGCTTCCTATCGATCCGCACGGACCTCACATCATCCAGTCCAGGCAGGTCATGGACCCCACTATAGGTACGACCCGTGCCTGACCTCGAAACGAACATCTGCATAGACCTTGTTGGTGGTACAAGGAGACAAAGACCGGCAGCCAGATAATCGAACAATTTATTTGGGAGCATTGTGTCCATATACCCCTGATCGGCCCCATATGGTAAGAAAGGTATCAGACCCGCATCATATCGGGTGAGAACGGTCATGAGCTCCTCATGGGGTATGCTGCCTTCGAAATGATACCTTTTCAGTCTGTTCTGGGGGGCCTTGAAGGTCCTTAGTGTCCGTTCATCACCGATCCCATGTATATGGATATGAATCCCTTCTTTTACCATCGCTTCGAAGAGCGGGAGCATTCGCCCCCTATATCCTTCATCTGATAGCACGCCTTCGTAGACAATGTGCATCTCCCCGTCCTTTTCGGACAGCTTCTCAATGGGGGGTTTGAGGTCCGATCGCATTGCATAGTTATAAAAAAGGACCGAACCCTTTTTTGGAATACCATATTTCTTCCGTGCCAGATCTCTGGTGTGTTCGGAAACATATATGCGAGCGTCGCTATTAATGGTGGCCTCCCTTTCCAGGGAGATGAGCCGTTCATAGATCGTTCTTAGGCCGAGCCATTTGACCGGAGGTAGGCCCAACGCCCACGAGGGGAGATAGTTGCCTAACTGTATATCCTGATCAAAAGAGGTGACCATATCACGAACATCATAGACCTTGGGAATGATGGAGTACCTTGATACCGCTGCTGCCAGTACATCGGGCATGCTGCAGGTGTGGACGATATCGTGCTCGTTCGACCGAGTTTCCCTTTCGACCAGTCTCCTATAGTATCGGGGAAAGAGCGTTGTTCGGTACTGAGCGAGGGGATGGTTTGCAGTGATTACATGCTCGATTCTCTTCCATTCATCACCGATATCGGTGAGGTCGATGGACCCGCCCTTTCCGAGATAGAGCAAGGTGACCTCGTGCCCCTTGCCGCTCAGGGCCTTCATCTGCCTGTAGGTCCTCATCGAGAGGGCCGGGGTGAGGCAGAGGATGCGCATGCCCCTTCATCCAGTGGTCACTATATTAATTGATAGATAAACATGAATTACATTCTAAGCCAGGTCATCATTCATTTTTTCCCAGGACCTCCTGGCTGATGTAATGCCACATTTGTTTAAGGTTCAACGTGTTCATTATGAATTCCAGGTCCGTCCTAGTCAATTCCCTCATTAGAACAAGGATGGTTAGGAAAAGCACAAAGGAAATCATCCCCAATCCTATGAGCTCATAGAACCTCGTGATGGTGAAAATGAACTCCTGGACCAGGAAAAGAAGACACGCGGTTATACCCCCCGATATTAGATATTTAATGACGGATATGTTCATACCGATCCTGATCAACTTGTAGGAGAGGGCCCTTGTGAGCAGATAATTGATGACCGCTGATATCAAAGTGGCAAGAGCCGCTCCAGCAGGCCCCATACCGAGCAATTTGATACCTAAGAACGAATCAGGTATGAAAATGATGTTGAAGAACACATTCAATGGAACATATATCAGAGTAAGAAAAAGAGGGTAGGATGTCTTGCTGAAACTGACGAAATGTGCGACATACGGGCGGGTCAATGCCCTGACAGTAACCCACCCCATCAAGAAGAAGAACACTACTGCCGAGGTCTCATAGCTCGCATCCGAGAAGATGACGATGAAAGGTTTTGAGAGTGCGGCAAGGATGAATGTCGAAGGGATGATGAACAAGGAAAGGTAACGCTCCGCCATTTTTGTCAGATGCTTGACCCTCTCGATGGACCCTAAAGCTATCAGAGATGAGAATGTGGGGAAGAGGATGCTTGTCACTGCAGCGGTCAGTTCATCGGGTAGCTGTGCGAACTTCTGAGCGTTCCAGTAAATGGCCACATCAGCGTTCTCCCAGAAGAACTTGATCATGATCTTATCTATGAAAGCAACGAGCGGAGCGGCGGTGACGGTTATCATTAGCGGTAATCCAAACTTGGTATATTCCTTGAAAAGGGACCACGAGGGTCGTTTGATATGTATGCCCCTCAGTAAGAGGTATGACAATATGAACAGAACAAGTGCTCCCACCACATAGGTCATGGATAAGATGAGAACATCATTGAAATGCAGAACTAGTATTATGGTAAGGGCAGATTGTATGAATGTGGATAGGACCAATCCCATCTCGGCCTTGGCTATGTACTGTTTTCCCATAAAGGTGTTCATAGGGACCTGAGAGAGATTGGATAGTACATACCAGAACAATAGAATGTAGATGACGGGTCTATCATATGTCGATTCAAAACCGTGACGTGGATAGACACTTTGATAGAACCAGATCGAGGATATGATGATGAGGACGGTGATGGTCAGAAGCACGATCTTAACCGTTAGATAGGTTCCAACACAACTCCCAATGTCCTTTCCCTCGGATACTTTCTTAATATGGGCCGTAGAGTATCCGAGGTCCGCAAAAAGCCCCATCATTCCGATGTAGGCCAAAGCGAACCCGATCGAACCGACATATTCCTGAAGGATATTATTAGCTATGAAGTACCAGCTGAGGTAGCCCATAAGGCTCATAAAGACCTTAGAGGTCATCATTAAAAGCGTTTTTCTGGCAAGCATCCGACCATCTTACCTTATGATAAAAAAAGTTTATTTTACTTTTATTTTTTTACATTCGAATGCCATCTGGGGATGGGGGGCCATTTCTAACAATCTCTGGTAGTATTGGAAAAGGTTCACAGCCTGTTTCTCCCAATCCTGTTCCCGTTCTATCAATACCCTGTTGCTTTTCCTCCATCGGTCCCCCTCGTTCCCCAACTTGGATGCTCTCAATATCAGGTCCGCTAGGTCCTCGGTCCTACCGCTTGACCATACTAATCCGTTCCTTTCATGGGAGATAAGGTCACGATAGGCGTTGATATCATTGACGATAGGTATGCAGCCACAGGCCATGGACTCGAGCAAGGAAGAGGATAATTGGTCGGACATAGGGATTCCAATATAGAAATCGGATGCCTGAAGCAGGGGTGAGAGCTCCGATAGCTCTAATCGCCTTCCTATTATGGTGACCGAATCCGTCAGAGAATTCTTCTCCACAATCGTTCTCAGGGATTCGTATGTATCGTTCTGGAGATTATTACCAATGATGAGCAAATGGATTCTTTCATTCTTACCATGCGCCATGACGAAAGCATCCAGAATGACCTCGTTCCTATAAATGGGCGCCATGCCTCTAGGCGAAATGAACAAGGTCTTTTCAGTGTCGAAACCGTTCTCATGCTTAAACACTGCCTTGTTCTCGCAAAAGGGAAAGAGGGATAGATCGAGACCCCAGCTGAAATGCGAAAGCACTTCTTTTGGAATATTGTACCTTTCATGGAGCACATTTACCATTTCTTCGGTCGTACCCAATATCAGATCGGCACGTTCAGCGTTCCTTTTCAACGCTCTCTCCCCGAGCGAACCATGGGAAAGCTGGTA
>Ga0105104_10003387_pt1 | contig 11374 bp, 6 predicted proteins | sample PPLLaktember2015_3_FD_87034 | JGI IMG/M metagenome (GOLD analysis project Ga0105104, IMG submission 87034) | Freshwater sediment microbial communities from Prairie Pothole Lake near Jamestown, North Dakota, USA - PPLs Lake P7 Core (6) Depth... | ecosystem: Environmental > Aquatic > Freshwater >... | reverse complement strand
GGGACGAAATCATCCTCGATCGATTTGACCTGGTCGTAATAGGTGCGCTCCAGAAATTGGGTCATGACCGCGGGATCGGTCATATAGGCATCCGGGAAGGTGTCCATATCGAGTCCAAACAACCAGTAAAGCGCACTGTTGACGATAAAGGGCGGTTCACGGGTTTCTTTGAAAGCAAACACATCCGCTGTTTTGGACTCCACTTTGGCCAGGCGTTTTTCAAATAGCTGCTGGAAATCAGCGCGCTCCGCGGGAGATAACGGGTCCCAAAGGGTCATGATCAGCTTCCTTTCCTTGAAATAGCCCAGGCGCAAGGCGCTTTTGTCAATATACGCCGTATTTTTTGGCCGATTCCACCAGGGTGTGGATATTCTCAGCCGGGGTAGTAGAGCCAAGGGCGCAGCCGGGTCCGAGGATAAACCCGCTTCCCGGTTTCCAGACTTCGATCAGCTCGCGGCAAGCAGCATCCACCTGGTCTGGTGTGCCGGACGCGAGCAGACTCGTATCAAGGTTGCCCAACAGGCAGGTACGCCCCCCAGCAGCGGCTTTAGCCTTGTGGGGATCAGTTTTGTGGTCAACCTCCAGAACTTGTGCACCCGTTTGGATGAAATCTTCGAGGATGGGGACGGTATTACCGCAAATATGATTATGAAGAATGATGCCATGGTTTTTCAGATCGTCCACCATCTGTTTTTCGAAACGCCAGGCGTATTTACGATACATGCGCGGAGAGATCACATCTGGCCCGGCGACCGGCTCGCCGATGGAAGTCGAATGGGCGCCAGTCTGCATCAGGGCGAGAGCATAGCGCGTGGTTACCTGGCGGCAGTAATCCAGGAGCTGAAAGATATATTCATCCTTCTCACCCATGGCCATATCGACCATCAGGTCGCTCATCCCGTAAACCTGGCTGGCCAGATCCATCGGACCCTGGTCGGCACGCGCGCAAATCCAGACCCGATCGCCGATCTCGCGGACCAGGATGCGGGCAGCCTTGAGGATCTCACACATGGGGAAGGTGGTCTCAGGATCCGGGACTGCGAGGCGGCCAATGTCCTCGATCCTTTTCAAGACTGGCGTGTGGGTCGCCGGGGCGGCATCCGAGCGGTAGATGACCTCTACCCCGCAAGCCTGCGCGTTACACGCTGTGCCGTTTTCTAATAAGATCATGTCGTGACCAAATTCACGCCAGGCGTCCAGCATGGCCTGGGCCAGGAGCTCACCATCACGCAGGACCTGGTCCATGGGCAGCCCGCTGGTAAATGCTGCCGGCTGAAAGTTATGCAGATCCACGGGGACCCGGTCGGGTGTTTGCAGGTGGATGGCGGCAAAGACGCGCTCTATAGAGGTCATGGACTGGTTCATCGCCGGCCTCGAAATCTGGGTGAGTGGGGGCTGCCCGGTGGATTCCACCGGGCAGCCCGTTTCATCGTGAGGGTTATTGTTCGTGATAGAAGAACTTTGCGTTTTCGGAATTGATGATGATCGTGCCGGTGTCGACGCTCTCGGGCAGGGGTACGATCCCGGCGGTTTTATTATCGGGGACGACGGGGACCGGGGCGTGGTTGTAGTAGTACAGCAGCTTGGTACCCAGGTAGGACATCAGGGCGGTTTTCTGAGCCACAGAGGCATAGATGACGCCGTCTTCGATGAACTTGAGGGTGCCGTCGTCGCGGTCCATGGAGACGATCATGACCTTGCCGACCAGATCGAGCTCTTTGACAGCCGTGGCAGCACCTACACCACCGGCGGCTTCGACACAACCGACGCCCGCCAGATCTGGATAGCGCTGGAGAACGGCTTTCAAACCGTCGGCAGCCTTGGCGGAATCGGACTGATCGTCGATGATCTGGACCATTTCGATGTCCGGATAATTCTCGGCAAACTCGTCCTTGTAACCCTGGATGCGCTCTTCGAGGTTGGACTGGCCGACTTTGGTGATCAAGGCGACCTGGCCACTGCTGCCGATGGCTTCGGCGAGCTGCTTGGCGCCCTGGCGGCCGGCATTGTAGTTACCGGTGCCGAGGAAGGTGTAGCGTTCCGAACCGTAAACCTCGGCGTCGAGGGTAACCACCGGGATACCGGCCTCGATGGCTTTGTCGATGGAGGGTTTGAGGGCAGGATCGAAACCGACGACCAGAATACCGGCGGGTTTCTCGGCGATCGTCTGCTCGAAGGTGTTGATCATAGCGGTCATGTCATAATCGACCGGGCCTACAAACTTGGTTTTGACGCCTAATTCTTCACCGGCGAATTCCAACCCCAAACGATGATCGATGAAATAGGGCAGGTTGATCAGAGCCAGAACCTCGACGTAGGTCTCATCCGGCGCGGCGGGGGTAACCGGCATGGCGGAAAAGTCGTAGGGGTTTTCGGCGTGGTAGAAGTACTTGGCATTGTCGGCACCAATCACGACCACCCCGGTATCCACGGCTTCAGGCAGGGGTACGATCCCAGCGGCTTTGTTGTCGCTGACGATCGGCACCGGGTTGTTGACGTAACCGTTCATCAGCATCGAGCCGATGAAGGTCATCAAACCGGTCTTCTGGGCCACGGAGGCATAGATGACGCCATCTTCGATGAACTTGAGGGTGCCGTCGTCGCGGTCCATGGAGACGATCTTGACTTTGCCGACCAGATCGAGCTCTTTGACAGCCGTGGCAGCACCTACACCACCGGCGGCTTCGACACAGCCGACGCCGGCCAGGTCAGTCTCGCGCTGGAGAACGGCTTTCAAACCGTCGGCAGCCTTGGCGGAATCGGACTGATCGTCGATGATCTGGACCATTTCGATGTCCGGATAATTCTCGGCGAATTCATCCTGATATCCCTGGAGGCGTTCTTCGAGGTTGGATTGGCCGACCTTGGTGATCAGGGCGACTTTGCCTTTGCCACCGATGGCCTCCGCCAGGGTCTGAGCCCCCACACGGCCGGCATTATAGTTGCCGGTGCCGAGGAAGGTGTAACGGCTGGTGCCGTAAACCTCAGCATCCAGGGTCATGACCGGAATGCCAGCCAGTACGGCGGCATCGATGGAGGGTTTGAGAGCAGGGTCGAAACCAACCACGTTGATCCCGGCCGGTTTTTCGGCAATCGCCTGTTCGAAGGCGTTGACCATGGCGGTCATATCATAATCGACAGGACCCACGTACTTGGTTTCACTGCCAAAAACGTGTCCGGCATATTCCAGACCCAGGCGGTGGTCGATGAAATAGGGAAGGTTGACGAGGGCATTGACTTCATAGTAGACCTGGCCACTGCTGGTGGGAGCAGCGGGTTCTTCCTGCGCGGGGGGCTGCTCCTCGGTCTGGTTGCTGCCGGTCGCGGGCTCATTGCCCTGGGCGGGGGCAGCTTCCTCGGTGGCGGCCGGCTTTACGGCAGCAGGCGTGGCAGCTGGCGCTGCGCAAGCAGCTAACATGGTCAGGATGACGAACAACATGAGGATATGCAAGATCTTATTTTTCATTTCGTAAGACTCCTACGTTGCGAAATTAGTTGAAATGGTTATAGGATCGATCACGATACTACACGGCTCTTCCAACTGTGCTTCTTCTCCTTTTCGCTCCTTTCTGACCGTTGGATAAATATTTTCCGGTTGGATCCCGGGGAGGATGGTCGAAGAGTCCGGTGGGCCTCTATTGTTTGCGCCGGGATAGAGAGTCGGCTGCCACAGCGATGATCAGTACAGCGCCAATGACGATATTCTGCCAGTACACATTGATCCCCAGGAGGTTCAATCCATTCGAGATCAGGTTCATCAGCATCACTCCAAAGAAGGCGCCTAAAATCGAACCTTCTCCGCCCGAAAGACTGGCGCCCCCAATGACTACGGCAGCCACAACCCGCAGCTCTGCACCCTGTCCGGCTGACACGGAAGCCGATCCCATGCGGCCGGCCAGGAGCAAACCTGAAACTGCGGCCATCAAGCCGACGATGATGTAGTTCGATATCTTGATCCAATCTACATTGATCCCAGAAAGGCGCGCACTGCGTTCGTTGCCGCCGACAAAGTAGCTCTGGCGGAAGAAGCTGGAACGGCGCAGCACCAGCTCACCCAGCACCACCAGGATCAGCATGATCCAGACCGGGATCTGGATATCCAGCCACTTTTCCTGGCCGAAATAGTTGAAACCATCCGGCAGATTGGGGATACCCAGCCCAGCTGTGACCAGGAAAACGATCCCGCGCACGACCTGCATCATTCCGAGGGTGGCAATGAGCGGGTTTACGCGGATCTTGGTGACGAGGACACCATTCACCACGCCGATCAAGCCGCCGGTAAGCAGACCCAACAGGATCCCCAGTGGGATTGGCACGTCGAATTTTGTCATGGCATAACCGGCCACCGCGCCTGCCAGGGCCAGGGTCGATCCTACCGAAAGATCAAACCCGCCTGAGACCATCAGGATCGTCATTCCGATCGCCACGATCATATCGAAAGACATCCCTACGATCAGGGTCATTAGATTCGCGCGGTTGAGGAAATTGGGCGAAGCCAATGCCAACAGCCCGGCCAGGACCAACACCGAAAAGGCGATAGATACTTCACGCTGTTGTAGTACCGTCTTCAAGATATTCGTAAGGCTCAATTTTTGCGATCTGGCAGCCGGTTGACTATCCTGTAGTATGCTCATGATGCAATCACCTCCTGTGATGTAACGCCCGCGGCGAGTTCCATGACACTTTCTTCATTCGCTTCCTGGCGTGAGAGAATCCCAACGATGCGACCTTTACGCATCACGACGATGCGGTCGCTGATCCGCAGTGCTTCCGGTAAATCGGATGAAATCACAAGGATGCCTTTCCCTTGATCGGCCAGCACGCGGAGCAGCTTATGGATTTCTTGTTTGGTACCGACATCGATCCCGCGGGTTGGCTCGTCCACGATCAGGATCAGTGGTTGGGTGGCCAGCCACTCACCCAGGAGCACTTTTTGCTGGTTCCCACCCGAGAGGTTATTGATGCGCTGCTCCAGGCTGGGAGTGCGCACATCCAGCATCCTGACGTATTCATTGACCAGGCCGGTCAGTACGCTCCAATGCAGCCAGCCGTGCGGAGATACTTTGCGCAGGTTGGGGGCAAGGAAATTTTCTTTGATGGTTTTATCCAGGAATAGTCCCTCATTCTTGCGGTCCTCTGAGAGATAGACCATGCCGTGCTTCATCGCCGCGCGCGGTGAGGTATTGTGAATGGGTTTACCATTCATATACACCTTACCGCCGGTCGGCTTGTCCAATCCGATGAGCGCCCGCGCGGTTTCCGTCCGGCCCGAACCGACCAGGCCGAAGAAGGACACCACTTCGCATTTATGCAGGGAAAAGTTGAGATCTTCGAAGACCCCTTTACGGGAGAAGTGATCCAGCTGCAGGATCTCCTCCCCACAGGGTTGAGTGCCGATCAGCGCTTCCATTTCACCCAGGTCTCTACCAACCATCATCGAGACGATCTCATTCTCGTTGGTGTCGCGGGTGATCCTGGCGCCAACATAGTGACCATCGCGCAGCACAACCACCCGGTCCGAAATCTCGAAGACTTCTTCGAGGTGGTGAGAGATGTAAATGATGGTGATACCGCGGTCACGCAGCTGGCGCAGGTTTTCGAAGAGCACTTTGGCTTCCTGGAGACTGAGGGAAGAAGTGGGCTCGTCGAGGATGAGGATTTTGGCATTTGCCGAAAGGGCTTTGATAATTTCGACCAGCTGCTGGTTGCCCAGAGAGAGCAGCCCCACCTGGGTGCGCGGACCGAAATCGACTTCAAAAGGTGCCAGCATCTCGTCGGTCTGGCGGTTCATCCTCTGGGTGTCCATCAAACCTACCCGGTTGATCGGGGGGCGACCGCCAAAGACGTTTTCGGCAACCGTAAGGTTTGGGACGAGGCTCAACTCCTGGTAGACGACGCTGATGCCGGCGTAAACTGCCTCGAGCGGGTTACGGAATACCACCTCTTTCCCTTCCAGGATGATCTTTCCGCAATCGGGGTGATAGACGCCCGAGAGGATTTTGATGAGGGTCGATTTCCCGGCCCCGTTTTCTCCCACCAGAGCCAGTATCTCGCCGCAGTTTGCTTCCAGGCTAAGCTCAGAAAGCGCCTGAACCCCGGGAAATGCTTTTGAAATGCCTTCAACTTTTAGTAAGCAATGATTCTGATCCATAGGCCTTCCTTGCAACAGAAACCACCCTTCTTATTATGGCATCCGGCAAACCCGGCTTTTCACCCGCCGAGAGCAGGCGGATCCTGGAGATCCAAACCGATGCGCCGGAGGGCTTCCAAGAATGTATCGTAATGAAGTTCTGGTTTTTGGAGATTACCCTGGACTTCACCCACCCGGGCAGTCACTTCGGCGATCTGCAGCCAGGAGCAGGTAATGATGGAAATATGACAGGTTTGTGGGTCTTCACGTAACGATCGGAGAACATCCCAACCCCGCAGCTTACCGGGCAGCTCGGGATCCAGGATAATCACAGCAGGCAGAAACTGGCGGGCAGTATCCAGGACATCTTGCCCAGATTGAGCCTGGATGACCTGTAAGCCGCATTCCTCGCCAAACCGGCGCAGCAGGCGGGTTATAAATGGGTCTCCATCCGCGATCAGGCAAATTCTCGGCATTTTCCCCACAAACTCCATTCAATTTAAATCCAGCCATTGGGAACCAGTGACAAGATTACTTTAACAGATTTTTTTGTGATAATCTCGCACGAATGGATCGATTGTGGGGACAAATGGTGTGTCTTTTATACGGAAAAATTAAGCGCCCGGTTTTCTTTTTCCTCGGAGATATGCTCCGGGTGTGACCCCCACTTCTTCACGGAACACGCGTCCAAAATAATTACTGTCGGAAAAACCGACTGCCTGGGCAACCTCCATGAAATTAGCCCGGCCTGCAAGCAGCATCTTTTTCGCTTGCATCACGCGGTAACGATTGAGGTAGGTCACCGGGGTGATGCCCATCTCCTGGTGGAAACAGCGGGTCAGGTAGCGGTCAGTCACCGAGAGATAACGGGCAAGATCGGCGCGAGAGAACGGCGAAGTGTAGTGTTCGTGGATATAGGCCATCGCCTGGCGGACGAGACGCTGCGGCAAGCTGTCCAACCGCCGGCTGTGGGCGAGGGCGTTTTCAACCTGTGCCAGCACCTCACTCTCGCTGAACAGGTTTTTCCCGAGCACGGCAGCCACCCCTTGTTGGAGGCGAGCCATATCCTGGCCAGTCAGAACCTGGGCGGTGAGGATGATCACCGGGATCGAACGGGTCGATTCGGAGCTGCGCATTGCCTCTAAAACGTCGAACCCATCCATCCCAGGCATCATCAGGTCTAACAACACCAGATCCGGCTGCTCTCTCTGCATGATCCGCATGGCCTGGCGCCCGTCGCTGGCCTGATCGATGAGGCAGTTGGGGAGATTGTCAGCCAGCAAGCGGGTGTGCAGATCCAGGATACAGGGTTCGTCATCCACAACCAGGATCCGCCGGACGTCTGAGGCCGCGCCTGAGGATAACCCTAACCGGTCAAGCACCTGGACCAGTTCAGCCTGGCCTAAAGGTTTGGTAAGATAATCCACCTCCAACATCGAACCCACGCCGCCTTCCGCTGCTAGCGAATAGAAGACGACCGGGATATCATGGGTGGCCGGATCGTTCTTCAAACACTGCATCAGCTCCCAGCCGCGCTCGGCGGCAGGCTGGTAATCGAGCACCACAGCCCCGGGTGGGGCAGCAATCACTCGTGCCAGCCAATCAGGATTGCGTTCAATATCCAGCACCGCGATCGTAAACCCTTTTTTCTGGAGATGTTTGCGGAGTATCTCTGCCTGGCTGGTATTTTCGGCCAGCAATAAAACCATATGTTCTCGTTCGCCCGGCAAATCCGGGGGTGACTCCTGGGCTTCAATAATTGGCAGAGTAAAATAAAAGGTAGACCCCGTGCCCTCATCCCCCGTTGAGCTCACCCCAACCTTGCCGCCATGCAGGTCCACTAACCGGCGGGTAATCGCCAAACCCAGGCCCATTCCCCCGTATCCCCGTTCTACGCTGCGCTCGGTGCGTTGGAATTCATCGAAAATGGTTTCTTGTTCGGAAAGGGGAATCCCAAGACCGGTGTCGCTGACCATTACGGTGACTGAAGTCCCGGCCGATAGGAGACAGAGGGTGACGCGACCCTGCGCGGTAAATTTCACCGCATTGCTCAACAGGTTGAGAGCTACCTGGCGCAGACGAGTGCGATCCCCTCGCACCCAGATCGGATAATCCGGGATTTCGAACTGCCAGACCAGCCCTTTTTCACGAGCGAGGGTTTCGCCGAGAACGCTTACCTCGGCCAGCAGCTTGCTGAGATTGACCGGTTCATTGGCAATGCGCAGCTCGCCAGCCTGGCTGCTTGCCAGATCGAGCACATCGCCAATCAGGTGAGCCAGGTGTTGGGCGCTGGTGTGAATGCAGCCCATATCCTGCCGGTAACTTTCTGGTAAAGGTGCTTTTCCGGTCCGCTCTCCATGGATCAACATTTCGATTGTGCCGACGATCAGGCTCAATGGAGTCCGCAGCTCGTGGCTGACCGTGGCCAAAAAGCGGCTCTTGAGCTGGTTGGCTTCCTCGGCTTTCTTCCAGGCCTGCTCGATCTCTTCTCTCAGCAAAACGCTTTCCAGCGCGCTGCTGATTTGCTCGCGAAGGGTCTCGAAAATGGGCATGTCCTGCATCTGAGTTTCCAGAAGGGCAAAACCCAGCTGTGTGTAGCGAAAATACAGCGGTACGGCTACCAGGCTGAACAACCGGTTTTGCGGGAGGAGGACTGGTGCAACCAGCTGGCGTGATCGATAAGGGGCCAGGTAAGCTTTCAGATCCATGCGGACCCCATCCGTATATGCCAATAACAGCTGGACCCAATCGAGGGAGACTGCCGGGTAAGCATAGAGGGCCAAGTAGAAGCTGGTGATCCCCAGGCGGGGCAGCTGACCGGCAATTTTATCCATCAATTCAGACCGGCTGGACGCAATTTGGATCTCCCGGCTGACTTCACTCAGGGTGAGGATATACTGCTCAGCCTTAAACTTCTGGTAAGCTCGCTCCTGAGCCACCGTTTCGGCAACCAAAACTCGGGCTTGCTGCCAGAGATCCTCCGCCGGGGCGAGAAGACCGTTGGCAGTTACCAAAGGCGAGATCTGGGCGCGCATCGTTGAAATGAAGGCCTGCCAGCTGGATGCTTCGCCCTGGTTCGCAGCCACCGCGTTTAAAACTTCGTTGAGGGTGGATAGAAAGCTACCCGGCCTGGCAGTAGAATTTCCGATTTGAAGCTCATCGAGAAATGCCTGTAAGATCTTTTGGTCCCAGCCTGCAGGCAGTATGAAATCGGAGTTTTTTACTGCCAAACGCAGTTCTGTCAGAACGGCCGCTCGCATTTCTTCTGTAAATGAGGAAGGCGTGGTTTGGCCCCTCACGATCTTCCCCGAGGGTCTGCCTCCTACGGCCGCCCGGATTACGTTTGGAGATTGGCAGCCACAGGAGCGGCGGACCATCAATTCCAGGGGTAAAATTACGTGTTCTGTAACTGAGCTCCCGGCGATTAAGGCGAGCAGCTCCTCCACAGCCCGGAAGGCCATCGCCTCAACCGGTTGGCGGACGGTAGTCAGGGATGGGCTGAAGGCCCGGCCTTCTTCATCATCATTGAACCCGACCACAGCAACCTGATCGGGAACCCGGATGCCGCGCGCCAGCAGGGCTTCGATCGCGCCACAGGCCATATCGTCACCCACGGAAACCAGGGCTTCAAAATCAACTCCGGGACGATGACCGCGTTCGTCCAGTAAAAGACGCACCGAAGTAAGCCCGTCCGGGCGCTCCCAATTGGTGTGACCCGAGACCAGCGAAGGCTGAAAGACGATCCCATTCTGCTCCAATGCATCCCGGTACGCCTGATAACGGAGAAGCTCCTCGCGGTTGCCTTCCGGGCCGCGTAAGAAGGCGATGCGCCGGTAGCCGTGATCGCGGATCAGGTGGACGATGGCAGCATGCATCCCCTGATAATTATCTACTTCAACACTGGGTATCCCCTCCAAAGGTGGACCGACGCTGACGATCGGGAGCGGCCGGTAGCGATGACAGAATGCTTCCATCGCTTTTTGATCGACCGCCCAATCTAACGCGCTCGCCCAAACCAAAATCCCATCCACAACCTCTTGAGATACCAGGTCGTACAGTACATTCCCCTGGGTAGCAAAGTCGCCGGGAAAATTCAGAACATTCCCGTCAAAACAAATCAGGTTTGCACCATGAACTTCAGCAGCACGCGCCACGCTAGCCAGGGCCTGGCGGTGAAAACCCCGGTCCAGCTGTGAGTGGAACAAACCGATCGTCAGGCTTCTATCGAGCATTGGGAGAGGCTCATCATGGAAGGATTTAGGCTGGCTGCTCATGGTTTCGGTGCTAATTTGTACCAAAAATGTGTGAGAAAACCATTTTACACCGGAACCATGCTGATTACCAGAATGGATCGAAATCCATATGTTATCCCGAAAGGATGATCCGACCCCAACAAGCCGGGATATCGAGGGTGAGTCGATCGTGCTGCACAGAGATCGATTGATCATCATTCAATACATCCAGCATGTGACCACCTGACAAAGCCGGGATCGACAGCGAGAGCTGGCCCGGGTTGGCGGAGGCATTCAAGGCCACCAGGATCCATTCCTCGCTGGTCTGGCGGCTGAACACAAGTGTCTCGTGTGCGACGTGAAGCTGGCGATAATCTCCTACCCGGAGAGCCGGATGCTGTTGGCGAAGCCGGCTGAGTTTTCGGATCAGCAATGCCAGATCGGGGTGTGGGCTGTGGGCGAGCAGCGGGTCGAGCTCTAGCGTAGGGCGCAGGGGAAGGTCGCTGCCGTTTTTAGCTCCCTGCACGCCAAACTCGCTGCCATAATAGATGGACGGCACACCCGGCATACTAAACAACAACAAATACAGCGGGAACAGGTGAGCCGGATTTTGGATCAGGCTGGCAACGCGGTCGACATCATGGTTATCGACAAAATTATAGAGCGGGAGAGACCGGTAAAGCCCTCCCTCTCCAGACTGGCGGTTGAGCGCATACGCGATCTCGAAGTAGTTGCGGTCATTCAGGCTTGAAAAAAGTCCTTTATAACATTCATAATTGGTCACCGAATCCAGCTCCGCCGGGTTAGCCCAGCGGCGGTAATCCCCATGCACCACCTCGCCTAGCAGCCAAAAGTCTGAGCGCAGCCCACGGCAAAATGAGGACAGGTCTTGAAGAAAGCCATGATCGATCACATCAGCTGCGTCCAGTCGCAGCCCATCGATGCCGAACTCCTCGATCCAGTGACGGACTGCCTGGAACAGGTGGCTCCTCAGCCCCGGATCATGGTGGTT
>Ga0105104_10003385_pt1 | contig 11377 bp, 9 predicted proteins | sample PPLLaktember2015_3_FD_87034 | JGI IMG/M metagenome (GOLD analysis project Ga0105104, IMG submission 87034) | Freshwater sediment microbial communities from Prairie Pothole Lake near Jamestown, North Dakota, USA - PPLs Lake P7 Core (6) Depth... | ecosystem: Environmental > Aquatic > Freshwater >... | reverse complement strand
GGATACCCATACTTGACATATCTTGCTGTTTCAGCAGCCCAGCTCCATTCGCCACGGCTGATGACGCCGATCCCGCCATTGTAACCGGCCAGTGCCAGGCGCGCATTGCCACCAGCTTTATCTAGAGAGCGTTTGAGATAGTTAAGCCCACGCAGGGCATTGGTATCCGGTTGGTAGGGACTCTCGCCTGCCGTAAAGTGAAAAGGCATAACCTGGAACAGTCCCATCGCGCCTGAGCGCGAGGTGGCGCGGGGATCGCCGCAAGATTCGATCTGCATCACAACGGCAGCCAGGTTTGGATCCACGCCGGCGGCCGCCGCCCAACGAACGATGGATTCGGCCCAATAATGAATCTCGGGCGTGAAGATCGGTGAAAGACTGCTCGATGAGGGCGGGGCGGCAGATTCATCCAGCACGGCTATGGCAAGAGCGGAGTTCTCCGTCTGCCCGGGGGGCAAACCATCAGCTTGAACAGGGATGTTGAGCCCTTTGACAAAAAAGGCCAGAAGCAGGCCCACCAGTAATACCGCCAGCGGCGGAATAAGAAAACCAGACAGACAGCCGCTTCCCTGTGTGGAGGCGGCTGTCTGCCAATCGGACGAGTAGGAGGAACGAGCGCGGGACATAATTATTTTTTCCTTGTTCGGTTTGAAACCGGGCTCGGCTAAGGAGCAGTAATAATAAGTTGTGAATTGGTTTTATTATTTTGCAGGCAGGGTCTTGACAAACTCCAATGCCAGTTCTATCCAGTATTTCAAATCTTCATCGGTTTGATAGCCGTCGGGCGCAACCATGATCCAGCCAGCCATTGGCTTGCTGGTATGTGAGAACAGATCGGTACCTGGCTTGTCGAGAGCGGCCTGGTAGTTTTGCAGGCCTACCCGTACGATCAAGTCATCCCGGATGACTCCAACCGTCATGTTTCCGCTGACCATAAGAGCCAGCCCGCCAAACATCTTCTTTTCTTGGGCAGCGCTCAGCGGATACAACACAGTGCGTACACGTTGCGCCAGAGCTTCACTAAATGCCATAATTCAGCTTAGCTTTCGTAACGGTCATTCTGGTTACGGCCACTAAAAGACATATTCTGATAGGTTGGTTCTGCTGGCGAGAAATTACCCTGCGGTTTTGGGGCCGGACGCGAATACGTGTTGGCCGGACGTGGCAGGCTGGAAGCCGGTCGCAATGAAGTAGTTGCCCGGCTAGCCTGTGACTGCTGCGGACGTGCTGAATTGTACGAATGTCTGCTATCCTGACTGAACAGGCGATCGCCTGCCAGCGAAAACGTACCGATAATCAATACGCGGATGAGCCAGACCATGATAGCGACGAAAATCGGCACTGCCTTGGTCAACGTCGCATCGCTGATCACGGAACCAGCTCCCAGGCTGTTATGGCTGATGATCGCAATGGAGACGCCCCACCAGGTGAGCATGGCATTCATGGCAGCGGCTAACAGCCAGGCACCGAAGAGATACCAGACCTCGGTCGGTTCGTCCTGGCCTCGTTCCGGGGTGAAAATGCGGGCGATACCGGCAAAGTCAATCCCACAGAACGCGATTGAAAGAATGGTCGCCCAGCGGAACCCGGCGAACTTTAAATCGCCAAGTACATCCTTGAGCGCGAACTCGGTGGTGCTAAAGTTGAAAACTTCAAAAGCCAGCAAAGCACCAATAATCATGATGCCCCAGGCTGCGCCACGACTGACATGACGACCTTTAAAGAGCGCGGCCAGGCCATCGCCTGCATTACGACGGTATGTAGTCATCTCGACCTCCTTGTCGAATGGGTGGACATTGACATATTATAGAATATATGTTCTATAATGTCAAGCGCGAATCCGACAAAACCACCCTCTGAAAAAACTCCCGCGATTTGCGGGAGTTCATCTTCGTTTCTGCGAATCAAAGGAAATTACTTACCACCTATTTCCTGTTTGACAGCGTGATATAGATTTTCCGCTTTCAACTCGCTCAAGGTATAACAAGGCGCTTTCAAATGGTCAGCCAGCCGCTGTGCCAGCCCCTGGTCAAAAGCAGCATGTTCCATGTTGATCACGATACTACGCGTGTCCTCATGTGCAATCAGTTCCGCAAATTTGTACGACTCTTCCTGCGGCGGCAAGGTACCGATCGCCACGTTTCCAGCCCCGTCGGTTAGAACGATCAGTAACGGCTCTACATCGGGATGGATCATGCTTTCCTGGCGCAACACATCATGCGCTAAAAGCAAACCCGCAGAGAGCGGCGTTTTCCCGCCTACCGGGATGTCCACGAGAGCCTTCCGGGCAAGCTGCACGCTGTTGGTCGGTGACAGGACCATGGTAGCCCGATCCTTTTGGAACACGATCAAGCCCACGCGGTCACGGCGCTGGTAGGCGTCTGTCAACAGCGAAAGAATCGCACCCTTGGTAGCATTCATCCGTTCGGCCACGGCCATCGACCAGGAGGCGTCCACCAGGAAGAGCACCAGATTGGCAACCTTCTTCACGCGGATTTTGCGCTGCAAGTCGCTTCTTTCGATGGCAAAGGCTAAACGCTTGCGTTTATCCGCGCGGCGCTTCTGGTAAGGCGCAGCAGCGCGGATAGTGGCGTCGAAGGCGATGTCATCGAGTTTATCGCCCGCCGGCCGCGAGCGAATATAACGCCCGTGCTTGCGCTCGGTACGCGTCAGGGATCTCCGTCCGGCATGGCGACGGGCTAATTTGTCCAGGGGGGTATTGAGTCTGCGCGGCTCGAAGGTTTCTCCGACTTTGACCTTTTGCCCGCCCTCCCACCAGTTGGCGCTGGCGTTATCGAACACATCCTGTTGCTGGGGTTCGGGCTGTCCTTGCGGGGAACCTTCCTCGGCTTCATCCTCGAGTTTTAAGTTTTTTTTTGAGCCTCAGAGTCTTGCGGCTGCCGCTCATTCTCTTCCGCTTCACTCGGGATCGATTGGCCTGCCAGCTGCTCGATGCGTTCCTGCAACTGCTCGGAACTCATCTCTGCTTGCTGGAAGGGTGTCCGCTTGATGCGATGCGGCAGGGCCAGCTCAGCGGCCAGCGCGATATCATGGTCATTGATGGCCGTACGGCCCTCGAATGCGGCCTGGGCGCGGGCTGCCTTTAATATGACCAGGTCCGCGCGGTGACCATCCACATTGAGGGAAGCAGTCAACGCGGCAATGGAGAGCAGGTCACGGCTGGTGTAGGTAACTTTATCGATAAGGGTGCGCGCCATTGCGATTTGTTTGGAAAGTTCTTTTTCTCTGGGCATCCATTCCTGGCGAAAGGCCTCGGGATCTTGTTCGAAAGCCAGGTTGCGTTCCATAATAAGGACACGATCGCGTGGATCACGGATGCCGGTGATATCCACCGACAGGGCGAAGCGGTCCAGCAACTGTGGACGCAAGTCGCCTTCCTCAGGGTTCATCGTCCCGACCAGGATGAAGCGAGCAGGGTGTGCAAAAGATATACCTTCGCGCTCGACTACATTCACGCCCATGGCAGCCGAGTCGAGCAGGATATCTACAACGTGATCGTCCAAAAGGTTGACTTCATCAATATAGAGCAGGCCGCGATTGGCCGAGGCCAGCACGCCGGCTTCGAAGTGACGTTCACCCTTCTGGATCGCCTGTTCAATATCGAGCGTACCGACCACACGGTCTTCCGTGGCGGAAACCGGCAGGTTAATAAAGGGAGTTGTCCGCTCGGCAACAGGCAATTTGTCCCCGTTCAAGGCGGCGCGTTCTTTGCATTCCGTGCACCAGGTGTGGGGCTTTTCCGGGTCACAGCCGAAACGGCAATCCTGCACAACGTTTACAGCGGGCAGCAATGCCGCCAGCGCGCGCGCCATGGTTGACTTGGCCGTCCCGCGCTCTCCACGGATCAATACCCCGCCAATGCGAGTGTCGACAGCGTTCAAGATCAGGGCACGACGCATGCGTATCTGACCGACAATAGCAGTAAAAGGATAGATAGCTGGCATAAATACTCCGGCGACATTATAACAGGAGTTACGCAGTTGAATGAGAGAAGCCCGAAAATAAGGACAGGACGAAAAAATCCCCGGCGCATCGGCCGGGGATTTCAGGCTGATTCCGTTATACACGGTTCATATAACGGACTGTGCCTGACGATAGAGCTGCTCTTTCAGCCGCATAATATCCCGGCCGATTTTGGAACCCGAATCATCCTTGATCTCTCTGGATATTTTCTCAATCGCGTACATCACAGTCGTATGGTCGCGACCGCCAAGCACTTCACCGATCTGCGGCAGGGACACGTTGGCTTCTTCGCGCAGCAGATACATGGCGATCTGTCGCGGCAGGGCCACGTCGCGCGAGCGATCACGGCCGAGTAGCTTTTCCGCCGACAGGTTAAAGTAATGGGCAACCAGGTCCACCACTTTTTGCGGTTCGAGATCGCCACGCTGGGGTAACAGATCAGAGAGGGCAACATCCACCAGGTTCGAGTTCAGGGATGAACCGCTCAAGTCCGCAAAGGCCAGGATGCGGTTGAGTGCGCCCTCCAGTTCGCGGATGTTGGACTGCACCCGTCGCGCGATCGTTTCCAGGATTTCATCCGGGATATAGCGACCTGTGCGTTCGGCCTTATGGCGTAAAATTGCCAGGCGGGTTTCCAGGTCAGGCGGCTGAATGTCGGCGGTCAGTCCCCACTCGAAGCGCGAGCGCAGACGTTCCTCCAGCGTAACCAGCGATTTAGGCGGGCGGTCGGACGAAATAATGATCTGCTTGTCCTGTCCATGCAGGGTATTGAAGGTATGGAAAAATTCCTCCTGGGTTGACTCTTTCCCGGCAATAAATTGGATGTCATCTACCAATAAGACATCGATCGAGCGATATTTGTCCCGGAAGGCCTGCGTAGTATGCGTGCGGATGGCATTGATCATATCGTTGGTGAATTCTTCCGACGAAACATACAGGACGCTCAAACCGCGCGCATGACAGGAGTTCCCGATGGCATGTAATAAGTGTGTTTTTCCAAGCCCAACGCCTCCATATAAAAACAATGGGTTATAGGCCCGCGCCGGTTTCTCAGCCACTGCCAGGCAGGCGGCATGTGCCAACCGGTTACCGGATCCAACAACATAGTTTTCAAACGTGTAGCGCGGGTTCAGCGTTAAATTCCTCTGAAATGGCACAGGAGAGTCTATTTCTTCAGCATACTCTACCGATTCAACCAGTTGTGACATTTCCTCATCGATGCTTTGTGAGACCACAAAATTGACCGCAACATTCGAATCCATGATACCTATCAAGAGGCGGCTGACTGTGCTGGCGAGGCGGCTCTCCAACCAATCACGCGCATAGGCATTGCGCACACTGATCGTCAGTAAACCCTTCTCGTATTTTACCGGCCTGGTGTCGCGCACCCAGGTGTCGAAAGATGCTCTCGGCATTTCCAATTGAAGTTGTCCGAGCACAGACTGCCATGCCTGTTCTACATTCATAACTGCTCCCTCATCGATAACTGCTTTAGGAATGGTGAACTAACCCGCCATGAAGCAGCGGTTTAGCCAGGTATATCACTTACTTTTAAGACTTACAGGGATACGAGACAGGGGCAACAGCCCAATGAATAATCTCAGCGTGGACACATTCTAGCAGAAAAAAATATCCTCTACCAACACGCGTTCCCTACGAAACCCTAAAAACTTCTGTTTCTTTAAGGTAAGAAAACCTTAAAAAATCATTTATTAGTGCGCGTCTTTCCATTTCATATTCAGAACATGTGTTTCAGCCAAGAAGACCGCAAGGCAAAATGGATACCACTATATATGGTGTTTTTATCCGGTTTTCCATTGATATTGGCATATTTGCCTTAAAAAGGAATGTGGCTGACCATCTGCCATCAGCCACTTGTGAAACACAAAATCCTGGGACTCAATTTCAATATTCGAAATATTAACAGAAGATTAAGGCGACGAACTACGCGGCACCCAGGCCAGCACCGTCGTCCCTTCGCTGGGCGTGGAAGAAATGTCCACTTCACCGCCCACATTGCGGGCACGTGTCTGCATATTGGCCAGACCATGTCCAATGGAGGAGTTCATCTTCTCCCTCTCAAAACCCCGGCCGTTATCCTGGACCTCCATCAAAACGCGCTCACTGGTCACCCACACGCTGACTTCCACGCGTTTTGCAGCGGCATGCTTGGCCGCATTGGCCAGCGACTCCTGGCAAATATGGAACAAGGCCAGCGCATGACTTTGTGGCAAATCATCCAGCGGTTCTTTCGGGCCAGTGAGTGCCGCTTCAGCCAGGGTATGGGCGCGGTATTCGCTAAGCAGCCGACGAAGACCGTCCATCAACCCTTCGCCGTTCAACTGGCGCGGACGCAGATCAAGAATATAAGCGCGCAAATCACGAATGATTTGATTCAGATCATCGATTGTATGCTTGATGCCTTCCTGTGCCTTCTGCGGATTTTCCTTAACCAGGTGTGAGACGTTCTCCAGCGATAACCCCACGCCAAAAATGGATTGAATGATGCCGTCGTGCAAGTCCATACCAATGCGTTCGCGCTCTTCCAAGACTGCCAGGCGACGCGCATTTTGATGCAGGCGGGCATTTTCGATTGCCAGTGCCGCCCAGTTCGCCACAGCTGTCAGCAAGCGGATATCACGTTCATCAATCGGATTCTTGTTGCGTGTGGCGACGCTTAATACGCCCACCAAATTCTCACTGGTTTCCAACGGAATGCACGCAATCTGCTGGAAGCCGGCCTTGACCACGGCTTCACGGACAAAACGCATATCCTTCGTCAGGTCATGACTGATGAGCGGTTCCCGGGTCTTGGCAACAATCCCTACAAACCCATCGTTTATCTTAAATTGTGTGCGCGTCCAAAATGCTTCTGCCGCCTGCCCGCGATGCAACACCAGGCGCAATGTTTTACGATCATCTTCCAACAAAAAGATTTCCCCGGCCTCCACCTTCATATAATTCATGACCAGGGCCAGGGTCTTGTTCAAAATTTCATCCAATTCCAGCGAAGCAGTCAGAGTAGAAGCAAAATCATTCATTAAAGTGAGGTCTTCGCTGCGGCGCGTCAGGGCAAGGTCACGTTCCTTGAGATGCTTATACAACATTGCGTTGTGGATGGCTGCGGCGGCATAGGCCGCCAGCATCTGGATGATTTTCTCGTCATCCTCAGTGAATTCAGCCGCGTTGATTTTGTCAGTCAGGTAAATCTGCCCTAACTGTCGATCGCCCGTGCGGATGGGTACACCTAAAAATGACGTCATTTGAGGATGAGCAGGCGGGAAACCAGAACTGCGCGGGTGTTTTTCGATCACCGGCACACGCAGCGGCTCTCTGGTATCCATCAACTCGCCGATCAAACCCTTCCCTACCGGCGGATGCGCGATGCGCTTTACTTCAGCATCTGACATTCCTACGGTAATGAACTTCTCCAGTTTCCCCTTGTCGTCCTGTGCCCCTACTGCCGCATAGCGAGCATCTACCTGCTCACAGGCCACGATTGCAATGCGCTCCAAGAGAGTCTCCAGGGAGACATCCTTAACCAACTCCAGGCTCGCCTGATGCAGCGCAATCAGGCGCTCCCTTAGCTCCTCACGTGTCAATAGCATCGATGATTCACCTCTGTCAGGAGTATTATATCCAAATTTCACAAGTCTGATAGGTTTTGGCAGGTATCCGCAATTAAATTGTAAACTATAGGACAAGAGGCCATCTTGTCCTATTTTTAGGAGACGAAATGACATCCTCCCGCATCTCTGGATTTTATAACCTGACTCTGGACGAACGCCGCGCTCAAATCGCGGACTCTTCGAATCTGACTCCCGAAGACCTGCTCCCGTTTACAGACGGCGGACTCACCCCTGATGCCGCCGACCACATGATCGAGAACGTGATCGGGATGCACAGCCTGCCGCTCGGCATAGGGCTCAACTTCCAGGTCAATGGAAGAGACGTGCTGGTACCCTTTGTCATCGAAGAACCTTCTGTAGTAGCAGGCGCATCCTTTATGGCGAAGCTGGTCCGCGCGGGCGGCGGCTTCCAGGCCACGACTTCCGCGCCCGAGATGATCGGCCAGATGCAGGTGCTGGATGTAGACGATGTCTATTCTGCACGGCTAAAAATCTACGAGTACAAAGCTGCCCTGCTGGCCGAGGCCGATGAGATCGATCCCATCCTGAAAAAATTCGGCGGCGGCGCGCGCAACCTGGAAGTGCGCATCATCGCAGACTCCCCTATCGGCCCGTTCCTGGTCGTCCACCTGATCTACGATGTGCGCGACGCGATGGGCGCCAATGCAGTCAATACGGCCTGCGAGCGGCTCGCGCCGCGCATCGAAGCCATCACCGGTGGGCGCGTGCACCTGCGCATCCTCTCCAATCTCGCAGACAGACGTCTTGCCCGCGTACGCTGCAGCATCCCTGTAGAAGAATTAGCGTTCACAACTTCCGTAGAACAAGATACTATTACCTCCTACACGGGCCAGCAAGTACGCGACGGCATCATCGAAGCCTGGGCATTCGCCGCATCCGACCCTTATCGCGCCGCCACGCACAACAAAGGCATCATGAACGGCGTGGACGCGGTGGTCATCGCCACCGGAAACGACTGGCGCGCGATCGAAGCAGGCGCCCATGCTTATGCTGCCCGGTCCGGACGCTACACTAGTCTCTCCACCTGGGGTAAGGATAAAGATGGCAACCTTGTCGGCACGCTCGAAATGCCGATGGCTGTTGGCATCGTTGGCGGCGCGACCAAGGTTCATCCCGCCGCGCAGGCCGCGGTTAAGTTGATGGGCCTCAAAACCGCCTCCGAACTGGCCGAGATCATCGTCTCGGTCGGGCTGGCGCAAAACCTGGCCGCCCTGCGCGCCCTCGCCACAGAAGGCATCCAGCGCGGACACATGTCCCTGCACGCCCGGCAGGTGGCCATTGCAGCGGGAGCTGAAGGTGAGCTGATCGAAAAGGTCGCCGCACAGATGGTGGCTGAAAAGACGGTTAGAATAGACCGTGCGGAAGAGATATTGAAGGGAATGAAAAGCAATTGAACCACAAAGGGCACAAAGAAAAACCAAAATCACTGTGCTATCCCCTCTCCCTTCGGGAGAGGGCAAGGGTGAGGGCAGACTTCGCCGCACAAGTGGCAGAGACAATCAGATCCGAATTGACCGCGTGGAAGAGATTTTAATAGGATAAGAGTGACATTCCAAAGTGACCCCGAAATCATTCGATGGAAATTACATCTGAGATCATCGCCGCAGGCTGTTTACGAAAAACTGGTCACTGACCATGGACGAGCATCCTTTTGGGCCGAATCCGCCGTTGAGCAAAATGGGATTCTGCATTTTGTTTTCCCGGACCAGGTCGAATGGCAGGGAAAGATTTTGGAGAAAGTGCCATTTCGCAAATTTAAAATTGAATACTACGGCGGCAGCAGCACGACTTTTGAGCTGGAATCCGATGACGCGGATGGTACGGAGTTGTCTCTGACCGATCAAGGCGTTCCACAAGAAGACAGGACTGAAGTCATTGCAGGTTGGGTGTCAGTCCTCATGGCACTCAAGGCCAGTGTGGACTTTGGCATAGATCTGCGCAATCACGACCACAAGCGTACGTGGGATGACGGTTACGCGGAAAATTAACTGCCGTTATAGGTTGCGCAAACAGAACAACTCGAGTGCGGAGAAATTCTTTCGATTGCCCAAATTTGGAACCTTTCAAAATTGTGGTATTGCAACCGCCTATCCCTGGAGTATTATGAAAGTAGCATCGAGCAGGTTGCAGAGATTTTCAAGACAGCAAGTTTGATGTCAAAGCTTCGGTTTGTGTAAAGAAATATATGAAAAAGCATGTCTAAGTTAATTGCTCTTAAATCTGGGAGTCATGAGTTACTTCCTGATGCTTGGAATAGCGATTTTTCTAATCTTAAGCAACAAGCATTGCTATTTGATCAAATTGGAATTTTCAGGTTAAGTCGCTTTTATAAATCTTTAGAGGAAGCTCTAGATTTGATCAAAAAATTGGTGCCAAGTAGTTCAGATAAAACAGAATCAATTATTACAGAACTAAAATGGCTGCAACAGATGGGCGTTATTTTTGAACTAACGATGCAGGATGAATTTCAAAACCAATCCATGGAGCATTTTGCTCAAATAAGTACTGGTCAAAATTTTGAGGATGCTAAAAATTTACTGAGAAAAATAATTGAAATTCAAGCACTCGATCTAAAAAATGTTGAAGATCAAAAACACAGAACAGATTTAATGAAAGAGCAGCATTTCACTGTTCTTAGATTAATGTCTATTGTTATGGAGACGACAAAGGGAGTTACAGCAGTCACAACACTCCCGTTTACAGAATATACTCGTGAGTTACCAAATTCCAGAAAAAGTACTGTTGCTCAGGTTGTAATAAGCAAATTGCCTTTGCCAAATAACGAAACTCCTTGGGAGCAAATAATTGATTATCGCAGTAATTCAGAAAATCAAAAGAATCTTCTAAATTTAAGAAGATGGATTAGAAAAATTTCGGCCGAAATTTTATCACCAATAGAAATAGAAGAAGAACTTGAGTGGTTAATGAATGAATTTCAAGATCATATGAAGCTTCATAAATTAAAGGCAAATACAGAAACATTAGAAGTAATGGTGAAAGCACCATTTGAGATAATTGAGAATCTAATATTTAAGATCTCAAAAATTCCCGAACCATTTTTCGCTTTGAAGAAAAGGCAGATAAACTTAATGGAAGCTGAATTAAATGCTCCTGGTAGAGAGATGGCTTATATTATAAGAACTCGAGAGACTTTTTAGTCTCATGAAAACTGCAAAGAAGGTTCATAAATGACAATTCCTCACACACCCTCCCCCACCCTGCTCAAACCCGTCCGCCCGGTCGGCTTTACTGGCTATGGCGCGTACGTGCCGCGCTACCGCATCTCTGCCAAGGAGATCGCCCGCGTCTGGGCCGGCGGCAAGGCAGCGCTGCCTGTCAAAGAGAAAGCTGTCCCTGGCATGGACGAGGATGTGATCACCATGTCCATCGAAGCGGCGCGCAACGCGCTGGCGCGAGCGGAAATTCACGCCCACCAGCTACGCGCTGTGTGGGTCGGCTCGGAATCGCATCCGTATGCCGTCAAACCCACCTCCACGGTTGTGGCCGAAGCCATCGGCGCGGTTCCCAACGTCCAGGCCGGTGACTGGGAATTCGCCTGCAAAGCCGGGACAGAAGCCATCGTCGCGGCGATGGGCTTCGTCGGCTCCGGCATGGCCGACTACGCCATGGCCATCGGCATGGACACCGCCCAGGGCCGTCCCGGTGACGCGCTAGAATACACCGCCGCGGCAGGTGGCGCGGCCTTCATTATCGGTCCCGCTGAAAGCTCTCTCGCGACGATC
>Ga0105104_10003384_pt1 | contig 11382 bp, 12 predicted proteins | sample PPLLaktember2015_3_FD_87034 | JGI IMG/M metagenome (GOLD analysis project Ga0105104, IMG submission 87034) | Freshwater sediment microbial communities from Prairie Pothole Lake near Jamestown, North Dakota, USA - PPLs Lake P7 Core (6) Depth... | ecosystem: Environmental > Aquatic > Freshwater >... | reverse complement strand
GTCGGCGTAGTAAGCGCGATTGGGCATCTTGTCCCGCAAAAACTGCGATTCGTCTGACGAGCGCTCGGCCGAGTTTAGCGATGTCGGTTCGGCGGCTCAGGCCTGCCACACCCCGTACCCCGCCTCCCGCAGCTCCTCCGCCAACTCCCGCTCCATCGTCATCGCCGCCTCGTACGGCATCGGATTCAGGTGCGCGAACAACTCCGGCAGCAGCCGCGTGCCGTGTTTCAGCACGAACACGTTCCCCTTATGCCCCCGCTTGTGATTCTTGAAGCGTTCCGCCACGCCGAGCCCGGTCATCCCCACGTAGACGCACGGCTGGCCGTCGACGTAACCCGGGTTCCGCCTTCGAAAGCGCCGGTCTGAAAGCACGTCGAACGCCAGCTCGACGACATAGACGTTGTGCGAAAGCCGGGGTGCCCGCGCCTCGCCGCGCTTCTTCGCCGTCGCCACCTCACGCCCGGCCGGCATAGACCTTCGCCGCCTCCGCCAGCCGCTTCGCGATACGCGCCCGCAGCGCCGCCGGCGCCATCACCTCGACGTTCTCTCCGTGCCGCAGGATCTCCAGTTCGAGTTCCGCCGGATCGCTGTACGGCACCTTCAACTCGTACTGCCCGCCGTCCAGCTCGCGTCCCTTCTGCTGTTCGTTCCAGTTCTCCGAGCGCACCCACTTCGCGGCGTCCTTGTTGAACACCAGCGTCGCCCACTGCAGGTCCTTGCCGCGGTAGATGCCGTAGCCGCCGCCGAGCTCCTCGTCCACCGTCTTCAGCGACACTTCCTTCGACTTCTGGTCGGTGAGCTTCGCCGCCTCGATCGAGTCGAGCGAGAACATGCGGATGCCGTCGGACCGGTGGCACCAAGCGTCCAGGTACCAGTTGCCCTTGTAGTTCACCAGCCGCAGCGGCGACACCTCGCGCTCGGTGTGGCGGTCCTTGGCGCGGCCGTAGTAGCGGATCACGAGGCGCAGCCGCTTCACGAGCGCGGCGCCGATCGTTTCGAAGACCTTGGGCTCGACGCGCCGCCGCTGCACCGAGATCAGCTTCACGCGCTTCAGGATCTCGTTGGCCGAGCCGTCGGCCGCTTCCAGCAGCGCGGTCAGGCGCGTCATCAGCGGCCTGATGTGCCGGCCCAGCAGGCCGCTCTCGTCGGTGCCCTCGAGCATCTGGTACATCGACATCAGCGCGAGGATCTCCTCGGGTGAGAACCACAGCCCGGGCAGCTCGAACGACGGGCCGCTGTTGGGCTTGCCGAAGCGGTAGCCGCCGGCGTCGCGGTCGAACACGATCGGGGCGTTGAAGCTGTCGCGCAGCTTCACGAGGTCGCGCTTCAGCGTGGCGCGCGAGACCTCCAGCTCGTCCATCAGGTCGCCGAAGGACACGACGCGCCGCGCCTCGATGAGGTTCTTGATCCGGTGCAGTCGCTCGAACTGGCTCATTTCGTCTCCTGGTCCGGCGACCTTAGTCGACAGTGCCGCCGTCCCACTTGACGGAGATCCACCGGTCCGGCGGCGCTTTTCTCATCCGGCGGGAAGGCCGCGCCGCACCTCACCGCGGCCGCAGCGCGTGGACGCGGTCGAACTCGGCTTCCAGCTCCGGATGCACGCCGCGCAGGCCGTCGACCACCTGCTTCGCCCAGTCGAAATACTCCTGCTTGCGCCTCAGGTCCCAATGCGGCGGGCGCGCGACGATGTCGCGCAGGTTGACGATCTTGTCCGCGAGCTTCACCAGCTTGGCCTGCCCCGAGAGGTGCGGCGCGTGGGCGATCTGCATCCGCTTGCGCAGCGCCTTGCTCTGGGTCTTCTCGTCGGTCACCTCCGCGACGATCGAGGCCACCTCGCGGCCGAACGCGCGCTCGAGCTCCGCCTCGGTCGTGTCGGTGTCCTCGATGGTGTCGTGCAGGATCGCGGCCGCCAGGACGTCGACATCCTCGACGCCGGCCTCCGTGGCCAGCGTGCTCGCCACCGCCAGCGGGTGGTTGATGTACGGACTGCCGCTGACGCCCTTGCGTCGCTGCTCGCGATGCTTGAACGCGGCGAACTCCGCCGCGGCGAGGACCTTCGCGATCCCGCCCGGTGCTGCTTCCCTGGCTCTGTCCATGGACTTCCCTTCGATTGGTCACAAGCCGTGCCATCCCAGTGTGCGCTTCCGTCATTGGAAGATATGGCGGTCACTCACCCCGATTCCAGTCGAGCGGGCACGGCGCTTCCTCGCCTTGACTCCAGGCCACGGTGCAAACACGGGCTCGCGCCCTGAGCCCCGTTTCTGCCAGACTGCAGTTGTTTCGTCGCCGATTTGATCCGCTGATTGCGGGCGACTCATAAATGCCGCTAAAGCGCGGGTGTCTCCGCCTCCCCGGAAGCCGCCCGTTGGACCCGTGGGAGGCCGGAGCACCAGATGACGAACCGCAAAGAGTCAGCCGCCCTTGCCAGGGTCTGGCGGCAGCTCAACCCCGAGAACTACTACGAGGCCGGCGAGGTCGCGATCCTGCGCGCGTACTTCGGCCTGAAGCCGCGGCCGGGCGACCTGCCGCTCGCGGAGCTCTACGAGGCGCCGGACGACGAGAACGCCGAGGTGGACCCGGATGCGCCGCGCGTTGGCCCCATCCGCCTGCGGCATCTCAGCGTGGGCGCGCCGGTCACCGAACTGAACGAGGCGGTCGCCCGCATCTGCCTCGCCGAAGTCCAGGGTCGCCTGCCGCAGTGGTGGTCGTCTTCGGCGGAGAACGGCGTCGTGATCGGGCGCGCGCGCTTTGCCGCGCCGGAGCGCACGTTCACGCCGCTGCATCCCGAGCGGCTGCTGTGCATCAACTGGGCCGACTCGGGCCCGGGCTTCTCGTGGCCGGAGGAATACAACGTCACGCTGCTGCCCGGGTTCGGGCGCTACGTGCTGACCGCGTCGGCGGACTCGCCCGACTCCTACGGAGTCACCGATTTCGCGCTGGGGTGGTTCCGCGCGTCAGAGGATCGTGTCGCCGGCAGCAAGCGCCTGCTGGTGCGTTGGTGGCGCGAAGCGGCGAAGCACGACGGCGGGCCGTGGGCGTATCTGTTCAGCGAGGGATTGATCGACGTGAAGGAGGCGTACTGGATGCGCAGGCGCGTGTGGGGCGACCGCGAGGAGTGACCGGCGTCCGAGACAGGCTCGCGCGTTGAACCTCTCGCTCGGGCGATTCAGGCCGTCGCCCGTGCCACAACCTCACCCCGGCATCCGCACGAACATGGGAATCTCGGCGAGGTCGTGGAAGCCGAGCTTCAGGTAGACGGAGTGCCCGTCCGGCGACGACTGCAGGACACCGACCCGATAGCCGAGCCGCTGCGCCTCGCGCAGGGGCTGCGCGGTCGCGTGCGCGCCCAGCCCGCGTCCTCGTTCGGCGGCAAGGGTCGAGACGCAATAGATGCCGGCCAGGCCATCCGCCAGCAGGAGCATCGATGTCGCGACCGGCTCGCCATCCTTGAGCACCGCGAAGAACTGGATCGCGGCGTCGGGCGCCATGTCGGCGCCCACGGCGTCCGGAGAGAACAGCTGCGCCAGGCCGACCGGCAGTGGGTATCCGGCGGCCATCGCGTCGGCCCACGCGCTGCCTTCGCTGCCGGTGCCGACCCGCGCCCACGCGTAGCCCGCGGGCAGCGCGGTGTCGCCCATCGCGTCGATGTCGACGGCCATCGCCGGCATCGCGCCGTGGTGCATAAATCCCATCGCCTCCAGCGCCTGCGTGGCGTCGGTCGAGACGCCCTCCGTGAAGAGGACGGCGGCGGGCAGACCGGTTTCCTGCAGCGGCGTGGCCGCGGCTCGCGTCACGGCTGGGTCGTTCGGGTTCGAGACGATCGCGGCATTGCCGAGCGGGTGCAGTTCGCCCGTGATGACGCGCATGAAGTCCGCCTGATGCTCGGCGGCAGGCGGTCGCATGATGGCGCGGAAGGCCGTGTCGAGGTGCCGCGCGGCGCGTTCGCCGATCTCGTCGCGGATCGAGGCGATCGACGGGACCATCGTTGCTTCGCTCATGAGTACCCTCTCGGTCCCGCGGCAGTCCGTGTCGCGCATTCTCGGCTGGTCGCGACCGTCGAGGCAATAGCGCCGGCGGGTGCGGCCGCATCGCTGCCGAACGGGCATCCCGCTGCGCTGGTCGCGTTCCAGGGCGCCGACGACTACCTGACCTCGAACCGATACGCCTCCAGCCCCCGCCCCTCCGACGCCAGCAGCGGCGAGGGACGGTCCTTCAGGTAACGATCCAGGAACTCGCCCGCATAGCGCGCGATCAGCGCCGCATTCGGCCGCGCCTGCACGCAGGCGGTCACGTTCGAAGTACCCAGGCACCCCAGGTTCGTCCACTCCACGTGCGTGCCGCCGCGCAGCCGCACGTAGTACCTGGGCGCCGGGCTCGCCGCGAACGCGCCCTTCGGTCCTTCCATCGCGGGCGTCATGCCCCAGTCGAACTCCGCGCCCTGGTACATCACGGGGACGGCGAGCTGCGGCAGGGTGCCGTGCACGAGGAACGGCGTGACGAAGGGCGACAGCGCCACCACGGCCTTCACTTCGTGCGTCCGCCACGCCGGCCACGCGCCGCCGAGCGCGAGCACGGCGTAGCCGCCAAGCGAGTGACCCACGGCGCCGACGCGGCTCGTGTCGGCGATGCGCGCCAGCGCAGGATCGCTGCTCACTTTCGCGATCGCCGCGCGCAGGTCGTGCAGCCGGCCGATCTCGCTTCGTTCGGTCCAGCGCGCGGGCTCGAGCAGCGGCTGCTCTGTGCGCAGGTTCTGCAGCCGCAGCGGCTCGCCGTCGATGCCGCACGTGGCCGCGTCCGCGTGGTCCGGCGCCGCCACCACGTAGCCGCGGCGCGCCAGTTCTTCGGTCAGGAAGGTCGACTGCAATCCGCAGCCGCCGAGCCCGTGCGAGAAGAGCACCAGCGGCACGCGCGGACAGGCGGCCGGCGGCGCATCTCGCGCGACGCTGCCCTTGAGATCGCCACCGGCGCGCGTGTAGGCGAACGGCTGCTCGGCCGCGCTCGCGGGATACCAGATCGCGACCTTGCGGCCGCTCGGCAGCGGGAGCACGCGATAGCCGACGGACTGGCGTCCGTCGCAGTCGGCGGCGCGTGCGTCGGCGCTGGCGATCAGCGCGAGCAGCGCAAGCAGGGCGGCAGGAATGAAGCGCGTCACTTGGAACCCGGCGTGTCGATGGACGAGCCTACCTGACGCATCGCCCATCGCCGCGCGCTTGGCGCGACGGTCGAATCGACACGAGAGAGTAAATTCGGAAGGCACTCACACTGATCGCCATGACACTGACCTTCATCCTCGTCGACTTCGAAAACGTCCAGCCCACCGCCGCCGACATCAGCCTCGCCAGGGGCGAAGGCGTGCGCCTCGCGATCTTCCGCGGCCCCGGCCAGAAGAAGTACTCGGCCGACGTGGCCGAGGCCTGGCAGCCGCTGGGAGGCAACGTCACCTTCGTCCACTGCAGCAAGGTCGGCCGCAACGCGGTCGACATGCACATCGCCTTTCATCTCGGCGAACTCGTCATCGCGAGCCGGGGCAGCGGCGCGGGCGGACCCGCCCGCTTCGTGGTCGTCTCGAAGGACACGGACTTCGATCCGCTGCTGATCTACATCCGCGCGCAGGGCTTCGAGGCTTCGCGGGTGGCGACGATCAAGGCGGCGCTGCATGGCGGCGCGGCGGACAAGGCCGAGCCGCGCGCCGCCAAGACACGGTCGCGGCGCGGCAGGGCCGCGGCGGCGCCCGCCCCGGCTCCGGTCCCGGAAGAGAAGCCGGCGAAGCGCGCGGCGAAGAAGGCCGTCGCGAAGAAGGCCGCCGCGAAGAAGGCGCCGGTCGCGAAGAAGGAGAAGGTCGAGTCGCTGATTCCCGTGCCGGCACCCCGCGCGCGCGGTGGGGCCCGCCTCACCCAGGCGCCGGTCGTCAGCGCGCCGGCGGCACCGGCCGCGAGTGCGAAGGTGACGCCGGACGCGCGCGCGAAGGTGATCGAAAGCCTGCAGCGCATGGGCGAGAAGCGCCCCGCCAAGCGCAAGGGCCTGGAGCGCCACATCGAGTCGCACCTCGGGCGCAACCTCGAGCCGGGGCAGCTCGAGACGCTGATGTCGCAGCTCGAGCGCGACGGCGTGCTCGTGTTCAACGACAAGAACAAGGTCGAGTACCGGCTGCCGAAGGCGCGGAAGTAATACCCACGCCGACAACGCATTACTTTTTGTTACCTCTTCCTCGTGCACGCGCCTCCGTCGGGAGGCGTTGCCCGTTCATTGGCGCACCTTCCCGGGCCAACGTCGTTGCGAGGAGAACCTCATGTCACGTCGTCTACTGGTTGCGATCAGTCTCGCCGCCGGCGTCGCATCGTTAGCGGGCTGTGTAGTAGTACCGACCGGACCCGCGTATGGCTACGGGTACGGAGGGCCACACGCCGTTCGCGTCGCGCCGCCGGTCGTGGTCGTTCCGCCGCCGCGCCATCGCCATCATCACTGGCGCCAGCGCTCCGACTGGTACCGCTAGTTCGCAGCGCGATTTAGACGGTTCTACCTCGAATGCACCCGCTCTGACGCGAGGCATGGCGTCTCCCGCCCAGTCTTCGATGATTGAGTTGTCCGGCGAAAGGGAACGCCGGGTGACAGTACGCAGACAAGGAGGAACCATGGTCACGCGTAAAACGAAAGCCACGGGCACCAGGCGGCGTGCAGTGCGGCCGGAACCCCGGCGCGCGCCGACCGCCCCGAAAGTAGAGCCCCGGGTCGCCGAGATGAAGGAGCGGCTCGACGTGGCGGGGCACAAGTTGCAGTTGGCCGGGGAGAAGTTCCAGGTCGCCGGCCAGGCCGCGACGAAGTTCGCGCGCAGCTACGTGCGCGAAGTGACCACCGCCGCGAAAGCCTCGCGTGAGCCGATGCAGGCGCTCTGGCGCAACTTCCGGCTGGCGGGGCGCCACATCGTCCGCGATGCGGCTGAGATGTGGCAAGAAATGGCACCGGCTCGCAGGGTGCTGAAGCTGCCTGTCGTGCGCAGGGCCGCTCGCCCGGCCGCGTAGCGCACCCGGTAGTGCCGTAGTTGCAGTAGCGCAGCAAGGTCGCGGCGCTGCTCGCTTCCTTCCGCTCGACGCGGGGGAGGCGACGGCGCCGTTGCCTGTTCGGCTACTGGCCCGGGAACGTGACGACGACCGCCGTTCCCTTCCCGCCATGGCCCCCACGGATCTCCACCCGCGCCCCGTGCGCGCGCGCGACTTCGCGCACGATCGCAAGGCCGAGGCCGCTGCCCGCGTCGTTCGCACCCGGAATCCGGTAGTAACTTTCGAACACGCGCGCGCGCAACTCCTCGGCGATGCCCGGCCCTTCGTCGACGACCTCCAGCGTCACCGCGCCGCGGTCCTCGCGCAGCACGACGTCGATCGCGCTGCCTGCGGGCGCGTAGCGCGCGGCGTTGTCCAGCAGGTTGCCGACGAGGCTCGCGAGCTTCTGGCGATCGCCTTGCACTTCGGCCGTGCCGTTGGCCGGCGCGCACATCACCGTCACCTTCAGCCCGCGCGCGCCGATGCGCGGCTGCAGCGCCTCGATCGCCTCGCCCGCGAGCTGGCGCAGCGACACCGGCTCGTGCTCGGGCGCCGCGGACGCCGACGCGCGGTTGTAAGCGAGCATCTGCTCGGCGAGGTGGATCGTGCGGTCGAGCGCGACCAGCATGCGGTCGAGCGAGGCCTGCCGCTCGGCCGGGCTGCCCGCGCGCGCGGCGTTCTGCGCGTGCACTTTCAGTCCCGCCAGCGGCGTGCGCAGTTCGTGCGCGGCATCCGCGGTGAAGCGGCGCTCGCGCTCCAGAGCGCTGGTGAGCCGCCCGAGCAGCCCGTTCAGCGCGTCGAGCACCGGGGCGATCTCGGCCGGCACGCGCGGCAGCGACACCGGTGTCAGCGCGTCGGCCTGCCGCGTCTCGATCTGCTGCGCCAGCTTGCCGAGCGGTGCGAGGCCGTAGCCGATGAGCAGCCCGAGCAGCACCAGCAGCACCGGGATGCCGATCACGAGCGGCTCGGCCGCGGCGTAGGCGAGCTTCCCGGACAGTTCGGTGCGGATGTCGCTGCGCTCGGCGACCTGGATCCACAGGCTGCCCGAGGGCAGCGTGAACACGCGCCACTCCACGTTCTCGAAGTCCTGGTCGCTGTAGCCCGCAACGAGCGGAGCGAACGGCGTGCCTGGCGCGGAGGCGGAACGCACCAGCAAATGCCGGTCGGCGTTCCACACCTGGAACGCGATCTTGGTCTCGTAGTAGTGGCCTTCGGTGCGCGGCGCATCGTGCTCCGCTGCCTCGATGGGGCCGGGCAGCTGGATCACGATCGGCGCGGCGACCGTCGCGTGCTCGACCTGGCGCGCGAGGAAGGCCTCCAGCACCCGCGCCGACGTGGCAAGCCGCGCGTCGAACAGCTCCTGCGCCTCCTCCGCGCTGCCCTCGAAGCTCATCCACGCCGCCACGCCGAGCACGGCGAGCAGCGTGGCGATGGTGCCGGCGAGCAGCACCGCGCGGATCGACCGCGCGCGACGTGGCGCGCCCACGCTCATGCCTGCGCGCCGGGCGGTGGCGGATCGGCGACGTAGCCGACGCCGCGGACGGTGCGGATCACTTCCGGGTAGAGCTTCCTGCGCAGCTTGTGGATGTGCACGTCGACGCTGTTGCTCTCGACGCCGCTGTCCCAGCCGTACAGCGCGTCCTCGAGCTGCGCGCGCGACAGGACCTGTCCCGCGCTCTGCAGCAGCTTCTGCAGCAGCATGAACTCGCGCCGTTGCAGCGCCACCGGCTGGCCTTCGAAGGTCACCGTGAGCGCCGCCGGGTCGAGCCGCAGCGGGCCGTGCTCGATCACATTGACCGCGGCGCCGCGCTGCCGCCGCAGCTGCGCGCGGACGCGCGCCAGCAGCTCGTCGACGTCGAACGGCTTGATCAGGTAGTCGTCGGCGCCGGCGTCGAGGCCCAGCACGCGGTCCGATGCGGTGTCGCGCGCGCTCAGCACGATCACCGGCACGGCACCGCCTTCGCCGCGCACCTTGCGCAGCACCTCGACGCCGTCGACCTTCGGCAGGCCGAGGTCGAGCACCACGAGGTCGAACGTGTTGGACTTCAGCGCCGCCAGCGCCTGCGCGCCGTCCGGCACCCACTCGACCGCGTACAGCGCACGCTCGAGCGTGTCGCGGATGCCAGCGGCCAGGAGGTCGTCGTCCTCGACGAGAAGGATGCGCACGGATGAGAGAGGGAAATACCCGGCGCGAGATTACTCCGGCGTCCGGGCCGCTTCAGTGAGCGATCAGCGCGCCGCGGTACTGCGAGCCAGCCAGCGCCCGGCAACGGCGCGCAGGTGCGCCGTCACCGGACGATCGAGCCGACGCCGCGCTCAGGACTTGTCCTTGATCTTCGCGAGCAGCTCGGCGATCTCCTTGCGGCGGCCTTCGTCGGCGAGGGGGCGGTCGGGCCGCGCGGGCGCCTTCAGCCCGTGTTCCAGCGCCTTCTTCGCGTTCGCGTAGTCGCCCTTGCGGAACAGGAAATCGCCGTAGAAGTAGTTCGGATCGATGCCGTCCGGGTTCAGATTCAGCGCGGTCTCGAGCATCTCGCGCGCCTTCTTGTCGTCGCCGAACCCGATCGGCCAGCCGGGCACCTGGTAGTACAGCGAGCCGAGGCTGGTGTAGGCCGAGCCGGCGAGCGCCTTCGGGTCGATCGCGAGCGCATGCTCGAGGGCCGCCTTGGCGTCCTTCACGAGCGACAGCGCGCCGACGCCGCCCTTGGCCCCGGCGTAGCTCGACACGATGATCCCGTACCAGATGTCCGCTTCGGCGCGGTCGGCGTATTTCGAGCGCACCGTGGTGGCCGTCTTCGACAGCGACTCGAACGCCTTCTCCTGCTCGGCGACCGGCTTGCGGTACTTGATCTCTTCCCACTCGCGCTGCAGCGCGCGCACTTCGTCGTCGACGGCGGCGTTCGCCAGCGGCGCGAACAGGACCACGAGCGCCGTGAGCGAGAACATCAGCATGGCCAGGGGTTTCAGCATCACGGGGAGCCTCTTTCTGAAGGGTGAATGGATGTGATGAGTCGCGCGGGCCGCGGCTTGCCGCGACGCGCGAAATTGCGGATGGTGTCGAGCTGCCTGCGCAGGCCGTGGTCGACGAGCCCGGGCAGCACCTGGTTCACGCGCGCGAAGAACTTCTCGGGCATGCCGAGCAGCCGTTCGCGCGCCGGCCGGCGCAGCAACGCGACGAGTGCGTCGGCCACCTTGGCCGGCGCGTCCATCGCCGTGCCGAGCTCGGCGTTGAGCGCGGTGAGCGCGTCGTCGTTCAGCGCGGTGCGCGTGGCGCGCGGCGCGAAGTACAGGACGCGGACCGGCCCGTCGGCCAGCTCGCGGCGCAGCGCCTCGGTGAAGCCGCGCAGCGCGAACTTGCTCGCGCTGTAGCTGGCGCACCCGGGATAGCCGAGGTAGCCGTAGATCGAGCCGACGTTGACGACCGTCGCGCTGGCGCGCCGCAGAAGCTGCGGCAGCAGGCGCTGCGTCAGCAGCATCGGCGCGAGCGCGTTGACGCCGAGGATGCGCTCGACCGACGCCTCGCTCTGGTCGGCGAACCAGGCGAACTCGCTGGTGCCGGCGTTGTTGATCAGCAGGTTGATGTCGAACCCGGACGCCGCTTGCGCGACGGCATCGCGCCCTTCGGCGATCGTGAGGTCGGCCAGCACGACGCGGCAGTCGAGGCCCGGTCGCTCGACCGACTTCGCGGTGGCTGCCAGCCGCGCCGCGTCGCGGCCGACCAGCAGCAGCACCGCGCACTGTGGCGCGATCGCCTGTGCGATGGCGGTGCCGATGCCGCCGCCGCCGCCGGTGAGGATCGCGGAGTACGGACCGACGCTCATGCCGCCTTCCTGATCGCCGCCGCGTCGAAGCGCGGCAGGCCGCGGAAGATGTCGCCGTAGAGCCGGTACACCATGTTCGCGGCGTGCGTCACGGCGGCCTGGTCGTCCGCGTCCTGCAGGCGGTCCATCAGCCCGGCGAAGAAGCGCACGTGCTGCTGGTCGAGCGCGCCGTGCGAGGTCAGGTAGGTGAAGGCCTCCGGCGGCAGGTCGAGCGCGGCGCGGATCACCTGCGCCGCATTGGTCGCGAGCGCGGTGCTGGTGCCCTCGAGCACGTGCACCATGCCGAAGAAGCCGACCGGATTGCGGCGCGCGATCGTGTCGTAGACGTAAGCGATCATCAGCTCGGTCGCGGCGGACGGCGTGCCGTCGCGCACGAGCCGCGGGTCGCCGCCTGCAGCGGCGATGTCGTTGAGGATCCACTCCTCGTGCCCCGCTTCCTCCGCGATGTACTCGACGATCGCCGTGCGCAGCCAGCCTTTCGACCCGGGCACGCGGCTGCCGCACGCCATCAGCAGCGGAACCGTGTG
>Ga0105104_10003381_pt1 | contig 11385 bp, 9 predicted proteins | sample PPLLaktember2015_3_FD_87034 | JGI IMG/M metagenome (GOLD analysis project Ga0105104, IMG submission 87034) | Freshwater sediment microbial communities from Prairie Pothole Lake near Jamestown, North Dakota, USA - PPLs Lake P7 Core (6) Depth... | ecosystem: Environmental > Aquatic > Freshwater >... | reverse complement strand
GTCTAAGGCTCGTTCCACAGCGAGCCATCTTCTAGCAATGTAGCGTCATCTCCCGCCAAGGTCAAAATCTACGGGATCGATAGTATGCGGCGCACGCTCCCTCGGAGGAGACTATAATTAACACGCCATACATACGGGCGAGCGGCTCATATTCGGTGTATCACATGACGGGGCAGATATGCCCGGGGGCGAGCAAACCCATGGGGCATATTGTCACATCATACGCCAAGCCGTCCCGCGCCCAAGTCAGTTGAGAGGCAGAGACGTTGAGAAGCAGAGACAGCGATCAGCAGGAAATTTTTGGGACACGATGCCCCCGTCTGCTAGCTTCCGACAGGCGAACCTCGTTTAAGGAGAGCCGAGGATTCTATAACGAAGATGTAACGGACGTGCGCCGATCCACAGCGTCGGCCAACTCATGCAGAGTCGTGGCGATAGATACCGTATAGGGAGGTTCGACCCGAAGCTGCCGTAGATGGTCCGGCAGGCGCGCCAGTTCGGCGGCAGCGTATTGGCGTACCTCTGATAACGGGGGCGATGGATGCAGGCGTTGGCCAGCACGCATGACCTGCTGCAGCAGGGGCTCGCCTTGTAGGGGGTCATCTTCGAGGGCCAGAATATCGCCTCCCATGTGTCCGTCCGGCCCGGACTGGCGAAACACCTGCTTGCGACCGGGCCAGGTGGCTTTACCCGTCGAGCGTTTGCGCCGCGCCTGCCCGGCATATTCATGGAGTTTGTATGCACAGTCCAGATAAGGGACATCAACGGATGTGTCCAAACGCGTACCAATAGCGAAATCATCGATGGGAGCGTTCGACTCGACCAGGTTGCGCACCGCCTCCTCATCAAGATTGCCGCTGGCCAGGATGCGCACGTCCGTGAGCCCTCCGTCATCAAGAATGCGTCGGACCTTGCGGGCCAGGTCCGCCAAATCACCACTATCGAGGCGTACCCCTTTGATATGTATTCCTTCTTGTTGTAGGCGAGGTGCAAGAGCGACAACCTTCTCGGCGGCGGCCTCGGTATCGTAGGTATCGATCAGGAGTACGACGTTGTCCGGTTGGGTATTGGCAAAGTGCTCGAACGCCTCCGCTTCATCATCATGCGCTTGCACAAACGAGTGTGCCATCGTGCCATACACCGGCACTCCATACAAGAACCCGGCTAACACCGTTGCCGTGCCAGCAAATCCCGCTAGGTAGCTGGCGCGGGCGGCCAGCAGTCCTGCTTCCGCGCCATGTGCGCGTCGTAGGCCAAAATCGATCAATCCCTTTCCCCGGGCAACCAAGACCGCGCGCGCCGCTTTCGAGGCGATCAGCGTCTGGAAATGGAGCAGATTGATCAGGCGGGTTTCCACGAGCTGTGCTTGCGGAAGGGGTGCGGTCACGCGCATGATCGGCTCCGGGGGAAAGAAAATCGTCCCCTCCGGCATGGCGTGGACGTCGCCAGCGAACCGCAAACGATCTAGGTAATCGATGAAATCCCGACTGAAGCGCCCGCTTTGTGCCAGCCATTCCAGTTCTTCGGAGGTGAAGCGCATGTGTTCCAAGAAATCCAATACCTGCTCTAGGCCAGCCGCCATCAAAAAGCCCCGCGTGGACGGCAGTTTGCGGGAGGAAAATTCGAAGACCGCGCTGTCCTCCATCCCTTTGTCAAAATAGGCTTGCAGCATGGTGAGCTGATAAAGGTCTGTCAACAGTGCGCTTGTTCCCGGATTGATCGCATAATGTTCGTCCATGTTGCATCTCCCCTCCGGTAAGCCGGATCTGGCAATCTAAAGCGTTATCTGATTCCTGTCAACCGAGTTAGGATCATGCGCCGCCATTACACCTGGGAGAGGGGGAAGGTAAGTGGTTTTATCGCGCCTGCTGACAACACGTCTCACGGGTCGCAAAAGGTCCCAGCCAGGGATTGACAACGTACACGGCTGTTCCGAAGGCTGTGTCTATCGCCGCGCCGGAACAGACACAAGCGTCTGTCGCCTCGGATGGGAAGTGTTATACTTTGAGCGCCTATCACGGGCGAGGTCACAGAATCAGGAGGCGGGTCAACGCATCAGAGATACCACGTATTACAAGGGTGGGAAGGGGGAGACGAAGGGGAACTCCCGCTCCCCCTTCGTAGGATGACCTACTTGTCTGCCAACTCTGGACGGAAGGTGACCCCCGTCTCTTTCATGGCAGCCATCTGCTGCAGCCAGAGTTCCTGCTGTTTTTTCAAGCCGCGCCGCTTGGTGATCTTATCCCACTCCTCAACCGCCTGGTCGAGGGCTTCCTTGGGCGTCATCGACTTTTGCAGCGCCCGGCTGACCATTTCAGCAATCCGAAGTTGGTATTCGCTCCCCCCTGGGATCAACACTCCAGGCACCGTCTGGCCGAAGCTCTCCTTGATGGAATCCAGATACTCACCCGCGCCTGGGAAGGCGGAGCGGAATTGCTCCGAGGTGAAATGGGAGTTGCGCCAGGGGTCCATGATCGTCTTGGGATCCATGACGATCTTCAGGCTCTGTTCAGGCGAGGAAACGAACTCGAGGACCACGGCGGTCGCATCCTTCACCTTCGAGTACTTCGAGATCGCCCAGGAGCGTCCCCCGGTATTAGGCGAGGCGCGAATGATTTTGCCGTCGACCTGGTGGCCGGGGAGCATGCCGAAGCCGGCTTTATCGACGATCAACGACTGGTTGGGATCACCGACGCGTTTGCCCGTGCTGGTCCAGGATACGAGCATCGGCACCTCGCCCTTGATCAACATCGTCTTCGGCTCCTCTGCTTCGAAGAGCAATACGCCTGGTGGGTAGTATTGAATGGTGTCGACCATTTCTTGCAGGGCTCGGATCCCTGGCTTGGTGTTGAGCAGCGGCTTCATGTTCTCATCGAAATACTGTCCGCCGTAGACGAAAAAGCGCTGCCGCCACCAGTTGAAGGAAAAGTTGTTCTCCTTGTACGATGCCCCGGCGCCGAAAAGTTTGTGATCGCTGCCATCCCATCCCCAGCCAGTGAAAAACGCTGCCTGATCATCCCACTGCTTCCAGGTCTGCGGCGGCGCCAAGTCATAGCCATACTTCTCCTTAAACTTCTGTTTGTTCTCCGGCCGCTCGAAGGCGACCTTATTGTAAAACATCGTATGAATGTCACCATCCAGCGGCATGGCATAGAGGGTGCCGCCCCAGTACATATTCGAGATCTGATACTCTTTGGCGATATCGTCGAGGTCAAGCCGGAGATTCAACTTCTTGATGAAGGGCTCGAGCGGCTCGAAATGCCTGAAGTAATCGGCCATGTAGGTGGGGGTAAACATGATGAGATCCCACGGGCTGCGGCCGCTGGTGAACTCGAGGAGTGTCTTAGTCACAAAGGCCTCGCCCGGAATGACCTCGACCTCCAGCTTGATGCCGTGCTTGTCGAATAACTCCTTCTCGATCAAGGTCATAGCATACTTCACAAACTCGGCGTTGACGATGACCTTGACGGTGGTGCCTTCATAGGGTTTGGCTGCCTCGCCATGCTGGGTCGCCATGTTGCCCATCAGCATGGACAGTGCCATGACGAAGACGCCAAGGCGAATGATCTGATGTCTTGCTATGCTCACAACATCCCTCCTTCATTACGAGGGGTGAGCAGGCCAGCTACCCCTCCAGTGCCATTAGCCTTTCACGGCCCCTAATGCGAGCCCTTTCACCAGGTAGCGCTGCAGAGCAAACGCAACAAAAAACGCTGGGATGATTCCCAGCACTACGGAAGCCGACGCCTCCCCATAGAAGGTGTCAGTCGGAGAGCCTGAGGTATAGGACGCCACCAGCACCATCATGGTCTTGGTCTCTGAGCCGGTCAGAATGACGGCGAAGAGGAACTCGTTCCAGGTCGTAATGAAGGCGAAGAGCGCCACCACGGCCAATCCAGGGACAATGATGGGAATCACTACGCGCAGCAGAGCCTGGAGGCGAGAGCAGCCGTCAATCAGTGCTGCCTCTTCGATCTCTTTCGGCACGTCGCGGATGAAGCCGATCATCAGCCACACCGCAAAGGGGATGTAGAAGACGGTGTACAGTAAGATCAGCCCGAAGTAGTTATTGGTCATGCCCAACTTGCTATACAGCACGTAGATGGGGATGACCAGGGCGATCGCCGGCATGGTTCGTAGCAGCAGGAGGAAATTCGAAAACAGCGAGCCGCCGAAGCGAAAGCGCGCAATGCTGTAGGCGGTGGGCACACTGAAGAGTAACGCTGCCAGCATGCTCAGGCTCGAAATCGCCAGGCTGTTCTTGAAATAGAGCCAACCATTGCCGTGGGTGAAGAGCCGGTAATAATGGACGAGCGATGGTTCCATGGGAATCCACACGGGCGGAAACGTGAAGTAATCTTCATTGCCTTTTAACGACGTGGTGAGAATCCACACGAAGGGGAAGAGAAAGAAGATGAGCGCCACGCCGATCCCGGCATAGGTCAGAACCATGCCGATCTGGCGCTGCAGCTTATACTTGGAAAAGGTGTTCATGTTTCTTCCCCCTCCCTAAAGCGCGACACCTTCTGAAAGATCAAGGTCAAGATGAACACGCCAACCACGATGACATACGACAGTGCCGAGGCATAGCTGATGCGGAAATCTTGAAAGCCGGAGAGATAGGTGGAGAAAGCCACCGTCTGGGTGCTGCCAGCCGGTCCGCCGAAGGTGAGCAGGTAGATCAGGCCAAAGATCTTGGTCAGATCGATCATGCGGATGAGCAGCGCCACGATCATGGTAAATTTCAGCAGCGGCAGCGTGATATACCAGAATTTTTGCCACGTCGAGGCACCATCTACCTCGCCCGCCTCATAGAGATCCTGCGGAATCGATTGCAGCCCCGCCAGCAGCACGATCATCATGAACGAGGTATTGTGCCAGACCTCTACCATCACAATCGACATGATGGCGCGCGCAGGGGTGGCGAACCAATCGAAGTACACGTCTAGCAGGCCGACCTGCATTAGGGCATTATTGATGCCGCCGTACTTGACGCCGAAGAGCATGCGCCAGACCATCGCAGCGGAAGCGGGCGATACCATAGCAGGAATGATAAGCAGGCTGGTGATAAAGGTCTTGCCACGGGGGATACGGTTCAAGAGCAGAGCAATCCCCAGCCCCAGCAGGAGTTGCAGTGTAATGGACGGGAAGATGATGGTAAAGGTGTTGATCCACGAGCGCCAGAACCGCTTATCGTCCAGCATCTCAGTATAGTTTTCGAGGCCGACAAACTCGGATGGCGGCCCGATAGCGAGATCATAGTTCTGGAAGGTTAAGTAAAACGAGTACATGAGCGGGAAAATGACGAAGGCCACAATGAGAAATAACGCTGGGGAGGCAAAAAAGTAGGCTTCTCGTCGCGACGATAGCGTCTTTTTCAACACTGACATAGCCCTCCGGAATCCGTATGGCATGGTTCTACAGACGATATCTCTGTCGCGTCTGGCAAGAACGGCATGCCAGGAGCACTATTAGTAGCGCGCCTCCCGCTGTTCGGCAAGCCCCTCCATGGCGAGATGGTAGAAAAGGTCGATTTCCTCGGTAGTTAAGATTTTGCCCCTTATAGCATACTGTGTGCGGAGAGGCAAGAATGATTGCGATGCTTGAGAATAATGCTCAATCATGGTGAATGGGTGACAGGAGAACACGTCATTGGAGGGAGCGCAGGCGCGCTCGTCCTCCGATACTCCGTTGCGACCAACGCATGGCGGCCACGCCCGCCGGCTACAGCCCACGATACTGCAGAGTCAGGGAGTCGGCACTGGCCGCTTGGGTGGGGGTGAAGTTGTCCATGCAGGCGTCGTCCGAGTAGTCCATGAAGTTGTGGATCGGGTCGAGTCCTTGTCGGAATGGGCAGGAATCGCGTCCGATCGGACAACCGTATGCCGGGGAGCGTTCCGCCGGGGTGTCACCTACAGAGTCCCCAGGCGGGAGACAACGACCCTGGAACGTATGCGCGAGTCCAAGCCAGTGCCCGACCTCGTGCACCGCGGTCATGCCCTCATTGTAGGGCGGCGCGGAGCCACCCGGAAGCGACGTATACCACACGACCACGCCATCGAGGAGAGGTGCGCTGGTATAGTCCCATGGGAACGTAGCCCAACCCAGCAATCCACCCCCTGGCGCGTTGGTATACAGGTTGAGGTCTTTCGCCGTCCCTTGATGCAACGACGTCTTCATCTCCTGCTCCGCCGCCGTTCCTGGGCTGGCACCGAACCACGTGTCGTTGGCAGTACGATCGACCGCAACCGGCACAAATCTAAACGGGGTATTCGCACCGCCAGTTGCTCCACTATAGGCCGCGTTCAAGACGTCGATCTGCGCCAGGAGGGTCGCATTATTTAGATTCCCTTCTCCATTGGAGGCGGTGATCACATGGAAATACACCTTCACAGGCACCGACCCTGGGTCTCTCTCGAAGGCTGCGTATGGCTGCTCGGATCTAAAACGGGCCAGCTCTGCGGCGATCGCTTGCCCTTCGCTCACGTCAACGGGCCTAGTCCCGCACCGCCTACCACTGTTGATGAACGCCTGCTGATCCCGCCAGGTGAGGCCCCCGAGCCGGAAGGGCTCACCCTGCCTTTCGTCGCCCAATACGCTCTGGGCGAGGGCATGATCGCGCGCACTCCACGAGAACAATGCCAGCAGCAGCATAACCACGACTGCCGACAGCAGCACCCGCGAATCTCGTAGCATTCTCTTAGACCTCCTATAGCTTTCAGCGACGTCTTGCAGGATTTCGGGTCGTCTGGTCATGGCACAGCGCACCACGGTGGGCTGGCCTTTGACGGAGTGGAGACCCGCACGCCTATGTTCCCTGGTTCGTCTCGATGTTTCCTGACGGGATTTTACTCAAGACAGGAGGGGAGAGACATGGATGGTCGTCTGGAAAACCTGCACCGGATTGCGATTTCAGGAGAGCCAGCGCTTGCGGCGGCGGTAGTGTTTTACATCGCGATAGCTGTGGCGCTGTCCGACACCGGTCAGGCCCAGGTAAAACTCTTTGACATCCTCGTTCTCCCTGAGCATTTTGGCCTCGCCATCCAGCACGATTCGACCGTTTTCCATGACATAGCCATACTGCACGACGCGGAGGGCCATGGCGGCATTCTGTTCGGCCAGCAGGATGGCCACCTGCTCCTCACGGTTCATGCGCACGACGATGTCGAAGATCTCTTGCACCAGCATGGGGGCCAGTCCCATGGAGGGTTCGTCAAGCAGCATCAGCTTGGGACGAGCCATCAGTGCCCGACCGATGGCCAACATCTGTTGCTCGCCGCCAGAGACATAGCCCCCCTTCACAGACCGGCGTTCTCGCAGTCTCGGAAAGTAATGATAGACGCGTTCAAGGTCGTCACTGATGGCGTGGCCGTTGCGCCGGGTGTAGGCGCCGGTGCGCAGGTTTTCTTCAACGGTCAGGTGCTCGAAAATGCGGCGTCCTTCCATCACTTGAACGATCCCACGCCGCACCAGTGCTGCCGCTTCCGCCCGATCGATCCGTGTGCCGAGGAACTCAATGCTGCCCTTGGTGACCTCGCCGCGCTCGACATGCAGGAGATTCGAGATGGCCTTCAGCGTCGTGCTTTTGCCAGCGCCATTGGCCCCGAGAAGAGCCACAATACCCCCCTCGGGAATGATCAGAGACACCCCCTTCAAGACCAGAATAACATGGTCATAAATCACCTCAACGTTGTTCACTGTGAGGAGGGGGGGCGCCGCAGCGCTCACTTCTTCTCCTTCTCCTTGGCATAGGCTGCGGCGGAGTTGTTGATTTCGTCCCAGACGATCTCTTTGTAAGGCGGCACCCAGTCGGAGATTGAGACCCATTTATTGCCATCCCATCGTTGAAAACGCACCCAGCCGCCGCCTTCGTGGTTGTCCGATGCGGTCTTGATTGGTGGCATAAAGCCGCCAGCGCCGATTTCTTTCAGACGGGCTTCGGTGAGATCGAGGTTTTCCAACGCCCATTTAAACTGCTCCCCGGTGATGGGGAAGCCGAATTTCTGGATGGCGGTGCGCAGCGCCTCCGTATGCACGATGCCATGCACCACGCCACGATTGTAATACACCGTGCCGACCCGCTCCTTCTCCAGATTACCCTTGCCAGCGCCGTACACCTTGTCGAGGATTTCTTTGAGAACTGGAAAATCGGCACCGACGCCATGAAAATTACTGGCGAGATAACCAGTGGCCGCGTCACCAGCTGGCCGCACGTCTTCCTCCGAGCCACACCACCAAACGCCAATGATCTTATCACGTGGGAAACCAACCCGGGCCGCCTCACGCAGTGGTACCGTGCACGACACCCCCCAGTTGCGGTTGATGACGTAATCCGCCCGGAAACGTCGCGCGATGTCCACCCACTGAGCGCCTTGCTCAAGGCCTGGTGGTGGGACGGCAAAGCCGCGAAATTCAAAGCCGAAGCGCTCTGCTAGCTTTTCCAGTATGGGAATGGTTTCCCGTCCATACGGTACATCCAGGTACAGCAGGGCAATTTTCTTGCCCTTCAACTTCTCCTCACCGCCTTCCCTCTGGGCGATGAAGCGGATCTTCGCGGAGGTTTGCGACCAATAATTGGTCACGAGCGGAAACACATAGGGGAAAATATCCCCCCCGACGGACGCATCGGCGCGCCCATAGCCCAGGCTCACGACAGGGATCTTATCGCGGGTGGCACGTTCGATGAGGGCATAGGTGATGCCGGTGCTTAATGGGTTGACCACGATCATCTGCGGTTTGTGGCGCTCGTAACATTCGATGCCACGTGCTGTATCGTACGCCGTCTCGCATTCTTCCCAGCGCAGCGTGACGCCTTCCACGCCACCTTTGGTGTTGAGGAAGGCCATGTAGTCTTCCCAGCCGCCGCAGATGCCGCTGCCGCCAGGAGCATAGGGCCCGGTACGGTAGCAGAGCATGGGGAACATCTGCTCTTTCATCTGGGCCTGGGCCGTGGGGACCCCGAAGCAGAGCACGGCCGCGAGCAGCAGCAGAAGCGCCAACGACCATTCCTCGCCGCTTTTCATAAGCTCTCCCTCTACAGAACGTCAATTGCTCCCTTCTCCTCCCCCCTTGCGGGGGAGGATGCAGGAGGGGGGATCAATTCAAGGAAGGGCCTGCCAAATCCCCCCTTTCACACCTTCAACATTTTGCAAAACCTCATTATTCCAAAAGCGGAGCACTCGAAATCCTTGCTGTTCTAGCCATGCATCACGCCGTTTGTCGTATGAATGTTGGGAGTTGTGTTGTCCCCCATCGACCTCGACAACCAAGCGTTTTCCCAGGCACACAAAATCGACAATATAATTCCCGAGCGGTTGCTGCCTGCGGAATTTATACCCGCCAAACTGACGGAGTCGTAGGTGTTGCCACAGGATCCGCTCAGCCGCTGTAGGATTGTTTCGCAGTTCCTTCGCTCTCGAACGGTCCATCCCCCCATCCTAACCTTCCCCCGCAAAGGGGGAAGGGATGAATAGCCGCTCACGCTAGTACGGAAACGGCCACAGCCGTAAGTAATTCTTCAGCGTCTGCCAAAGGCGCGCCAATCCCAGGGGTTCCGCGATCAGGAAAAACACAATGAGGGCGCCGAAGACCATGAACTCGGTATTGGCGAGCAAATCCGTGGTGACCAGCCGTCCGGCTATCTTCCCCAACGCGACCAACACCTGATTGATGAAGATGGGGAGCAAGACGATGAACCCTGCACCGAGATACGAACCCAACACGCTTCCCATGCCGCCGATGATGATCATTCCCAGCACCCTGAAGGAGAGCAGGAGATTGAATTCCTCAATGTTCGCTGCAGCATAGTAGGTAAACGACATCAACCCGCCTGCGACGCCGGCATAGAAAGAGCTGACCGCAAAGGCCAACAGCTTATAACGGAAAAGGGAAATACCCATGATCTCGGCAGCGATGTCACGATCGCGAATGGCCATCCAGGCACGCCCCACGCGACTGCGCACCAGGTTCTTGGCGAAGATGGTCAGGCCCACCACGATCGCCAAGGTCAGATAATATTTCTCCGCAGGGGTATCGAGAAGCCAGCCGCCGATCCGCAGTGGGGGGGTATCGATGGTCGCGAACACGCCGCCGCCGATCCACTTCACATGCGTTATGACCCATTCGATGACGAATTGAGCGGCGAGGGTCGAGACCGCTAGGTAAAAGCCTTTAATGCGCAGGGCAGGGAGTCCGAACAGCGCGCCGACCGCAGCGGCGAGCACACCACCGCCCAACAGGCTAGGCAGGAGCGGAATAGCGTAGCGGGCATAGAGAATGACCGCACCATAAGCGCCAACACCCATGAAAGCCGCATGCCCCAATGAGAGTTGCCCAGCGTATCCCGTCAGAAAATTGAGTCCTAGGGCAGATAACGCGAAGATCAGGAACGGGATGATCAGACTGCCCATCCAATACTGACTGGTGAGGTAGGGGATTCCCAAGCAAGCAAACAGCAACAGGACGAGCACTCCCCAGCGATCCAGAGGAACGGGGAAGAGGGCCATGTCTGCGGCATACGACTCGCGGAAGACGCCGGTTTCACGGTAGAACATAGGACCCCTCAGAAGCTTGGTAAGGCTCTGGGAACGCCATGGTCATAGATAGTCACGCTGTGGGAACAGTTCGTAACGCCGCAATCACTATGGGAAATTACAACGACTGGCTTGTCTCTAATGAATGATGACGCGTGACTATGTATGACCATGCATTGCGACACGTTAGGATATGTTGCCACGCGTTACCACACATGATCTTACCTAAACCCGTTCTATGATCTCTCGTCCAAACAGCCCATACGGTCGGAAGATGAGAAACACCAGCGCCAATAGGTACGGCGAAAAATCCTTGACCCCGCCGCCCACGTAGGGATCGATAAATCCGCCTACCAGCCTCTCGGTGGCCCCCACAATCAACCCCCCGATGATGGCTCCTGGAATGCTTTCCAGCCCGCCAATGATCAGCACCGGTAGCGCCTTCAAGGCCACCAACGACAGACTGAACTGTACCCCAAGGCGAGTCCCCCACAGAATCCCCGCCACCGCTGCCACCATGCCAGCGATGGCCCAAGTCACCGTCCACGCCTGCCTGAGCGGGATACCCACCGCCAGCGCAGCCTCATGATCGTCGGACACCGCTCGCAGGCCGAGCCCCGTAGTCGTTCGCTGAAAGAACCATACCAACGTTAACACCAGCAAGGCAGCAACCATGGCCCCAACTAGATCCAGGCGACTAATAAAAATCCCAGCTACGTCGAAGGGGGTGTCTGGGATGCCGATGTCGAGTCCCTTCGGTTGTGTTCCCCACAATGCCTGCGAAAATCCCTCCAGGAAAAAACCTAACCCGATGGTGGCCATAAACAGCGATAGCGGCGGTCTGGCCACAAGG
>Ga0105104_10003380_pt1 | contig 11386 bp, 7 predicted proteins | sample PPLLaktember2015_3_FD_87034 | JGI IMG/M metagenome (GOLD analysis project Ga0105104, IMG submission 87034) | Freshwater sediment microbial communities from Prairie Pothole Lake near Jamestown, North Dakota, USA - PPLs Lake P7 Core (6) Depth... | ecosystem: Environmental > Aquatic > Freshwater >... | reverse complement strand
TGCGATTGAAGATGCCACCAATCTCAACACGCCGGATATGATACCCGGTGCGGACGATGACGGTAAAATCATCAAGTTGGCCTTGCAGAGATGCCGCACGGTGGCGGATTTTCAGGCGATTCTGGATTCCACACAAGTGAATGGACACACACAGCCGGCTTCGTTCGGAGTGATTGACGCGCACGGCGGAGCGGCGATCTTTGAAACCTTCGCTCACAGCTACATCCGCTACAATTCGAGCGACACGGTCGCCGCTCCCTTGGGAGTACTGGTGCGCGCGAATTACTCGTACGCAGGAAGTCCGAACGGACGCGTGGGAGTGTATCGCCATGACCGGGCTAAAATGTTTATGGAAGGCGCGGTGCGCGGAGATTCATTGACGGCGAAATTCATTTTCCGCACGGTGGCAAGAGATTTACGCACGACGGATGCCTTTAATCCCTATCCCCTGCCCTATCAGGGACAGCAGGGCAGTCTGCCGCGCGGATGGATTTCCGTATCGGGAGCGGTGGCTCGCAGACTTACCGTAAGCGGACTCATTGTAGAAGGAGTAATGCCCGGAGAAAATCCGCAGTTGTCCACGGCCTGGATTTGTCCGATGCCGGTGCAATTCGGCACGGCGATTCCCTTCTGGGAAATTTCGCACACCACTCCGTTTGAAGTGCGCGGCGACACGACCGCTCCGCTCTGCGATGAAGGCTGGCGGATCAAGAACATGGCGCAGCACGCTCCGGGATTCCGCGACACATTGGACACGAATGTGTTGGTGGACGGGCACGGCGGTGGAATTCATCTGACCACGTTTCCGCTCGAGGATTTGATTTTTGCTCGCGGGGACTCGGCAATAGCCGTCTGGCGGACAGCGGGAATGCCGGATTCGGCGGCAGCCGTGCAGCTATCTGCGGAATTGGCTCAAATGGCTTACGATACGATTCGCGCCTGGCCGGGGCCGGGTGATTTGTGGGTACCGCCACGAGCAGTTAACGATCTCACGTTGTGGTCCGTGCGAAACATTGGATTAAGGCTGCGCTGGTCGGCGGTCACGCAGGACACGTTGGGCGTGCCCATATCGCCATCGGGTTATACGATCTGGCGGCAAAGAAGGTGGACCTCCGCGCGCGATAGTCTGGGCTTCACAACGGGAACGAGCTTTGTCGTGCCGGAATATCCGGGAGATTCATCGGCGGTGTATGAAGTGCGAGCGGTGAGATGAAAACGGAGGAAAACGCGGAAAGCTGAAACGCTGAAAAAGACACCCGCTTTCTGTTCCCTCCTTTTAGCAAAGGGGGGAAGGCTCTGCGCGGAATGGACTCGCTTTCCGTCCTCCCCCCTTAGTATAAGGGGGGATAGTGGGGGGTGTCTAACACGCGAGGGGTAAGGGCACGCCCTCGCGCGATTCGGATTCCGGCCGGGTCGGGAGCCCCGGCTCGGCGGTCGGGATAATCTATTGACTTTTCTGGAAGGCTGGATTATATTGTAGTATAAGAGTGCGCCGGGGTTGTTCAAACAACAGTGGAGGTCATCATGAGCGTACGAAATATCCTCAAAACAGGGCTGGCCGCCCTGTTTCTGTTTTCTACGGCTTGGGCTCAGCCCGTACCGGTTGAAGCGCGCGTAGATAGCTGGAATGATATGTGGATTTCGCAATACAACTGGGGCGGATTCGGCAACTATCAACCGCAAGACGACGACCCGTACGATCCGTGTGATCCGAATGAATCTTCTCCGTCATGCGAGCTGCCGGGCGGATCGGGGCAGGAATATATGGGATTGGCAACGCTTTGGATTGGAGCGCTCATTGACAGCGGAAGCGTTTGCACACCGCGAGTCTCGATAGGAACAGACGGGTGGTCAAGTCCGAGCCTCAACGAATTCTGGCCGGGAAATTCAGGCTTCATCGAACGATCCATCCGGGATACTGTGGGTTGTTTCGGACAGAATATCCGCAGCGATGAGGCGATTGCCGATCATGAATTCGAGTGCACGTTCTATGATACATTGCGGGATCCCAGTTGGGTATTCAACGATCCGCTGGACGGGCCGCACAGACCCTTGGGCTTGAAAATTACGCGGACGACGTATTCCATGATGGTTCCCGGCTGCAACCGCATTTTGTGGATTCGCTATCACGTGGAAAACATCGGGCCTAATCCGCTGCGGGATGTCTATGTCGGCCACTTCATGGCGGACAGCTATGTCGGTTTGGAAGGTTCTTTCACGGACGCGGCTGACGAGATAGCCGGTTTCGAGCCGAATGAGAAAGTCGCCTATATCTGCGACAATGACGGGCGCGATCCGGATGTTGTACCCGGGGATATCGTCTGTCCCCACGTTGTGGGAATGACTCTGGTTTCACCGTTGGAAACCTATCAGAAAATCTCCTTCAACTGGTTCATGTTTAATATCGGACAACCTGTGTTGTGGGGGCCAACATGGGAAAGCTCGCCGGCATCCATCGCACCGATTGACGATGCTGCTCGTTACTGGTTCCTCAGTAATGGTGAACAGGATTACGATCAGGTACGGATGAACGATCCGGCCTGGATCGCCGCGCATCCGCAGGGAGAACACACATGGCGGATACCGAATGATCCGCTCACGGCAGATATTGCGAACGGATACCAAATCCGCTATGTGCACTCGGTGGGACCGTTCGGAAGCCTTTCGGGTAATCATACTATTCTGTCGGTGGGAGAATCGTTCGAGGTGTGGTTTGCGTTCGTGGGCGGAATGTATCTGCACGATCCCAGCCATCCGCAGCCCGGCAACACGACGATTGATCCTGCATTGTTCGATCTTTCGCTTCTGCAGGACAACGCGAGGATCGCGAAGACTTCCCTGTGCGTGCCGTGGCTGGGAGTGCAGCCGACACGGCCCAGTGTCGCAAACGTATTTACGCTCGAACCGGTGTGGCCGAATCCGTTTAATGCGGTTGTGAATCTACGGCTGACTATAGGGAAGAGATCGCCGGTGGCGATAACGGCTTTCGATTTAACGGGACGGGAAGTGTCGCGGATCAAGAGCGGAATACTTGAGGCGGGATCGCATGCCCTGCGATGGGACGCCTCGGAGTTGCCGAGCGGTACTTACATTCTGAAAGCGCAGAGCGAAACGGAAGTGTCGGTGCGGAAGGCGGTACTGCTGAAGTAATAGCGGAAATGTCGAAACGATTCCGGGAGAGTCTGATGACCCTCCTCGATGAATAAAAAACAGAAAAGACGGCTATGAGGCCGTCTTTTTCTGCTCAGCGTGTCACCTGCAGCGACGATGAGCCACTCTCAGTGCCACTCCCCTTGCTGAGGTTCGGGTGCGCGGCAAAGATCATTAATAAAGCCATGCGCAAGAATCCGGCTCCCGCTCCTGTTCCATAGGGAAACGGCGCAAACGTGCCGCCGCATGGCGTCTTATGCATATCTCCCGCGGACTGGCGCAACACTTATCTCAACCTGATACTCGTGACTTCAACCCCTTCGCGAATCGTTTCAATATCAATTTCATAGCGGTTGATTTTCAGTTGAAGATTGCGGCGAGCCATTCCGATGGCGCGCGCAGTGTGGGCGACATTGCCGTTGTGCAGAACTAAAGCCGTGGTCAGGAATTCCAATTCAAACGCATCCCGCGCATCACGGTAATCAATGGGATATTCCCGTGCTTGATATAGCATGAGGGTAGGCTGCGGTTTGCGCCGTCTGCTGGAAACGGCTCGGACAAAAGGATGGTGCGACATTCCTGATACACATAAACAAATACGTTGGGAGGATAATAATACTCATAAAGAAAGGCAAGCACAAGAGGATAAAGGGGTCAGAAGTGCTCGTAATGTTATTCTTTACTGCGGTTTCCATATCGTACCCCCATATTGGAAAGGCATACTAAGAAAGGATGAATGGAAGAAAACCCAAAAACGAAGGGAAACTCCCCTCTTCTGCTCCCCTCGTGGGGGGGAAAGAAAAAAAAGGCTCTCGCGCGATGCGAAAGCCTTTGTCAGAGAATTAGTGCAGCCTAAGCCTGCTGTTTGCGAATCCGCCTGTACATGAAAAGGAACGGAGTTTCCAGAGCCACCCAACCCCAGACCAGTACATGCGCAGCAATGTCAAACCGGTTTTTTACAATCAGATCAGGTATTATGGGTGCAAGATATTGACCTAAAACAATGATCGCCGCCCAAGCTCCGATCGGGAGCACAAAACGCTTGCGGGGATTGGTAAGAATATCCACGAACTTTCCCTTGGCCTTAGCCACAATGGTACTCTTGATGACCATAGAAATGACTACACCCGCAATAGACACCATCCAGATGTCAATGATGGTTGTGCTCGTAGCATTCCAGAAACTCTGACCGGTTCCCACAGAGTGGATTTGCGGCCAAATACCGTTGAATGCCACCCCGACATCGAGCACGATCAGCGCGATAAACGTAGCACGGTTAAAAGTTCCGGTTAAAAAAATCACCCATAAGAAAACGGCGAAACAGTAGCTGACGATCAGGATGCGAATATCCCAACCGGAGAGAAGTTTCAGATTCAATGCCAAATTGAACGCCAAGTTCAACAGCATCGGAATCGAGAATACTTTTCCCAGATTCCAGCACACGGCGATCGCTAAGACGAAGCCGAGATAATATATTATAGTCTGCGCATCCATGATTCTTTATCGAGCGAGACTTAAAACCCCTCTTCTAATTGGAAGGCGGCCAACCGTGATAATTGTACGTTTTTCCGCTTTGGATTTCGGTCATGTTGGACGCACCACCGGCATCAACCGAGCCGAAAATCCAAATGGCTCTTACATAATCCCAGTCTCCCCCCTGGGCATCATCATAGACTGTTTTCAACTGCACAGCCGTCAAAGTCGTTTCACCTATATCACCGTTGACGGTGGCCGTAAAGATGTGGTCAACGTGAACATCGTCTTTACCTGTCTGCAGATTCAATTGATTGGCTGAGCCCGACGTGACTTTGGACAGTTGGAACGTCGCGGGGACTTCCGCTGCAGCGAGGGTTTCCACGGTAATGTCGCCGCTTTGCTTGCTGTTCGCATCCAGCGGAAGGGCAAAATCTTTCGATGGCATTTAACATTCCCCTTTTTAGCCTGAATCTATTTTGGGTTCGTTAGCGCGACGGCGATACTACTGGAAACGGTTTGCGACCGTTTGCAAATGGTTTTCAGACGGTGCTCGATGGTATCTTCCATTTTCAGCAAAACCGGCAGCATTTCCGTACGGAGCATGGTTCGCAATTGAATCAGTTCCGCTTCGTCGTCCATGCGACTCACGTGCGCCGCACATTCGGACAATGTACCGAGGCCACTATTCAGCTTGAGCACTTGCGGGATCAGATCTCCCTCCGGTAACTCGCGGGATTCTTCATTCTCCAGTTCGCTGATAAAGCGATGGAGTATTCCCCGCAGTTCATGGCCGTAACCGATCTGCCGGATCGCTTCGCAGAGCGGGATGAGTTCGTCGGCTCCCAATTTAGCATGGTATCGCGCCGGGTGCAGCTCCGACGACAGCGTGGATTCTTTGACTCCCAAACATTGGGCAACGGCGCTGACGATCCGCCGTTTGTGCATCCACTCATACAAGGCATCTGTAATGGAGAACGGCATGTGAAGTCCCTCGATTCAGTCAATCACAATGGTCTACTTGCCTCGAGAACGGAATCATTCAGTCTTCAATTTAGACAATGAAAAAGGAAAAATCAAGACATTCCAGTCAAATATTTAGAGTTCGTGAAGGGTTCTATACTCTGTCGGTAACCACAGATTATAAACGCTGTTGCAAAAAAATGTGGGAAATATTTTTCCCGCTTTTGGGCGTGGTTGCGAGAATTGACATAGGTATGCCCTCACGGGCTTTCCCTGTCACACCACCGTGCATACGGGTCTCGTACACGGCGGTTCGATAAGGTTAAGCGTGGTCGGTAGAGAGTTGGGGAAGTCCAAGCTTGGTGAAGGTAACGTTGGGCAGGGCGATCTGCATCGCCTTAGTGGCGCTGGCTTTCCACGGGTTGGGGCAGGCACAGGCCGTTTGTGCGGCCAGGTCTTTGCCGACACCGTGTTGACGCAGTTTCGCAAAGCGGGTGCGACCGGTCTTCCATTGTTTCCACACCAGACTGCGTAATCGGCGGCGTATCCATCCGTCAAGGCTTTGGAGCGTGGACGGTGTATCGCAGATCCCGAAGTAGCTGCGCCATCCCGTAAGGTAAGGACGCAGGTTTTCGATCACGTGCGACAGACTTCGCCCACAGGACCGTTGCGTTCTTTCTCGCACCCGATCCTTCAGTCGTTGGATCGTGGTCGGTGCCAGACGAAGTCTCGGGGTTGGCCCTCTCGTGAAGCTGAAGCCTAAAAACTTCCGCCACTCGGGTTTGGCCACCGCGCTTTTCGCCGGGTTGACCTTGAGCTTGAGGGTCGTGAACAGAAAGCGAGTGATGCTGTCCATCACGCGCCTTCCCGCCTTCTCGCTGCGGACGTAGATATTGCAGTCATCCGCATAACGCACAAAGCGGTGTCCCCGCCGTTCCAGTTCCCGATCCAGTTCGTCCAACAGAAGGTTCGACAGCAAGGGGGACAACGGCCCACCCTGCGGTGTGCCTTCCGCTGTTGCTTCCACCAGCCCGTTCTCCAGCACTCCAGCTTCCAAGAACGCGCGGATCAGTCGTAGCATCCGCTTGTCCTTGACACGCCGAGCGACTCGGCTCATCAGGAGGTCGTGGTTGACCCGGTCGAAGAACTTCTCCAGGTCTATGTCCACCATCCACGAGTGGCCGTCCGCGATATAGTGCTGGGCCTTGCGAACCGCTTGATGAGCGCTCCGTCCCGGTCGGAAGCCGTAGCTGCTTTCCGAGAACGTTGCGTCCCATCGAGCTTGCAACACCTGCATCACCGCCTGTTGGATCAACCGGTCGAGCACCGTAGGGATGCCGAGTTTGCGCATCCCGCCGTTGGGCTTGGGGATCTCGACACGTCTGACCGGCTGCGGCCTGTAGGTTCCGCTCAAGAGCTGTTCGCGATGCCGGGGCCAGTGCTCCTTCAGATAGTCCAACAAGGCATCCACGGTCATCCCGTCTACGCCCGGACTGCCCTGATTGCGCATGACCTGACGATACGCTTTGACCAAATTACTCCGCTCGCATACTTCCTCCATCAGTCTTTCCGTCTCTGCCGGTCGTTCGGTACAACGGTTCGCCGCGCAAGGCTCCGCCCCTTTCCCCGTGAGCCGTGGAGCTTCACTCCCCGTGTCCTCAAGGAAGGTCAGTTCAAGCTGTCTTTTCTGCGGACTACCCTGCATGAGATCCGTTTCCTAATGAACCTGTCTTACCGTTTGGGCCTTCGGGACATCCGTCCTTACTATGCCCTCTGCTGACTTCTGCGATACGATCAGATGCCTCGCGACACCTTCAGTCCCGAATCCGGGACAGAGCGCAGATCTCCCGGGGTAAGTTCAACCGCCTCCGCCGCACACCTGCCAGATTTACAGCACCCGCCCTTGATGGATGTGGACTTCGTAGTCTCTTGCCTACTCGTCCAGCCGGTACTGCCTTGTATCCGGTTCCTGTTCGTCAAGTCGCGGTTTTGCTCCACGCTTCCTCCAGACACCACCTCGCGGCGACGCCCTTGCGCTTCGCTAACACTTCGGCTCCATCTGCCTGTGTAGAGGACTCTAACCTCCAAGCTGTTGAACATGCCCGGCACACAAGAAAAAGGGGCAGCCGGCTCAGCTGCCCCTTCATGAATTGCTCTTGAACTGATGCTACTTTCTGAAGCCGGTAGGGGATTTGTCGGGGAACGGCGGCATGGGCGGAACCTTCATGGGTTCATTCTTCATTTTGTCTTTAAGGTAGTTGATCGCCCAATCAAGCTGTTCATCCAGCCCCTGCAAGACCATTTTCGGGTGGTTGATGACCTCCACATCGGGGCTGACTCCGGGACCTTCAATCAGCCATGTGCTTTCTTTGCCCCAACCGGTGAATTCCGGCTGAGACAAGAAACCGCGATCCAGCAACGGTTTGTCGGCACGGATGCCAACCCAACCGCCCCATGTGCGAGTGCCGGCCAACGGCCCAAGTTTCAGCCGCTTCCAGCCCTCGGAAAAGGTCTCACCATCGGAACCGGAGCCACCGTTGCAAAGAGCCACCATCGGTCCATAGAAAGCCGAACTGGCCTTGCGATAACGGTTGCCATTGCGGGCTACGCCCCAAGACCAGACGGAACGCTCGAGCTGGGAGAGTATCCATTCGGCAATGTTGCCGCCGCCGTTATGACGGACATCCATGATGAGAGCCTTCTTGCCGCTTTGCGTGTAATACTCTTTCATCCACTGTTCCATGCCGGATGTACCCATGTCGGACAAGTGTACGTAGGCAATATCGTCGCCGCCGTTCTTGCGCACGTATTCCATACGGCCGTAGACCCAATCCCAATAGCGGAGTTCGTCTTCGCCGCCGATAGGCTTGACCACTAATTTTCGCGCGCCATCCAGCGACGGCGTGGAATTCAGACTGATCGTGACCAGACGATTTGCCTGATTATTCAAAAGAGCAAGATAGTTCGGAACGGTATTCACGGCAACACCGTTGACGGCAACCAGATACTCTCCGGTTTTCACATTCATGCCGACTCCCGTTAAGGGACTGGTGCGGCCTCTGTCCCAACGATCTCCCGCAAGAACGCGATCGATACGGTAGAATCCGTCATTCGTGCGGGTAACGTTAACGCCGAGCAGGCCGACCCCGACCGATTTGCCGCGCTGCGTGTCACCGCCGTAAGCATAGTTATGCCCGGAAGTCAATTCTCCGATCAATTGAGCGATGAGATCATTCAACTCATCGCGGGTGCGAATCCGGTTTAGAAGAGAACCGTAACGATCGCGCTGCCATTTCCAGTTGACGCCGTGCATGTTCGGATCATAATAGAAATCGCGATGCATCCGCCACGCTTCATTGAAAATCTGCGTCCATTCCTGCTGTGGATCCAGATCGTAAATCCAATCTTCGAGATGGAGACCGGCGTCCTGGTCATCCTTATCCGGTTCCGGGACTTCGGCGGCACCGGCATCCATCACGACAAAGCCGTCTTTCTTGTGCACGGCAATCTTCTTGCAGTCGCCGGACAGCACATACCCTTCGACACCGGAGACGACGTCACTCAGCTTGGTGGTCTTAATGTCGAACAGCTTCAGCGTGGATGAATGCGAATCATCATCGCCGCCGCCCGCGAGCCAGCCGGTTGTGGGAGACGAGAAAAAGTATAATTTGCCTTCGATAGCCGTGAGACCACCGTAGTTGCCGGGATCTACCGGCAACTTCACGATGCGGTCTTGGATGCCGTCCCAAACGATGTTAACTTCGACCTTCTCCTCTTTCTTCTCGTCGTCCTTCTTGTTTTCGTCTTCTTTCTCTTCATCCTTTTTCGCCTCGGGAGACTGACCGTCTTCATTGCAGGCATACGGACTGAAGGTCGTGGTATCGAGGGCAAGGCCGAAAATCTGGTTCGTTTCGAGAACGACGAAACTCCAATCCAAATCAGACGAGAAGGGATTCATATGGCGGGATGAGATAAAATAGAGCCACTTCCCCTGCGGATCCCACGTGGGTGAATAGCTGGTGAAGAGCGGATCCGTGATCTCGTGCGCTTTTTTATCGGTGACATCGTAGATGTGAATCACATTCACGCCGCTGTCGTCGGCTCCCTGCTTCACCGAATAGACGATGTAGCGCGAGTCAGGCGACCATTCGTAGCCCCGGATTTCCCATTCCGAGCTGTCCACGGCAACGGTCTTTCCCGTGGCCATATCCACCAATTGAAGAGCGCGGCGGCAATCGCCGTACACGGCCCATTTGCCGTCGGGTGAAATAACCGGCGCAAAATTCCAGCCGGCGGAACCGTCCGCAAGTTTTTTCGCTTCGCCGACTCCGTCGGCGGGAAACAGATAGAGAGCTTCTTCACCGGAAAGATCAGACCAGGCCAGAATCTGCTTGCCATCCGGCGTGAAAACTCCGTTCTTTTCGCGGGCGGCGGGCGTATGGGAGATATGACGGATCACGCCGCGCCGTTCCGTGGGAGCGGTAAAGAGTTCGCCGCGTGCATTCAGGAGCAAGCGCTTGCCGTCTTTATTTAATGCCATGTCATCGGAGTATTCATCGGGAGAAATGAATTTGTCGCGGGTTTGCAGCATGTCGCTGGGGAAAGTGACATCCACTTTGCGGGTTTGTCCCGAGCGAATGTCGAACACCCAGATGTCCGCCCCCAGCCCGTAGGCAATTTTTCCGTCCGCAAGAGTCGGCCAGCGCGCATCCCATTCGGAATGGAACGTGTGCTGCTTCAGATCCGATCCATCCGGCTGGATGGACCAGATATTCATGCGCGCGGATGCGCTGTCGGGAAGCTGCGCGTGTCCGCCTTCGGGCGCGTCATTATCGCGCATGAAATAGATGCGGTCTCCGAACCACATCGGGGACGTTTCATTGCGGGCGGAATTGGTGACATTCTTATAATCGCGGGTCTTCGTGCTGCCGACCCAGATATCCGTGGCATCTCCGCCGCGATACCTCTTCCACCAGCCATAGCCCATGTACTGATGCACCTGCCGGTTGTACGCGACGCGGTCGCCGTTCGGTTCGTACGTGATCAAGCCGACTTCATCCACGGGAATCTGTTCGGGATATTCCCCTTCGTGAGATACGGCATAGCATTTCCAGATGCCCGGACCGCCGTCGCGCGTGGAACGAAAAACGATTTTTCCGTCGGGCGCCCAGGCGGCCACATAGTCCAGAGCGGGATGGTACGTGAGACGTTTGGGAACGCCGCCTTCCGCGGGAATCATATAAACATCCACGTTGCCGTCATAGTTGCCTGTGAAGGCAAGCCATTTCCCATCCGGGGAAAAGAGGGCAAAGTTCTCCACTCCCGCGGCCGTAGTCAAGCGGCGCGCAATGCCGCCGCTCAAGGGCGCAGACCAGAGATCGCCTTCGGACGTGAAAACGATTTGATCTCCGAAAGCGGTCGGATAGCGATAGTAGCCGAGCGGTTCGGGCGCGGCGGATGCCATCACCGCACACACGATCAGTAGAACACTCACGATGAGAATTCGGCTCCAGAGGGACATGATGAATTCCTTCCTGAAAATGTATAAAGAAAAAAATGAAATGCTGAAAGGGAATTCGGGCACAACGCCTTGCGCCGCTGCCGGATGCTTTCCGCCGAGCAGGGTCGCTGACCCTGCCGGAATCTTTCTTCTTCCCCTCCGTTCACGGGGGGGCAAGCACTACTGTCTTAATGTATAGTGCCGTGGGGTGAGGGTTTAGGTGGAAGTCGTGTTAAAGAGTCGGGCTAAATCAGCCGGGACGGGGTCAAACAGATAGAGTCCCAAGGCGGCCAATAAGTC
>Ga0105104_10003379_pt1 | contig 11388 bp, 10 predicted proteins | sample PPLLaktember2015_3_FD_87034 | JGI IMG/M metagenome (GOLD analysis project Ga0105104, IMG submission 87034) | Freshwater sediment microbial communities from Prairie Pothole Lake near Jamestown, North Dakota, USA - PPLs Lake P7 Core (6) Depth... | ecosystem: Environmental > Aquatic > Freshwater >... | reverse complement strand
TTTTATATTAGAAGTTGAGGCACTGTACCAGACGGTTTTGAATCCGGATATTAAATCGCGGCAGTTTATTTTTAAAGATTTTGGATTTTCTAATTTAGGTATGCTTGGAAAATCTTCCGTTGGCAGACATTTAATGACTGCGGAATTTTTATTGGAAGATATTTTTAAGTTATTTTCTTTGGACTCAAAAATTAGATTATCTTCTTTAATTGAAGAAAGAACTCCCAGTAAAATATTGGCAGGAACCGCCAAAATTCCTTTTTCTATGGTTTTTACCTTTAATTCGATTTCTACACCAATATCAAGATTTGTTGATTTTACTATTGCTTTATTATTGTTTAAAACATCCAAATACACACAAGAAAGAACCGGGAGGGTTAAATGCTTATTCGCTAACTTTGATGCTTTTTGAATAACAATTTCTATTTTTGATTTATCACATTCAAATTTCATATATTTTGTTTATAACTGTGGATTAGTGGATTTCTTTTAGAAGTTTTAATTTTAAAAGGTTTTTTTGATTTTAAATTTTTAATTGGTGTTTACAATAAAATTATTTTTTTTAAAAAATTTATTTTTCTAATTTTTTAATAACTGTTAATAAACATGTAATCAACAATTAATTAACCTATCATTGACCTTATTTCTTGTATTTCTTTGGATAGGAGCATGTCGGTTTTTACTTCTTTTTTTATTTTCTCGCATGAATGAATAACAGTAGTGTGGTCACGGCCACCCAGTTTTTCTCCTATAGATGGATAAGAAATACTGAAATCCTCTCTTAGAATATACATTATTATCTGTCTTGGTTTTATAACCTCTTTCTTTCTTGTTTTTTCGTAAATTATATCTTCCCCTATTTTATAAAAATCAGCAATTATCTTGACCACCTCTTTATAGGATAATAGTTTCTTTTGTTTTATGCTGTTTTTAACCAAATCTTTAACTTCATTTAGTGTAAGATTCTTGTTTTTGGTTCCTGTCTGGCAGACAATAAGATTAATTACTCCTTCCAAGTCTCTTATATTACCTTTTATTGAATCGGCCAAATACTCAATAATCTCATCGTCGACAAAGAGATTTATACTGGCACATTTGGATTTAATGATAGCCACCCTGGATTCCTGGTCTGGAGCGGGTATATCAATGACCATGCCGGCAGCAAAACGCGACTTTAACCTGTCTTCAAGGCCGGTTACAAAATTTGGATGTTTATCGCAAGAAAAAACAATATGCTTATTGCTATCCTTCATTATATTAAACAAATGGAAAAGTTCCTCCTGAGTTTTTTCTTTTCCGGAAAGGAACTGGACGTCATCCATTATTAACATGTCGTATTTTCTATATTTTTCCTTAAACTGGTCTACTTTGTTTGTTTGAACCGAACTTACATAATCATTAAGAAATTTTTCAGAGGTGAAATAGTAAATTTTTTTTGACGGGTCCATTGCTTTTACTGCATTTCCAACAGCTTGGATAAGGTGTGTCTTTCCGTGTCCGGTACTTCCGTAAATAAACAAAGGATTATAAGCAACACCAAGATTTTTTATCACCGCCTGGGCTGCTGCGTAAGCCAGTTCATTAAATGGCCCCACAACAAAGGATTCAAAAGTGTATCTTGGATTTAAATTATCCTCTTTGTTTACATAGTATTCAGATAACGGCAATTCTTTTGTTGCCGGCATTGTTTTTGTTGGAATATATTGGTTTTTTTGCTTACTCTCTTCTTTTATTACGTATTCAATAGAATGGATTGATTCTGATGATTGCCTTAAATATTTTAAGATAAGTTGGTGAAATTTTTTTAATAACCATTCTTGTACGAAGGTATTTGGGACACTGAGATAAACTACTCCTCCTTCGAAACCGGAAATTTTAGTCTCTCTAAACCATGTTGCAAAGTTTGCCTTAGAGACAGAAGATTCGATTTCTGACAACACATTGTTCCAAAGCTCTTTGGTGTCCATGCAAACCATTATATATTCAAATATTATTTGCGGAACTTGTAATTATTATCAATTATGGTTATAATCTGTGAATAACCAGTTAATAATCTTTAGGATACAACTTCTAATAAAATGTCAATTACACATCAACCTAAAAAAAGAAAAAGAGCCAAAACCCACGGCTTTCTGAAGCGCAGCAAAAAGGGCAGCGGTTTAAAAGTATTGAAAAATCGTCGTAGAAAGGGCCGTAAAAAAATAGCGGTTTAATCTCTTATGTTCTCAAAAAGCAGGAGAATCCCTAGGAAAATGTTTCCATTATTGTCCGAAAGGGCTAAAACCGCAAAAAACAATCTCTTCTCTTTAAGATTTGTTCCAACAAGCCAGCAGGCGCGTTTTTGCTTCTCTGTTTCTAAAAAAATAGCTAAAAGCGCGGTATTAAGGAATAGAATGAGACGTGCCGGTTATCGGTTGTTAGAAAAATACCTCCCAAAAATACAATCAACTTCCCTTGTTTTGTTCTCCTACAGAGCTGTTCCAAGAAATGATTCTGAGGTGGACAAAAATATTGAATCCCTTCTTATTGAAGCAAAACTGATTCCATTGGAAGCCAAAATATAACAATTGGATAAAAATAGTGTATGATAAACTTCTAACAGGATTAATCGGACAAAAATGATCGCTTTTTTAAAAACTATAATTTATATTCCTCTTTATAACCTTTTGGTTTTAATGCTTAATGTAAGCTGGATTGACGCCGGGATAGCCACTGTTATTCTGACTGTTTTGGTAAAAATCATTCTTTATCCCCTTGCCAAGAAATCAACTGTTACTCAAATCAAAATGAAGGAAAAGGAAGGAGAACTTGCTTTGCTTAAGGAAAAATACCCTAACAAACAAGAACAGGCTGTCAAAGTAATGGAATTTTACAAAATTAACAAAATTAACCCGTTTTCCAGTATTTTAACTGTTCTTATCCAAATTCCTATCATATTTTCACTCTATTACATATTTTTCAGGTCAGGCCTGCCCAATATTGATAGTTCGATTTTATATTCCTTTATAAAAGCGCCGGAATCTGTATCCATGGTTTTCTTAGGTCTTTTTGATGTCTCTCAAAAAAGCATTGTTTTAGCCTTTCTGGCAGCCGTCACCAGTTTTTGGCAAATGCACCTTGCTTCCAAATCAACCGATAAAAAAACTGATGTGAATCGTACACCTTCAAAAGAGGACTTCTCTAAAATAATGGCCAAACAAATGAAATATACCATGCCTCTCATTGTATTTTTTATATCATGGAAAATTTCGGCAATTGTTGCCTTATATTGGCTTGTTAGCAATCTTGTTGGTATTGCCCAAGATGTTTATGTAAGAAAGCAGATGACCAAACTCTCTTTGGCTCCTAAATCAGTTTCTTCTTAGATTAAGGTTTTTTAATCAGTTATTCTTAACATCCAAAGATACCCGTCAATTTTATTGCGAAAAATAAGATGAGTATTATCGGGAGATATGCTTATATCAGTCACATCTATTTTTTGGCCCGATAATTGAGAAAGGTCGGCAACATTATAGGAAATATCGTTACTAACGTCTATTTTCTTTATAAAATCTTCAGTGGAAACAAGTCCTTTGTACCAAGCATCAGGATAATCCCCTTTTGGTATTTGGTTGGGGATAGCACAGTATACAGAAGGGTTTTTATCTTTAAGCCAAACACATTTTTCTGCCAGTGTATTGAAAGTGATTGGTACTGAAGAAACAGTTTTATAATTCATGGAAAACAATTGAAGAGAAGTGCCGCCGCGGGAGACAATTCCTAAAGACCCGTCTCCATTTGGCTTTGCAGACAGACCAAGAACGGCAGACCCTACTTTTCGGATGACTTTTGTTGAAACATCAAAGAAATAAGAATAACCAATAGCCTCTGAACTTCCTTTAGTCTGCATCATTACCGTATTGCCCGAAACCCACTGCGGGATCCATTCTATAAGGGGGTTAGATGCCACCAAGACAGCATTGGTGCCGTCTGGATTTGAAGTATACCAACTGGATGATTTGTAAGCAGTATAGTAAAAAATCTTAGCGCTATCAGGTTTTACCGTAATTTCTTTTATATTTGTAGGTAATTTTGCAATAGTAGTGGCAAAAGGGGTCAGAATTTCAGCGGTGCTGGTCGCGGCATTTTTCTTCAATTTTACAAAGCCGGTTTCTATTATTTCACTTTCCGGAACAAGTGTTTGTGCAAGAAATCCGGAACCATTTGGCAGCCAGAAGGCTCTTATTATCTGAGGAATGGTGGTATTGGTCAGTCTTCCGATGGCAACAGAATCGGATTTAGCCTCAAAGACGTTGCCGGCGCCTTTTTCTACAAATCTGACGACGGTGGTTGTTCCAATATTGAAGATAGTGGCGCCAGCTATCGGCTCATTTGATATTTTTCTGAGCCTGGGTACGATTTGATTCGTTTCGGGAGTAACAGGAAAACCGCCATTAGTCGTGTTGCCGGTATCTGATTCGGAAGTTGTTGTTCCATTTGTCTCCAAGTTATCGCTTTTACCGAAAGGCAGATAGTCTCTGATGGAAAAACCCACCCTGCTCTCCCCTGTTGGTTCAGGCTGCGAACTTAAAATGAAAAATACCGCTATGCCTACTATTGCTAATATTCCCAAAATTAACAGTATTTTTTTTGTCATTTTATTTAAACGTTACGTGCCAATGGGTCGGCGAGCTCTCTTGTAAAAAGGTAACATCTCTTCCGTTTATACTTAAAGTGTAAATAGGACCGTAAGATGATTGGGTCGGTCCCGCTGTTTTATTTGTGGTTATGTAATTGTTTAATGAAGCGTCCATTCTTAAGTCTACCGCTATGCCGCTATTGTGACTTGACCCCGCAGAATGCCCCGATTCGGTGCCTCCTGTAATTGTTATATTACAGGCGGGGCAAGAAGTTTTTAGAACAGTCAATCCATCCAAAGTTGTAGAAGTAAGCCCATTAAGATTTACACACCCAGTTGTTTGTCCTTGGGTGCAGGGAGATGCATATACGAATATACCCTCTTTTGCCAAGGATACCCTAATGGCATCACTGGCAGCTATTTGTGCCTGAGTCATGGGTGTTCCAGGGGTAGACAATTGGCCTCCTGTACCGGCTGGAGCGAGAGTGGTAATCGTTTCTATTTCCAGATGAAGTTCCAGAAGCTTTGGGTTAATGGTGTAAAGAATTAAATAAGCACCTATAACAAGTATTAGACCAAAAACAGCATTTTGAATCCTTTGTTTTCCTTGTGATTTCCCTGTAAGGGCGTCGCTGGATATATATTGAAAACCTCCTATAACAATCATTAATACCGCGGCTACAGCCGCAATACCAATAGCCAAGTTGAATAATCCCGGCAGATATCTTTCCAAAGTGGTTTGGCAGTTAGGATTATTTGGGTTGCCGTCACATACATCTACCGTAGTCCCCGGTAAAGGAGCTAAAACAGTGTAATCACCAGCCGCTGCGACATAAAATACCGGCAAAACAATCATTGCTAGTATTACGGCTACCCCTATTTTTAAAAGTGTTTTTTTTATTTTCATTTTTCAAATATTACCCCCAAACTGCCGTCTGCTTGTTGTAAAATTCTGTTTGTATTTTCAATCCGCAGAGAAATAACCGATTTACCGTCGCTATTTTCAGGCTTTCTAAATATAGCCGTTCGGGAGCTGGACAGATTCGGAATTATTTGGCCGTTTAGTCGCCACTCGTATTTTAATACCCCGCTTTCCTCCTCAGTGAAATAATAAGGGGCGGCTAAAATTTGCACTTCTTCCGCTTTCAGAGAAAGGGCGCTCCCAATGGCAATATCAAACAAATGTCCATAGTAAGGGTCATTTTCATAGAAGATTATTTCGGGGTCAGCGGGCGATACGTTAAGCAGACCTTCGGCAACTAAACCGCTTACCGGGTCGGTTACCAAGACTTTTATTTCTTCATCTCTACCAAACAAGGACCCGTCTATAGTGATTACATTTTTCCCATATCCAGACAGGCTCTGATAGACATTAAGTCCGTTGGACCATTTATAAATCAAATTCTGCGGAGAAATTCTTTTTCCTCCTTTGATAAATTCAGGCATAGCGACAACCTTTAAGCCGCCCTGCATGGGATGCAGAGCTTTGCCTTTATAAAACGGAGGAACATATGAATTAGCTTCCCAAATTAGGTCAACGCTGGCCGGGTTTAGTGTAAAAGTTTTTGAAAAAGAAGCACCACCAAAAAGTTTAATTCTTATTTCTATTTTTGTCTCTGTCCCTGCCGGACCAGCTGTAAACGAATATTTTGTTTCTCCTTTACCGCTCAAAACAGTTCTGCCGTCTTTATACCAAGTAATATCTGCTGAATTTAAATCTTCAGTAAAAAGAGTCAAGTTAATAAGTACCGTCTCATTTGGTCTGGGGAAGCTTGGAGTGATTTCCACTCCCAGCTCATTTTGAAGAGAAAACGACGTATTGATGTTGGTTTGAGCTTGAGATACAAATGGCAAAACAGCTGCTCCTATAATTACTGCTACTAAAATTTTAATAACTCCATTCAGCATTGTTTACATTATACCATTTCCAAATTTTGTTACTCGCCCATTGTTGACAATGTTGTATAATACAATGGTATGGATTTCGTTTCCAACCAAACCTTTTATATGGCCGTAATTTTGCTCTGCCTTATCGTATATTGGGTGTTCAGTTTCGTTGTTCTATATCATTTAATTCGTTTTGGGGTTGGCACCCAGCCAAAAAAATTTGCCGCGGTGTTTCTATTGGGTTCAATAATTCTTTTTCTTGCCTCCACCTTATTTTTCGCAAACACTGACCTTAATAGTTTCGGCGACAGACTAGGAAAATTAAGTGGCAAGATGCTTAATATTACATATCCAAAATGAATCCCGTTAGAAACACAATGAAACATATAATATATTTTAAATTAATCGTGCAAATTTTAGAAACTAAATTTCTAACGGGATGAATCCCGTTAGAAATCACGAAAATTAAAATTATGAAAGTCAAGCTTATAAGACTAAGTAAAATAGAAGATTGCATGCAAAAGTATGTAATTTTCTATTTCTAACGGGATGAAATCACTCTTTTCAATTTTTGTAGATTCAAGCAATTCTTTTGAAGGAGAAGAAAACGGTGAAAAGGTTATTTTGCTTATTCGCCGCCATCCATTTTTTATTATTTTGCGCCTAATCTTCTTTTTTATTCTTCTACTTGTTCCCTTAACCTTTGGCATTATATTTTTTTCTTTTCTGTATTCTAACAATTTATCGGGCTATTTCTTTTTTCTTTTCAGCGTCTGGTGTCTTTTTATCTGGTCTGGCGTCTTCTATTCTCTTACCATGTATACTCTGGATGTTTGGATTGTGACTGACCGCCGGATTATAGATAGCACCCAGCATGGATTTTTTAACCGGACAATTTCAGAATTGCACCTCAGTCGGGTGCAAGACATATCGGTTGAGACAAAAGGAATCATCCAGACTTTTCTAAAATTCGGTAATCTTCAAGTGCAAACTGCCGGCACTGAAGAAAAATTTAAGTTTATTCAGATTCCTAATCCGGAAAAAGTGAAAGATGAGGTTATGAGATTAGTTTCCGTTTCCTCATCATCGCCTAAATAAAACCATCTGACTACAGGCCGATTTGTTTAAGCGTCATCTTGTATACGCTTACTACTATATTACTCTGCCCGTCTTCCTCCATGGTGCTTGCAACCAAAGCAAATATTCCTACTGTCCAAACAAATCCAAATACAGCATCCAAACCGGGAATCATTTCTAAAAAAGCAGTTACTCCAAACCTCGTTACATTTTTCGGCTTGCCTGTAAAACGGACACTGTGCATTTTAAACCAAATCCAAAAAGCAAGAGTGGTGCAGACTGAAATAATGGTGCTAAGCCCGAATATTCCGATTCCGAGCCATTCTAAAATCATCTCAAAACAATCTATGCCAAAAGCAACGAAAATAAACAATAAAGCCAAGTTTTTACTTATTCTTTCCGGTCTTCCTTCGGCCACTACTACAGGCCTAACCGGCCTTCTTAAGGCAGTTTGATTTTGTTTATTTATCTCATCCATATCATTTTCCTTCTTGTTCTTTCTTCTGCTTCTTGATGGCTAAAATTTGAGAAGGATCGGAAGTAATGATTTGTTCCTCGGTGTAGGAAGATATTATTTTTATGGCTACATGCTTTAATCCGGCAAAAAAGATACCTTCTCCAACTCCCGATTCCAAGAGCAGATACTTTTCCTCATCCGTTAAATTAAAAACCTGTTGAAGACGGTCAATTACCGTAGGTGACTGTTTGAGCAAGATTTGGATTGAAGAGTTCGAGACAATCGGTGTTCCGTAGGGCGATTTAAGGAAGTCGTCCACGTCTTGAGTAATGGTTGCCAGACCCAAATAATACTTCCTGCCTCTTTTGGCAAGAGAAAGAAGAAAGGAGGCGGTATCCTCGGATTTCATCATCCACCAAGCTTCATCAATTACCAGAAGTCTTTTCTTCAGCTCTCTCCGGATGGCGTTCCAAATGTAATGAGTCACAATGTACATGGCAACAGGCTTAAGCTCGTCCTCCATGTCCCTAATTGAAAAGACCACGAATTTTTTATTTATATCTACGTTGGAAGGTTTGTTTATGAAGTTTGACCAAGTTCCTTTGGTATATTTTGTAAGACGCTGAGCCAATGATTCCCCTCCTTCCATGCCGGAGAGCACCATTTCAAAATCGGAGAGAAGAGGCGGTTCGACGTTCTTAAAATCAGAGTCTGCTGTAATATCTTTAAGGGCGTAAGTTTCAGTGATAGCCCGGTCAATTATGGCATCTTCTTCAGCGGTAAGGCCGCCCATCATTATCCTGAAAAGGCCCACCAGATTTATTATCTGGCTTCTAAGCACACTGACCGAAGACTCGTCCTCAGCCGGAATCGGAAGTTCAAAAGGATTTATATGATGGTCTGAATTTAGGGATATATTAAAATATCTTCCTCCAACCGCTTCGGCCATATACTGGTATTCGTTTTCCGGGTCTATGACGATAACTTCTGCATCAAACATGAGGGTTCTAAGAATTTCCAGTTTGGTACAAAATGATTTTCCGGCTCCTGCTTTTGCGAAAATCACGGAGTTGTAATTTTCCAGAGAATATCTGTCAAAAAGCACAAGTGATGAATTGTGGCGGTTGATGCCGTACAGAATCCCTTTATCTGAAGTAAGGTCAAAAGATATGAAAGGAAAAAGGCTGGAAAGGGGTGAAGAATTTATTTTTGAATGCACAGAAAGCTCATCTTTGGCGGTTGGCAGGATACTACGAAATCCCTGCTCTTGCTGAAATAATGCGGGTTTAACGTAAATCAATTTTGATTCAAGAATTGATTTTATTTCCGATTCCACTTTGTCCAATTCATCACTACTCCCCGCATAAACCGAAATATAAAGGCCTACCTCAAACATTTTCTCCTGGGCTTGTTGCAAATCATCACGCAAGTTCTCCAAGTCTTGATAAGCGGTATCAAGCATCGGGTCTCGCACAAGCCCCTTCTCTTCCCTGATTCTAATCTGGCTTTGAACCTCAGCAACTTTTTTTTGAAAACTTCGGAGTATTTTTGCAGTTTCGAGGGGATGAATAAAAATCGAAATATCAAACATTTTATCCATGTTTATTATCGGAGAGAACCAATCTTCAGGGAGAAATCTGGGATAAGATATTACAAAAAAACTTCTTGCCACTTTTTCTCCCAAATTTATTTCTTTGGAAGTTATTTTGAGAGCGCTCGGAGCCAAAATATCCTGCAATTCCAACTCAGCGCTTTCGGTAATGGACTTTGGCAAAATGGAAACCGTGGCTGTGCTGTCTTTTTCTTTTTTCTTAAAAAAATCAAACATGTTAATTTATTTGCTCTTATTATTCTGAAAGTTCCCGTCAGCCGATTTTGATGGGTTTTTCCAGTTCTCCCGGATTAAATATCTTATAAAATAATTCTACCGCTTCATCGGTGCCCAATTTAGCCACTCTTACTCCGCAACGAACCAGTCCCTGCTCCACGACCCCCATTCTCTGTTCCAACTGGTTCTTCTTCTCCTCAAAATCTTCTTCTTTATTACTCTCGGTGTTTCCGTTGCCTCCAAAAGGAAACTTATTGCCTGTTTTAATAATAGCAGCATCATAAGGAATGATTACGAAGAAGTTTTTCGTCATAATATTGGTAGATTCGGTGAAGCTTTTTACAAACGCGATGTATTGCTCAATCTGTATTTTCATCAGGTCATTTGTTTGTTCCTTGTATCTTCCTTCAAGTAGCGCGATATACGGCCTGATATCCAGTTTTCTGGACTGGATTAAAATTTGGACGGAAAAATCTAAAGAGTTTAGAAAATCCTGAAATTGCAAAAGAATAGCTTGTCTCTCGTCGTCTGATTTCAAGGAAAAATTAATAGAGGAAGCCATCAGAATACTTCTCATCCCTCCGCCTTTTAAGATAACAATACCGTCTCTAACATCATCAATTGGTACGAATTCTTGAGTTGCATTTTTGCTCATATCATATATACATTTTAACCTAACTGCTCGTTACTTACTACTTAGCGCTTTTTGCCAGTTCTTCATCCTCTTTTTTCTTCACATCTAGTTCCCAGTTCATATCTTTCAGTTTGTTTCCTGATAAATTTGGAACAATAAGGGAACTGAATTTCTCTGTTGATAGGCCTTTATCTTTTCCAGATTCTTCGCCGGGTTCTTTTTTATGCCATATATAAAGTTTGTCTTTCAGACTGTATTTAAAGGCTGATTCCAAAGTATGCACAAAAGGCCGATTGTTAATTTTATAAAAGGCCAAAGCCAGAGCCAAAACAATAACAGGCGAAGTAATTAATAGCCCCCAAAAAATCCCCAGTAATACCACTCCTACTACGCCTACTGATGCTCCACCAGCAAGATAGATGAATTGTTTTAAGGTAAAAGGACCGAAAATTTTATCTTCTACGTCTATGAATTGTGGAATTTGAAATCTCATTGAAAACTATAAGAATTAACGGCGGACTTTCAAAATTATATCATTTTTTCTTCTACACGTTATTCTGGCGGTTCTCGATACGGGTCGTTTCCTGAATAATGACGGACTGTTCCCGGTTTCTCTTCGGTTTTTTGCTCCCCTGTAGGCAAATCTCCGGGCACTTTCTGGTCTGCCGCATCCTTGCCATCCTCGCCTGCCCCACGGGCGGGTTGCATTGCTTTAGCCTGATTTAGAATAATTTGTTCAAAACTTGTTCCCACATTATTTTGCGTCTGGTTTTCTTTTGTCACACCTTCAGTTTCCGTATTTTGGGGGATTTTGTTAAAAATATTATCCTCCAGATTTCCTTTAAGTTTGAAAAGGTCTCTTGTATCTTTATTAGCCAGCTTGGCTA
>Ga0105104_10003377_pt1 | contig 11390 bp, 7 predicted proteins | sample PPLLaktember2015_3_FD_87034 | JGI IMG/M metagenome (GOLD analysis project Ga0105104, IMG submission 87034) | Freshwater sediment microbial communities from Prairie Pothole Lake near Jamestown, North Dakota, USA - PPLs Lake P7 Core (6) Depth... | ecosystem: Environmental > Aquatic > Freshwater >... | reverse complement strand
TAAACTCTAAACTCTAAACTGCGAACTGCTTTCCTTGAGTATAATTCCGGGAAGACTTGATTGCAAGGAGCCTGGGATGGGAAAATCGTTGGAAGAGCAGATGACTGGCGATGAACGGGAATTGGTGCAAAGCCTGGACAGCCCGGAAAAAATCCAGGCCTATATGGACAGCGTGCCCTATGTTGGCGAAGAGGCCAACCGGTCCCCGCTGAGCGTGATCCGCGATCACCAGGCGCACTGCCTGGACGGGGGGTTGTTCGGGGCAGCCATGCTGCGCCGGCTGGGATACCCGCCGCTGGTGATCGATCTTCTGCCGGAACCGGGGACAGATGACGACCACGTACTGGCCATCTACCGGTTGGATGGGTATTGGGGGGCGGTGGCGAAGTCGAATTTTGTGGGGCTGAGGTACCGCGAACCGGTATTCCGCAACCTGCGCGAGCTGATCCTGTCGTTTTTCGAGCAGTTCTACAATGTGGATGGGGTCAAGACGCTGCGGGCGTATACGCGGCCGCTGGACCTTTCGCGCTACGACCGGCTGAACTGGGAATGGAGCGATGAGCACCTGGGGGTGATCGAACACCAGTTCAAGGTGATGCACGCCTACCCGCTGATCAGCAGGCGGATGGCGGCCCACCTGGCACCCATGGACGAGCTTTCGTACCGGGCGGGGATGTTGAATGTAAATATGGAAGGGTTATATAAGCCGAAGTAATGTCCGGTTGGCAGTTTGCGCTACATTTTTACTAGGCACAGGCTCCACTACAGCCTGCCGAAGAGCCGCAGGAGGCGCAGCCGCCGACGCGCCCGGCGCTGATCTCATCCTCAGTGGCGCCGCGCAGGGATACAACCGTGGCTGTGAAGTACAGGTCTTTGCCTGCCAGGGGGTGGTTGAGATCCAGGCTCAGGTTCTGGTCGTCGAAGGCGGTGATGGCGGCCGTGTAGACGCGCCCGTCATCGTCGCGGACGCGCAGGCGCCCGCCGATTTCGAGGCGGTAGTCGGGGGGAAGCTGGCTGCGTTCGAGCTGGATGACTGCCTGGGGGTTATATTCGCCATACGCATCCGCGGCACGCACGAAAACTTCGCGAGTCTGGCCGACAGACAGACCGGCCAATTCGCGTTCGAGCCCGGTGATAATGTTTTGATGACCTTGCAGGTATTCCAGGGGCGCATTCCCCTGTGTGGAATCGATGATATTCCCGTCAACGGTTAAGGTGTATTCCAGGCCGACCACGACATTTTCGGCGACTGCACTGGGGTTTTCTGACATGAGAGGCTCCATGATTAAAGACGGTATTTTGTTCTGTAGAGGGGAAATTATAACATAAGGGAGTTAAGAGTTCACAGTTTAGAGTTTACAGGAAGCTATCAGAGGATAGTTTTCAGGAGTCAGCTTTCAGCTGTCGGCCAGGTTGTTCGCCTCCAGCCTGGGTATTGTCGCCACGTTTGTCCGAGAGTTTCTCACCTGCCCACCTGTGCCGCTGGACCGGGACCTTCGGCCTGTCCCATCCATAGGCCGGGATCAGGGACCTGCCCTACGGGCGAGCAGACGCAGGCAGAACGATATGTCCAGGGGGACAAATCGGATAAATCTTGTAGGTAAATATTTGTATAATAGAGCAAAGGGTGTCCAGGTACAGGTACAGGAGAAAGGGGTTTAGATGAGCGGGGTAGATTCGTTTACCGAAGATGAGATTATTCGGCAGCGGGATGAGTTTATCGAACAGTTTATTCAGTCGATGGCCGGTGCGTTCAAACTGTTCTCCATCTATATTGGGGACCGGCTTGGTTTGTACCGAGCGCTGGCCGAAAAAGGCCCTTTTACGGCCTCCGAACTTGCTTCGCGGACGGCTACGCACGAACGGTATATCCGGGAGTGGCTCGAACAGCAGACGGTTGCGGGTATCCTAACGGTCGAAGATGAGAGCCTTGAGGCCGGAGAGCGCTGCTACAGCCTGCCGCCGGGACACATCGAACCCCTGATCGACTGCGACAGCTTGAATTACATCGCGCCACTGGCTCAACTTTTTGTGGGGGCGGTTCACCCGCTGCCCGAGCTGCTGCAGGCTTACCGGAACGGTGGAGGCGTGCCTTTTAGCGCTTACGGGTCGGATTTGCGAGAAGGACAGGCTGCCATCAACTGCCCGGCATTCACCCACCAACTGGCGGATGAGTGGCTGCCGGCCATCCCGGATGTGCACTCCCGCCTGCAAAGCGACCCACCTGCCCGGGTGGCCGATATCGGCTGCGGTTATGGCTGGTCCAGTATTGGGATGGCGCAGGGTTATCCCAAAATTCAGGTCGATGGTTTTGACCTGGACGAGCCCTCGATCCGGCGCGCCCGGGAGAACGCGCGCATCAATGGCGTCGGCGAAAGAGTGAGCTTTGAGGTTCGAGACGCGGGAGATCCATCCCTGGCCGGAAAATATGACCTGGTGACTGCCTTTGAATGCGTCCACGATATGTCGGACCCGGTGAGCGCTTTACGCATGATGGGCAGCCTGGCCGGAAAAGGTGGATCGGTGCTGGTGGTGGACGAACGCGTCGGAGAGGACTTTACCGCCGGGAAAAACGATATCGATTGGATGATGTACGGGTGGAGCATCCTGCACTGTTTGCCGGTGGGTATGGCGGACGCGCCGTCGGCCGGGACGGGCACGGTGATGCGCCCTGACACGTTGCGAGGTTATGCCAGAGAAGCCGGCTTTCGGGAAGTTGAAATCCTGCCGATCGACAACTTCTTTTTCAGGTTCTATCGATTGCAGCTGTGATCAAGCGAAAAAAACTGAACCGCGAAGACGCGAAGAACACTAAGCAAATTTTCCACAGGAGCAGGGGATGACCGATACACAATCCTCATCGGGTGTTTCGCAGAGTGAAATAGATGAGGCGGTCGACGCCTTTTTATACACTCAAACCTGGGTGGAGAGCGCACAGGCGGCTGGGATCTATCTGGAAACGCTGCTGCTCCCCCAGGCCAGGGCGGTGCTGGCTGACCTGCTGGCCCAGAATCAAGATCAGGAGCAGGTTGCTCAGCAGATCCAGTTCCGCATGGATCTGTTAGAGCGGGTGCGCAGCGAAGGCGTCCAGGCGGCCTATGCCGACCTGCTCACCCCGGAGTATATGAACTGGATGATCCGGGAGATGCAGACTCTTCAGGATAAGCGGGACCTGGCCCGGCGGGTTGCGCTCGCCCGTTCGGCTGCCCTGCTGGCGGATGCGTTCGGAGAAAAAAAGCTGCGCGCGGGGATCCAGGTTTTCCTGAGCGCTCTCCTGATGGACAGCAGTTATGGCAGCCAGGTTGAATTCCAGGAAGAAGCCATCCACCACCTGGTCGAGGCGCTGGAAATTCTGACCCCCGAAATTGACCCGGAACGGTACGCGCTGGCCTGCCGGCGCCTGGCTGCCCTGTATTCAATCCGGGCGGCCGGATCCCCGGCGGACAACCAGGAACGCGCCCTGGAACAGTACCACAACCTGCTGCAAGTGTACCGGCGTGAAAATGACCCTGCAGAGTGGGCGCGGGCGAGCCACAATACCGGCGAGATCTACCGCCAGCGGATCAATGGTGAGGAAGAAGATAATATCGACCAGGCGATCCTCCACTTCGGCAATGCCCTGGAAGTGTTTACCGAAGAGGCATACCCGGTAGATTTTGGCCTGGCGGAGAATTCATTGGGAGCCGTGTATATTACCCGCGAGAAGGGCGGCCGGTCTGAGAATGTCGAGGAAGGCATCCGCCGGCTGAAACGAGCGCTCAGGGTCCGCCCGCGGGATCGGTACCCCGATTACTGGGCGAAGACCCACATGAACCTGGGCAGCGCGTATTTGGGCCGCGTGCAGGGCAGGCGGGTGGACAACCTGAAACAGGCCGTGGAACATATGCAGCTGGCGCTCGAGGTGTTCACCCCGCAAAACGCCTCGCCGTGGTGGGCCCCAATGGCAGCCCAACTGAGCCAGGCGTACCTGGATCTCTATGAGACCGGCGCGGATGATGCGCTGGATCAAGCCATCCTGCTGGCCCGCCAGGTACTGGATCAAAAGCCTGCCACCCGAAACGCACGCGCTCTCTCGATCGCGCACAGCAGCCTGGGGCGCGGCTTGCTGGCGCGGGGCGGCGATCAAGATGCCAGATTGGCCGGCGAGCATTTGCGCAGCGCGATCGAGATCCTGTCCGGATTCCCGCGAGACCGGGAGTGGGCCCGGCTGCAGTCCGACCTGGCCAGCGCAGCCCTGAAACAGGAGGCCGGCGACCCGGATGAGAACCGCGCCGTGGCGCTGGCCTGCTACCAGGCCTGTTTCGAAGTCTACACCCGCGACCGGTACCCGAGAGACTGGGCCAGGACACACCTGGGAATGGCCTCTACCTACCTGGTGATGGACCCCGAGAAACAGGTCGAAGCCATGGACCTGGCCATCGATCACTTCTTGAAAGCGCTGGAGGTGTATACCCGCGATACGGATCCGCAGCTCTGGGCAACCATCCAGGTCAGCCTGGGCTCAGCCTACAGCGACCGTCCCATTGGAGACCCGCTGGAAAATACCGAGCAGGCCATCCAGGCCTACGAACGCGGGGTCGCTGTCATTGACCCGGCCGGCGACCTGGATCAATGGCTGCGGGCCCGCAAAGCGCTTGCAAGCCTGTATGAGAAGCGCAGGACCGGGGAACGAGGGGAGAACTTCGCGCAGGCCATTGCCCAGATGGACGCCATCCTTTCCGCCCTTCCCCGTGAAAAGGACCCGCAGGAATGGGCGCGGGCTCACCGGGAAGCCGGCATCCTGTATTTCGAGCGCCGGGCGGGACAGCGCGAGCAGGACCTTGAAAGGGCGCTGGAGCACCTGGAACAGTCCCTGCTGGTCTATACCCGAGAAGCTTTTCCGCAGGACTGGGCCATCGCACTGCACAACCTGGGAAATGTTTATTCGGCCAGGCTGCGGGGCGACCGCGCAGCAAACCAGGAAAAAGCCATCCGCTGCTTCGAGCAGTCGCTGGAGATCGATACCCGCGAGAGCCAGCCGGAGGACTGGGCCCTCTCCCTGAATTCACTGGCAGGTACTTTGAGAGAGCGGATCACAGGCGACCCGGCGGACAACCTCGAACGCGCAATCCACTATTTCGAGCTGGCCCTCGAAGTGTTCACCCGGGAAAAACACCCGGATGACTGGGCAATGACGCTCCACAACCTGGCGATCGCCTATATGGCCCGCCCGCGCGGCTCGCGGGCACTCAATATCGAGCGGGCGGTTGAATTTTTCAACGCTTCCCTGGAATTTCGCCGGTTGGATAACGAGCCGGTCTTCTACGCGATGACCCAGCAGAATCTGGGAACGGCAACCATGGAGCGTAAATATGGAGTGCGCAAAGAGAACCTGCAGCGGGCCATCCAGCATTATCAGGAAGCGCTGAGGATTTATACGCGGGAGGCTAATCCGTTCGACTGGGCGGCGCTGCAATTCCAATCCGGTAGTGTTTACGCAGACCTGGCGCGGCAAGACGGCGACCCACCCGGAGAGGATGACGCCGGCGAGCAGGCGGAAGCATATTACCGGGAGTCGCTGGAAATTTACACCTTCGAAACCTACCCGGAACGCTGGGCTGTGGTGCAGAACAGCCTGGGCAGCCTGTATATGAGCCGCGCGGTGCGCGGCGAACCGGCGGCTTTCGCACCTGCCCAATCTGCCTTTGAGCGCGCGCTGGGGGTCTTTACCCTCGAAGCCAATCCCGCGAACCACCATTTAGCGCTTTCCAACCTGGGCAGCCTTTACTTCAATACCGGTCGTTGGACAGAAGCCCTGGAAATCCTGGAGCGGGCGGTCCAGGTCTCCGAGCAGATCCAATCCGCAAGTTTTACCGAGCTGGGGAAGACCACGCAGATCGAAAAATCGACCGACCATTATTTCCGAGCGGCATATTGCGCGTTGAAGATGGAGCGGTATGGGGAAGGACTGGTATGGTTCGAGCGGGGGAAGACCCAGATCATGAACGATTTCCTGGCGCGGGAGAACGCCGACCTGTCTGCGCTGGGGGAAGGGGAGCGCCAGAACTTGTTGGAAGCGCGGCAAGCCCTGCGCGCGTTGGAATGGGAGATGCGCCTCCCCCTGGATACGCCCGGGCGGCGGGATGACGCGACCGTGGGCCGGGAAATCCAGCAAGCGCAGGCTCACCTGGCCGGGCAGGTGAGAAAAATCCGTGAGGCGCACCCTGAATTCATGTCGGCGGCGATGAGTGAGGAAGAAATCCTCGCGCAGATCCCCGGCGGTGGAGGGCTGGCAGCCTTCTTCTATACCAGCCAGGGCAGCGCGGCTTTCGTCTTGCCATCCGGAACCCGGCGGGTGGAGAAGGAGCATATCTTGATGCTGGATGGGCTGTCGCTGGCGGCATTGGACGATCTGATCAACGGCAGCGATGCCCGGCCCGGCTGGATCAACAGCTACCTGGATTGGAAAGAAGGGGGCAGCCTGCAGGAGTGGATGGCAGACCTCCAGTCCATTACCGGCCGCCTGTGGGAGGCGCTGGTCGGGCCGCTCTGGCAGCGGCTGGCGGAGCTGCGCGTGGTGCCCGGCGCGCCGCTCGTGCTGATCCCGCAAGGGGCCCTCAGCCTGCTCCCGCTGCACGCGGCCTGGCGCGAAGAAAATGGAAAACCGCGTTATTTTTGCGACGACTACAGCCTGAGCTACGCTCCGTCGGCTTACGCGCTTTCGGTCTGCCGGGAGCGGGCTGCCAGGCGCCAGGACGAGCCGCCGAGCATCCTGGCGGTCATTGACCCGACCGGGGATCTGCCTTTCACCCACCAGGAGGGAGAGCTGGTCGCGGCCTGTTTCCCGGCGGAAAAGCGGCAGGTGCTTTCGGGCAAGGACGCCTCCCAGGCAGCGGTCTTCCAGGCAGTCCGGGGCCGCACCTGCCTGCATTTTGCCTGTCACGGGTATTACGATTGGTTCGAGGTGATGAACTCCGGGCTGCTCCTGGCCGCCAACCCCTCCGGGCCGGCGGTGCCCTCGACGGGTAAAGACCCGCTGACCCTGGCGGAAATCCTCTCGCCGGAATTCCGGTTGGATGCAGCCCGGTTGATCGCGCTTTCAGCGTGCGAGACCGGGATGAGCGAATATTTGCGCACGCCGGATGAATATATCGGGTTACCGGCGGCTTTCCTGCAGGCAGGCGCGCCGGCGGTAATCAGCACGCTGTGGGCGGTCAATGATGTTTCTTCAGCGCTTTTGATGGGCCGGTTTTACCAGGGCTATCTGCTCGAAAAACGAGAGCTGCCCACCGCCCTGCAAGAGGCGCAGCAGTGGCTGAGAACCAGCCCGGCGAAGGAGCTGGGGCTGGAGGAGTATTACCGGCAGGTTTACCTGGCTTCAAAGGGGACCAACCGGAACGCATTGATGGCGATGCGTTTTTACCGGGAGCATCCCGAGACGCGGCCATTCGAGCATCCATTCTATTGGGCTGCATTCGAGATGACGGGCGTATGATATTGGACACGGACCAGCACGGACCTCCCAGCCCTGCTTGGTCTGGACCCGGGTCGGCACGGAGAAAAAAAACGGAACGCTGACCTTCGGCACAGAAAACACAGAATGCGATTTTCTCTTTTTTGAAAGATGAGGAGGGTGATATGGATGTGCAATCGATTATGGAAACGAATTTCCTGTACCTGGATCTGGATTGGACGGTCAAGAAGGCCAGGGAGCTGGTCGAGGGGTTGGAACCCGCGTATGTGATCATCCACCGGGTTGTTCCAATTAATCGTGAGTATTATTACCTGTTCTCTGCCAAAGAGATCCTGAAGATGCTGCACGGACAGCGGGAGAACAAACGATTGCGTAAAGCGCTCGAGCTGCACGAGGACGGTTCAGTCGATCCGGTCGACCCAAGCGCCGGCGCGGGATCGGCGCCCGGGAAATTTGTGGCAGTCGAGGATGGCAGACCGGTAGGCTATCTGGACACATCCAGGATACCCGCGCCACCTCCCATGTTCGGCAGCATCCCGCCCGCCGGTGGGGCAGGGGTCGGGGCGATCCGCGGGCTGGGGAGCCCGGCCGAAACCGCGGGAGAAGCCAGCCCCGCAGATGTGGAGCGCCAGCTCAGGGCCGAGTTCCCGGAAAAGGTAGCCGTAGAAGACACGGCCTCGCTGCTGGTCTACATCACCACCGACGTGCAGCCCGGGGTGGGGATCGGGCTGACCCAGGCGGTGGGGACAGTGCTGGATATCGTGGTGCAGGCGCGGCGCGGGTTTGCCATTGAGGGGCGCAATGAAGGGAAGCTGACCGTCACCAGCGAGGAAGAGACGCTGCCGCTCCAGTTTACCCTGCGGGCTACCGAGACCGGCCCAGGCGACGTGCGCGTGCTGGTCTTCCAGCAAGGCCAGCCGGTGGGGATGATCCGCCTGGCGCCGAGCATTGTGGCGCAGCTCCCGGCAGGCGAGACGCGCTCGGTCGATACCCGCGAGCAGCCGCTGGCGCCCGCCACGGTGAAGCTGCCCGACCTGCAGATGTTTATCGAGGAGACCCAGGTCAATGGGACGCGGGGGTTTATCCTGCGCCTGTCTTCACCCGATCCGTCTATGGACCTGAACTTTGCCCGTTTTGGCCCGGTGCTGCTGCAGAGCGACCCGGGGAAATATTTTGAGGCGTTTTACACCGATATCGAAGGTTATTCGATCCGCACCAAAAACGACCGCGCGATGACCGCCCAGAAGCTGGCTGACAAGGGCAGCCTGCTGTTTACTACCCTCTTCCCCGAGGAGGCGCAGAAGCGCCTGTGGGAGCTCAAGGAGCGCATCACCACGGTGATCGTCCAGTCGGAAGAACCCTGGATCCCGTGGGAGCTGTGCCGGTTGGTGGGCGAGAAGGATGGGGAGATCGTGGACGGGGCTTTCTTCTGCGAGCAGTTCGCGGTGACTCGCTGGATCCCGGGGATCGGGTTCAAGCCGGCTTTGTCGATGAAAAACATCGCCGTGGTAGCGCCGGGGGATTCGGGGCTGCCGTTTGCCCCGGAGGAGCTGAGCTACCTGGAGTCGCTCGCGGGCAGCGATCGGGCGGTGACGCGCGTGCCGGCGCGTTTCCTGGACCTGCACAAGGCCTTCAAGTCGGGGAAGTTCGACGCCTGGCATTTTACCGGGCACGGTGGGGCGCGCGACCTTGACCCCAACCGCGCGACGATGCTGCTGGAAAATAAGGAGGAGTTCCGCCCGGAAAATATCAGCGGGGTGGCGGCCAACCTGGGGCGCAGCCGCCCGCTGGTCTTTCTAAATGCCTGCCAGATCGGGCGAGGCGGGATGACGCTGACGGATGTCGGGGGCTGGGCGCGGCAGTTCCTATCGGTCGGAGCGGGCGCGTTTATCGGGGCCTACTGGTCGATCTACGATATGCCGGCGTGCAACTTTACCAGCGAGCTGTACGACAGCCTGTTGGCGGGCGTGCCGGTGGGCAAGGCGGTCCAGGAGGCACGCCAGGCAATCCGCTCGGCGGAAGACCCGACCTGGCTGGCCTATACGGTGTTCGCCGATCCGATGGCGGTGGTGAAGGAGGAAGGATAAGGGATGTTCGTGGATGGTTTCATCGCCATACCTCCCTCCCGCACGCCCGCGGCGATCAATATTGGAAATTTTGTGTGGCTTGACCTGGACCAGGATGGGATCCAGGACGCGGGTGAACCGGAATTTCGTGCCGTCCGACACACCTGATCCGGGTGTGGGTCAAACGAAATTTTTGCTTTTGGTGATGGGGTAGATCGCGGACGGTTCTTCCAACCTATCCGCCGGTATAGAAAATCCGGTAGATCGCGCCGCCCTCATCGTCAGAAACAAACAGGCTGCCGTCGGAGCCGGTGATCACGTCCACCGGCCGGCCCCAGGCTGAGCCGCTTTCCTCCAGCCAGCCCACGGCGAAATCTTCCACAGGACCCAGCGAATCTCCATCGACCGGTACGCGCACCAGTTTATAGCCCACCGGGACGCTGCGGTTCCACGAACCGTGCAGGGCGACAAACAGGTCGCCCTGGTACTCGGCCGGGAATTGGGAGCCTGTATAGAAAGTCAACCCGAGCGGAGCGCTGTGGGCCTGGATCTCAACCAGGGGAGCCGGCACGCCGGCGCAGCTGCCGGCCGAGCCATGCTCCGGATCGATGATGCGCCCGGCATGGCAGCGAGGCCAGCCATAATCTTCGCCGTCCATGACCCGGTATACCGTCTCGGGGGGTTGGTCATCTCCCAGGAAATCGCGGCCGTTATTGGTTGCCCACAGCTCAGCCTGCCCCGGAGCGGGGCGGAAGGTGATGCCCACGGCATTGCGCAGCCCAGCGGCATACAGGCTCTCCCCGCTGCCATCCGGGTTATAGCGCAAGATGGCCGCCCGGCGCGGATCCTCTTCCCGGCAGGCGTTGCACGAAGAGCCGATCGAGACGAACAGCACTGAGCCATCCGGGCTGAACCGCAGCGTGCGGGTCGAGTGCCCTCCCCCGGGCAGGCCGTCGATCACCACCCGGCGCTCCTGAAAAACTCCCTGAGAGTCTGGGCTGCTCAACCGCCAGACGCGGGTTGTTTCAGCCACATACAGCGAGCCGTCCGGGTGGAACGCCAGGCTGCTGGGGCTCTCGAGCCCTTCCGCCAGCGCTTCGACCCGGTCTGCCTGGCCATTCCCATCCGCATCGGGCAGGCGCACCACACGGCCCGCGCCTCGCTCGGCGACATACAGGGCTCCATCCGGCCCGATCGCCAGCATGCGCGGGTTTTCCAAACCCTGTGCAAAAACGCCAATGCTAAACCCGGCGGGTAAGCGGACCGGCTTTTGGGGTGGGATGACATCCGCACCGGTACCGGGCAGGTTTGCGGAAGGGAGCGGAACCGCCGTTGGCGCCGGCTGGTCCGCTGTGCTTCCCGGCCAGCCGAGCCTCATCGTGCAGCCAGCCAGGAAAAATACCAGAACGATCAGGGAAAAGGGTCTTCTCTTCAAAGGAACCAACCTCAACCTACAGGCCAATCTTTATCCAGTAAATCCAGTATATCCCGGCTGGTTGGCGAGCGCAAACGCTCGGGGGGAGTAGAGGGGGCTGGGCCGGCTATACGAGCTCCGTAGGGGCGACCCGTGGACTGGGAACCGACCCGATCCGGCAATCCACCTGGGTCGCCCCTACGAGGGCAGGGTTGAACTCAACCGCCGCGGGGGGGGTAGCGGGTCGAGGACGAGGGCGGCTGAAGCCACCCTCTACGGTGCGAAGCCGGGCTGCGCCGGCTGAAAAAGCCCTGGGAATCTGGCTGAGCCGGCGAAGCCGGCTTTGCAAGACTAGCGGGGTGATTTATGCCTCCGCGGATTGGATGTGCCCGCGGATGGGTGTCTGCCCGAAGGGTGGGCCAGGGGGCGAGACTCCTCGAGCTGATCCACCTCTCCT
>Ga0105104_10003376_pt1 | contig 11391 bp, 8 predicted proteins | sample PPLLaktember2015_3_FD_87034 | JGI IMG/M metagenome (GOLD analysis project Ga0105104, IMG submission 87034) | Freshwater sediment microbial communities from Prairie Pothole Lake near Jamestown, North Dakota, USA - PPLs Lake P7 Core (6) Depth... | ecosystem: Environmental > Aquatic > Freshwater >... | reverse complement strand
GGTCAACCGTGGCGTCTCGCCAGGTCATGAATTCCGTGGGCGCGAACATCTCACCAATGGTGTCTGTGCCCTCCCACCCGATGATTTTTTGATGAGTGACGGAAGGGTTCAGAGAGATCGTCGCTTGGCCGGAAACCTGGTAGGGCGTCAGAATCGAAACTGCAACCAGGCAGAAAATACCAGAAAAGCTAATAATTCTCATGGTATAGCTGTCACCTCGAAATAGCATTAACGAGTCTGTCAACAAACTCGCCCCTTGATCTTCTCATTTTGACAAGCTGGCTTGTATGGTCTCCTGTGCGCGCTTCCACTCGGAGAACCGACCGGAGAAGCGGAAAAGGAGCAGGCTGTGGAAGAACTGCCAACACGCCTGAGGATTGACATGAGAGACGCCCGCGCTTCGCATCCGGGCAAAGACGTTCAGCTCCAGGATCTTCATCCCCATGTAATGCGCTTTGATCATGATCTCGGGATCGAGCAGCCAGTCGGTCGACTGAAGATCCATTTGCCTCAGGATCCGGGCCCGAACTATTTTTGGTGTCCCGTTCAAATCAAGGGAGCCCAGGCTGGGCCAGAGAGCACGTGCAAAAAGATTGTATGAGATCGACACCAGCCTTCTCCACGTGCCGTCGAGGCGGAACCGGCGTCGTACCTTGCCAAGAGTCCAGTTTCCCGCCGTCGCGGTCGCCTGATAGAGCCTGGTGACATCGTCTGCATCGACCTGTCCATCGGCAGGTATGACACCAATCCAGGGGGCCTCGCAAAGGGGTATCCCGGTCAAGATACCTTTGCCATATCCCTCGTTGACCTGCACCCTGTGATAGACGATACCCGGGTATTCTGCGGCAAGCTCTTTGATGACCTCGCCTGTGCGGTCCTTCGAGCCGTTGTCGACGGCGACCAGCTGCAATCGAATGCGCGCTTTTTGGAACGCTTCAACCAGGCGCGGGATCGTGTAGACGATCGCTTCCTCCTCGTTATAGCAGGGCATGACAAAGGAAACGTCAGGCGGCAAGTTGGGTTCTGGTTTTTTCATACTTCTCCACCAGCAAAGGTTGGGCGGGTTCCTTCGCCCTCAAGGCGATCTTCTTTCGCGAGCGACCTGTGCCGCTCGCGCAGGTAGCGGACCCGCAACAAGGTCATAACTTCTTTTTGTAAGGGTCGGACCGCGGAAAATCCAAACCGGGCGGTCCGGGTACGCTTCTAGTAACCGAGAGGTTGTGCCGGGAGCTCGATCCCAGGCGTATATGGGCCCGTCGGCCCCATTAACGTCAATCGGATTGTATGCTGCTGCTGAAGCGTAATCAGGTTGCTCGTCTCCCTGAATAAGGACCAGGGATCGACCAAAGCGGTGCTGCTCGGCCAGTTCCCGGATGTCCGGCCTCATGTTGAGATAGTGGTAGTACTTGTCTGCAGCACGCCAGGGTACGTAGTTGACCAGCGCGCACAAGCCCAACAGGGAAACGAGGATCACTGGGCGCGTCCACCCTGCTCCCGGCTCCTTCGCGTTTCCGGCCACCAGTTGAAGGCCGCGAACCGAAAGCACCACACAGGGAACGATGATCAGAAACCAGTAGCGCGCGCCAAAATCCGGGCCGCCGCTGAAGTAGTAGAAGAAATGCGCGGCAAAGATCGTCGCGATAACCGCCATCATCAACAGGTCATTTTTCTGCCATCTGGCTCGGACCAGGAACAGCGCGACGAGGAACAGAGAGCCAATGCTCCATCCAAAGAGCTCAATGTTGACCGAAAAGGTGTTCAGGTTCGCATTGACCAGGGCATCGATGGGTCCATGCCCGGGAAAGGGATCGATGGGCCACCCCATTCCCCGGTCCGGCCCGAAGCCGAAGGCGTTTGACCCTGGACCGAAACGCTCGTCGGTGTACTGCATTATCGGAAACCGGAGAGGGTTTCCGGTCAGGTAGTAGTTGTAAGGAAAATTCAGCCCTCCCACCAATATGGCGCCGAGCCCGAAGACCGCAAACTGCCGGATGCTGAGCCGACGCCAACCCGATCCGATGATTCCGAGGGCGACCAGTATCCCTAGGATCAAGCCGTCCAGTGGCCGGATCAAACTCGTAAAGCCAATGAATGCTCCTGAGGCCGCTGCCCATGCCCACTTCCCGCTGGTTCGAGCCTTCATGATGCTCAACCCGGCCAAAAGTGCACAGGTCAGCGTCGCCATGTGCGTCATGAAGTTCATCCCCATGAAGATGAACCAAGGAGACAGGCAGAGAAGAAATACTGCCAGCCGCGCAGTCCGGGCGTCGTAAAGCTTTCTCAGGAGGAAGAACGTCAGCAGGACGTTCAATCCCGCCAGCAGGGGGTTGACGAGCCAGGGAAGGCCGACGGCAGTGCCAAGGGCCAGAACAGCCGACCATCCCGGAGGCGGGCTTGGATACCAGCGGTTCCCGTCGAACTTCATCAGGTAGACGTCGAAAGCTTCGTGCACACGGGGCGCCGGGGCGGTCAAGCGGCCGGACGCAAAGAAACTGGCGTGCTGAACATAGGCGACTTCGTCCGGGATGTGCGGATGGCGCTGATATGAAAAGACAGAGAGAACGGCGCTCAAAATCACCGTTCCAATGGCTGCCAAAACAACGGATCGATCGAGCGCAGGTCTCCCGACGAACTGGCGCAGCCGTCCACCGTAACGAGCCGAGAGCTGATCAGCCCAGCCGGATGGAATAGACAGCGCCACGAGAACAAGGTTCCCGAGATTCACGGCTTGTATGCTAGCGGCAAAAAGCAGTTCGGTCAGGTATCGATCAACCCTCTCCGAGACAGTTGCCCCGGTCAGGAAAGCGACAACAGCAAGGAAGACCAGTTCTCGAAGCCGGAAATGGCGTTTCAGGCTGCTGAGGAGGGTTCCGCGCCGAGTTATGAGGCCGGTGGAAACCAGGACGATCTGCAGCGTCAAAAGCGCCAGGAGAAACGGTTGGGTATCTGACACCACTCCCTTCAACTCCTTGAAGTGCTGATACCGCATGTAGGGTCCTGCAACGATCAGCTGAAGAGCGACGGCCTGGCCGAGGACAGCCAGGCTTACCCACCCACCGAACGCAATCATGTTTTTGAGCCAGGCAGTTGCCAGCACGAGCAGAGAGATTCCTGCAGGAATAGCGAGGTAGCGTCTGTCCTGGAAGGCCGGATCGACGAGCACCCACACCAAGACACCCAAGCCGGCGACGATGAGCAACAGCCCCTGTTTGCTGTGCATGTTGGCCGTCACGCGATGTACCCCAACCCTCTGAGTCGTTCTCGAATCACCTCGTCGTCGTCCCCCCGGTTCTCGGATTCCGATACAGCTAAGGCCAAAGGAATGCCTGGGCTTTCTGGAAGCGGGGGGAAACCGCCCAGAAGAAGCAGCGTAGCGGCCAAGTCCACCAGGTGCACACCCTCCAGAGTGTCTGCCACGGCCCGCTGCTGGGTCGCAAGGATGAAACACCCCTCAGCTGATTCTGCGCCTTTGGCAGCGGGAAGCGACAAGACAAGCACAATGGTCTCTTCGCTGATCAGTTCAAGCAGGGAACCGATTTTCTGATCGAATTCCAAACGGGCGTTCGGGTGATCTGCGATTGCGTCGATCAGGTGGAAGTAGTCCCATGGTTGGGTCTGAATCAGTTCGAGAGGGAGCGGGGAATCGGTGTTCAGAGAGGCCGGATACCTGTCGATGAGCGACGCGCAGTCCTGCTTCCCGTCAAAATGTGACCCGACAAGAATCGATCGTTTGCCGTGGGCTGCGAGGTGATCCCAGAGGGGCGGCCAGCCGGCTGCGGTGTCCGAATCTCTCTGCGCGATTTTACCCCAGGAGCCTGCCCCTACCAGGTAAGGCAGGTTAATCAGACGATCGTCTTCCAGGAGAAGCGACGGGTTGGGGCTCTCCACTGTTATGACGAGAATTTTCATGTTAGAAGCGACTCTCCTTCCATCTCGACCGTTTTTTGCACACCGAAGGCGTCGAGAATCGTGGGCGCGAGGTCGACCAGGTGGGGTTTTTCCGAACCTAGGGCGCGGTTCATGAACAAGACTCCCGGCGTCAGGCAGGGGTCGATCACGTGGTCTCCTCCCCATTTCTTGACGTTGTCAGAAAAGAGGCCGGCGGGAACTCCTCCCAGAGGAGTCTCCCAAGAGACACGATACCCGGGGGCGAAATTGACCATTAGGTCAGGTGCCTGATTTACGAAAGGTCCGGAATAAATCTGATCTCGATCATTGACGCTTCGGACCGGGCAGCAGCCCCGTTCGTCGTCGACGACTCGCGTCAGCATCGAGGCAATCTGTTCCTTGAGCTTGCCGGTTTCGTCTCCGGGAATAATCCCTTGACCCTCCCGGCCCTTGAGATTGAGGAAAATGCCGCCCAACCCGAGCGCGTACGCGCTGGTTTGGGTCCAATCGACGCCTTCGAAACCCTCGGCAACGTCTCCCGGTTTGACTCCTTTCTTGAGCGAAAGAAAACCGTTCTGAAGCAACCAGGTATTCAGGTGGAGGCCGCGCTGGAAGCTGTTCATGCCGTGATCGCTCAGGATGATCAAAAGCGTTCGATCATCGACTGCTTCCGACAATCGTCCGACAATCCTGTCACAAGCCTGGTAATGGTCCTCGATTACATTTCGGAAACCGAGGTCGCGAGCATCCCGGTTGGCAGGGTGAGTGGGTTCGCGGAAGCGCCAAAACATGTGCTGGAGACGGTCGGGGGTGTCGAACAGGCAGAAGAGGAAGCCTTCTTCGAAACGGTTCAGCTCGAACGAGAGCATTTTCTCGCGTTCGGTCATCACCTCTTCGCACTGGCGCAGGTAGGCTGCCTCATCGATTCGCCCGTTACTCAAGCCGGCATGGTCTTCCACCATACCTGTGGTGTAGAAGGTGCCCAGGCGCGATTCCAACTCTGCCGCGTAGTCCCATGGCGAACTAACCGGAAAGGCCGGGGCGGAGGGGTCGAAATTAACAGGTGAAGCGTAGATCTCTACCGCCGGGTCGAGCCCAGCGAGGTAGAAACGTACCATGCCATGCACGGATTGAAGCAATCCCGCCTTGAACTTGAGCTTGAGCCAGCCACTCCACTCACCCTGCCGAACTGTGAGCTCTCGAGGAGTGCCGTGAGAGAGGATTCGGACCAGGCCGGAAGCACGATCGGGCACCACTGAGATTTCGGAGCTCAAATCCAGGCCGTCCTTTAGATTCCGGGGTCCCAGAATTGACGCAGTCAGGCGGCCGTCGGTCCCGTTGAAGTTGACGACCCGTTCACTCTCCCTCGCCTGGATGCTGCGTGATTGGGTGAAGAACGTGGAAGTGCCGAACCCGCCTCTTAAGTCCGGAACTCCGACACCCGCCAGCATTCGGCCTTTTACGCCTCCGGGCGGAAAAGTGCAGGGGCATCGTAGAACCACCGACGGAACGTCGGCCTTGGCCAGCACTTCCCAGAACGGTGTCCCTCGCCGCAAATTGACTGCCTTCGGCGGCAGGAAAGCATTCTTGCGCTCAAATGAGTTGAGAGACACCAGCGGTGCATAGGTCTGAGGATTACGACCGATAAAGTCGAAAATCGCGTGTCCGCCGGGGTTCAGGCCGGTGGCGAAGGTTGACCATGCAACCGGGGTTTGAGCGGGAGTCGTCGTGCGCACCCGGGCGAAGCTTCCTTGCCGCATCACAGCCGCCAGGTGAGGTACGGCTCCAGCCTGGAGTAGGGGCTCGACGATTGCCGGTTCGAGTCCGTCGAATCCGACGACGATAACCTTGCGGTATTTCATTGTCTGGCTGCTATTGCGCGGATTCTGAGGGACAGCTCACGGTAGGCCCGGCGTGCAATTGCCACGAAGCGGCGCCAGAACATCAGCAAAGCGCCCACAATCGCGGCCAGGGCAGAGGCGAGCGGCATCATGGTTTCCGGACCCATGTAGAGGAAGACCAGCCACTGCACGGCGCCGTTAGCAATTTCGCCGGGAACTAAAGACGAGACGAAAGGTACACTTAGGATCAGTAGCATAGGGTTTAAAGCTGCCGAGGTTTACGAGTTTTGCGATCGAGCGGATCCGACCGATGCGATCAGGCGCTCGGGTCGCTTAAGGGTCCCCCAGATTCCCCAGACTGCCAGGCCGACGATCAGGAACAGCACTATCACGACAGCCTGTGAATTGAGATAACCCATTCCTTCAAGAGTCTCTGCCCAAGGGAGTCGTGGTCCCTCCGTAGTCACGCTGATGATTGATTCGACGATTCCGCGCCCCAGCTCGACGTCACGGTACATGGCGAGACACCAAGACCAGTAAGTCGTCAAGACGCCGAACATTGCCGCGGTCCATGGGGCCATGCGGCCGAGCACTCCGGGCACGAAAAGGAAAAGAAACGGGACAACCGGGACGACGTGGCGAACACCGCTATTGAACTGCATGAACCCGAACTGGTTCATGGAGCAGAAAACAAAAAACCCGAGGACTAAAGCCAGGACGAAGAGAGCTTCCAGGCTGCCGATGACGCGCGAGCGTTTGGTCCACCCTAGCGGCAGGAGGCTGAGCAGCAGAAGAGGAGCCGAGGTGAACAAGCCGAATCGATAACTGAAAGCGGTATCCCAGAGAAGCCGCAGGTTCGGCCAGTCTATGCCCTGATAACCGTGCGGAGAGAGGACCGTAGCAGGCATGTAGTGCTGGGCCGGGTAGAACGGACTTCCGAAACAGGCCCACTGGTACGCAGGAAGCACCAGGAGGGTCAGTATCACTCCGGCGCCGAACCGGGGAAGGTCGGACGAGGATCGAGAGGCAGCCGGGAGCTGGAATCTCTTCACGACCGCGTACATTGCGAGTGCAAGGAGCACCACCAGGCCGCTGTAATCAAGAACCACGGTCCAGCCTGCGAGCAGTCCGGCCAGGAAATATCGCGGAGAGCCCGCGTAGCCGAGACTATCGGTGTTCGAGGAGCGCTTCCAGGGGCGCCACAGGAGGACGAATGAGAAGAATGCAAAATGGGCGAGGAGGAGGTTGTGGTTCAGCTGACCAGTCCGGTAGAAGACCGGCGTGGCGAAGGCGTAAAGCAGCGCACAGAACACGGCCAGGTTTCGGTTGTTCGTGAGCGAGCGCAACACCATGAACATCAAAACCACGCTAAGCGCGGAGAGAGGCGCCATCAGGAAGATCTGCATCACGCCCGCGGCCAGCCCGAACTTGATATCCAACCCGCGCTTCCGCGCTTCCTGGTAAAAGTCCCGCGCCATCGGGTAGATGCTCTTGTATTCCGCACTGGCTTTCGGGGCCTGCTTCCGGCCTTCCTGAACCCGGTTCACAGCGAAGTCAATGGCGGGGCGGAAGACGACGTACGGGATTGCTCCCATGATTGAGGCGCCCGGGTTGTTGTTGATGAACGAGCCTTTGCCCGGCATCGTGAAGATGTCGGAATGCATCCCCGCGTACTCCGAAACGTCAAAGGACAGGTGATCGCCGAGGCTGAGTGCAGGATAGATTTCGCGAACGGTATTGGTCGCGAAGTGCAGAGAAAAGACCATCCAGCAGGTCAGGAAGAGAGCGAGCGACGTGCCGGGCCTAAAACTCAAACGCAAAGGAGCTCCAATGGTATTTGACAGCCCCCCAGGAAAGGGCCGTGGCCAGAAATTCCGAGCCGATCATCGCCCATGCGGCGCCGATCGGCCCGTAAAACGCAGTCAGGTAGGTTCCGCCGCCCACCAAGGCAACCAGGCCGAGCAGCGAGCAGGTCATCTCCAGTCTCTGCCTTCCCATGGCTATGAGTGCGCTTCGGGCATGATTGCGAAGCACGAAGATCGGGATGACCCAAATGAGAAGCGACAGCAGCAAGGGGCTCTCCGACTGGGCGTACACCTGGCCGTAAATCACCCCGATAACCGGGCGCGCCGAGGCGGTTACCACAAGGGCCATCAACAGGCAGGCCGTTCCAGCGAGTACGGTCGAACGCCGCAAAATTTCGCCGACTTGCTCCGGGGACCGGTGCATCTTCTGCGTCAACAGAGGGAGAAAGTTCAGAAAATAGACATTCACGAATGTCTGCACCGCCATGAGAACGCGGTGAGCGGTGCCGAAGAAACCGACTGCGGCCTCCGTTACGAGAATGCCGACCAGGACCGTCGGGAGATACATCCGTGTCGCCCAAATGAGGTTGGACCCGCCGATCGGGAGGCTCTCCTTGAGGAGATTGCGAACGTTCGGGAGCGAAGGCGTGTTTGTAGTTCCGCCTTTAGGCGGGCTTTTCGTCGCTGTCCCCGCATCCAGCCGGAAGCTTGAAAAAGCCCGCCTAAAGGCGGAACTACAAACATGCCCGCCCTCCGAGCGGCGCAAGTAGAACAGAAACAGTCCCGCCCCCGCCGTTACCGCGATGATCTCCGAGACCGGGATCATCAGGATGTCGTCTGCGTCTCGAACCAAAAGAAAGACCAGCGCAGTAAAAAGCATCCATCTGAGGACTGGCGGCAACGTGGCCCGGCTCATCTGTCTCAGCCCCTGGAACAGCCACGGCAACTGAAAGGGAAAAGCGAGCAGGCTGACGGCGTAACCGACGAGCAGGATCCTCAGTGTAGGATTCGAGATCGCGAACATTGAGACGACTGTCGTGACCAGCAACAGGGCGCCTGCGGAGGCCAGCTGAAGGAGAATCACCCTTCGAGTCAGGGACGGGGCGAGGGCCGGATCGCGCGCCACTTCACGGGTTCCGAAGGTCCCCAGCCCCTGGTCAACCACGAGCATCACGATCATTAGGACGGCGAGCGTCAGCTCGACCAGCCCATAGCCTGCAGGCGTCAAAGTGCGTGCCAGGTGGACAAAAGCGACCAGGGTCGCGACCCGGCAAGCGAGCTCCCCGAAACCCAGCGTGGCCAGATTGCGGATGTCAAGCTGGCGGCCGCGTTCGATGATCTGGTGACGCAGGGCCGCCCAGCGTGTCGTGATCCGGACTGCAAGGGGAGAGGCCGTGGTGCTCATGTTGGCCGGGTGAAGTGAAACGCTTACGGTTGGCGCCCTACACCTGCAGGGTTACCAGGTGCTCCTTCTCCTGCGGAGTCAGCGGCTTGGGTTTTCTCCAGACGCGCGAGCCGATCATGGCCTTCGCCAACTGGAGCGGCTGAAAGACAATGCTCGGCCACATAAACACTTCATTGGTGCAGTAGCACTCTTTGTTGCGGATCGAACAGCGGACCTGCCTGGCCTGTTGGGATTGCCAGATTTCCGAGAAGCTCTGTTGGCGCAGGTTCCCGATCGGGGGCAGGCTTTCGCAGGTGGCCACATCACCGTTGGCGTATACAACAGCGCTCAAAACGCCGGCCCGACAAGGAACGACCTGTCTTTCCTCAGTCGCAGCTTTGGTTTTGGTCCATTGCAGCAAAGGCTCGACAATCGCGCCGTAACGTCCTTTCTCACGAGGCGCCCAGAGTCGGCGGATGTAGTCGTACAGGTCGTGGTAGGCCTGCAACTCGGGCCCTTTCAGTGACGGGTTCTTGCGATCTCCGCGGATGAGCGCCAGATTGTGATGGTCCATGGCCGGGCACCTTCGGTACAGGTACTCGGTCAACTGCCGGATCTCGTCTGTATTGGTTGACGTGACGGTCGAGATGGAATGGATGCGCAGCCGAGGGTCGCGCTTTTGCATCTCCGCAAGCACGTCGTAGGTCTGCATCGCTTTCTGGAACGACTGGGGGTTGCCTCGGAACTTGTTGTGAAATTCCTGCGTGCCGTCAAGGGAGAGCTCGATCGTGAAGTATTTCATACTCGGCTCGTTCTCGAGAATATCCGTCAGCGCGCGAACGGTTCGGTCGGTGAAATAGCCGCTGGTCGGACAGTAAATCTGCTTCACCTGGTTGTTTCGGATGAAGAACCGGCAGATTTCTGCGTATTCCTTCCGGATGAACGGCTCGCCGCCCCCCAGATTCAGGTTCTCGATCGGTCCCATATCGCGGGCGAGGTTCAAGATCTCATCCACCGTGAGATCGTCACGCTGATTGAGATTGCGCCAGTAAAAGCAGTGTTCGCAGGTCAGGTTGCAGATCGAGGTGATAAAGAGGATCAGAAAGGGCGGGCTCGGCGGGTTATCGACGGCCCGAGCTCTCCATGAGATCCGGGCATGGCGGGTTGCTCGACTCAGAATATTCACGTTAGACCCCTTGTTGCGGAAAGTCAGTTGGTCGGTTGGTCAGTTGGTTCGTGGATGACCTTAGTCTTCCACCACGTGCGTGGCGAATATCTTGCGGAAGTTCATCCAACGATTTGCGTCAAATCGGGCCTGGCTATCCAGGCACTTCACGGCTGAGTACGCCATGAAAAGGGCATGATGCGTGTTGTCGTGGGCGAACAGGCCCTGTCGCCCGAAGCTCGTGAGCCGATCGAGCCTGGAAATCCACTGGTCGATCTGATCGAAGAACGTCTCGTAACCCTTCGTGTAGATGGGGTAGGCGAAGCGAAGCTTTCGCGTCTCGACGCCCAGCACTCGGCCCTGGGGCGGAATGCCGGCGGTCCTCAGGGATTCGACCATTACCTGACCCAGCTTCTCGTCGGACAGGCTCCACTCCCGATCTTCCGGGGAGCAGGGAAGCTCAGCGCAAAGGACTGTCCGGCCTTCCGGCCCGTCACCTGCGCTGTAGTTCTTCGGTTCGGACATCCTGGAAATCTGGATATTGAAGTCCGGGAAATAGTGTGTGTCATATTCGCTGAACTGTGGTGTTTCCAGTAGCAGGTAGAGCAGTAGCATTGCCCTGTAATGAATCTTGGCGGCGGCCTGCAGGAAATCCTGGGGAGGCGCCGGTTTCAGGCAGCGCATGAGCACAGTGACCGGGATGGTGGACCAGACCTGGTCGACCGGGACGGCGCAGGATTGCCCGTCTTTGCGATAGTGAACGGTCCAGCCGGCCTCGCTTGTTTCAAGCGATTGGACCTCTGTGTTTAGCAGAACCTCGGCTCCAAGCCTTTTGGAAGCCTGGTAGTACGCTTCTGAAATCTGGCCGAATCCACGTTTCGGATACCAGAATCGTCCCTTCCCGTTCTTTTGGGCCTGTCCGGGAAGCATGGAAACCACTTTCCGGACCAGCTTGCCCGTCGAATTCGCCGACACTCTTCTTCTCGCCTGGATGCCCGACAGGGCTTCCGGATCAACTCCCCAGATCTTGCGGGCGTACGGGAAGTAGAATTCGCGGCAAATTGTCTTGCCGAGCCCTGCTTCCAGCACCGAGGAAAAGCTTCCGTTCGGCTTGGTGCCCTTCCGAAAAGGCTTTGCGGCCAAATCCCGGACGACGCCGAGAGCGAAGCGTGGAGGGAGGCGCAGGGCCAGGTCAAAAGGCTTAAGCGGGAAGTGGATCCAACGCCGTTGAAGGCGGATACGCCCGTGGCGCGGGCGGTCGAGCAAGTCGTTGCCGAGCAGCCCTTGAATATCGGCCATGACTTCGGG